>Ga0065711_1001068_pt1 | contig 49085 bp, 13 predicted proteins | sample Hoacrofraction12_FD_59098 | JGI IMG/M metagenome (GOLD analysis project Ga0065711, IMG submission 59098) | Hoatzin crop microbial communities from Cojedes, Venezuela - Epithelial fraction 12 v2 (version 2) | ecosystem: Host-associated > Birds > Digestive system > Esophagus > Crop | place... | reverse complement strand
TTTTTTTTTCCCCCCCCCCCCCCCCCCCTCCTTCCACTTTGTATTGATGATTAAATAAGTTTACTGTGCAATCAGGCAAGTAGCAGAGCTAATAGCAGAGAGCAGCCAGGGTCACACAGTGAGAAGAGGGGGAGGAACGACATTACCCTTTTTGTGGCAGTGAACCACTTAATCAGCTCTTTTGTAATATAGACACTCTAATGGGTGTTTTGGATTTAGATGTCAAATTTGTCATAACTAAGCTAGGCAGTCTTAATACTATCCTATAGATCACTAATGTATTTTCATTGTGTCTTATTTTTGACTTGATGCATCTATTCCTGAGTATAAGGAGAGAGGCTTTTGTATTTTGAAAATTGCTTAACCCTTCAGAATACCTTTTTAAAAGACAATACCAAGGGAGAAGATCAGATTAGAAAGATGAAGTCACAAACCAAGTGGAGGCTGGCTGTTTTCCTACTGTTTTTCTCTGTAAGAAATTTGGAGGTAGTAAAGAGATAGTCTAAAAATATGCAAGTTTAGTGGGAAGCGCAAGGAAGTAGTTGAAAAGGTGAGACGGAGATTATAAATATTACCTAACTGCAAGCATTAGCTGTCTTTTCCACAAGTGGATGCTAGTTTTCTCAGGTAACTGAAATGTATCTTTTCTGCTGCTTGAAATCAGACTTGCAAGGATCTCTGAAATTGCTTTTTGAATTATTCTGTACTAGTGACATGAACAAAAAGGCTATTTATTTTAGGGATTTCAAAAAAAAACATGTTTCTTACTGCTTTCTGATTTAAGGATAGTATGAATAAAATCGTTGTCAGTTCCTGTTATATGATTCATAATGTGGCATTGTAAAAGTGCTTACATTATTAAGAGTTCCCACAAGGTGATCAATGAGATGCCATCTCATTTCAGTAGATTTAGCACAGGTAATACGTTTTTAAAGAGAAAATTTCAAAGAAAATAACTTACAGCAAATAAATCTAAAAAAAAAAATAAAATATAACCTCTCTAAATTGTCTCTTAGCAGTTCAGGATTTACCTAGATTATGCAATTTACTACTTCTTGTGCTACCTTTTATCAAGCTGTTTGAAAGGCATCTGTACTTTGAAAGTAACTCCTTTGGCCTTCTGATGTGCATTATTACTATATGCAGCAGTAAGATGAATAGATGAAATTTCTGTCGCTAATTCTCAAATTTCCAATTGAATATAATCTCTCAATATGATGCTCACTTATTTCTTGGGGCAGCCTGTTACGAGGTTAGTAAAGGAAATTTCACAACTTTTAGCGCTGAGTTTTTCGCTAACATTTACTATCCTTTTGTGGACCCATAATTAGTAGAAATGGGTGATTAAATATGTCTTTCAGTCCTGGCTTTAGCTTTGCTTTGATTTAGGAATAGAGGAAGTTTTATAAGGGTTAATGTCAGAGATTCCTCTCACTTTGAATTCAGTCTTTGTCAGTGGCCTTGACAGTGTTTAAGGAAAGTGTGAAGGAACATAAATTCGTAATACTGGCACTTCCCTAGTATTCCAGTCCCAAAGGATATGTATCTTGGGGACTTCTGAAGAAAGAAAGTAATCGCCTCTCTGCATTTAGTATGTCTGGAGGGATTTTTTTTCTTTCGTTCTTTGTCTTGTAACTTTTTAATCTGTACAACTGTCTCTTGGCAAGGAGTTCTACAATATAACTAACGTGTGAAGTACAACTTTCTGTTTGTTTTGAACTTTTTATGAGTTTAGCACACAAAGCTTCATAACTAGTTTCATGGGCTTCACTGCTCATCATACAAACCACCCATATTTTCAGTATGCATCTGAAATGTGTGTAGGAACACTTTAAAATTGTAGATATTTTACTTGACAAAGCTTAACATGAAACTTGTTGGCACTGTGGTTTTTTGTTTTGTCATTTTTTCATTGATTTTTATAATTTAAAAAGCTAAATATTGCTGTCAGTGAATCTTAAGTTTCCAATCTGACCTGTTTTCCAGTGGCAAGGATGTTCATTTGGAAAATGTCTAGAAGGACTACACTTCAAACTTGTGCTAATAAGTACTTTTTACCAAAACCTTCCCTCTGTAACCACCAAGATTGTAAGTCCACTGTTGATTTCTGTTGCAAACTCTACTAGAAATAGTTCTTGGCTCTGACAAGTATTGTAATTGCCATAATGAAATCTAAGTTTTAAGCATATATAACTTGTTTGAAGGATGTATGAACATTCTGTTAACAACACTGAAAACTAAGCTTGCTTGCTTGGGGGTTACAAGCTGCCAAAAACATAGCTTTAAAACTGTGCTTAGAAAGCTTTGTTCTGACAATTCTTTATCTTTTTTTAACAAACAGGATTTTAAGGAAAAGCTAACAGTTTCAAATACTGCCTTTTAGGTCTCCAAATGCTTTCCATAGCTTAGATGTTTTTAGATCAGAAAAAAATGAGTCTATTTTGAGTTCTGAGAAAATGTCGAGAGTGGTTTTTGTTTGTTTTCTTACAAAGTCATAAGCCTTACGGACTGTGCAAGCACACAATAGCTAAAACAACTGTATATACTGCAACTGTTCTTGAAAAATGAAGTAGTGTAGGAATTTATTTCCTATGTATTTGTCTAGGAATTTATTTCCTATGTATTTCTTATTTTACTGAATACTCTAAGTCCTGCTTTGAAGATTTTCCACGAAGTATCTTCAAGAGCTACTCTTTAGGAAGGAAGGCTCATCTTTTGTGTCATGACTGCATAATATTTCAGTGACTGGGTAGCAAGTCTGATGTGACCTCTGCTTTTATAATCCTTTCACTGTTTCCTACTTTTGTTTTCTACAAGTTTTTTAGTCTGCATATATTTCTCACCATGACTGAATTTTGCAGGGTTATGTGTGGAAATGTTAGAGGTAGGTGAGTTTTTGACCTAGACAACTGTGCTGCCAAAAGTCATTACCATGGAATCTTCTATGCTGGAGAGATTGTTTTTGTGCTGTTTCACTTGGGAAGTGAACTGTGACTGGGATCGCCTGCTCTAGCAGAACTGAAGCTCTGCAGCCGCTCTGCTGCGCGTGGATTAGCAGCACTTTGTCTGTGCTGTGCATCGCACAGCTGAGTGAGCGAAACCCATTTGGTAGGTGAAGTATAACATCTAAATTGTAAGCTCTTTGGACCAGAAATCACGCCCACCTCCCTCCTTGCTCTTCTTGCCTACACATACACATTTTTCCTCTAAATAGCCCCTGTAAACCTTTGAGTTACCTACTACTGCCACTACTGTTCCTGAGACCAAGGAATCCTCACTGCAAAAGTCTGAGAGCATGAACGTAAGGAAGTGGTGTCTTGCAACACTGTCTAATCACTGAAATACTGCTTTTACTAGTGATGGACAGTAGAAGTCAAGACCCCAGTGAAAATGGGATCCTTACCCAGAACAGCACATCCTATGTCAAACTTAAATGTGGATTATGTCCTGTGGCTATTTTCCTAGAATTTTTTTTTTGTTGTTTAAATTCTGTACAAAACCAAGGCAGCTCTCAGTAACCACTGCATGCATTTATTGCAACATTCAGGAAGCTACTGAGGAGCAATAATTAGTGCTGCTACCTGGTTAACACTGGATGTTACTTCAGATCTCCTGTAACTCATGTGTCAGGGCAGGGGTCCATCAAGGGCATCACCTAGTTCATTTAGGGCTTGTTTATTTGTTGTGGTTTGATGTTTTGTTTTGTTTTTTGTTATGGGAGAGAGTTTCTTCCATGTTACAACCAACTAGGGAAATATAGGTGCACAGTTTATGTTGCACCTCAAATACCCCTCTGAAACCTCACAACTGACATCTGAGAGTCATTAGTTGCCATCAAGGTTAAAAAAAGGATTACTGGTATCTGACATGTATTTCACAAGTTTATTTGTCACCCCAGGTGAGGTTCTTGTACATGCTTAGTATTGCAATGTACAAGGGGAAGCAAGAAGAGAATGCTGGCTCCTGAGGAGAAGGTTGAGGAGAAAGTGCTGAAGTGCTGGCTGGAATACCTATTTTTGGTGCTTTAAGACCAGCTAAATAGATTTCACTGCTTGCTCTGAAACCTCTCTTGAGCGAAAGAACCAGAAGGGCTATTTGGGTATTTTACCACTTAGGTCAGGATTACTGTTCTGGGTAGAATGCCATCTGGGATTTCAGATTAAAGGGATACAATGCTTCAATTTTCTGATACTAATTTAGTGTTATATAATTCATTTTTATGTCGACCCTAAGAATGACTTACGATATGTTAACTTGGGATGTAAAATAATAATTTGTTAATGCATAGATTTTTCAAGTAGTTCTCCTGTTGTGGCCTATTATTAATTTTTTATTAGTTTATAATAGTTTTTGTAGTAGCTTTGTTTAATATTGATATTTGATCACTCATTAATTTTCAGAAAATCAAAACCGATTTATTATTGCTCACTGCAAAATAGGTCAGTAACTTAAAAAAGTTAAAACAATAAATTCAAGAAAATTCTGATAAGACCTTACAGGCTTCATGCCCAGAGATTTTAACATGGAAAAAACCTAAAAAAACTCTCTTTAGCCTCTTTCCATATCTAAATAGCACATTTTAACTGACCCTAAGGATATAGTAACATCAGATATACTCCCAGTCATGAGTTCTGTAATGCTATATGTGAAAACCTTGGAATTGATAACTAATATTTCTCAATTATTTCAATAGTTGATCCTCATTAATCTAAAATATTAAAGGCTCCCTAAGTCTGCAATTTTAGTTTAAGTGCCTCTTTTCTGTTCCTGTGCAACTGTTTTATTGACTCATTTGAAGCATTCAGGAGATTAGCGGGGCATAATTTTTTTACGTCACAGAAATATCCTAGTTTAACCTTGTTCAGAGATTATTATATCTTCCTACCTCTACATAGCACAGACCATAAAATTTCCCTTGTAAGTCTTGCATGCTTTCTCTTCAGGCTTGTTGACCCTACTACAGTAAGAACTCCTCAAGGTAAAAGACTTCTCCTTGTCTTAATCTTTCTAAGCATACTGGTTGCTTCTTTCTCTCTCTTTTTTTTTTTTTCTTTTTCTTCTTTCCAGGTAAAAAAACAATCTTTCTGAAAATGTTTGAATACATAGCCATAACACTTTCTACTCTTCCTTGACTTTCCCATATTGTAGTTTCTATCAAATTTTAATATCTTCTCCCTGGTGATAAGTGTGATTAATCAAAACATATGTATGAGCATCTTATGAGTCACTGTCAAGCTCATGCAATATTGATGGTCATCTAAGCTTTTTGAAGTGATGCAATCAGAATAAGCCCTTAGAAATCGTGTAGTTTACAAGTATTTATTCAAGAGCTGTCTGAATCATGGTTTATATCAATGACACAAGGAATAAAATCAACTTGTTTGTCATAGTCCATTGTTCCTAATGTTGCAGTTGTTACACATTGATGTGTTTACTTATTGGAACTTGCTTCTGAGTGGGAAGCATCACCCTCCAACGTGTTTGTCCTTCTTTGTCATCTGTTCTTATGTACTGTGCTAGGATGAACATCTGTGTTATGGGATCTCATAGACTGTGCATGTATGGTGAGCAAACTTGTGCAGCGTGATGATAAGGTGCCTCCAAATACAGTTTAACCTGGAAGCTGAAAAACACCATGGGGGAAAAAAAAGGGGGGTGTGTGACACTATGCTTTAACTTTTAATAATGAAATTTTTTTTCTGATTCTTTTCCTAGTGTAAAGTGATAGTCTCTATTAAAAATAGATCTGTTTCTGCTTCCCAGTTTTGACAAACCACATGAAAACGTGTAAGGAAAATACATACTTTTTTTTTTTCTTATTCCACAAAATTATAAGTATGTAGCCACATCAGATTTTGTTCACATGCTTGTTTGATTACAAAACAAGGGGAAAGGGAAGGAATAGGAAAGGAAAAGAATTAAAGAAGTCCAACCTGGATATGACTAGCCAGACTAGGTAAAAAATACAAACATAAAATCAAAATCAATACTATCAGGTTTTGAGAACAAATTTAGAATTCTTTGTATTTATTCTGGCTTTTCTTGTATGCTGTCTTGCTGTTTTGCTCTGTCGTGTATTTCTTCTGCTTTTGTTTCTATGTTTCTCTTTTAATACTCCCCTACAATACCGTGTTCTAGTCTCCATTCTCTTAATACAGCACTTCCCATTCCTGAAAGCTTCATCTGCTAATTAAGATAATCTTTCTCTGTCGAGGATGGGTGTGTTTAGCTGTGATCATACATGAAATATTTTTTTCTCCCCCTCTATTTTCCTGTGTCTTTTCCAGTGGCTATTTCCTTAGTCTCAGCTTTCATGATCTTACTGGAGTTCGCTTACAGGACTGTTTTCTTTCTCAGGGAAAAAGGTTCAACTTGTGCTTTCTGTGTGCTGTCACATACTGACAATCTAACTAGTTTCTTTGCCATCAGTCTGAAGAGTACCTACAGCACCCAAATTAGTTGGAGGAGCAGTAGATATTGCAGTGATGTTTGTTTGGCTAATTACTGTAAGACAATCATTTTTATATCACTGTCTTTAAAAAAAAAATCCATGAATATTTGATTTTTTTTTTTTTTGCCTTAACTAATGGTGTTTTGTTTGGTTTTCCCCATTATTGGGTAAAAGTGCATTGTAACTAAAGAATACAGCATAAATTTCAAAAGAGGAGCTGCTTTCCGGAATTATGTATGTTTTTCTCCCTAATCGTGTATCAGAAATTTCCATTCTGAAGATGCAGTTCTAAAGTTTTGTAGTTCTCACTTGCACCGTCTTGCTTAGAATATTATTTAATTCCACTGAGATTATTAGATCTGGATCAGATGAGGTTTTAAATGCTTCTCATATTAACAATGAAAAAAATAATAGCTTGATTTCCTAGGATTTACTTGCAACATAATCCAGTAGGTGCAATTCTGATCTTTTGATCAATTTGTTATCGATACTACGGTAGATATGGGTCTTGAGAATGGGTGTTTGTTGGAGGAGAGGTTGACGGACTTTTTTCAAGTAGGGAATATATTGATGGAGCAACTACATCAGGGAGAAAAATACCAAAGACAGAAAAACAGCTTAATGTCAAGATGGGCTTCAAAACTGGTGAAGACAGCAGCTGAAATGACAGCCTGGTAGATACAGCTTTAACTACGCAATAGACACCACCATTTTAATTAAGTGCAGACATTTTGGATAATGAGTCAACAAAAGAATGTAACTGTTAAGTTTTAGGTAGATCGCAAAGTGTATACGAATAAGTAATGTTTAAGCATTTTTCTTGTAGCTGTAGGTAAAATCTTAAATCTCTATTCTGAAATCTTGCCAACAGCTACTCTTCAGCTACGAACCAAGGTACACTGGTCATTGATACACAGAACCAGAGGCAAAGTCACTTTGGCTTTGGTCAAATCTTGGATCCCAGGCTTGATGTGAATCAAACAGACACCCAAATAATACCTTATGTGAAAAGCAAGATCTTTTCCTTCCTTTTGAAGACAGATCTCCTTGTTTTTTCAAATCGAGTGATGCTTATTTTACTTCTCTACTTTTTTTTTTCCACATGAGCATATCAGTGTTTTCCCCCAGTGTTAACACTTTAGAAGAACATCTGTAAATACCTACAGTGTTATTGTAGGTATGTATTTATGTATTTATTTAATGTCTTTATTTTGATCTTCCTCTGAAACCACTCACTTGCCCCACGTTGACAATGAGCGGTATGCTATGGCATTTTCTGTCATTCCTGTCAAAACTGTCCTGCAGTTCCTGTGCCTATTTGCCAGCAACCCACTAATTCTCCTGAATAACCCAGAGACCCTCCTCTTCTCTAGGAATTGCACAAAGGACTAGGCTTGTCTGGTGTGACAAAAATCCTGTGTAGCAGGGGAGCAGAGAGAAGTCCTCAAAGCATACTTGTTTAAGTTGCTTCATGCTGTTGGCTGCTGGAGTAGCAACTGAGAATGCAAATGATGGCAGTCATCTTCTGCTGCATCACCTTGTGTTCTCAGTCTCCTTCAGCTATGCTTGTGCCCATCAGAGGGGCAGTGGGACAGCAGAGACTGCCTGGTAGTGGTCTCAGACCCTTCCTGTGGGGTCGGGGTCCTGCTGTCCTGTGCTTACCATATCAATGGCTAACACCTGGTCCTTGTAGCTGAAGAACAGGAATGCTTAAACTCAATTTTTTGAAGTTGTAGCTGTTTAAGAAAAGAAATTGTCATCTGAAAGAGACAAAAAAGAAAAGTGGTGCCCAGGATATGCATGATGAATGCAGAATGAATTAAATATTTTCCCAAATGACTACAACTGAATGCAGATACTGGTATCTGTAGCTATAGTATCTGTATTAGCATCAGTCCAAGTGAAGGAAGATTACTTAGGAAAGTGTGAACCTTGCATTGAAGCCTTCCTACTTTTTTCCTTCACTTAGTGGACATTCAAGATGTTTGGGGATAGAACAGACTTTTTTTGTAGCTGCTCAGAACTTGGAGGAAAATGCCAAGAATATCTGTGAACTTCAGCAGGCCTTGATGAGCTGTTGTATATTTTTTTGACTTAAAGAAAGAAGGCAATAATCAACATGGTGGCAAAAATATTCAATTAATAATTCTAGCAAACCACCTAAAGGTTGCCTTACAAATATATATTAAAAATTAGAAGAAAAAGGAGACTAAGATCTGTACAGACATGGACCGATTAATAGCACAACAAAAATCAGGTTTCCTTTTTCTCAAAGTGCTACCTCTTATTTTTAAAAGACATTCTAATTATTAATCAGAATTGACTTGTTCTTTTTTGCCTTTCCCTTTATCAGAAATGAACACCGATATATCCATTCTACCTCTTGTTTATTATTCCATTTTTGGACTCTGAGACAAAACAGTCATACCTTTCTCCAGTGCTAGTTCTCGAATAACTGCTATTTAGTAATGTGAAAAAGTTTCCATTTGCCCTTCACAACTCGGTGAGCTGTAAACACTGAAGTAATTGAGCCACCCACATCCTGGTCTGCAGGTGATAAGAGTGATGTATTTTATTAGCATTTAATTAAATTGGAAATGTTATGCTAAACTGTGAAATTGCTGGCAAAAGTTGAATAACTGGATTAAACTACACCCTTGTTTAAAAGCAATAAATTAAAAGATTGTTGAGTAATCTGGAGAAAATATGTTCTTTAACTCTCTTGAAACAATTAACCTATGCTCCGTTGCTTTTAAAAAATTTAAAAAATTATCCTTCACAAAACATACTGAAATTTGAGGCTGTTGCAACATTAATTTCACACCTTCCCAGTTTAGGTTAATGACTTCTGACAGTGAACATTAAATGGATCTTATTCATTCTGTAGTAGCAGAGTGATAATCTACAGTTGCAACAATCACAAATGACTAAAATTAAATTTTATATTATTGCATTAAGATTCAGGGAGGGGTGTTAATAACTTCAGTTTATGGAAAAGTTGATTCTATTTCAGTTTAGGGAACACTGAATGATTTGGGTTATTCCCAGTTGTTTAATTGGATGCGTGCCTTAAGAAATCTTATTATGCAAAAGCCATTTGATATTACTTTGTTCAGAACAGAATATTTCCAGTTAAAATTTATAGGTAGCAATAGAAGATGCTGACTATTGCAGAGAATGCTACAGCCAACTGGAAAGAGAAAAAGTATTCTGGTAGGGAATGGGAGGCAGGAGGGTCCAACATCACATTTTTCATTTGAGGTATGTAACTATAAAAAGTGGAAAAAATACAAACTTCTTGGTTGAAAAATAATGAGGATTTAAAGACTGTGAGGGGATTTGGGTTTCTATTCAGAATTCTTTTTCTTTTCTAAGATTAGGAACAAACAACAACAACGAAGTGTTCACTTGTAAGCGGAGTAGCGGGGAAGCAAACAACTCCAGCTGCCTTCATTCAGCTGTTCCAAGTTGAAAGTCTGGACTCTGTCAGTTTCTGTAGATATTGTTTCCAAAATATTAAGTTAACCACTTGAGGATTTTTGTTCTTAATCAGGATGACACTCAACTGAATGTCATTTTAAATTAAAGTATTTTCTTTGGGGCTTTATCTTTTTGCTACAGCCCTTTCTTAAGTGAAACAAAAAAAAATAGCAAGTGTGTGCTTATTGCACAAAGCCAATGTTCTAATTCTAAACGTCTCTGAAAGTCAGGAAATTGCAACTTTGATTTAGTAATTGTGTATTTTCAGTTGTTTTAGGAAGTTCAGTCTTTGATTTCATATTGAGCTCTCTGGATAACTGGAGTGATTTTTTTGTTGTTGTTATTGTTGAAGTCCTCTGAATATTCATGGAATCACATGAGTTGTAACTTACGTTAATGAGGAATAATAGGTATTCTGCACATACAAATGAAGGCCTAGCAACAAAAAAAAAAAATCTAAGTGCTTTGCCTTTTCTCATTCTAAACTTGAATCCCTTTTAAAGAAGCCTGATTGTTCAGACCTGAATGCTTAGCGCTTCTAAAAACCAGCTCCTTAATGCTGTCTATATCTGGAGAAGAAAAAATTTGTGGGACTCCAAATAACTTGGAGAAATGAAGTTTCAAGTCCCAATAGTGTGCAAATCAGTACTCTGTGGTAGAATTTGGGGGAGATGGGAAGTCTGGTTTTTTTCTAAGTGGAATTACTGCAATTATTGTGTGCTTTTGGATGCAAACCATGAGATTTCTGAATATGCTTAGAAGTAGCTCTAAAAATACCAGCATGCACTGTTGATATATCCAACGGTCACAGTTTTTAAACAAATACCAATATGTGAATGAAGCAGTATGAATGTTGGCAGAAATAAAGTTGATTTCTTATTGCAGCTTAGTCAAATGAAATAAGAAATATTTAATCTTCTCTAATTTCATATTCTCCTGCAAAAGATTTCAGTGAGCTTGCTAATGATAATAACTTTCCTCTTAGGTATTTTTCTTTGTGAAATTTTGAAATTGCGGCTACATGATGTGGTGTTTAGACAGTTGTCTAACTTAACTGAAACTGCAGGGGAAAAAAAGATCAGCAGTAACTCTAATCCAGCAAAAGACCTGGGCACATACAGGTTAGTCTGTTCAAAACTCATCTCCTAAACTTAACTGATGTGTGGGCTCTGCATGTCATCTTTTTAGACAAGGAGATCCAATATATGTGGATAAGCGTGCAATTTTTTTTTCTTAAGAAAACTAACATGCAGAATGTTCATGGATCTCATTTTTTATATCCATAGTGCAACCCATTAGATGCTTTGGAGACTCTGCTGGAAAATGAGAGACAGTTCAAATTAAGACCTAGCATTCTTATGATTTCAGGCTATGGATAAATCTATACAAATAATATACTGCCTAGCTGTACTGTGTGTGCCACGAAGTCTCCTGCATCCCATGGATGCTGACAGCTCTGCATTTCCAGCCCTGATTTGAGAGAATTAAAAATTGTATAATCTAGCTCAGAGGAAAATTTTAAACTCAAGGGCTGCCGGCAAGGTGATAGGTCTGTGCAGCCCAGATTGCTAGACTCACAAGGCAAGAAAAAGAAAGAGCAGCAAAGACATGGTTCTAGTCCAGTGAACATGCCACTAAAATGGAGGGAAAGGTCCTGGGTATTTACTTATTCCAGATTACCTGTTTCTGAGGAATCCTCATGAATAAGACAGAATTGAAACTTGTTCATTTTCTAAAAAGTTAAAGCACAGAAGCAAGCATCCTAACCTGCTTTTCTCAGACCTTGTTAGAACAGGCCAGCTATGATACCAAAGAGCAATGATAGATATTCTGAGTCAAAACCTGTTGAGGACAAAGAAGAGATACTCATCAGTTTAACAGATTCTGGACTGAGTTTGGAATGAAGTAGCAATTAAGTCTCCAAACCCATTAATTCTGTTTTGATCAGTCTTTTTTCTCTCTTTTTTTTTTTTTAACTGGGTGGTTATTTGTTGTTTAATAACTAGACTTAGATCAATTAACTTCATGAGGATTGTTGAAAAGCCATTGGAGAGTAATAATTGTTAAGCTGTGTTGACTTACAATAATGAAGGCAGTGGCAAAGCAAAATATACATTTTGCTTTCTGAATAAATTTCTATAAAATTGTATTTGTCATACTTCTTTGAACAGTTGTTACAGCAACTGTTGCTAGCTATGCTAATAGTTACTACTTAGTTTAGTCCAGTAATCTGAAAATCTGTGTAAGTTCCTGCAAATACTATTTAGTTTAAGCGCTAAGTTCTTCGCTTATATTTTAATTACTACTGCAGTACTAAAAAAGCTCATCTCGCTCCACATTAGAAAAGGCCATAATTCTAAATACCACACGTATCCCTGATGTGGTGGTGGTGGTTGTTCACATCCTCTTAGGTGAATCAAGCTAGAACATATCATGAAGCAATGAGTAAGCATTTTGAAACAAAATTTGCATCTGAATATCAGAACCTCATATTTTGTTAAGTAGTTAGCTAACTCCTTTTCCTATAAGCTTATTCCAATTTTTGAAGTTGCTTTAAGACCCAAAAGGTAAAGTCTGTTAGTACTAAAGCTTTTGAAGGAATTATCATGGTTTATGAGTTAATAAAAAGTTTAGTGCAACCCAGTGCTAGTGCTAAAAAGGTTTCTATGTATTCAAATAGGCAGGAAACTCTGAAAATTACAAGATCCATTTTAACTACTTTGTGATAAAATTGGAAGTATTATCTTGGTTACGAACAACAAATCCTATGCGTCTAACAGTTTCTTGCTGTTAAATTTACTTGCTGTTACTAAAGCCGTTTTCTCAAAAGCCAGTAACGGGATGTGAGCAGAATAGAAGAGTGGTAGAAGACTTGAGAAGTGCATTGGATGAAGATTCATAGTACCTATGCAGTTATGATTGCTTGTGGAAAAAAAGGGAGAGGTTTTTGTTGAAGGGCATGCAACACGATGGGTAGCAAAGCCTGCTCAAATTTAGGGAAAGGATTCTAAGTTTTCTAGGATCATTTGAATAGGGTAGGGCATGTTGCAGGCTTTAGATCTTGTAGTCTTGGAGTAGGAGTAAAGGACTGGGGAAAAGCCTTGGGCAAATAGATGACATTCTGTCAGTATATGCCTCTTCAGCACTTTCAGTAAAAAGAGGGGTGGGCAGCTATTGCAGTCATGCTGGTTTTGGATTTCCAAAATCCAGATTTCAGCTCTAAGGAGTACAGTCTTGGACTGTACTGGTGTGTTCATGTGGAGTGACATTTAAGTTTATACTGCAGATGAAAAACCTAATCCTAAACTTCTCTGAGTGCACGGTCTTGAAACAGGTACTCCTCTATCCACCAATATTTCCTTTCAAGACGCTAGTTTTTAGTTTTTTCTTTTATAAGGACCTTGGTACTTCAATAAGCTGTTTTCCATAGGGAAGCCATATCTGTTGTTTAATCTGCTGCAACAGAAACAGTTAGAATCATAGAATGATTGGGGTTGGAAGGGACCTTAAAGATCATCTGATTCCAACCTTGCTGCCCTGGGCAGGGACACCTTCCACCAGACCAGGTTGCTCAGAGCTCCATCCAACCTGGCCTTCCACACTGCCAGGGAGGGGGCAGCCACAGCTTCTCTAGGCAACCTGTTCCAGTATTTCACCACCCTCATGGTGAAGAATTTCTTCCTAATATCTAATCTAAATCTGCCCTCTTTTAGTTTAGATCTGTCCCCCCTTGTCCTGTCACTACACACACTTGTGAAAAGTCCCTCTCCATCTTTCTTGTAGGTCCCCTTCAGGTACTGAAGGCTGCTATAAAGTCACCCCGGAGCCTTCTCTTCCCCAGGCTGAACAGCCCCAACTCCTTCAGCCTGTCCTCGTAGGAGAGGTGCTCCAGCCCTCTGATCATCTTCGTGGCCCTCCTCTGGACCTGCTCCAACACATCCATGTCCTTCCTATGCTGGGGGCCCCAGAGCTGGATGCAGTACTCCAGGTGGGGTCTCACAAGAGCGGAGCAAAGGGGCAGAATCACCTCTGTTCTCTGAATTATGATTTTTAAAATATGTACTGTTTATCCTATGTGGGTTCACAAGATAAAAAACTCGAAAAGAAGCAGGGTTTATACACTTTATCTAGAATAAGTGCTTAGCTTCAGTCTTGTGACTACATATGGAAGTGATATCCTAGATTATCTTTACCATAAATTCTATGTTGAAATTTTAGTGTCCATAAGTTATAAATTTCTCCCTGTGGGAATGTATTCTTCTCCTAACACCATCGTCATTCTTCACATGCCTTTTATTGACTGTAACAAGGCTCTTAGGAACACGTAATCAGACACAGTCAATAAGCTCTGCTTGAAGGTTTGCTATTATGCATTGGCAGAATGCTAGTTTATTTAGATAGACTTTATGTCTGAATGCCACTCATAGGCTGTATGTTTCTCTTGCCTGGAAAACATACAACTTGCATTGGACCAGATGGTAAGCTGGCAACCTGGTGCACCCGTATAGAGGACTTGAGAGCAGAAGTGGTTTCTCCTTTGCACAGCTCATTAATTTGCTGTTTTATGCAGGAGATTAAACTGCTGGGAGTAGGTGTTTTCTACAAAAAAAAAAGAGAGGCGGATGTGTCCAGTCATGCCTCGTAGCAAACTTCCTTGTGCTAAGAACAAGAAGGGAGTCAGAAGAGTTCAAATAGACTGGGCTGCATTTCATTCTCTGAACTGCTCTGAATAGGGTAACTGTGTGTTGTACCTTACTTCTAAACTGCTTGAAAAAAATTATTTGCCGGTGTCATTAGTAAGTGACAGAAACTGAAATGTATAAACCTACAAATACCAAACAAATGTAGTTATCCTCTGCTTTGGCTAACCGGCAGTTTTAAAATAGTAATATGCTTTAAATGTGGTTGGTTGCTTGCCCTACTGTTTTACTGCTGTAACATAAAACATCCAAGTAACAAAACCTCCAGTTCAAATATCTGTATTCCTAAAGACAAAATAAAGTTATTTCAATAAAATTTTAGACCTCAGTGCTGCAGAAAAATAAGAAGTTCTTTTAACACTGGCATCTTTTGTGGCTTGTCCTTTTATTTTTGCCAGTAACTGAGGTTTTTTCCATCAATGAAAAACTGTGTATTCCAGTTTTGATGTTATTCCAAAACATAGTTCAATAAGATCTGCTGAGGATTACAGAGGCTCCATCTGTTCTTGCCATGAATAGGAAATACTACAGATGATAGTGAGCAGATGTCATGCCTATTATAGTCATGCTCAAAAACTGAAATATTGGATCGAAAAGGCAGAAACATTTTAGTTCTATACAGACTTCTGTGTTTTCCAGACTGTCTCTACGAGTCCAACAATCAGTCATATCAAAACTATTTTACTTTTCTTCAACAGTCTCCAAAATGTGTTTTGGTTTGGGTTTTTTTTTTTCACCTTGAAATTAGCATTGTTCACAGCCCAGGACAGAAGTCAATTTTGCATCCAATCCAAAATGACAGATGAATACCGTGTGCAGTTTTGGGCCCCGCTCAAGGCAGACACTGAGCTGCTGGAACATTTTTGAGGTGGTTTGTGTATCTTGGATTGTTAATTTTTTTTACGTGCAGAAAGAATGAACACCAACTAGGCAACCTAAAAAATTTATATCTGTCAGTGTGGTGGGTTCTCTAAAAAAAGATCCTTCTTTTGTCTTGAGTAGAGGAGGGGTTTGAATGCAGATCTCTCCCTTTTAGCTGAATAGCTGAAGCTGCAACAGCAGAGACAGAAGAGAGATAAGATCTGCTCTAGTTTGGAAAATGTAGCACTACAGCATCTGTGAGAATGGGTTATTTTGCAAAAGTTGAAAAGGAGCAAGTGCCGGCACATGGAACATGACTGTTCCTCTCCCTGCTGTCCCGAGACAACTCCAGCGCCTGACACGTACCCCAGCATGGGGGCTTGTACGCGTTACTGCAGCTTCTCTTCCACTCCTGAGCCATGCAGGCCCTGTGCATGCTCCTCTCGGAGGCTGAGCTGTTGTAGTAGCAAGCCTTAAGGCCAGTGGCTGAGATAGAGGATGAGGAAGGCTTTGAAGGACTGGTGTTCCTGCTGGATTTGTAAGCCTGGTGGACATAACTCCGTCCCCATTAGGTCTGGGGCTGTGGCTGTTGGGTAATTTGGCCTGTTCTTACAGGGATCGGAGCCTGTGACAGCTCGTTTTGGTTTATGACCCTCTGCTTGTCAGGTTAAAGGTTGAGAGATGAACTCGAAGTGGCAGAGGTCTAATGAACGTACTCGGACAACCAGGGAGATGGAGAACCTATCTTATGGGAGGAAGCTGAAAGAAGCTGACTCATTTAGCACAGCAAAGCAGAAAGCAGGAGTGCGATATGATCAAGAAGCAGGAAAAAATTGTATCTAAGGTAAATTATTAAGTTGGCAGAAGTAATAGGTTAAACTGTCTGTAAGTCAGCTTATGCAAAAATTGATGAAGCTCCAGCATGATTTTCTGATAGGAGCAGGAAGGGTGGGGAGGAAAATCCAGAAGAGTTTCATCTATTCATTGAAAGGATTTTTGAGTGTGTGGTGATAATGAAGAATGCTTGCTTTTAGTGCCGTATGTCCGTGAAAGTTAGTCAATATTTTTGTAAATAGCTTTGAATCTTTTGATGCTGGGGGATTTAACAGTATAAAAGTGGTGTTTAGCTCCCTGAGTAGTCCTCCCTGATGGAGAACCCAGGACTCCCGTTCTGATGATCTCTTCGTTTTTGTTTGAACATCACTTCCCTCTTAGAAGAAATGCTTTGCCGAATACTTTGAAACTTTCCGTTTAATTTTATAACTCACCTACTTTAGGCATGCTCCTCTCTCTTTTTCTGGTTTTCTGAAGTGAAGAGGATATAGATCACTACTGAATGATTTTATTTTAGATAAAGTTTTTTTAGTGTTTGTCTGCCTGTGGACAAATGTGATAATAGTGGAATTTAAAAAAGCCTCCTGGATCAAACAACTCATTTCTTTATACATGTCATACTGTTAATTTGGAAAAAAAGTCAGTCTAACAATGATGAAAAGAAGTAGTTGCACCACAGGAAGAGTTGGCAGCCATTATTCTAATGATCCCACATGCTACTTCCTTGAGGCCATGGGAGAGAGTTTAAATAATGTAATGATGATCTGTGGGACAAAAATCTGTAGCTAGATTGTATTCAGTACCCTCACTGCTGCTCAGCAGCCCACATTCTGTAGTGTGATGCTACCCAGGCTGCTATTATGGCTCTGTAAACTTGGTGTCTCTGAACACTGATGTAATAAATCAGTGACGCTTGAACAGTGAGATTCAATCTAACTTTTAATTTTAATAAACTTCACACTCAGTATGATGATTTAATTCATATTGACTGTCTTAAAAAAAATAATCTAAAGTTCAGGACAAATTTGTTTGCAAAAAAATGAGTAGTTTGATTGTTTGCCAACCTTAAGTTCAATTTTATGTTAGACTAGCTAGTAACGGATTTCAGTCTGTAGGCATGTCCATTGAGACTGTTGTCTGTGTACCTGAAGATGAGATGATCTCTTCATTTTTGCCTATATTTTCTCATGTATAAAATAGAAAAAGGAAGCACAATTAGCTGTCTTTTTTAGTGTTATTTTATTTTAGTGTTATTATTTAGAAATTAGGGAAATCTGAGAAGAAGGAAGTGTTATTCATTTAACTCATTTGTAAAATAGCGATCCTTCACCTTAATCGTTCTAAATCTATCCTTAGAGTGAACTGTGGTGGCCAGGAAAGTCAAAACTTTGGCAGCTACAGAGGGACTGAGATGACTTTTTTTGATCTAGCCCTTTTTTTCAAGGAGTCTGGATCTTAGAGGAGATAGTAGTAATTTGTTGTGCCACTTCACAAGATCCAGTCATAGAAGTCAGTGATTTTTCCACAGCGTATTTCCTGCAGTGTTACTTCGGTAGAGAAATTTGTCAGTAGTTCGTCACTTGGTGCTTTAACCAGTGTTCACTGAGACTTTTCACAAAACAACACAAACAAATCCCCTCCATTCCAAACTTGACATGTGAAGTGCTTTTTGTTTGGTGGTGCTTTTTTTTTTTTTTTGAAGGTTCTTTTTATACGCAAGATCTAACTTCATAAAAAGTGTACTTTACAATGTTTGATCATGAACTCCTTCCAGTTTTACACCTAAATAAAGAACACACAATTTTAGATGTATGTATCAGCTTGTAAATACCAAGGAGCTTGGAGTCTAATTCTAGAGACTTCTAAATAATCTGTTCCTGACCCAAGAAAACACTTAAGCGGAACTTCAGAATTAGCTAAAATAAATTGATAAAGAAGTTGGAGACTCTTTGATTGTTGAAAAGTGAATATTGTACTTTAATTCATTTTTTCAGTGTTCTGTAGGGTTTGAGTCAGTTGGGACTAATTTTTCCTGAATAATGTATTTCTTACTATTTATCTACTGTACAGTTAATTCAACATGAGATAAATTACAAAGCTGCAGCATCAGCTACACTCTTTTTCTAAGCTTGTAAATGGTAAAAGTTTCCTGGCATTAAGGGAAAGATCACTTTTTTGTGGTAGAGCTAGGAACAGGATTTTACAAGTAATGAATGAATGTTATAGGTGATATTCTGTGGATCTGAACGGAAGTGCACTGGAGTACATTCTGAAACAGTGATTGCGAAGTATTACTACTATTATGTCCTTTGGATTATCTTTTGAGTAAGAAAATGTCTATTTTTAGTGACAATATAAGACAAGCAAGCAAGGAGTGCAGTTACTTGATACTGCTATTTAAAAACCCTTCAGCCTGTGCAAGATGAGAATTTTTATGTAAGTGCATTTGTCCTATGACTTCTGCAATTTTTTTCTTAGCTCAAAATTTGGATCAATTGCATTAAGATTTTGTAGTGTTTAAATATAAAATGTTTTTGGTTTTGTTTCTTTTTTTAGTCTTAATTGCATCTTGCATCATGTATCTTGCAGACTTAAGGGAAAAAAGCCACTTAAATAGAGTGCGAGTGTCCCATTGTATGAGTAATGCTCACATGTAAGTGGCCTTTTGGAATCTATAGATCAGATCCTTTTATGGTGTTATTTATAGCTTCAAAAGCTATGACCAGCCGAGCCACTTAAAAAAGCAAATAATGCTTTTGAATTTGAGTCTGTACCCCATGCTTGTCTCTGTTTTGCTGTGTATTCACCAGAAAAGTTAAGAATGAGGAAAAGACAAAGCCATAATCTTCTCTTGGATATCACAGTGACAATCAATGAATCTCCATATATCAATAAACGACTTAATTTGTTCAGTTCATCGGTTTTATGGAGTCTGTGTCCATTTTTTTTTTAGTCATGTGACATTAGGAATGCACTAAGAATTCAAAGAGCAGAACAACACATCTAAGATGTTTGGAGTGGTTTTTTTTTTTTGTTTTTCCTAGTCTTGGCAGAAACCCTTGTACAGCCTAAAAGTTGACTTGGTTATTTCTCTGAAGGCACATGTTTTTGGAGGAACCTAATACAAAGTAAATAACCATGCACTGCACTCTTACTTTTTGCTTAGCAATAGAAAAATCAAGTACTTCTATATCACTGGTTAGAAGTGTGCATACACACTCATGCAGCCTGCAATTAATAGATAAGCAATATAGTGTTAAGCAGGCTATATAAAAATAATGTGGAAGTTTGTAGGAAAAAAATAGAATGTGGAACAGGAAGCTACCAGTCCAAGACTATCTGTCCTCCAGATACTGTTCTGGAGATGCTGAGAATTGTCAATAAACTGAAAGCAAGAGCAGAAAAAAATGCTATTGGGTTAGCAGATTCTTGTGTTAAAAATTGGTAGGCATGGAGTATTTCAGTACTTTTGAGTGCAGAGAAGGGAATAAGATTGAAAAAAAAACTGTAGAAGAAACACTCTTTTTTAATTTCATTTTTTATCACACTAGAGAGGCAACAAGAAAGAGTTTATGAGGTACCAACAGAATCTTTGAAGGCAGTAAATAGGAGAGCTTCCATTCTTCCTTTTTTCCCCACTGAATGGCAAACACTGTTCAAAACAACTTAGAAAATAAAATTACATTTAAGTAATGTCTTTAACAAGTGAAAATATGTACTTTCCTGTAGCTGTTTTCATTTTCTAACACTGATTTAATTACTTTTTATCAACTTTTTTACCAACAATTACCAGCTGCTTTCTGGAATAAAAATTATCCTGCATGCCCGTCTTGAGCTTCTGCAAGTACTTTAAATACAAATAAACATTTGGTGCTGCTACTCTGTTTTAATCCTGTAATCTAGATGATCTCTAAAGATCATTGTAAGACATGTCAATAAGACAGCTGTAAGAAAAACAGAACAGTGATTGTGATTTTCTTTGAAAATCAGAAGTTCTCTTCAACAAAATGTGTATGTTGGACTACGACCTATCCCCTTTTGTAGACTGCTGAAATGGAGATTTAAAACTTCACTTCAGAAGACCACACTTTGTACTGAAGTATTCTGTCAAATTATTCACATAGACCCTTGATCCTGTAGCTCTTTAGTTCAGGCAGTGGTACATCTCTGTTGTATGCTCCAAGCTGCGCTTAAAGATCGAGCAGTGCAGCCAGACATAGGATTCAGCCTGCAGCTCTGTAGTTGTGTTCTCTTTTGTCTATGGTGAAAGCCATCTGAAAGTGTGCATGTGCTTGAAGTCTTATATCAAGGAAATTATAGTTTGGTTTAGAGGACAAAAAAAAATAAAAGGCCTGTTTGTATGACTAGGCTTAGTGGATAGTGAGTCGTACTCTACTGGGAAACTGATAATAAGTGGAATACCACAAAGATCTAGCTTGAGACCTGTCCTGTTTCACAGCTTTATCAATAACACAGAAAGAACAATGAAGCATGCTGTCAACAGATTAGCAGGTGATGCCACGACTGGGTAAGCCACTAGTCAGAGGGACCTGGACAGATTAGAGGAATGGGCGGCAGAAATCTCATGAAAGGAACAAGGACAAATGCCAAATCCTGCACCTGGGAAGGAGTGAGCACTGGGGAGCAGCTCTGCTGGAAAGCGTTGGGAGGTCTTGGTAGGTAGCAAGCTGAACATGCTGCCTGCCATGTTGCTGTCTCAAGCAAGCCTGGGCTAGGAGCATCCCAGGCTGTATTGACAGGAAGGCTCACAGCCAGTAGATGGAGGAAAGTGATTATTACCCTAATTAGACTCATCTAGACTGCTGCATCCAGTTTTGGGACCTCTAATAAGGTACTGATAAACAGAAGCGAGTTCAGTGGAGGCCCTTAAGCTGGTGAGGGGCTGGAGCATGTGCCCACTGAGGAGAGACTCAGGGAGCTGAGCTGCTTCAGGCTGGAGAAGAGACAGCTTCAGGGGCACCTAACAGAAGCACGTCGGCACCTAAAAGAAGGTCATGGAGAAGACAGCCAACACCTTCATAGGTCCCATGGCAGAAGGACAAGAGATAATAGTCACAAATTGAAAAAAGAGAGGTTCTGACCTTTTACAAAGACAACTGAGTAGTGGGACTGGCTGCCCAGCGAGGTGCAGTCTCCGTCCTGGGAAGTTTTCACAATGCAAGTGGGTCAGTCCCTGAGCACCATGGCCTAATCTTGTAGCTGGCCTAGCTTTGAGCAGGAGGTTGGACTAGATGCTTCTTGAGGTCCCTTCCAACCTTGATTATCCTGTGATTTTTATCAGAAGGATCAAATGCAACTTCTGAGAATGTTTTGTTTCTTAATATTTACACACTTTAACATGTAAATTTCTGATAGAATCTAGACTGACTTTGCTAGTACAAAGCAGGAACACGTATATCCCAAATCTTCACAAAAGCCAACATCATTCTTACTGTATGATTTCCTAAAAATTAATTTTTAAAGTTCTGTTTAATTACATTTATGCTGTAAATGTGGGAGAAGATTCTGCTTTTGACTGGGTAAAATTAATTCCATCATTAATTCTCTTCTATTATTTTAGAAGATAATTTTAGATGTGGCTGTAGGAAAGTAACAAAACATTTCCGCTTTCCTGAAGTTTCATCTAACGCTTGCACCAGTTTGGCAGTTAATTTACAAATAGCTGCTTTTTGATCTTCTAAGATCAACAGCACTGCAAACTGCCATTAATTATGTAGTAGAAGGTGAAATGCAACAATTTCCACTACCTCTTGCTGCTATCTGTGCTCTCTCTGCTAGGAGAAAGCAGATGTTTCTTCAGCTAGATCAGAGTAATTCTTAAGAGCCCCACTGTCTTCATACCACCCACAGCACTGAGAGATCTTTCTTAGCCAAAAGCCTAGCGTGGAAAGAGACAGCGTAGAAATCAGATTCAATACCCCCTTCCTTCTCTTAGGCAGCATAGTAGATACTTCGAAGCAAGTGAATATGTATTCCTGCAGCCTGAGTGTATGCAGTGGTTAACGTGCTTTAGTTTGATTCCAAGTGTGAGTTGAAGAGCTGTGTATGAGTGCAGGAATAGGCAGAAGCAGCTCCATCTGATTAGGAGAGCAGAGAGTGGGCTGTGAGTGGCGAAGAATACCAGTGAACTGAAGAGAGGAAAGGATTTTCTTATCTGGTAGCCATTGAGATGGATTGGGCGTGAAGTGGTTTGGGTTTTCCTTGGGGAATTTGTTTTGTTCGAAGTGTGCTAGTATCTTCTGGGGCAGTTAATAACCCTGACTGTGCAAGTGTAAATTTTGCTGTGGCCTAAAATCACATTACAAAGAGACTTGATGTACAGTTAATGCTCCTATGTCTCACCTCTGTACCATAACAGCAAGAAACTCTATGTGTGCTTTTAAGCCTCCCTTTTTTCCTGCTAATTTTTAGGGCGTTTATCCCCATATCTCATTCCTTACAGAAAAAAAAGGTTCACTTAACTGCTTCATGATTGTAAGAAGTATTGCCTTTGCACTAAGTTTTTCAGTCTTTGTCATTCTGTGATTTTGCTGACATGAGCCCATTGACTTGCCAGAGAGCAAGGTGACTTCCCAGCTCTATCCTAAGATACAATTACTCATTCCTTAATGTAACAAAAGGAAAAATGAGCATGTATGAATTGCACATTCTTAGACTAAAATTGGCTGATTCTTCTGCTGCTCCATAGTATCAGTAGGTTTCCACTTGGACATGTCTGATGATTTCATTGGGTCATTAAGTCACAGTTTTAAATTTTTCCAGGGAGATTTGTGACTTGAATGAAAAACTAAAGAAAAAGTTTATCTCAACAAGGTGTGCATCAGAGGAGGAATTGCACCCACTCTAGTTTCTACTTCTGGGCCTTAATTGTGTTTCCTAACCTCTTCCTTCCTTGCATGCTGCTTTTAAGAAAAATATCCGTTTTTTTCTCAAGTAAAACTCTTCACTTTGTATATGAATTGTCAAGGGCCTTTCTTTTTCTCAGCATCTTTGCTGGGTTTTTACTGAGAGGCACAGTTGGATGTATGATTTCAGCTCCCCATTAGCGTATTAGATGCAATTTGGTGGTATGTAACCCCTCATTAACTGAACTAGTTAACATAGAAATAGCTACAGAAAGGACTGAAGCAAAAGAAATCTGAGTAACCTCAGAGCAGAGCAATTCAAAAGCATATTTAAATTCTTGTTAGCAGGTGAGAAGCTTCTTGTAAAGTTTTATCTTTTTTAAGACATCACTGCAGACCCGCTTTAAGCAGTGAGCAGTTCTGTCACCTGCTGAAATCAACATGCTGTGTTCCATTTTTGATTTAATTGCAGAGAATTAGCATTCTTTTCTCCGTATACCATTAAAAGTATAAATGGCTGTTGTCTGCTTCACAGAGGCAAATTGGACTACCTTTCAGGCTTGGGAATGTGGGCCCTTGAATCCCCAGTGACCAGGTTCAAAAGAGCGTCTAAAATGTACTATTACATCACAGATAAATAACCTCATGCTTCCTGACAAGCAAAATTATTCAGGACTGAAGACACTGATCTGGGTGAAAGTGGATTTTGAGGGTTTTTACTTTTTCCTACTACATTAAAACTATGCAAAAACAGCAGTTGTAGTAGGCTTGATTCAATACGTGTGTGAAGAATGCATCAAGTTAGAGTTTAGTGGTGAGTTTGGATTGGCTTATTCAAAAGATAACAAATTTGCACTCAATGTTGCAGATGACCATCCGGAATCTGAAACTTTAAAATAAACCATTTTCTATGCAAAATGCTACTGTGATTAGTTTTTAGTCCAGTAATTGCCAGTTGATATCAGTGAGATTATAGCATTATTAATTTCTCTTATAATCTTTTGTAAATGGTGGATGTTGAAGGACTTTCTTCAAATTCTATGTTTGTGGGGACACTGGTAAAGCAATGTCAAAATAGCATTTTAATGCCAAACCAGAAATGTGTTTTATTAAGTTAGATAACAGTCCTTTGAAAAGTATTTATAGAATGCAATTTCTTTATTCTCATTAGCTTCTCAAGAGATTTTTTTGCTCAGTATTATATAATCTAGGGTATATGGCTTTTCTTATAAGAACAGGAACAGTGTATCATCATTAATTCTCTTCAGTTTTTCTTTTGGCTGTAATAGACTTATTTAGCGATGGTTTTAACATACAAACTCTGACAATGCACATGTGTTTGTTTCCCCACTTGTGGGTGGGGGTTTTTGTGTGTTTTTAAGGCACTGTCCCTGTCATGTTAGCTGTACAGTACTTCTAGGTATTACTCTCTGTTATGTTTTATGGGTAATTTACATGATTCTGTAAATGAACAGTATCAAAGTTCTGAAAATCTGCAACACCAGTTTTTCAAGATTTTTTGGAAACACTTTCTTTTTACCCACAAAGGTTTACAAAAAAATCTTTGCTAACATTGTGGTATGATATAACAGAGCAGTGATTATCTGTGGAAGGCTGTAATAATAAGAAATCACATTTCAGTCTCCTTGAGAATCTTTTCTCAAATATATCCCCAAAACTGCATTGGACACCTTCCCCTTTATGAAGTTTAGTCAAAACCACTTTCTCATTTCAATAAATGCTCGATGGAAAAAGAATATGCATTTCTTGAGTTCTTTTTAAATTATTTTGGTGAATACTGCCTCACAGTTTGGTTTTTTTTGAGGAAAAAGGCAACAGTGATAGTCAATAGTTTTATTAAGATCTGTTAAGAGTGAGTCCGAGTCCAGATTAGGTATAATAGGTAAATTCAAAATATTTTAAAAGATTAACTGAAAAAATCTCTCATCAGTTCCCAGCTGCCTACTTCCTTGGCAGTATAAATACTACATCCACCCTAGCTTGCATGTAACGTGTTGGTACAAGTTTTGTTACGTCGGGTGAAGGAGAACAGATGAGGAACTGGGATGTTCTGCTCAGTCTGTGATTTGTGGCACTGTCTCGGGTGAGTCTCTTCACAATGTCTTATCTGAGCCTTTGTAATTGGCATATACTGATTATGCTGCACTAGTAAATGAACACAGACAAATTAGAAGATATATGGCCCATTAGATACTCTGCACTGAATGGTGGCGTATAGCTATGTAATCTGTGATAAATATAAACTGACTGATTTCAGAGTAGTTATATATCTGCATATTAGACTGCTCACTAACTTGAGTCATCCTCCCCTTAGCTTGATGTATGTAAGGTTTAAAAAGTCTTTAAATACATGACATTATTCAGTGTTATATTAGTGCATTTGTTAATGTAATGAACAAATGAAATTTTAGCAAATTTTGGTTCAGTGCTGCTTTTCACGCTCTGATAGCTGGTTTAGAATACGTCATAGAGGCTTGAACAAGAGAAGTAATGAAAAAACAGATTTGGGTTGATTCTTAGATTAATTTTATTTCTGCATAGTCTGTGTTGTCAAATGAACATCATAACCTATGCCTTGCCCAGCTTTAGTGGGGCAAATCCATTGTAGAAAAGTATGGTCTTTTGGATCAGTTCGTTCTTGCTGGTGTTTGACAATGTAGGTAGAGAAATACTTGCTTCTCTCTACTTCAAAAGCTTGGTTTAAAAAAATAAAAATTAATACCCAGGTGTGTTGTGATGGGTGAATACTTAGGAAGAAGAACAAAAGGTATTAATCATTCAAATGAATTTCCCATTTTGAAAGTGACTCCAGCTGAGACGATTTCACTGAAAATGAAAAAAATAATATGAGTATTTTCTTCTTCCTTACTGAAAGAAGGAAGTCTTGAGCAGTCAGCCAAATACTGCTTGTTTTCTTCTGATGAACTGTATCCTGCAAATCCTTCATTATTCTGGAAATCCAATAAGTCATTAGGAATAGAAATACAAATTTGTGATTAAAGCCCAAGAATGTAAAGTGGATCCGGCCTCTTCTCATGACTTTTCTGTTGTTTCATTTTGTGGTCTAAATGTTTCTGAGCCTGTGTTTATGCTTTTGGTCTCTGCCTCACAATGACTGAGATTTCAAGGTAAATTCTGTTATTTGTACTTATTGCTGGTGGAACTCAGTCCTCGGCTTAATCCATGATCTGGAAACCCAATGTCAACAGGCCATATACATTCAGTCCTGCTATGAAATATCTTGTGAATGCCTCCTAAGAATTGATTATTGAAAACTTTGAAGGTGATTTCCACAGAGAAGCCAATATTCATTTAACATGCTGTACAACATGATGTGCAATTCATAATTTCTTATGTATGGAATATTACCAGTGGAATGTATTGCTGTGCTTGAGAGGTCCCACAATTAGTGTAGGCATGGTCAGACCCCATTTCTCAGGTTGTTTTCAGTATATGAAGTTATGCCAGTGCAAGTGTATTGTACTTTCCCTTTCCCAAGGGAAATGTGATAAAACCAGCAAATTTACCTAATGTTTTAAATTAAGACAAAATAAGTCTAAAACTACACCAGAAACTTTTTTTTCCTTCATTTACTAGTTAATAGATGCTTTTGGAAAGAAATTTTGGTTCAGTTTTGCTTTTCATGCTCTGATAGCTGGTTTAGAATACATCATAGAGGCTTGAACAAGAGAAGTAATGAAAAACCAGATTTGGGTTGATTTCTTTTGGAAAACTGTAAGCAACATATATAGTATATTTTCATCATTTTCATCTAGACTGTTTGAATACTGTGATACCCAGTAAAAGGAAGAATTTATTGACTGACTTTTTCCAAAGATCTGTACCTGCAGAATACTGTCTCACTATAACCTCTGCATCTTTGCTGTTTGTGAGATATATTTTAAAAGCTGGATGAAACAGTTCATGTACATCTTCTTCAATATGAAATTTACTTATGGCTGTTGTACATATAACCCATTGTGTTTGAAAAATTGTATACAAACATGGTAGAACAAAACTTGCAGTAATTTACCAGAACTTGATATTTAGTCCTAAGGATATTTGCTTTAACTCTTGGTCAGCCCTGGATTGGTCAGGCAGTTGGCCTAGATGATCATTATAGGTCCCTTCCAACTGAAATAGTGTATTCTACTCTGTTCTCTTTATTTTTCATAAGGGAAAAACTGTAAGAAGTTTTTCAAATTCTGTACGATGCTTTGGAATCTGTAATGTCTGCATTAAGTTTGATTAAGTCCACGTTGTTAATATGGTCTTGAAGTCAGCCTCTGCTATCATTGGATATACTTCCATAAATTTTGATTTCCACATTTTCATGAAATGATTATTGAAAAGTGAATTCACTATAGCCAAGCGTTGTTTCTTTGTCTGAAGTTTTACAGCAATGTACTTGCCAACAGCCATATCCTCTATGAAGACAAAGATACTCGTGGGACCTCATGCATTATTAGAGTGGCTCAAAGCCGCTACCCACATTTTAAGTCATGGAACCAATCCTTGAACTCTTGCCAGTGTCTGGATAGCTCTCACACAGTGCATGGCTTCTTCCTGCCAGAAAGTTCTTAAATTGACTCTTTCCAATTATTTTGCTAATATATTGGAGTTAATTGGATCCTGACTGCCTTTTTTATCACAGTAAATCTCAGAAGTAGAGTTATAAGGATTATTTTTTCAGTACCTGGCTTGTCATTGAGGTGCACTGACAAGAGAATCTTGGGTTTTGACATGGATTTATGAGTCTCCTGACAAGTCATAAAGATTGAGAGATTTGTTGTCATCATTTAACACCTTGTCATGCTAAAGGTTAGATGTTTCTGTCACATCAGTTATAACACAGGAGGCAACCACTAAAGCTGTCTTTTTGCACAATATCGAGTCAGTTGTGACATCAACTAGGACATCATTTGCAATTTCTTAAAATAATTTACACTATTGTTTTAGTCTGGTATGCTATGCTCTTCCTTTAAGTCAAATTAGTTTATGCAGGCAATAAAGCTCAAATATACCAAAAGTTGAAGATAAAGTTGAATGGATTAGTATCACTGACCACAAAAAATTTTCTTTCTTACCTCCCACCCCCCCACGCCCCCCCAATCAAAGTTGGGCAAAACCATACTGTCTTTTTGGGTACTGCTTTTTCTTCCATGGAACTTTTGGGCAATTTCCACCACACCAACCTGTGTGACAAAGCACTGTTTTCAAGCTACGGAGCTCTGCCTGCAGCCCTCTCCACTGGCAAGTTTTCTTTTCCAACCATTAGTCAATAAAAGGCCGGTATGAAATTTAATGCATCTCATCTAAGATAACATTGAGAGAGAGCTACTGAATTGCAGGAGAATCTTGAAAGCATTTCAGAATTGTTTTCTTTGAAAAAAAAATCATCTTTTTCTTTAAATGAGAATTACTATTTCAAATGACTACACACTGATCATAACTCCCGTGTATTATTAACCAAAGATGCAGTATCAGAAAACATTGTAATTGAATTGTTTACTGAACCAGATCATAGCCCAGAACAGAGATACGTGCACGCGTTTTTCTCTTGTTCCGGTGGGGAAAAAGATAGTTTCCACTTCTTTACAAAGCTGACAGTCCTCTCTGCCAATTCTGTCTGTGTTTCTTACATCTTGTATTTCTTGCTACTAAGATATCACCACACCTGTTTCAGATGTTCTCTGGTCAGTCAGATAATTTCTGTCTATAGCTGTTTTAACAAAGCATATAAATTATGCAATACACCAGGAGGAAACTATTCTTAACTAACATGAAAATCTGAATTTAGGTTGCATACCACAAAAAACTGAAGGGTGAAAATAAAGTTTTGTTAGGAAATAGGACTAATAAATAATGTAGTTGATTAATAATAGTCTAATCTGTATTCTTTAAATAGAATATTAAAAAGTGATACACACTAACAGCCAAAAGATCATTCAAGAGACAGCTGATGCACTACTGCATTGTCATTTAAATCATTAATATCATGTTGGAATGTATTAATTTAGGTGGTACTATGATTATAACTTCAGGTTTGTCATATCTGGAAATTTAAATTGGATTCCAAATTCATAGTATTTAAATCAATTGGACATCAAACTTCCATTAATAATGAAAAGCTAATTCACATAGCTCATGTAAGCATGCAATTAAAAATATTTTTGTGTGTTTGTTTTTAAGGTCTGTGGGGCTGAGCACAATCCTTAACTACAGCAGGTGAAAACATGAGTTTAGCTGAAACAATAGCAAAGTTATCATTGATGTCTCTGTGGCCAGGAATTCATCCACTTTGAAGATTTTATCTGAGATATTCAGGAAAATGAAATAAGGAAACAAATGTTCTCAGGATGGGATTGCTCACACTTTTTCCACTTTAAGTTTAAATGATTTTTTTGGCATTTGCTATCTGTCTCATTTAATGAATTTTTTATCATCCTAAACATATCTTAGTGCCCTCTTCACTTTAGAGGAAATTGAGCAGATAAGTGATGAAGCTCTAAATGAGGCGCTCATGATGGGAACGCTGGGACAGCCTTTGAGCAAAAAGCCACGTTTGAAAGCTTTGATTGTCCTAAAGAACAGTGTGTCGAACATGCCATACCTGCTTTCAAAACAGCTCCGCTAACAGTGATCCTGCTTCTCTGCCTCTATTACCCAGCATGAAACGTAGCACAGCAAGGAAGGTCCACACAGGCATGATGTGTCTGAGATGGGAACAGAAAAGATTTATGAATGTGTACGTGTCAGCTTACTGTGAGATAGCAGTCAGCTCTCTTGTAACAAAGGAATTTAATGATAAAATGCAGTTAAATAGCTGCAAAGAGTTTTCAAACATAATTTATTAATCCCTGTGATTTTTCTCTTGATAAAATGTATTGGCTATTCTCAGGGATGTTTCATTCATTGGTAACTGTTTTTGAAATAGAAGATGCAATGGGAATGTATAGGACTAATACATTATTAAAAATACAGTTATTCATTTTTCTTAAACTGCTTTTTCTGCTGCATAAGACATAGAAAGAAAGCTATTTGAAAGTGCATTATTACGTGTGAAAATCATCAATATAATGCAGCAGCAGGAAAGCCTCGAATTTGTGTCTGTGAGGAGATGCTGATTCTAAAACAGCTAGGGTTACTGCACTCTAATGTGTCTGAATTAATAATGTTTGAATGTGCACTGTAATTATAATAGTAGTAAGAATTGAGAGAAATGGAAAAGAATATTTGAAACTTTGCACAGTTCCAAGTCAGTTCAGTATTTGTATAGTGGGTGGTCAGGGCAGGATTTTTCACTGTGATCAAGTTTCTGTTCTGCATTTTTTTTAATTAAATGCCTCATGAAATTTAAGGCAATTTGGCAGTATGCTTGCTGAAAGGCATGGAAAGGGTGGAAAAAAAAGGCCCCCAAATTGTTACAGCAGGTAGTCTTTCACACTAGATGGATCACACTGGATTCTGCACTTAAACAACTGTACTGGAGAAAAGAAATAATAGTCTAATAAAACATGCCAGGACACACACTAAATGTGCTTGGAGATTGAATCTTAATCACTCAAAATTCCAGCTGATTAGACAATTCTCTTGAATGTGCTGTTGTATATATCGGCAGCTGTGCCCAGACTTCTGCAAGAATGCTGTTGGTTGGAAGTCAGGGGCCTTTCATTAGTATAAAGTTGAATCCAACTTTACTTGAATCACAGTAAAAGGCACAAACTATATCAATATTAACAAGTAATGCAATCGGAAATAGCCTGGTCAATTTAAGCATTTTTTTCCTATTGGGAGGGCCAGTAAGAAATCAGTGTCCCACTAAAAAGGCAACTGGTGGGAGGGTGAAAGTGCCCATGTCCAGACAACCCTCATTTCCCGCTGCTCCTGTTGAGGGAGATAAGCAGTTCCCATTCCCAGTGGAATAGCGAATGACCTGGGAAAAGTGGAAAAAAAGGAGGAGAAGAGCAATATCATCTCCTAAATGGCTGGGCATTTGGGCTGGCGGCAGGTGAGGGGTGGTTGTGGGCAGGGGGGAGAAGGGAGAACTGAGGTTTTTGAGGACAGGTGGATGTCAAGGAAACCATGCAATCTCTGTCTGGGGGTCCCCTTTTTGGCAAGATAGCATACAGAGAAAAGTATTTCATTCTGCCTTTGTTCACCCTCCTCTCCATTTATTTCTGAAATACAGTAGACCTATCAATATACAAGTAGAAGAGAGTTTTCTCAGCCCTCTAATAGGCACAAAGATGTATCTGAATAAATGTCTACTTTAGGACTTCTCAGAAGTAGTCCATCCATTTGGGACTCAAAACACTAATCTTCTTTATAAGAGTGATCTGCAATAAAAGAGAAGAGGTAATGGTACTTTTACTTTTTTGTGGGATCTTTTTGATCCCACAAGCCAGGCTTGTGGGATCAAAAAGAATAAGCAAGTGCAGCCTGATTCTGTAGCCTAGAAAAAAGGCTATTTGCCAGTAGTGTGAAGTCTTACATTTCTGCTGTTCTTTAGTGCTTCATACACGTGTTCCATTTAAGATTACTCAAATGAACTACATAAGGGTAATCTGAAACACAGGCAAGGAAACTCAAAATTTAGGCAGTTGTAGGAAGGCTGCATTCGGCTTGTTGTAACTATGACAAATATAACTAAACAAAGGGATAGTTTCATTACAGTTCCATGTTATGAAGTTGTAGAATGATTATTGTTATTCAGTATTTTAAACAATTAGGAATTTAAGAAATATTAAATATATCCATTATATTTTTTGTTAATTATATTGGATTAATTTATTTTTAATTTCATCCTCAACAGCTATATAACAAGTAAACCAAACTAATTTTCTGTTGTGAATGAATACTATAAAAAAAGAAAAATCTCTTTATTGTACAGATTTTTTTCTACTTGCTTTGATCACTAAGTTGACTATCTATTTAATATGGTTAAACATATGGAACAAAATCTTTTAAATTAAAAGCAGCATACCTTTCACCCTTTTTGTAATTTCTGTGTGCAGCAATGGTGCAGCAAATAAGATGACAAAATAGCAATAACTCACATTTCAATGGCTATCATAAAAGAATGTGAACTATTTTTTCAAATATTAACAATAAGTCTTACAATTCAATATTTACCTGGGAGAAAGAAGATAACTAAAAAAAAACCTCCAAAAAACCCAAACCCTTAAACAGTTAACTACCATCATGATAGTATTTTGGCTAAGGTAGGTTTTAGTTTTCTGAAGGTAACACAAGAGCTCCTGCTTTCACTCCTGGACCATGCAGCATTTGAACAATAACTTATTGTAGATTTCCATTGTGTATGAAATCTCTAAGTAGAAAATATTACTTCAAATGCATAGATATTTGCATACTTATGCCATCCCAAGTGTACTGCTGATTGAGTATGGCCAAGTCAAAAAAGCTACAAAGGACAGAAAGGTGTAGCATTTGAAACTAGTTTTACAACAACATTTATCTTTCCATACTTTACATCCTTTATCTTGGAAGGCTCATAGCAGCATAAAATCATAAAATAAAGTAATTATCCTGTGTATAAAGAGGCTGTGTCATTTTTATTTTGTACCATGTTCACAGCCATAACAACCTGTCAATGTAGGACTATTCTTCAACTACTCTTTTTTTAATATTGGTGTGAAATTATTATTGTTAATATATCTAAATAGAATAGTATTTGTGAATAACAGTTCTTATCAGGGTGTGCAGCTTCTTTCTTTTCATTAGCAGTATCTTCTAATGGATGTAGCTCAGCTCAGGTTCTGCCTCTGTCTATGTGTCATGTTGCTTAAGCCAATGGATGTGTGTCTGTCTTCCACCTTTTTGTTTTCTCTTTAGAACTTTCAATACAATTTTTAAAACACGCAGAAAATACCTGTCAAATCAAAGAGATCTGCTTTTGAACTTCAGAGGAGTGAAACTCTTCTCCAGAATGTTTAGTAAGGCTCTTTATTTCTACTTCCTTGTGTAGCTTCAGTGTGACACACTGCTTATGCAAGCAGTGAATACAGAAATGTCATTTGTTCTGGTAACTTTATGTAAATGTTCAAGTTTCACTGTCTTCAGTACATATTGAGGACATGCCATTTCAGTGCTATCCTGGCTAAAGCTGATGTCCTGAAACGGAGTTAGTCTCATTATTTCAGTAGAGTGATGGCTATTAAATATTCTAACCCAATATATGCATCTTTAGGTTCTTATAGTGTTAAAATACTCAGTAATTCCATTTATTTATAATAAATCAGTAGGGACAGGATTATGTGGAGTACATATTAATCAAAATTGGTATAATTTGGCTTTGCAGTTCTACTATGAAGACGCAGCACTATCACACAATTGACAGTCAGAAGTACTGAAATTCATGGTTATTTGGCAACATAATATCTAAAAAAAACCCCCAAATCCTAAAACAAACTACGTGCCCAAAGACATATTTGCTACTATGAGTAGAAGAACTTCTTTCATACAGCAATTATTTTTTTTTAACTTTTTGAAGTAAATGTGAATTTGCTTATTTTAGCTAATACAATTTAGCACTTTGAGGAAGTCACTGGAAAGGGGCAGGCATTGGTATACTCTACCTATCTGATTTACTGTCAGTTCACTCTAATAAGCTATATTTTAGCATTTACTTCAAGGCAGAGATAGCATAAGCGAGTTTCAGTGCATGAGACTGAGTCATAGTACCTGTTAGTGTTCTTGATCTAGAATAACAGTCTAATTTGTGCTACTTTTTAAAATCTTAATGAAGACATTACAATCTTATGGATAGATGCCCCTTTTAGCATCAATAGATATCTGTTATTCTTGCATTTTAAATCTACAAAGATTCAAAGCTTCTAAGTAGGAAGTGCAATGCATCACAAAAAGAGGTTTGTATATATATATTTCTTCATATGTTTTCTTAATGTATTCCAGGTTATATTTCATATTCACTTGAAAAACAGAAAAAAAAACTTTGAAAGAATAGGTTGAATAGTTTATTAGTAAGTAGCTATTCAAAATACTTGACAGGGCTAGAGCACCATTAGACTTGCTCATTTTTATGAATAGGAGCTGGAACATTAGCCTTCCAGTTATTCCAATATGATTTACTTTGACCCCAGATATCCAGCCGAGGGCTATGAGGATGATGAGGGGACTGGAGCATCTCTCCGATGAGGAGAGGCTGAGGGAGCTGGGCTTGTTCAGCCTGAAGAAGAGAAGGCTGCGAGGGGACCTTATAAATGCTTACAAATATCTGAAGGATGGGTGTCAGGAGGATGGGGCCAAACTCTTTTCAATGATGCCCAGCGACAGGAAAAGGGGCAAAGAGTGCAAACTGAAGCACAGGAAGTTCCGTCTGAACATGAGGAAGAACTTCTTCACTCTGAGGGTGACGGAGCCCTGGAACAGGCTTCCCAGGGAGGTTGTGGAGTCTCCTTCTCTGGAGATATTCAAGACCCACCTGGACAAGGTCCTGTACAGCCTGCTGTAGGTGACCCTGCTTTGGCAGAGGGGTTGGACTAGATGACACACAGAGGTCCCTTCCAACTCCTACCATTCTGTGATTCTGTGATTCATTCTTTACATTCAGGAGCTCTACAAACATTTTGTCTCTGGGCTCATTCATCTAACATTGTTTATTGCCTTTATTGAGTGGGTATACTTCAATTGTTATACTGAATGATGAAAAAAACTCACTTTTATATTCTATTTATGCTAATTAAACAAAAGTTTATAATGGCCAAATCATGCCAGAAGCCTGATAATCACTCTTACTGCTGCTGTATTTTCCCTTTTCCTTCCTATGAGCTCTTTTTTTCCTTTCTCTTTATTTTTTACTTTTTCTAAATACTTTTCTTCAGTCATGTATTACCGACTGCCTAGTTCACTCTTCCCATATATTAGCAATACAATTGCAAACCTGAAGCTAGTATTTCCTAATTTGTATTTAATGCTTGAAACAGCATAACCTTAAAGGATCCATTGGATATAACCTCGTTATGATACTCTGTATCCAAGAATAAAAGAGGGAAAAAAAAAAAAAAGCTGTTCTTTTTCCTATCAGTTATCTTGGTGATTATTTGCAGAAATACTATTCTCAGCACTAGTATTCAGCACAACAGCTTGCTACATAGAAAATTAACTTTCCTTATTAGCAGGTGTCAGTACTCATCAAAACTAATTTGCAGTTGCAGTACTGATCTAGCAGAATATATGAAATGGAAATAGCATAATATTATGACACAACTGCACTGCAGTTACCTTAGTAGAGATTAACATGTACAGAATAAGATATAAAACCACTCTTTAGTTTCACTTACTTTGCTGTATTAATTTGAAATAAACTAGATTAGGATAAACCTTCTTAGAATTTTGTAACTTCATTAAAGACCTTCCAGCTTCCAAGCACAGAGGAAGCCTTACTTTCTTCTATTTCATATGGGAAAGTTTCTGTCTCCTCTGTATAGAGCTATGGACATAAAACCAAAGCAGTGATAGATAAAGTATGGCTGAGAAACTCGTAAGTTTTTGTCTGTCTTTTTAGGCATATTGATGCTTCTTTGTTGCAAAGGTGTCTTAAGAAAAAAACAATGTTATAGGAGGGTCAATACTTGTTCTCACTGGTAAATGGTACATTCTGGAGTCAGTTTATTCAGAAGAAAAGTGGTAGCATGTTACTGGGGGAGATGTGGGAGACAGATAAAACTCTCCTTATAAAGATGGAGTCTGAATTTCACCAAGGGCTTCTTTGCCCCTGCACCTACACTGCTAGTAAACATTGTTGACTCATTGTTGACTGTATATATGGTCACATATATACACCTGGAGTTTAATTAGACTGATTAAGTAACATGTTTGGGGGCTTGGTGGGCTAGTTGTCCACAGCAGAAACTTAGTAACTCTGGTAACTCAGAAGCAAGGTCTTCCTGTTTTAATTTTGTTTTTTTTACTCTAAGGTTTTAGTCAACTGTTCATCACTGCAGCTATTGAGAAAGGTGAAGTGACTATTGAAAGGGAGGGGTATACTTCAGTGACACCTGGTAATTCCAGAAGGGTGAATACCACCAATCTTATTAAAAATAAAGGCAGGATCACCAAATATGAGAAAGTCACATGGCCTTCCTTGCTTTGAGCTAATCCTCCAGAGATTTTTACAGCTAAACTACTTGAGATCTGATTTTCTGCCTAACTTCTGTTGTTTTTCCTTTCCTTCAGTCCAGTTTTGTAAAGTGTAACCAGTTTGTCTTTACTAAGCAGCAACAGTGAACTACACAATTAAACAAAGCACAAGCAGAACTGTTGATGTGTCAGCAGTGGTATCTGGTGAGTCTGGTGTGTCCATGAATGTACAGAATTGGAAACCGCAGTGCTTTATCTGTTAGCACAAAAAGGTTTTAACTGGGGGGATCATGATCTGCCAACGGATAAAAATACAGTGGTGGTGGAAGGAAGAAGCAGCTGATCAGCAAGCACAATGAAGATATTTCTTCGATTAAATTTAGAAGCAGATTGATACTTGCTATTCATTATAAATTGGTTTGCAACTTGGGAGGAAAAATAAAGAGACTTAACAGATGTAGACAGTCACTTTTTTATAGAGTGCTGGAGGCACAGCTCGAACAATTACAGCTGTGTGAGAAAGGCTGCTCTTAAATTCTCAAGGAAAATGAAAACAACAGATAAAAGAGGACAGACGGATGAAAGTGGCATCATATTTTATGGACCTAAGCTCCTGAGATATTTCAGTGCAATAACAATATAAATCTTCTTTGGTATTTTTTCTGCAATTGGTTAGCATTCCAAAAATGAAAAATGCATTAACTTCTGTCTGTTACAGTGTATACAAACAGATTGCCAGTGAGGCACAACAAGTATTTTGTGTTCACCTTTTAAGAGTGGGTTTTGGTTAATATGGCTTATATCTCTCTTCCCAAACATTCATGGCATGTTTACTTCTATATTAAATGTTATTGTGAAATAGAAAATCGTTTCCTGGACTCTCCTATTAAATTTATCAGTAGTCCATGTGCAGACTTTGCCGATGTAGAAGGTGGGGTTTTTTGTTGTGTTGTTTTTTTTTTTTTTCTTAAGGGTATGACTGCAGTGTGGCCTTGGAAGGGAGCAAGAGCAACAGCCTCCATGTAAGTGCAGCTCCCGAAAGAAAGAGTGTGAATTCTTCCAGCTCTTTCTCAATCAGCTTCATGGCCAGTCCGCAGCTCCTGAAGCAGCCCTCGGTCCCCAGGGAGCTGGCCTTGAGAACTGGCAGCTAAATTCGTGGGGTGAGGGAGGCACTCTGATTTGTGCATCCCTGACTCAGAAGTACCACACTAAGGACCTGATGTTTTCTTCCACAAATTTTTAAAATGTCCACCTTGAGACATGTTTTTTCTATCTTTCCAGTTTGTCTGTTTGTTATGATACTGTGATCCAATCAGTTTATTGTACAAGTTTTTAAAAAGTATATTAGCATAGGTGGATGCATTTTTTTATACATTGTCTTCCCAAGTCTCTAAAAGTAGACTTTAGATGCCAGATATGCCTTTAACATCTTTTATATGTACTTCCACTAGCGAAATAAAATATGGCTTATAAATACTATAGGGGGTTTTCGTTGAAGTACAGGAGCAGAGAAAGAAACGTAAAGGGTCTACACAGGTTATCTAGTTCATCCATGTCTAAAGGGAGTAAAAATTTACAATTCATTAATAGTTTGGGTTTTTTCTGTGTCTTGAGTCTAACAGACTTAGCAGCCTGTTAACATGTTTCTTTTTGTTGTTTTTCTTAAGCAAAATCAAAATCTACACAGTCTTTCCCCCATTCATCATCCTAAATACGGTGTTTTCAAACTTTAAACTTCTAATACTGTAGTGTTACTATTTAAGGGTATTACTAATTTTGCCCAAGAGCAAAAGGCTGTATTTAACAAAGTAAGTCTTAAAAATTCAAAAATCCTGTATCTTCTGACAGAAATCGCCAACTTTACCAGAGAACTATATAGGACAGGGATTGATGTACATTGATGTATGTTGGTATATGCAGTGTCTGAGTTTTCTGAAGTATATTTCATGCTATGTTTACGTATAGGAGCAGTGCCTGTTTAAAGATCGACTTTTCCGTGTGTTAAAATTCAAACACTTGTACAGAAATGTTATTTGAATTGTACAGGGTGAGAAAAGAATAAACATCAAAATAACTCCAAATTTGAACCAAGAAATTCCTAAGGAAGTGTCCTTTAAAAAAAAAACCAAAACCAAACAAACCCAAACATGCAAACTTGCAAAGCTTTTCTTAATATTAATCATTCTCTTACTGCTGTTTTTGTGTCCTTTTGTACATCAGGTCATGATTCTGGCTGAAAAATTGTTTTCAACATTTATCTCGCTGCTAGGCAGTTGATAGCTCAGGGCACAAAATGCTAAGGTGAAAGCTAAACTCTGACTCAAACGTGAGTCACTTTTGAACTAAAATGGGTATACTATACCAAATCACTAGGGTCACTGGCCACCAAGTGCTTCATAGAGCAGTGTGCAGTTGTTCCTGGGACCATGTGTCTAGCTTCAGTCTCTTTATTCTTTGCAAAACAGCTCTTGATGCTTTTTAAAATGCTGCGGATACCCCTAAAATGTTAGACAATTATCCCCTGTAGTGAGTCGTGATACTTGCTTTTTCTTCTTCTGCTTAAGGAAAGCTGTATTGCACAGATTGTTGAAGCAAGACAGTGGATAGGGCTGCAGCTGGGGTCTGGCATCTGGATCTGATACTCTGAGGGTGTCCATGACCCTTTTCCTCTTCCCACAAGTGGGCTAAAATTGCTTCTCCTGTCAAATATGGTCTGAGAACTTCTACTCGCCGTTACTGCTTGTCAGCACACGGTGTACACTGCAAAATACTGATTTAACCACCAGAAAGTGTGGAAATGCAAAAGTGAGCTGAATACCACTCCTCCACGCCTAGAGTATATTAATTTTTGTTTTCGCTAGAGATTGATGGTTCCAGAGAGTCTAAGGTGGTTGGGACTGTTCCTTAACTGTTTGGAAACTTGCCTTTTGCTGATGTGTGTTCATGAAGAGCCTAAAACCACCTTGGTTTTGTGTCAGCCCACTCTTCTATTCCTAACCTCCTTCAGAAACAACCTGTGTAAGTGGTACCTTGGAAAAAAAACAATATCTTGACTTTTTTTTTTTTTTAAGAAAATATGTTTTTGAGAAAAATCTTGATAGATATATTTTTTAAACTTTGTGATCCATAGAGAATATCTTTCCAAGTAATGTAGTACGTACTGGGGTTTGGGGTGGGGAGAAGTTACTGTATTTGTTCAAGCCATTTAACTATTTTTGCATTTTTTTCTATAGGTACACTAAAAAGCTTAATGGCTCTTAACTCATTAATACTACTGAGAAGCTTCTTTGGGGATCAGAAATTCCCTTAGTCTGCTAAAAGGGAACGTCAGTTCAACAAATAAGGCAGCAAGTATTGCTTAACCTTTACTGCAGTTGCATTTCCTTTCCCCCCAAACAATTAAAAGTGAAAGAAAACAACCTTCTGGCAGCGAAGGAGTGGGACAGCCACTGCGTTCTGCCTGAGACTCAGATCAGATACATGTATCTGTTTTGGTATTCTAGACAGTGTAATTCATTAGGAAGAAAAAATGTACTAGGCTTGAATTTACCGGCTGGCTGAATACTATGTAGTATAAACTTAACTTCTTCCTACAGCGAGGATGCAAATCAGAAAATGTACAGAATACTGGAAGATATGAGCTGTACTAGTTCTATAAACATGTCCTGTATACTTACGATAAGAAGTGTAAATCAGGATTAATCATAAAACACATTAAAAATACAGTTGGACTGAACTTTGCTTTTCTGCTCCTGCATGTGAGCATACAGGCCATACATCTCATTGAATCCCCCACAGTAACGCACACTATTGCTGCTTGGCTACCACTTTTCTTCGCATACATCTGGTATGGCAGCAAGCTTTGACTTTTTCTTGCAGTATCATTGTTTTGGCTATATCAGCTAAAATCCACCCAGGATTTGTTTGCTTGCTTGTCTGCTCTTTCACCATTAGAGTCTGGCTTTTGTCCTTCTGAGCCTGCACAGGGTTGCTAGTCTTGGACTACAACCATGAGATCATTACTCAAAGTGAAATGAGCACTGTCTGCAAAATATCTTGAGTACAAATGTTTCACTTTTTTTTTTTCTTGTTTTTGTCAAATTATTTTTCATCTGACTTAACAATCTGTGAAAGCTCACATAGCATCAGACAAGCACCATAGCAAGTACAAAAAGGACAACGTGCTATGGACAGACCAACAAACTGTCAGACCTGTTCAGGCAGCCTTGGAGCAACCTAATTATTCTCCAGCATACCACAGAGCTGCTTCAGTGAAAGGCAATATGTGTTACTGTCACTATTAGCAAAGAAAGATCTCTAAGAATCAGTTTGAAAATAAACATTACCAAGGCAAACATCAGTTGCAGTGAAGGAATGGGCTGAAGTCTTGGCACACTCTTCGAGTACCTCAATTGAAACACAAGTTCCTGAAAACTAAGGGCATATGTAGGCATCAATAGGAGAAAGGGGTGCTGAGATTTATTTGCTTTTAAGTAATAAATAAGACAAAATGTGATTAAATATTTAATATTATTTTTTAGGAGAGGAAGATGTTAATGAAGTGCTAAGGCTACGGCTGGCCATCTCATCTTACAGTCTTGCTCGTGACTAATTGAGCTCTACCTAAAAAGCAGTTACTTTTTTTTTTTTTCCTTTTAACTATTTTTCCTAATTAGAGTGAATACAGAAAAAAGCCACATGAGTGGTAAGCTAGGGAAATTGCTTCTGAGAAGATTAGAGAAAATAAAATTCACAGCCTCGTGCACAGATGATTACTGGGGGGAAATGATACCTGAAGTATTAATGGTAGTAAAAATATTCTTAGTCTTAAAAATGGCTTTGAAATGGCTTAAAAATCCAGCCAGCTCCAAATCATGTTGTTTTATCATGAGGGAGATGTGCAGGTGTCTCATGTATGGCCATGTGCGTGTCAAGACACATGAAAAAAATGAACTTCTCATGACCCGAAGACCCACAGTGTATAATGGAATATCTGCTTATCTAAACTGATACATGGATAGTATAGAGGCTGTTAGTAAACCCTGCAAAGCTTCTAAAGAAGAAAAAGTTTGATCCCTGCAGTAGCATAACATGGTCAAAAGTGCTATTGAAAGTTTTGTTTGGAGGTTCAAGGTAGTGTGCTTCTCTATTTTGTTGCTTCCCACATTTCAGCATCTACAAGAACCTCATGATGCTGCAGTTAGTTGGGCATTATAAAGTTTCCTCAGGGAAGAGCTCTAACCTTCCTTTTACTTGTGTGATAACATGGCATTGTAAGCTCATCACTTCCTGCAGGTCTTGGTTTTATAGTGCTGCTGCTTTCCAGAGTGCTAGAACAGCAAAACTGCTGGAGTAGATAATTTTTCATTGTGTTGCATGGATCCTCAAATGTCACTGTAGGTTCCTACGTTGGGATAGGGCTGTAAGTCAAGAAAAAACTGCATTAGGAGCTGTGAAACATGAAGTTATGCTATTTCTTCCAACCTCTTTCGCATGACTCTTTCCCCTCTCTCTCTTTTGTGAAAGAATCGGACTCTAGCTCACAAAACATTTAAATATCCTGAACTATTAGTACTCTGCCTAACTTATACTTTTGATAGGAGAGTTAGAGGGCTTTAGATGCCTCTGAGATTCCCAATAAAGTGAAAGCTCTGAGTGAAAAAAATAAAAAAAGGTCCTTTTCCTTTCGGTGTGAGGATTATATGCATTTATATCCCTGTATCATTGTTGATTTCCCTTTGTTGCTACTCCTACCATTTCTCAGCAGTAAACCCATTCGCTCTGGGTGAATTTCAGGCCCTAAACTGAAATAAAAAAGTCTTCAGTGTCCAGAAGCAAGAAGAGATCTGGCCTGGAAGGTTTATTTCAAAGTGTCCTTGGAATGAGATTTAACTCTAAGATTATTGTCCCTAAAAATTAATCAAATTTTATATTATAAAAAACTGGATCACCTGAAGAAAGTTCTGCTCAGAAAAGGAAGTTCTAAGACATTATTGGAAGGGATATAAATCACAGAATGGTTGAGATGGGAGGAACCTCTGGAGGTCATCTGGTCCAGCCCACCTGCTCAAGCAGGGCCACCTAGAGCTAGTTGCCCCGCCCTGTGTCCAGACAGCTTTTGAATATCTCTTAAGGAGGCAGACTCCACAGCCTCTCTGGGAAACCTACTGCTTGGTCACTCTAACAGTAAAAAAGTGTTTCCTGATGTTCAGAGGCAACCTCCTGTGTTCCAATTTGTGTCCATTGCCTCTGGTCCTGTCACTGGGCACCACTGAAAAGACCCTAGCTCCTTCTTTGCACCCTCCCTTCAGATGTTGATATACATTGATGAGATTTCCCCCTGAGCCTTCTCTCCTCCAGGCTGAACTGTCCCAGCTCTCTCAGCATTTCCTCATATCAGAGATGCTCCGGTCCCTTAGACATCTTAGTGGCCCTTTGCTAGACTCAGTCTAGTATGTCCATGTCTCTGTTGTACTGGGAACTGGACATAGGACTCCAGGTGTGGCCTCTTTTGTTGAAGCATCTTTTTTCATCAGTGATAAATAGAAATATAAACAATGACATGCTTCAGAAGCTGTTAATAAATCAAACAATAATGCATAAACAAATGCTATGGACTAATTCTGTATATTGCATAATTCTGAATGGTAACCACATGTTGCAGACCTGTAGTTAAATCTGTGCATGTGTTACATATAGTCCAAGTTTTATTATATACACTCAAGGGACAAGATCATTATTACAGGTGTTTTTTAGTTATGCTTCTTAAATGTGCTGCTGCTATGTAATATGGGTTCATTTATTGTAGCTCATCTTTATAGGACCGGTACGCTCATCTTTTAACAAGAACATCAAATGCAGAAATATGTCAGCCATTTTGGACTTCATTTATAATACTTACCTGTTGCTGTGGAAAAATACAGCATTTCACCTTTCTGAAAGCCAAGGAGAGAAATAGAACATTTATTGTACATGAGTTATTTTATATCAGAGAAAGAATGACAGATGCATTACAGGAAAAGGGCTGCAGGGTAGCAATGTTCTTATGGTCATGTTTAGTAATACATTTTTTTTATTCAGTATAGTTGGTAACCATTTCCTGATCCATAGGGAGCAGAACACACCAGTTTTGAAATAGGGGTGTTGCTGTTGTGGTTTAACCCATGACGCAGCTAAACACCACGCAGCTGTTCGTTCACTCCTCCTTAGTGGGATGGGGGAGAGAATGGGGAAAAAGGTAAAACTTGTGTGTTGAGATAAAGACAGATTAATAGGACAGAAAAGGAAGGGCAAATAATAATAATGATAAAAGAATACATAAAAGAAGTGATGCACAATGTCATTGCTTACCAGCTGCTGACCAATGCCCAGCCAGTCCCGGAACAGTGGCTGCTGCCCTGCAGCCAGTTCCCCCCAGTTTTATTGTTCAGCGTGACATCGTATGGTATGGTATGACAGGACGAGGGGTAATGGTTTTAAACTAAAACAGGGTAGGTTTAGGCTGGATATAAGGAAGAAATTCTTTACAATGAGGGTGGTGAAATACTTGAATGGGTTGCCCAGAGAGGTAGTGGAGGCGTCATCCCTGGAAACATTCAAGACCAGGTTGGACAGGGCTCTGAGCAACCTGATCTAGTTGGCGGTGTCCCTGCTCGCTGCGGAGAGATTAGACTAGATGACCTCTAGGGGTCCCTTCCAACCCAAAGCTTTCTATGATACTATGATTCTATATCCCTCTGGCCAGTTGGGGCCAGCTGTCCTGGCTGTGTCCCCTCCCAGCTTTTTGTGCACCCTCACCCTCCTTGCTGGCAGGGCAGCCTGAGCAGCTGAACAGTCCCTGACCTAGTGTGAGCAGCAACGACGGCGTCAATGTGTTGTCAATATTATTTCCATCCTAAACCCAGAATATGGCACTACACCAGCTACTAGGAGGTTAATTAACTCTATCCGAGCTGAAACCAGGACATTTGCACAGGATATGTTGAGGACTTTAAATTGATAGATGGTTGGTTTGGAGCTTGGGATGGTGGATGTTCCTGTCGGTTATCAGAATGTTAGCTTTTATTACTAGCATACACCATTCATTTGTTTTCTCATTCATCAAAGCAGAAAACACCTGTCTCTTTCTTTAGGAAGTCGTCCGAGGTCATGTAACTGCACAATCCATAAAAACATAGCTTCCTAGATGTATGGGCAAGTGTAAGTGGATATATTCATAATCTGGCTAACAAAAAATGACTGAATATGGAGCTGTGAATGTTGCTACTCCATCCAATAATTTCTACCAGCTTGATCTGTAGGCCTCCAAGTAGTTCCTTTTTTTGCTTAAATAAAATGGTTGATAAGCGTCCTCTTACTTCAATGTATAACTACAAAAACAGTAGTAAAAGAAGAAAATCAACAGGTCAGACACTGCTATTACTTTGTTCTTTCCCAATGAAAAGACTGAAGAGGATGCTTGTGCAGGAAAAAAAAATGTTTTGCTATAAGCAGGAAAAGCATGTCTTAAGTGTAATATTAGTCAGAGGAAGGTAGGTCAAAGATTTATTCAGATAATACTTCAAAAGAAGGGATAAGAATTAAAAATGTACAAGTGAGGTGTGCCTTGGGCTTGAGCTTGCTTAAATATACTCTTTGCACTCCCATTCAAGTAGTTCAATCACCAGAAAAACAGCAAGCATTTAATTTTAGACCCAATCTACAGAAAACTTTTCTTGGGCAAGTTTACTTAGGAGTCTCTGCTGGTTAGGTTACCCAGTCTGAGCTTTGTGATAACACAGCTGTGTTATAGCTAATAAAGTAGTTGGGTTTGACTATCCCCTAGTAGTTCCACTATGCTGCGCTTCTCCTGTGTAGACATACATTCATGCTTACAAACTTGGTAGTTGCAATTCCTGCTGCTGCAAGATCAATTACGATTTAATATAAAGAGAAAAACAGGTCTGTAGGCTGAAGACAGACACATAATTTAGAGATAATTTCATTTGTCATGCAAGCCACTGGGCTTTGCAGTAAAGCAAACCAGAATTTGATTACTTACTATTACTAAATGTAATTTAACTTTGTTTAGGAAAGAGATAGCCTCTCTNTAATGCTTTGCTAAAGCTTAATAAATTAAAATGCTACTGTTGCTCCCATGGCTATGCTGTTTATTTTACCCACGTGTACACTAGCTATTTTAAGCGTAATTGTATAATATGCTATATCAATTAATTTTATAGAAAAATGAAACCACCAGTAGCTGTTGTGTCATGGGCAGATTTGGTAATGGTTGTCTTGTGGGATTCTTTTCAGTTTTTGTTTTCAGATCAGTAGTGGCAGCAGTTCTTTGATTTAGATCAAAGCAAGAACAAAAGCTTCTTAGGAGCAAGTGAGAGTCAGAAGGTGAAAATGAAGAGGGAAAAAAGTAATAAAATCCCATACCATAGCCTAGAACCAGACTACTAAAATGAGTAAATCAACTTTATACAGCTATAGCTGCAATATTATTTTAGTGTAATTTACTTCTAAGTAAGAGACCAAGCCTTCAAAAGCTTGGATATTATGTTTTCTCCTTTGATTACAAACCAGTGAATCTTATCTTGCCTGTACAGGTGTTTAATCTTTCTTTCTCAGTCTATATTCATTTACAGTCATTAAAGATCTAGAGCATTTAGCGTAAATATTAATGATGATATATGAAGCCTGAAAAATGTAATCTTGGGTAATTACGCTCTACCTAGTGCTTCCAACTAGCAAAAGTTTCCTTGTCATTACAGTTGGAGAAGTAACCTGCTAGTGCAATATTGTGCTCTTCAGCAGCTGCAGCACTGGTGAGACGAGCAGTGATTTCGTACATGAGTCTCATTTTTTGAAGCATTTTTTTGAAAATCCCATGATATTCTGTGATCAGCTGCAGCAATAGCCTACACGAGAAGTGTTGCATTCAAAAAATGTGAATTCTTTTACCCTGAGAATAATTCTTGAAAGGATCTGCATAAACTAATTGCTTCTCCTGGTTCTTGAAATAATATCTAATGGACCCAGTTTTCTTCTGCAGATCTAAGATAGAAACTTTTCTCTGTAGAAAACTGTAAATTATTGCCTGTGAACAGATTTCCTACTAGCTAACTAATAGGAGGATTAAGATCATTATCCACCAGATAGCTTTCCTAATAAGATCAGATCTGGCATGAACAAGAAACTGAAGATTAGGAGTTCTTCTGACCTGTACATAGGTGCCCTTTCTGTGTTTATTTGACGGTTTCTTTCTCTTCTTACTGACAGACATTTCCCTCTGGAAAAGGAGAATACAGAAAGAAGGGCAGCTAATTAATATTTCCAAATTTTGTTTCTATGTCTAACTCAGCAGCAGTTTCCCTTTTTGGCTACATTGGGGGAAAATATCAAATAGAGTGTAATGAACTATTACCGGTAGCCAATTAAGACTTTTTCCACCCCTGTAAATTATTTATAACACTGGGCAGATTTCATCACTTGGGAAAGCAGTACAATTCAAGTCAATTAAGGAATAATAACATATCCTTGCCTTGAAAACGGTTCAATTTTGATCAGCCTCATTCTACATTAGCCAACAGCAAATCCAGAATGTCTGCATGGAAGAGAAATGAAAATCATTATAAGCATGGAGAGATTTCTCTTTGAGAAAAGACTGAGAAGACTGTGGAAAGATGTAAAACAGTGTGTTTGGGATCAGGTAGGCATTCATATTTCTCTGCATCTCATGTACAAAAGTCAGAAGAAACTGAAAGGAGAAAGAGTTTATAAATTACAGTGAAAATCTCTTGTAAGCATTAAAATAAAAATAAAACAAATAAAATAAAAATTCTTTATGAAAACTAAAGCAATTAAAAACACACACATCAGTTTTATGTGCTAATTAGTGACAGGTAATGGTTAAAAACTAAGAGTTTACTGGAATTAGATTAGTTTACCAATGTATATAAAAGAAGTATGATAATACCAGATATTTTTAAAAGAATTGTGTAATCATATAAAATTATAGGGAAATGTTATACACTAATATGCTAATCACAGAATTATAATTTAGCTGTTTTTAGGATTTCAAAAAGGTTTATTCCTTAATTGTTCAATTCATAGCATCCTGCATGTTACTCTCAAACATTAGCTACTTCTGATGTGTTAAATTAGGTGGAATATTGTTGGTTTTGAAGTGGCAGATCTCTGCTTTTAGTCAACTTTGAAATAGTTAAGATTTGATTTCCCATGTCTAAGATTTATAAATAATATTTCTGAGTTTTTTTTCTTCCAAGGAGTAGGGGAAAATTGGGGGTATTCTACAAGCACACAGCAATCAGATCTGAAATTTTCATAGTATGTAGTACACCTCTTTTATATTCGTTGTGCTCCCTACATAAATCATTCTATTTACAGTGGTTGGAGTAGCCAGTAATTAATTGAGAATGTTTGTGGAAAAATGTAAGGAGTCCAAAATAGGATTTTTCTTGTAGACTTCGCTAATTTTGGCAGATGTACACTCTCCAGTTCAGAACTCACTGGGGATCTGTGCTTCCAGTGAGAAGATATCTCCTACAGCACTTCAACACAGGTTTCTCTTGTCTGCTTACTTAGGAGACAAAAGCTTGTACTTCGTTTTATGCTTGCACAGCTAATCACCTGGGGAAAGAAACCGGCAGGAGCAGGCCCACAGCTGTGATCTTCTTCACTGCATCCTTTGAGGAACACTGTGCCTTGCTGTACGTCTGCACCCACTGCAGCCTGGCGCTGCAGCGTATACTGTCCTTACTTTGTGCAGAGGCAGATCAGCATAACACTGTGTTTTTGTGTGTTTATTGCTAATTCAGGAGTGCTCTGTATTGGAGCTTACTACTTACATGCTTATGGTTTCCCATAATTAACATTCAGTAAACCCACAGGGTGATAGTGCCTACATTTCAGGCAAACAATAAAGGTTCTGCTTCAGATCTTTGCGGAGATGAGTTCATGGGCAGTGGAAGATGTGCTGTTTAGATGGGATAGCTTCCTAACAATGCTGGCACTTTTTTTTTCCATGCACCCTACTGAAGAATCCCAAGAAAGTTTATACAAACTTAAACGTATTACAAAGTTGCCTCCAGAATGCATTGCCATGGCAAAAATGAAAGCAGGAATTAGGGAAACACAATGAGCCAGAGCAATGCTTGGATATTGCAAGCTGTCAGCCCCTGGTTTCAGTGCTTCATGTAGAGGATGGTGTTTTATTTTGTATCCTGGGGATAGCATTGATGAAAAATTCTTTCTCTTTGAAAAGCTTTTAAAATTTGCTTGTAGTGTCAATACAGGCGCCCTATAAGGACGTCTCACAGAAATACTTATTTTGAAATAATTGAACAAAATATGAAGTGAGAGACAGGAATTACTCTTGATTATGAATTTAGGAAGGGATCAGAATACAAAGAGGTGTCATATATAACTGAATTTTATTATCTCCTTGTTCAAGATTGATTTAATTTTCAAATGCTTTGAGGCGTGGAATTTTTTTGATTGAACCTCTTCCAGAAGGATTCATCTCTGTAAGTGAAACTGTTGTTTGAATCTGTTATATGGTGTATTAAAAAAAACATTTCATACATCACTTCTTTTTCCTTTCCACATAATTTCTTATCCTTATTGCTTTATTTTTCAGGGCTAAAATTTTGAGATTTACAAAGTCTGTGTGTGGTTCCCCTAACTTAGAACTATAATGAGAAACAACAGGAAAAATCTACTTTTTTTTTTTTTTTTTTTTTT
>Ga0065711_1027468_pt1 | contig 49091 bp, 31 predicted proteins | sample Hoacrofraction12_FD_59098 | JGI IMG/M metagenome (GOLD analysis project Ga0065711, IMG submission 59098) | Hoatzin crop microbial communities from Cojedes, Venezuela - Epithelial fraction 12 v2 (version 2) | ecosystem: Host-associated > Birds > Digestive system > Esophagus > Crop | place... | reverse complement strand
ACAGGACAAGGGGCAATGGGCACAAACTGAGGCACAGGAAGTTCCGTCTGAACATGAGGAAGAACTTCTTCCCTCTGAGGGTGACGGAGCACTGGAACAGGCTGCCCAGGGAGGCTGTGGAGTCTTCTTCTTTGGAGGTATTCAAGATCCGCCTGGACAAGGTCCTGTGCAGCCTGCTGTAGGTGACCCTGCTTCAGCAGGAGGGTTGGACTAGATGACCCACAGAGGTCCCTTCCAACCCCTACCATTCTGTGATTCTGTGATTCTGTGATTCTGTGAAATCGATCATAATTCTGCCAAAGAGTAATGGTGTATATAGGCCAAATGCAGAAGTGAATTTACCAACAGTGTGAAATCTGCCAAAGGTGATGGAGATCCTTCTTTTCATTTTAAAGTTCCTGAGAGGACACACAGTAGGTTTGTTTTGAAACGACCCATGTAGGATTACCAGGTGCCTCCCTGCTGTGGGACTATAGACAATACTGATAAAAAAATAAATTGCCACTTGAACAGTTTATATCCCAGCTAGTGCACAATAAGTATGGAGATAAGGACAAATGGACCCCTGTCTGTGTTATTTTGAGAAAGAGAACACTGAGCATTACACATTTGCCTTATCTGCAGACTAGTTACAGCTGTGCCTGACCACCTCCATAAAGAGCTCTCAGATGCGCTGATTGAGAGCTTTATTGTCTGTATTAGTACCTGGTGTTCGTGTTATTATTTAATTTTTGAGTCAAATGGGCTGATCTATAGCATAAAAACAGCATGACCATGAACTGTCCATTGAATATACAGATCCTAGTAACATGAAAATACTCAAAAGAGATGAAGCTCCCACTAGGCCAGGAGATGTATGTATATAGAACATGCAAATCTTCCCCAAAGAGGTCCCAAAACCAGGAATTATCTTCTCTTTTTTTTCTTTCTTTTTCTATTTTACAGGCTGGGAACTCTGGCAGAAAAAGGATTAAGCATTAAACTATGTGTTTAACAGCTTCAAATCCTGCTCAGTGAATACCAGATAAGATAGGAATCCAACGGACAATATGACTAAGATCTGACCTGAGAAACATGCCAAACCAAACCAGTCATTGCAGCTGTTCGTTTGGCTGAGAGTGTATGCCCACCGTTACAATTTCCGACTCGGCACTTACAGAGTGAGGACCAGCATTGGCAGGGCTGGCATTTGCTGCCTCCCCTGGGGAGCAAGAACTGTGACGGAGCCTTTCCATGGACTCCCAGCACAGGCTCATCCCTACAGTATGAGCTTGGCTCAACACCAGAGTCTATACTATACAGTTCAACATCTATATATTGCATCTCTTTTTTCTCCTCAAGAACTGGGTTGGGTTTCCAGTACTACTTTGATTAGACTGGCCCAAGTTATGCAGTCAGACCCATTTATATTCCCAAAACAGAAGATAGAAGTGCTCTGACTGAAGTCCGTATTTTCTGTCTGATTGCTTTTCATTTCACACTTCTTTGTTTTAATTACACTTTAAGATTAAATACAGGGTTTGTAGTGAGTTGCACTCAATGGATATAGTACAGATTTAAGGGTCATGGGAAAAGGAAAGGAAAAGACAACTCATACCTCATTGTTTACTGTGGTTCCTATAACGTGCTGTCAAGTGCTGAGTGAGTTTTAACAGAAATCTGGCTTGGCTGTGATTAAAGGAAGAATTTGCTGAATTCTTCTTCAGCTCAAAAGTATGTGCTTCTAATTTTTTTACATGCATTGAGCCTAAAAAAGCTGATTCTGCAAAGCTTTCTTGAACTCATGATTGCAACCAATTACAAGATGGATAGCCTGGATTAAAAAGTATCAGTATGCTGCAGCAGCTGGCCAAGTATGTCTTAGACAGCTCAACAAGAAGATGATGGGGAGGAAGGGGACACATTATGGATTTTATGATTCCTTTCATCAAAGCAGTAAAAAATCTGCTTGGCTAGACAATAAGCTCTTTTTTAGAATTAATAAATAACAAAAACAAAGCAAGCACTTACTTGCTTTAATATTATTTAATTAATACAATTATTAATTATTTAAAAACTGTTCATTTTCTTTATTCTCATTCTCAACAGCACTGAGAAAAATTTACATGAAGTCAGTATGGTACAAAAAGTCCCGCAGCTGCCTGTTTGTTTCCCCTCTTGTATGGCTTCAAGAGAGATGCTACCCAGAAAGGCCAGTAACGTAGCGAATGGTGCTTTCACAGCTGAACTGGTGAGGAGCAGAGTGGCTCACAGTACGTAGAATGGCTGAGGGAATTTGTAATGTTATACTGCATCTTGCACAGCTCTTACCTTAGAGCTCATACCAAATCTTTGCTATTGCTATGAAAACCCAATATCTGCACCAAGCAGAACAGATTTCAAAGCTCCAGAGGATGACAGGGTGATACTCATGAAGAAGCAACAATTTCCCAATGCTCAGGTCTTGTCTTGAGGTCCAACAAATGTCATGCTAGTGATTACATAGTGAACTTCATGATCTCAGCTTTTTAAAAAGAAAGTGCTAGGAAATTCCATGCAAAGCAAGCAGTCTGTCCCAGAAATGCTTCATGCTGTAATTTTTAACTGCGCCTCAGGTTTTTTTCCCATGTATGTCTCATTAAATGATGCACAAAGAGGGAGAGATATGGCTATAATTTCCTAAGGTCTTTACATCTGGATTTGCAATCTTAAAAATTTCCGACACATCTTTCATGTTGGGAAACAGATATAATAAATTGTAGTCCATTGTCGCTCTGAGTTCTCTTCAGGCATAGAGATATTGAATAATGGGAGTTAAACAAACTAATCAAAACACTTACAAAATCCATGGGAACCTAAATCAAGAAGAGGAATGATACCAACAGCTCTCCCTGTCAAAACCTTTGCTGACCGTGAAATCATTTCCCTGACAGAAAACACATTAGCATATTTTAAGTGCATGAATCTGCTTACAACTAACTGGGCATTAGCCTGCTCACATTCACTGAGGATTAGCATCACTGACCATGAAGGCCAGCAATCTGTAAGCACCAGGAACCTCCAGGATGTTGAGAGTTCTCCAAAGGAATTGAAGTATCAGTAGCTTAAGTGATGACGCCCTCACTGCAAAACCTAATGAGAGTTTTTAATTAGATGCGCTTCTTTGGCTCGATGGAGTACATCTCCTTTGACTGCCAGAGGCGTACAGGTTCCTACCTGCGCCATAAACCTGCCCACTTAGCTACAGGAACCCAACCACAGACACCAAGTGACCTCCCATTTTCCACGGAGGAGTCTAATTCCTCTCCCCTTTTCAACTCTAACAAACAATTATTTGATGGTATGAAATGGCAGCTTTGCAGCTGAGGAGGGAAATGAAATGTCAGGATAAAATACATAATTATATCATGCTAGAAGAAGAAAATGAAAACCACCTTCTGAGTTCTATGAAGAATATGGTACACTGAACAGAAAATCGAACAAAAAGATTTATTTTTTTTTTTACTCCATCCCATCTAGGTTCTCATACCACACTTAGTCCTCAAAATCTGAGTGTGAACCTTCAAATACATTTAAGCAACTTTCATGAATGGAAATATGGGCTGAAGAGCCTTCCACGCAAAAATTAAGCAATGTGGCCACTGTCTGGGGCCCTGTCAGGGTCCCCAGATGACAGAGTTGTGACACCTTGCTCTGCAGTGTTTGGAGAGGAGGACATTCTTTACTTCCTACTCTCTGTACAAAGAAAGTTTAGTAATTCAGGGTGATTGTAATTCTTTATTCTCATGCCCACAAGAGTGATGTACAGGATTCAATGAGCAGCTGTAACCTTCCCCCACAAATTTTATTCTGTACTAGCTCAGTAAAATCTTACAGAAATACTATTTTTAATCCATTCTATAGTTTTTAGAGACCCTCCTACAGAACTACTGACTCCCAGTTCAGAGTGAGTGACTGGAATAAAGAATGCCTCTGCTGAAAGTAGCACTCTCCACATCTCAGACTTAAATACAGACACAGAGAAAATGAGATATCTGACATTTTCCTATTCTTTATTAGCAATCTTAGGGCCAAGGCAACCTGTCTATATACTCTTGTACTAAAGGGTTAAGTTCCCTAAAATTACCTTCTTTTACTTGCTGTTTCTTCCGCCTGAAGACTGTTTCCTAGCACTAAACCAAGTAGGAAAGTGCAATTCCACTTCACAGGAGGCAAAATGGAAGGACCCTTCTACCTCACACCCAAAGATCTTTCACAGATGAGGTCTTCCAGAACACTTACTCCGCTGGGCCTAATAAATGGTGTGACTCATAGCCAATGAAGTGATATTGCCGTCACAAAATAATAGAGCTGAGTAAATTTAACAAAAAAAAGAGAGGGACTTGGTAGAATAGGCATCAGCTTTGCAAAGCCTGGAAGGTTTTATGGCATTTTAAAGGCCTTTTTTTGTTGAAATGACAAAGAAAGCCACCCAATTTCAGGCAAAAATCCCCATTTAGGTAAAGTTGCCATCTCCTCTGCTAAAATCACGTGTTCCATTAAACCAAGCACGCAAAGGTCTCCCAGTAAACAGACATCAGCCTAATTATGAACTGTGGCCCAAGGTCATTGACAGATTATCTTAGCCCTCCACCCTTAGATTTTCATCGGGGCACATGCGAAGGGAAGCTTCTTCACCAAACCTTACCTCGCTGCAGGAAGGTGTATCGTACTCAGCTGCAGTGAGGAACATTCTTCCGTAGGCTCTGTGCCAGGCATTTAAAACACAAACAATGCTTAAACAAATGGACTCAAGTTAATTAAATCAATAGCCTAAGCAAATTACTTTTTCAAGTGTAAGTTTTATTAAGCATTATTTTACTTTGCTGGGAGTCTGTTACCGGGATAAGGAACTAGGTAAGGTAGTGAACTAAACACCAAGCACTGAGCCTTCTGGGAATTTCTTTTTCTATTTGCCCAATATGCCAGTACTAAGACTATTACTCGATTAAGTGCTTTATACACTGTCCTCTCCTGGTTTACCTAAACTAATATAAAACAAGATGCATTGCACTTAAACTTTTCCTTATACAAAAAGTGGAAAAACAAAACAAAACAAAACAACCCCACCAGAGTTAGAGCTTTAAGAGCTGGTTTTATGAAGACTAAGTAGCCATATGAATACAGCATATTAGCTTATTTCAGCAGTGACAGAGTTTTCACCTCTTTCCTGCTGTCCTGAGCAAGAGGTATAGATTCAGGTTCTGTTCCCTATAGGTTCCTCACAGGATCATCATGGACTGCTCCGACAGGGGGAAAGAGAAGGCCACCTTTTCAGACGTGACCGACCAAGTGAGAAGTGCAGACCCTCTGCTTGTGGAGGAGAGTGGGGCTACCAGGCACCAAGACTTTGGATATCTAAAGTGAAGGTCTTTAAAGCTGAACTTATCACTCTTTTGTCTTTGCATACTTAGTAGGCACAGTTCATCTGGTCCATTCTGGACATCTGCTTCGTGGTAGACACCACTGAAGGTGAAGAGACCATAAGTACAAGGAGATCCATCAAGTTTGCAGGTGGTGCAGCCACTCAGAGTCCCAGAAGCCAAAAAACCCCAGGAACAGTGTCAACATGCAAGAATATCGAGGCTGATAGGAGAGGAAGCCCCATTTCACTCTTTATAGCAGATCAGTCATAGTGCAGTGATCACAGGGACTCATGCAACACAGTAAGCATTGAGGAGAGATACATTCATAAATGAACGGTCATCACAGTTCATTCATCATGATTCCCATGATGCTTAAACCCAGTTGACAGGATAGATTTTGCTTCTTCTCTTGTAGCATTTAGTACATACATGGATTGCATGTTCTTGTACTGATCAAATGTAGCTCCTCTCCTCATTTGTGCAGCCTTCAGAATGAAGCGGAGGTTAACCTGAAGAGAGGAATTGAGAATACATAGCTGTGGAGGATCGAAGGGAGAACTAAGTCAGTATAAGCCCTTCTGCAAGACATTTGGTGGCCAGCCTAATATGAGCAGAAAGGATTTCTTGAGGGTGGTGAATATTTCCTTTGAAATTACCTGCTCATGTTAACTACTATAAGTTTATCAGCCATACATTTCTTCTCAGAAGATAAAACAGGGAAAATAGCTTGCTTTGACAGATGATTGCTTTCTTGATTTAAAGGAAGAAGTCAAACAACATTTTATCTCACATTTCTCAGTCCTTAATCCCACATAAGAATTTTAGTCTTTACCTGTGTGGTAAAGGAGTAAGACTGCATTTTATATTTTCTTCAATCTCCAGGCAGTCACCTTGCAGAGTATTGCAAAGGTGTCCACTGCTCAAGGTAAGAGCAGGGGCCATGCAAGCTGCTCAGATGCAAGGCTGATGCTGAATGAGACTGGCTGACAATTCAGTCCCTCTTCCTTCTGTCAACCAGCCCCAACAATCTTGGCCATGGGAATGACAAGCTGAAATGATCACTCTGTCAGCATCATCTCCTGCTGCAATACCACTTGCATTTAGTTTACTTGCTGAACATATCGTCTGCGCTATATTAATTTATTTTGAAGCCTCTGGAATGCAGGAGGTGGGAAAAACTGAAGTCCTGTAGAAAAACCTCCACATGGCCAAGAAATCTGTGGCAGCAGTACCACCCTCTTTGGTGGCATCGTCTTTGGCACGAGAGCCACAAGAATCTACCAAGAGTTCTGGGAAGGTTGGGTAGCATAAGGGTTTGCTGGAAACCCCTGAGTAGTGCAAGAAAGATGGTTTTCCAGAAGTGGGGAATGGAAGGATAAAAATGAATTTTAAATTGATAACTGGAGCTCTGAATTTATTATACCGGGGGAAAGGCAAAAGTGAAATACAGGCGTACTGAGCTGCAACCCTAACGAGAATAAGGGGTAGGGGTCGGGGGAGATGGATTTGGTAACCAGGAAGGAACCTGAAGGTCACAAGACACTTTGTTGAGGGAAGTAATGAATCTAAACTGTCTATGTGACTGCTTGGGCTGGAGCACTAAGGAAAAATAAAACCGACATATTAGCACTTTAGAAAGGGACACAAAAATCTGAACATTCCTCTTGTACCAAAATTTCCAAACTCCCTGGTAAAATTCTTGCTTGGAATGGGAGGCAGAAGGGCAGGTAGCAGTGGAAATAGGGAGTTTTCTTAAATAACTATGACAATGTAAGAGCTAATTTCTTCCCAGCTGCAGAAAAATAACTCCACAATGTTGGGAAGGAAATTGGGCAGCCATCCAGAGGTACTACTCCATCCTTCTTTCTTCTCTGTGCTCTTGTATCCTTTCTGAGAGGCACTATTTTAAATGGCTCATGTAAATAAAGTGCAAGCACTTAACAGAAGTAGCCTCCAAGTCTAGTTAGTGTCACTCGTGATACGCGGCAGTGAGTTTGGCAGAAACTCAGATCATTAGCAAAATTTAACCCCCTATACAGAATGCCTTTGGGCACTCGGGATCTCAGCTGTCATCACCATCCAACGCTGGCTGTCTGCCTGTCAATAATTAAAATGCAATCTAAGAAATAATGGGAAATTACTACTTATAGATGCTTTCCTGATAGCTGAGCACCAGTTGCCTTGTTCTGAGCTGTAGGAGCATTCAGGCAGATGCTATCCTAGAATGGGGAAATGGCAAGGTCTGGAAAAAGAGCTGCAGACAGTGACAGGAGGCACAGCTCCTGTGGACAGGTTTTTCTTTCTGACGGTCTCCAAATCTTTCCCTGATGTTTGGTAACTCTGGGATGCATTTCACTGGCTAAGTGGTTCCTCAGGGCCAAGTGTACCCAGATGTTTGTGTGCCATTGCCCCAGTAAGCAGTGTCTTATTAGAGAACTCAGGTAACTCGAGATAACAACCTCAGCTACAACTCAAACACAGCCTGAGCTATGGACTATAGTAGAGCAGCAGTTGCATACTGCATAACATCGACTAAGAGGATTTATACTGAGACTCTGGAGGAATAGGAAGGGAGTTTTGCTGACTCCCAGGAGAGGGAAGGACTCCCTCTTCCTCCCACCTGAATATGATTGAGAGTGATTTCCCTCCAGGGATAAGGGACAGGGCACAGGCTGAGGAGTAAGGGAGGATCTCAGCAGCAGCCAAGCATGCAGAAGGGGTCGAGTGTAATCTTCACTAATGTGCAGACTTCCTTCAAGTAAGGACGGGGGAAAGCCATTGCTCAAAGCATCCTTCTATTATGTTAAATGACACCTCTTCCTTTTCATCTGTATTTACACTGCTCTAATGTCAGGCTGTCACAGAGACAAACTGTTCACATTTGATGCTTAACTTTTCTTCATAAATCCTGCTGTACAGCCCTTATTATTATCTGTGCTTGAATTCTATCCAGTCCCTCAGTGTGTCCCAGTTATGACCTGCCCAGGGAGACCAGAAAATTCAAGCCACACCAGCTTGGGGAAGGGGGAGGCAATGCCCAACACCCACACTCTCACTGCCGCATCTTCCTACTAGTCCTTACACGCTTGGTCCTTCCACTGAATCTGGGGTTTGTGCCAGGTTTGTCTTTCTAAATTCCCTCTAATTTCATTTTTCTCTGTCCCATTTTCTGATCTCTCCAATCTTCTGTCTCAGAAGTTTTGTACAGAGTTGTAAAATGTCACTGTTCTCTGGGCCAGGTGCATAACTGCGTGCCCCCTCCCTCCCTGGGAGGATGCAACACTTACCTGCCTCTCCTGTAAATCTCTGGCACCCAACTTTGGTGCCATCAGGCACCGTAAGTGCTTTGGTAAGTTCATTTTTGGGAAGGAGAAATGCTGACGTGCCTTGTTTGGTCTCTTCCTGCTGTAAGACGACTTGTCCTGCTGCTGCCACTGAGCCACTGTCCTGCGTGCAGCGATTTCTCAGGTTTCAGTAGGTCTAAGCACTTTAAAACTCTGTATTAAACTCCTAAAACAGACTTACTTAAACATGATTAAGGAACTAAAAGGAAACTGCTGCAACAAGCATTTCTTTCCACTAAAGCCTCTGTATAGAAAAAATTGATAAGATGTCAAGTTTTTCCTTTAACTAATTTATCTTCCCTGCACAGTTAATAGTAAGATCATCTTGAATAACTAATCCACAGCCCTAAAGCGGAAGCTATCATTTATTTTAGCATTTGTATTTAAACAAAATGATATTAAAATTCAGCAAGACATGATATGTAATCCAATACCCTAAGGTAATGTAATTCTAGTCATGTAGCAATCATTCCCACAAATAATCCGGCCATACACGACCAGCACGATTTATAGCAAGTTTTATTATATTTACTGGTATGATATGACTAAAGTCAGTAATGAAAAGAATAAATGCTCTTGGCTTTAAAGAACTGATTCGCTGAACCTCAAGCATTCACTGGTGGAAATGTCATTTGCTTTAGTACATTGGCTTTGTTATATCATCGAGGTTTCTGGTTTTTACCAAAACACCAATGTGTATCTTTGACAGCTATTTGAGGGACTTCATTACCAAAGTTTATTTATTAGTGAAATATAATCCCTAGTAAGTCAAACAGGACCATCTTTACCCTTACGGAATGTCTAAATCAGCATCTCACAATTCTCAGAGAGCCAGTCAATCCTACCTAGTCTTTAATTGTATCTAAATCTAACCACTGAAGATCTCCAGGTCTGGACACTTCCTGCAGAAAGGGCTTTTTACCAGTGCGGCAGGTCTGCCCAGGTACGGCTTGCGTTGCTGACCCCAGCCTGAATAGAGCACCAGATGTTTTAATGCAAATCTTGAACATGGGTACTGACTTCAGTGTCATGATCTATGTTTGTGACAGTAAGAGAATAAACCACAAAACAAAAGGTACGTATATAAGGAAGCCATACACCACTGGTGGTAAAGAGGGTGTATTGTCTGCTTGATTGTTTGTTCTATATTTTCCCTACACAAGCTTTACTGGCTGTGCCAAACGCAAGCTTGAGTGAACTTTTGATCTGACCTTGTATGGTCATTTTCAGGTTCTTCAGTAAAGTTAGAAGTATAAACAATTTCACCCCCCTTCAGACTGATAGCATGGTTTTCATCACATTACACGGACAATTTAACAAAACTAAAATGTATAAATAAGGTATTTTTTTCTTTTTCAGAAAGCTTTTCTGTACATAAGGCAGCCATTTCCACATGAAGTGGTGGAGTTGTTGGGCAAGCTCCCCAGGGACCTTCATCTAGTATAGGGCAGCATGAAGTCTGCAAGCTATTGGTAATCTTTAGGAGGTTTTCAAGCACCTTCTGTAAAATGCTTTTCATCAGAAGACTGCTATTGGCTGAATGGGTTTTGGATCAGGTGTCAGTATATGTGAAATATTTCCATCTTCTGTGGTAGTCAGCAGGAGGGAAAGACATCAAACTCCTCTTTCCCTGGCAACACCAATCCTGCACACACAGCTTCTGTAACTGTGCTGGAACCATTTGCAGCAATGAGTCTTCCCAAGGGGACCACCAAAACAAGCCTGTTATCATACACCCATGCCTGAGCTGTGCTTAGTTGAGAGACAAGCTGAGGAAGACAACAATCACCATTCCCAACCTCCTTCAACTGTTCATCCAAGAAAGTTTCTCTAACTATTAATGTTTGGAAAAGTTATGCCAGCTTAATATGACAGCCATAGCGGGACTTGTCAAGTAGCCTAAATGACAGGAATGCTACCTGTGGATACTGCAGAAGCTGCTACCTAAACTGAGCAGACTATCACAGAATCACAGAATGGTAGGGGTTGGAAGGGACCTCTATGGCTCGTCTAGTCCAACCCCCCTGCCGAAGCAGGGTCACCTACAGCAGGATGCACAGGGCCTTGTCCAGGCAGGTTTGAATATCTCTAGAGAAGGAGACTCCACAACCTCCCTGGGCAGCCTGTTCCAGTGCTCTGTCACCCTCAGAGTGAAGAAGTTCTTCCTCTTGTTCTATATATTGTAGCTGCATCCTGTGCCTAGTAGCTGAAAAAAATGGTACACGCTGCTTACAGCATCTCAGTAGGCCAGACTGGCCCAACTATAACATCAGCCTATCAACATAATGTAGCCTTGCTCCTTATGACTATCTTTTCAATGAATTGTCTCAGTGTGGTGGGCACCATGACAGCCCAGAGCAATGCATTTCACAACTTAAGTATTCATCAAATTCATCCAGCCTTCAGGTTCACACTTTCTACCTCTGCGTTTCTCACTGTCCCGTGTTGCTGAATTATGGAGAGGGACCCACAACAATTTCATGAATGGGCAGGCTACTGCTGGTCTCATTGTGTAGTCTGGAGAAGCTCCAGAGCTGTCTCAAGGTTAGCCGGGGGAATAATGGCACTCAGATCTCTGCTGATATTAGAGGACTGTCACAGATGTTGCTTCTAAACCTTAACATCTTCAAATAATAAACTACTTCCTTTCTTCTTTATTAGCTGTTTCTTGCAGCCTCAAATTCTTTACCTCAGGGCAATAATTCCTCATAAAACTTCCTGTTGAAATTACATTTGTTCCTGTACTTTGCATTTTATTCCTTGTCTGTCGAGCTGCCTTTTGCCTACCTGGCTTGTTTGACTTGTGCTTTACATCTACAACTGCTTTGCAATTAATCTGCACTGCAACAGTTTTCTATCCCTGTTGCTTTGTTCTTTTTATTGGTTACACCTTTCAATCTTCCCACCTGATCTGTTATTATTTGCCTGTAAAAATGCCGGTTCAATTGTTGAAGTGACACTATAACAACCCTAATTTTCCAGAGAACTGAGAACACAAATCCCGGTTCAGTTCCTGGGAACTGCCATGATTTAGTGAGCCTGAAAAGAATGTAAGAGTGCGTCTACATCACACCATGACAAACAGGGCAGAAATGCCAGAGCAAACAATGACTACGAGGGCTCCAGAACAGCACAGCCCTACCTCCGAGTACATCAGTTTTGCCAAGAGGCAGAGATGAGCAGTTTGGGTTTATCACCGTGCTGAGTGATGAACTGCTCTTAGGGGCTGAGCTAGTATCGCCGCGTGACTCAATAGCCCATATAATACATGTCTGCATCAGATATCTCCACATTGATTCGCTGATGTTTGCACTGATATCAGCTACAAGGTATAGACACGACTAAAGGCGGGGTAGATCAAGTGATGGGCTTCTACTGTAGCTTTGCACTAGGGCCAGGTGTAAGGGGGTTAAGGAGACTTGACCTTTTTTGACAGCTCAAATGAAAATGAAACACAGGAACTATCAGTCCTCTCCTAGATACCTGTGTCCCTGGACCACTGATTGCCACTTACCAGTGTAAGTGAAGGGGGCTACTGTCACACTAACCCGCTCTGCAGAGGTGTCCCAAATGTGGCATTCAGCTCACGGCCCTGGAGAAGTCAGACTGCCTGGGCACGTCGCCTTCCTTGCAGTAATGAAAATCTTGATAGATGTTTCGCGTGGCAGTATGTCCACCAGCAGCTGGGCTACTGAAGCTAGCTAACTGGTAAGCAAGTTTGCAGACAATAAAAATCTGGGAGGAGTGGTCGATGCACTAGAGGGCTGTGCTGCCATCCAGAGGGACCTCAACAGACCAGAGAAATGGGCCATCAGGAACCTCATGCAGCTCAGCAAAGGCAGGCGCAAAGTCCTGTACCTGGGGAGGAACATTCCCATGTACCAGCATATGTTGGGGGCCAACTGCCTGGAAAGCAGGTTGGCAGAAAAAGCTTGGAGGTCCTGATGGACACCAAGTTGAACATGAGCCCATTCAATGGCAATGTGCCCTTGTAGCTAAGAAGGCAAATGGTATCCTGGGCTGCACTGTGAGGAGCATTGCCAGTAGGGGATGGCACAGTGCTAAATCTGGGTAATACTGGTCTGAAATGTTGCTTGAATAGGTTAGAAACATGCTGGCTCACTCAGTGGCCACCCAAAGAGCCTTCCTCCACTATAACACCTACATATGCTCCCCTGTAAAAATACCTGCCCCGCTACACACCTCCTCTCAACGCCTAGTGCGGAGCGAGTCAGGTAGTGTCTGTAGCAGACCTTTGCAGAGGCAAGGCTTCCCAGGACTGGCAGGGAAAGATGTATTTTTTCAAAGCACATGTATTTGCAATTCCTGTCACTGTGAACAAGCCAAAGGTCGGTTCTCACCTCTGCCCGTCTCCCCTGCGTTACACAGTCTCTCTCCCTGAGATGAAACCCAGATAGCTTTCTCCATTTAAGAATGCAGTAGCTGCACCGTAGCTGCCCTTCAGTCATAGATTTCTTAGGTTCATAGATTTGTAATGCCAGAAGGGAACATTATGATCAGTGAGTAAGACAGCACCATAACACAGGGCATAACATTTCACCTGGTAATTCCTGCATAACTTCTGCTTGAACTGAGTAAAGCTTACAAAGAGAAACCCAGCAGTGATGGAGGAGAATCCACAAAATTAGATGTAATATTACCAGGGCTGTTACCCCATAGAAAGCTACTTTGTGTTTTTACCCAGAATATGCCCAGCTTGAAGTTTCAGGCATGGGATGTCACTACGTCTTTACCTGCTCATTGCACCAGTCCTCTGCCTTCAGTAATTTTTTCCCTACGTAGGTGCTTACAGGCTCTGAGTGAGATGCAACTTTACTTCTGAGTAAGATTCCTGTCGTAAGTAAGCTTTTTTCCTAAATTCAGATCATTTTCAAAAAATATTTGTAGTTATTCTAGTAGTAATTACTGAACTGCGCCTTTATTCAGACCCCAGGATTATTTCTGACCGATAGGCATATTATTGCAGCAAGCAGCGATAGTACCGCTTTCCTCCTCCTACTCCTTTTTCCCCTGGTTACACATCCAAGGCTTCCATTAGCTCTCTTAGCCCCACGACCATATTGGAAAGCCATTGTATGCTGTGTATTGACCATGACCTCCCATCCCCGCCCTGAGTCAATGCCTTCCAGGAGGCAGCCACGCATCCTGTAAGTGTTATGCACATCTCCACTTCCCAGAAGTGTATGCTGGCATTTGGTTACATTAAAAGTACTTGTTATTTAAATCATTCCAGCTTACAAAACGATGTGTAACTGCCCTGCCCTCACCATTATTCACCTCTGCCAGCTACTTCTCCAAACTGCAAACCTTGCTAGTAATGAGCTGATCTTCTCCTTCAGATCATTAATAAACACATTGCACTGAGCTACACTCTATGTATAACTACTCACCGAGATCTCCTAGTGAGTCAGCTTTTGAAGACATTTTGCATGATTTAATATGCCATTTATTGCAAGGCTTAATAAATGGTTTAATGGTCATTTAATGTCACTGGGCACAATTGCTGTAATACTCTCCCCAAAGTTACTGGTGCGAATTCGTGTCATCCCCCAGGGCAGATACACCAAGGATTACTTTGGTCCACAGGCATTTCAAGAGCTATATCCTTCTCTTCCAGGAGGCCTGAGCTACGTTATAAACATCAATACCATTTTGATCTAAAGCCAAAGGGAGCAACAGTGCACAGCTACGTGTGAGTGCCCATACATACCCCCCCACACATCTATAAACACGCAGGGCATATGCATTTGCCAGATGTACGACTATGTAATCTTCACCCATGTCTCTAAGCAGATCTATTACACCAACATGTCACGAGCAGAGCAGCACTCTGATTAGGATTTGCGGTGATAGATGACCAAAACCCATCACTTGGACAGTGAACAGCTCACAATACTTCAGCAGATACGTACATGATATCCTACATTACTAGAGGAATGGTCAGTACTGGGACAGGCGTAACTGAGGAGCCTTTAGCAATCTGCACTTTAAATATGCAGTCAAATCTCCAGCCCCGTCTGGTATGACTATAGTGACAATTTGTCAGTATTTGTTACAAAACCCAGTATTTTCAGGGTGCATCAGGGTCATGATTCATATGAAGGATACATTCATACACAGTTTCTAAAAGGTCACTCACGTTATAGATGTGGCTGTTCAGTGCTATGACTTCCAATAACACCTATTTGGCTTTTGCAATTTCTTTCTGAAGTCTGACAGCCAAAATCAGTGCACAGCAAGACACAATTCCACTGATTGCAATAGGGTGCTATCAAATCAGATCTGCATCTGAGCCACAACTCCATATTCTGTGGTAACATTCTTCTTAGCAGAGTCAGGTGAAAATTTCAAAAGACCATTGATGGCTCGATAGCACAAGGCCCCATGAGCTACAAGCTGGAATTTTGTGGACTTTCACAGGGGTTGTCCTCCTCAATAATTTTGATACTTTGATGCTTGATGCTTTGATCCAGTCTTTCCAGCTGCCTTTTGTTTAACTGTAGGATCCCTTGTTCCTGCAGAGGTTCTTTTTCGGCTGCTGCTGTTACGGTGCTAGTGAATGTGGTAGGGGGGGAATAAATGGCTGATCTGTTTATTTTGATGACTCCACTCGATGCATCTGGATAGAAAGATACAGAGAATTATTGTGTGATTATGTATTCTTTGGCATTAATCTCAGTAGCTGAAATGAAATGTAGGGCTATTATGAAGTGTGAATGAGCTTCTAATGTGATAAGGAAGGTTAAGATTTGAGCAGTGGCTCGGTTTTCTTGTCGTTCATCTTCAGCGTGCCAGATGGCGTGTCACTGGGCTTTTATTGGTTCTTTATCAATTTTATTAGCCATATGATTTGATTGATCTTATTTTGCCTGAGAAAAAATCAATTCAAAAAACATAACTTAAAAGAGCAGCTCCCTACCTTAAAGAAACAGAAGGGCCTAACAAGCACTTAAAAGTGTCAGAGTGCTCAGAGGGGCTCCAAAACGCGTATGTACACCAACAGGCATGTTGTCAGGCAAAGAGATGGAGGAAAAAGGACGTATTTCATCAGGGCGGAGGAGATGGACTGCTCCTGGAGATGCAGTGGAGCGCGGGCATCAAGGCACAATAACCCTGCAGAACCCGCAGCAAGGCACGCGCACGGCTGGGCACGCTCCGTCACCCCGCGGGAGGCAGTCTGCCGCACACAAAGCTCGTGGCCTTGGAAGCATCCACAAGGACAAAAGAAGCATGTCCATGGATGAGAGCCTTGGGTTCACCTCAACAGCATTTCTAGAAGGGCTCTTTCTAAGATGAGGATGGGCAGGTGTCTGGAGAAGGCATTGTTCAAGGTCCATGCCACCCCTAGGGACACATACCACAGTTGCAGACTGCAGCTAGGACAGTAGCTCCAGCACCCATCACCTCTGGGCACTACATCTTGCCAGTGTCTACAGAGAGATGTCTACATAACAGCTCCCATTTTATCCCATAGAGAGCCAGTCCATACAGCTAATGAAATCTAGAGAGTATTCAGCTCATTCTACATTTACGCGGAGCTGAACATCTCCGCACTCCACCTGCTCCACCAATTGGATCTTCACAAATTAAAATGGGAGTTCAGGCACAGGGCTCACACACAGACACCTCGATCTGAGAGTTTAACTACGCCTAAAATTAGGACCAACTGAATCCCACCAGCAGTTTCTGAAATCAGGACTAGAATACATCTCTCTTTCCAAAGATTAATCCTTCTTCCACCTCGTACTGGAGTATAGTTGAGGCAAAATTTTATCACGTAGACATGTAAATCAGGGGATATAAACACCACTCAGACTGATGACCACGGCTTTTCTACAGTAGAAAATGGACACAAACAGGTACCAACACCACTGTGCTGCAACAGAAGAGCCAAACCTAAAGCCAACACGCAGATTTATGAACTGCTACACAAATCTCGCTCAGTGCCAGGAGCAAGCAAGTGCTCAGCTCTGTGGTTTTGTGCTTCATACCCTGCCAGACCAGTGCCAGTGAGCTAGAGATTTAGGGATGGAGTAGCTTCTTCCACTTCCTAAGAGGCAGGGTTTTGTCTGATAGCACTTGTGAGAGCACATACCCTACTCACAGCCATGTGCTCCTCCAGCACCCAGGCCTTTCTGAAACACCACCTAACAGCTTCCTGATAAGAAAGAGTGTTTCATAGTCAAGGTTAAAGCAGGAAATCAAAAACGAGTGCTGCTCCCCTCCCCACAGTCCAAATAGAACAGGGAGAGACACAAATAAAACCCTCAGTCAAGAGAAGGTAGGGAAATGCTGATGAAGAAAGAGTGTGAGCGAACATTATGAATCCCATTACACTTCTATCTCGCGGAGCAGATTGCTGCGGGCAGAAATTTCTGACATACAGTCTAACTTGCTGTAAAGTCTTATCACATATAAAATTGCAGTAATCATAATGCCAAGGAATGAGACAATGATAAATGAAAAAGCTTTCAGAAGTTAATGTTCACAACACACTGCCAGCAAAACACACAATCTATTTAATTAGTAAAATGCCATGAGATATTGTTCAATTCTCCATTCAGAGAGACTGTGAGTAAATATGCAAGAGTGTTATAGTACAATGAGATGGCTACATTAAAGATTGAAATATATGTGGCTGGTGAGATGCAGACGCTGCACATTAAAATAAACACATTGCATCATAAATTTAACACACTTGACATCATAATGGGCAATGAAAACTATGTCACCTATGAAAACAGCTACAGATCCTTTAGAACCAGTGGTACTAACAGCTGCAGAGTCACATCGACTTTCCCAGTCTCTACCCTTGCTACTCAAGTAGTCCGAGGTCACCAGAGCAGCCAGTGGTCTAAGAAGAACAAGCAGGTTTTTGTCTGGATGAAGGCAATTAATCATCCATCCATGCCATGATGTCAATTCTCTAGTCGCAGCTCATTGCTCGATTTTCTGGACTCTTTGCTTTGCTCCATGCCTCCATTTAGGTAGCAAATTCCACACCCTGCATCAGATACAAGTTCAGCAGCCTCAGCTTTTCCTAAATGCTCTTTCACCTTCTTCCTCTCATGCTTGGGGACTAACACATGTCTTTTTTTCTGCTCCTGGTGCAGGCATAACTCTGGTTGTAATCTCCACCAGATACCACCTGCAACAATATCCTGATACTCCAAGCCAGTAATGGTCAAATATTAAAGCTCCTACTTCTTTGGCCACGGACTCGTTCTAGCATCCCCCAAGCCACCTTCATTGCTAAAAATATTCTTAAAATGTGATTCACACTTCACAAGAAGCCCTGGATGGTAGCCTTAGCCATCATGAGCTTCTCCTACCTACATAGATGCCAAGGCGTAACTTTTGTTGTGGGTAAACTCACCTGGGCCAACGTGGAAATCCCAACTGTCTTTGTTGTGCTGGGCCCAACTGTCTGTGGCAGGTTCACCAGAGTGATGCTGGGGTTCTCTGGAAATGGATGTTTTAGGATAAGTGGGTGATGAAAAGGTCACAATGGTAGACTTCAATGCAGCAGCCAGTGTCTTCGATTCATGTTCCTGGGCATATTTTAGAACTTTCTGTTGCATTTTTCACATGCGGCGTGGAATATTTAATATTCATGGGACCCTGTGTGGTCCTCAGGATGTCTACCCAGCAGACCGTGTAGTCAGCTCTCTAAGCAGTAACTTTGATTTAACATTGCTACTGTCTCTTCCTAAATCAGTTTTGATGTCTCCAATTCCATGCCATCATATGTCAATTTTAGCAAGTGATGCTATGATTCACAGTGAGCAATCTGGTTCATCAAAGAATCTATTCCCTCACCTCAGTAATTATTTCTAATGGATGATTTATGCTTTTATGAGTAAAGCAGGTTAAAAGCACAGCACAGCAAATTTCAGTGTGTGGTACATATCTGCTACTTTTAGGATGTGGATTTCAGTTGATATGTCTTTCTCAACTCCAGGATTGACTGACACTTCAACAAAATGTCACTTCATTAGGAGACAAACAGAAATAATCCAGCCAGAACAATTTTTATTGATGAAATGGAGCAAAGAAATATCAGGGTCACTTATCATTTTGTATGCGGGGAACAGGCAATGAAATCTCTATTGGAAAATTCCCTCTGACAGGAATGCACTTAGTCTTGTCAGAGATAACACAGCCACAGTAATATATTGCTTGATATTTATAATAGCTGCAGAAGATAGCCCTACCCAAACATGCTGTTTCAGCAGTTCACAAGGCTTAAATGACTTCATGTCAAATGCCTTTGAAGATCTCATTTCTCCCTATTTTTTGCCAGGAAAATCCAGTATCTAAGCATTTCTTCTGTGCATATTGCAAATTCTCAGCTTTAGGACAGAGCACAAATGGCGTGATGTGCTCTAGATCACACAAGTTTTGATAGGACTCCTGCAGCTTCAGAAGCTGCTTCTGCATGACACAATGGGCCACAAAATGGTGGATGGGATTCCTTTAGCAACCAAAATTCTACCAGAAAGGCTCATACCACTTGTCTTTAAAGATGACTTACACTCTCTTTTATAAGTAGCTTAAACCTTTGAAAACCAAACTGCCTTTGCATTGCTCCAGAAAGATGGAGTCACTCTTCTTGCAGTGACTCCTCAGGAAAATGCAAGCATGGCCAGTAACCTACCCATGGGGACCATCCCAGTCTGTTGACATCTCCAAATCCAGGGCAGGAACTTCATTTATAGAAAATGAAGCTGTGATTTGTGTAATATTTTATACATTGTCTTTCAATAATCTTGCAATAGTAAAGCAACCTTATCTTTCAGTCACTGAACTGGAAGCAACCTAAGCCAACCTCCTCTGACAGATATTTGTCTATATCTGTTGACATATATGTCCAACACTGACAGTTCTACATCCTTCTCAGTAAATCTATTCAGTATTTCATTCCCAAGAGTTTTGTGATGTTGATCTTAAATCCTTGTTCCAACCAAAATCCATTATATCTCATCTTCTTCTCCAGGGATTTGGAAAACAAGTTATTCATGGTAGCAGTCCTCTGTGTATTTGAAGACTATGCCTCTTCAGTCTTTTAATATTTAGGCTGAGCAACTGTGTTCTTCTCAGTCTCTCCAGGTCATATTTTCTATTAATTTACAGTAGGATTCAGGTCCAGATGAATGAACCTATATGTAAGTGACTACCCATAGCTCTATACATGGAAGCCAGGTGTCTAAGATCCTGGTGTAGCTGCCAGTTATCAACATTCTAGAGAATAATTCCATTCAGTGTAAAGCAGACATCTCCACTCCTACATCATCATAACTATGAGAGCTCAGACATCTGCTTCACTTGCAGACACTTACACTGCAGCCACAACTTCTTTGGTGTCTAAACAAGGTATCAAATGATCCTCCTATAGTTTTCATTATTTTCCACTGAATCAGTGGAGTCAAGTCTCCAGGGAAGCTCCAAGACTTCCAGCCTAGACCACTTGGCTTGTACCTCTCAACAACTGCATTCTAAAAGCTTCACCCAAAATCAGCTATTTACATCATATATAGGTATAATAAGCTATTTACACCACAGACAAATAATTCAGCAGACTCTTATCCTGCCTGGCCTGACATTAACCTGGCAGGAACTTTTCAGCCAGCGGTTTACGAATGGCAGTTGTCCCAGGCCTGGGAATTTTAAAGAGATTAAAGCTTGGGCTGTGGAGCAGTTTCAGTGGTTCACCAGCCAGCAAACAATCATAGCGATACTGGGAATCCCCCTGACCTTTCCACAGGATGCATCCTGATATAAGCAGGAAGACTGCACAGCTACGTAGCTGTGTCCTTATCAGGCGACATGGGAATGCGCTTCAGCATCTGGTGCTGATCAAGATGGACTGTATCTTTCTTAACCTGTCCTCTGTAAATCTGTGCTCGTACACACGGTCCACAAACACAGCAGTGATGAACGTTGTCACAGCCTCTCTCTCCCATAGAAGATCCATATGGGTACCGCCATCCACACAACCTCAGCAGCCTCTAGACTGCTGCTATCATTTCTTCTACTACAGAAATGCCAAGCCCCACACAAACATCTGGTGCGAAGCCATCCCTGGGCAGCCCCTCTCAGACAAAACAGACTCAACAGCAACAAAATGAGAAAATCATTGCCAGGTCCAGGATTCCCCATCTGGAATGAGAAGATCCATAGGAGAAAGCATTCCTCCAGCTCTCCACTCTCCCTCTCTTGCTCTACAAACACATCACCTTGCAGACTCTGTGGCCATTTTCCCCAGTGGGACCAATCCCACTTCCTGGCAGCTGCATTCGGAATGGGGAGCAGAGAAAGCCAGTGCGTGTTAACTGGCAGTGTATTTCTGCTAGATGAGATTGGAACTGACTTCAGCAACAGCTGCCAATTGAAGCATCCTTGACTGCAGATAAGGAAGAAAATTTTAGTTTCATCTGTGCTCCCTTGCAGACCAAACTGACTGATTGATGTTCCTAAAGAGCACCCAGAAAGCAGGTTCTGCAAAAGTCACCTGAGAGATGGGAAAGGGCAAACCACATGTTGCCCCTCCAGCTTGTTCAGAAGACTTATTTCAAACTGGGATTTTGATTTTCACAGCTGAGGTGCAGCATCCCCCCTTCAAGCTGGAGCTCAGCCAGCGTGCAGCTGCACCGTGTAGTGCTGGGCTGAGGCCTGGAGCTAGGCAAAATTTTCCAGACAACTCCCTTCCTAACAACAGAAATCTCTGTTTGGGGGACTAAAATTTTTCATGCGTTTATTTGAATCATTTTGAAGAGGAAAAATAAGGTAGGTTTCAAGGGCTATGAAGCATTTTATTTTGTTGTTTTTAACTTACTTGCTTTTTGTGTGTTTAAACTACATGTATTTTTCACCCTGAACGCATTTATTTTGAAACGGAAACACGGACATGATGTTTTGTCCTGCCCAGAACAAACTGTTCACTGAGAAAGAAGGCTCACAGCAATGGTGGAGTTACACAGCCTGTTCTTCCTGACCCTCTGCGAAATCAGGCACTTGACCTAACCCTCTGCCTACAAAAGCCTCCCCAGCACCACCTGCCTCCTGCACAGACAGACCTGGCTGGGACATCACATATGGCAGCTGGAGCTGAAAGACTCATTGATTTCATCTGCACTGAAAAGTACTCCATGCTCCACTTGGTTTTAGTGTTGCTTTTGTGCAGAAGTCTTATAGATTTGATACCCATTATCTCCACACACAGAAACGTATCCTGCAGCCTTGAATTACAAATGCCCATATTCCACTTCTAAGACATCACATTCTTGGATCAAGTTAGCAGCTGGCTGTAAAAGTTGTACAGATACAAATCCATCACACGCATCCGAGATATCTCACTATTGCTCCAGTTCAACAAACTGGATTTTGAGGTATGGGGCAGGCAGGCTGTTTATTTTGTCTTTGGCACATTGAATTTCATGGAGGTAGTGATATTCAGAAATAAAACAGCAGAAGTCTTGACCAGGAAAGGAATTGTCACAAGCTGCACTCTTGACATGTGCAAACATCTAAAAGCCTGCAAGCACTGTGAACTGAGCCACACAGTAAAGGCAGGGCAACGGGAAGCTGTGGGGGCTCAGTGGCTTTGGCACACAAATTCTGTGTGCCTTGACGTACACTGTAGGCTCCCGCTGCACCTCTGTTCTTCCTGTGGTAAACTGGGAACACCAGCATCGCTGGGCTCGTGTGATGTTGTAGGCTTTATTTCATTAATAGTTGTAAGATGACCTGAACACGGAAAAACGCTCATGCAAGATCCATAAAGCACCAAAACCTTTTTACCAAATCCAAATGTGAGAAGAGGGAAAAGCTGTTGTAAGAGAAAACCTCTGGAGTCCTCACAAACTTGTAAGGAAAACAGACACAGAAACCTTCCTGCACAAAGCCACAACTCCAGCAGGAGATAACTCCGGTCAAACCGTGGAAGTCAATGAGTGTCATCCCAGGGACAGCAAAGAGCTTTGGATCAGCCGTTAACGAGAAAGCACGTGAGCACATGAGCATGATGTGCTTCTCGCTGTAAAATACCACTTAGGAACAGCTCTACCAGCCTCAGATATTAAAAAGGAGATTTTTTTTTAAATGAATGTTACTTGCCTTTGCACTGTAACAGGAATTCCTCGCAAGAGAAGCTGGTCACCTACCAAGGGGACCAAATGTTTTCTGGAGATCAGACAGGCAAATAAACTCTGCAAAAAACAGTTTCTTCTACAGAAAACCTACTCAAAATCTGTAAATGTCATTTTAAAAAGAGTTTGGAAAATAACAGTCATGACGGGTTGGTGATATTAAAATTACTGTTTAATGACAAGAAAAAGCAGGGCTGACAGAGCCTCTATCTTGGACAAAGAGCTCCCTCTAGCTCACCAAACAGGGTTCAGTAGCACAGAACTATTTCTTGCACCACAGAGCAACACTGCACATCAGCAAGTCGTACTGTACAGAAAGCATCGCAGGCTGGTTTACATGCAGTATGAAAGCCCACTTCTCATCACCCCACAGGTTAGAGAACAGCAATAAATCTGAACAAGTTAGCCATTAAGGTTGGCTTCCGGAGATGTCACTTCCGAGGTTATTTCCTTAATGTTAAATCCAATTTGGCTTAAAAGAGTTTTTGCTACTTCTTGTAACTCTCTCGGCATCTTACCAAAAAAAAACACAGCTCTCAATATTGTTATGTCTGTCTGTGTAGTGCAGCCAATGTTTTCTCTCCTGGCTCGCCAGGAGGAGATGGCTAAGCAGAAATTGTTCAATCACCTCTGAAATGCAGCCATTTTCAGAAGGCGAAGCAGGACCTCTTCAGATGCATCTGGCACCACCACCCAAAGGTCGGTTCCCTTTTTTTAGAAACCAGATGTGGAGATTCAGCGTTCCCCCAGTAACCAACACACTGGAAACAGACTAATTGTGATACACAGCTACTTACTGGCCAGCAGAATGGGACAAGCACTCCTCCAGCAAAATAGACTCCCAGGAACCTAACGAGGGCAGTGCCTACACTTGCTGCAGCTGTGTTAATTAACATCATTCTGCATGCCCAAAAAAGTTACTTTCACCTGTTCAAAATCCCTCTGAATTCTGACAAATTCAGGGTTGATTCCTGATCCATGAGCCAACCTACTGAAAGACCTGCTGCCTTGTCCCCAGCAGAGATTGGGCACAGGTCTCCAAGCACCGTGACTGCCCTACCACCCGCTCCTGAGCCGGCACAATCTTGACACGGGTCTGAGCCACTGCCTCTGCTTCTTGAACACCCACGTGCCCAGCAGCAACGTCCCTGCACTGTGTGTTAGGTAGCAGCAACCATCCCATCCTGCCCCACTTTCCTCTCCCCATCCTCAGGCAAGAGATGTGTACCGAAGAGCCGCTGTAACGGCTGCTGGAGGGACAGGGGAGGAGGGAGAGGAGATGAACACTGTTGAAGGTTACAGCCCTGGAGAGAGAGATCATGGGGATGGGGTCACACTCCCCAAATCTAGCACTTGCTGCAAATAATGAGGACCCATGTGCTTTAATCCCCTGCCAAGGACCTCAGCACAGTTTATGAGGAAAATAAAGTCCAGCTGCCCTGTATTGCTTTATTGAGCAATAGAGAAACTGGTTTCTCAGTCAGCTGCATTTTTTGGGGGTGACATCTGGACAGAGAGATGGGTCTGGATCTCTGTCAGAGCTGGACAAAGCTGTGATAAAGACTGGGGAGGGTCCTACATAGAGATCAGACAGCCTCTTCCTTCTTCTGCATCATGGATCACAGGCAGCACCATGTCAGGCCATGATGGGGGTGGCTGGGAATCTGGAACACCATAAATCTACACCTAGACAGTGCCAGGTACCTCAGTCTTTGCCAATTTGCACCCTTTGTTGAGTTTCTCCTAACGCAGACGCTGTTTCTCAGAAGTCGTTCTGTTGATTCTTCCTGATTTATGAGCCATGAAGGAAGAACTGATAAAGGAATTAAATGGAAGTAGGGCTTAAAGTAAAATAACATCTTGAGACTGACCTGTGCCTGCCTCCTCCCAACACCCCACCAGACTCCATTCATTATTTCTCTTCGTTAGGGCAATGCCTAACCAAGTAATCAGAATCACCATAAGACTTCAGCTTACAGCTTTGTATAACTTTCCCTGAGAAATAAATCCTACCTAAAGAGCAAAAAGCCAGGAAGGGAAAAGCTAAATCTATTAGTCACCCCAAGCTGTATCAAAACCCTTATTTTTGGTTAAAGCTTATCCTCTGAATGAACGTGCACAGTGTTCAGACTTCAGCTTGCACAATTCCTTGCCTCAGAATAAAATTCTGGTTAAAGACCTACTGCTAGGCAAGGAGAGCTTTATGTACAGCACAGCAGTTGGACTTCACAGATTAACTGCAAAAAAGTTTCTTTCATCTGAACTTCATTAATGTACATCCTTATCAGGTGTTAGAATATTGCTGAGAAATCACAAGCGTTGTACAAAAAAGTTTCTGGAAGTATAAAGGTCTAGGATTTCCTTTCTGGCAGAAAAAAGATAAAAATTTGCGTTCGCATATACTCTCTCATAGTCTAATAAACTGCAACTATCTGATTTTCTATTAAAGGCCGTAAGGCAAGAATTCAAATAGAAATGTCTTCTATCACTATGTTCTGTACATAAAGTAACGTATAGATGCAATAAGAAAGTTAATTGGTTTCATGTTGCTTGGAGTGCACAAGGAAGAAAATTAAAAGAACCCAATTGTTATCTCTAATTAGAATTTCTGAGGAACAACATTGTAGAGATGGATTGTCAGCTTCCTCCGGTATTTCCTACTCATGCCAGTCAAATTTATGCACCCCCTTTCCAATTAGTACCTTAACTGCCTTTCCATAACTAACAAACTAGTGCTGGCTGCTAGTTTATTTTAATTCAGAAAGTCACAGGGATGCTAGCACCTATCTACCTATGAGCAGGTGGCCGCCTGGGTAAATCCTAATGTCCAAACACTGCTGCATGGCATATTTCTATTATGAAATTAAGCCCGTTAAAATCATCACCCAGGAGGCCAGGGTACTTCTGGTTAGAGGAGAAAAGAAGTAGGTGAACGATAGCAAAAACGTCTCACAAACAATATGCCTGTTGTAAAACATTCAGGTACACAAGGAGGCTTTCATAAATACCTCTGCTTTCCTCTTGGGCTCCTCTGGCTATCTGGGCTAGGTTTGGTTACCAAATACAGTTGCCTTGCACTGCACCGAATCCAGTCAGGAGGCTGTCAGGTCAAGCACAGCACAAACCGGGCAGAAGCGACAGCTGAAGAATGGGGTAGGACAACGTGAAACCTTACCCCTGCCAGGCTGCAGTTCACACACACCTTCCTGCCTGTCTTCAGTCAGATCAACAACTACAGTTTCTTCATTCTTGCAGTACAGGAAATTTTAACCTCAGATTACCATCCAGCATCATTGCCAAGTGTGCCCTGGGCTGCATCCCCAGCAGCGTGGGCACAGGGCGAGGGAGGGGATTCTGCCCCACTCTGGTGAGACCCCCCAGGAGTCCTGCGTCCAGCTCTGGAGCCCTCAGCACAGGACAGACCTGGACCTGTGTGAGCGGGGGCCAGAGGAAGCCACAAAGGTGATCAGAGGGCTGGAACCCCTCTGCTGTGAGGAAAGGCTGAGAGAGCTGGGGCTGTTCAGCCTGGAGAAGAGAAGGCTGTGGGTAGACCTTCTTGTGGCCTTTCAGTACTTAAAGGGGGCTTATAAGAAAGATGGGGACAGACTTTTTTGAAAGGCCTGTTGCGATAGGACAAGGGGTAATGGTTTTAAACTAAAAGAGGGGAGATTCAGACTGGATATAGGAAAGAAATTTTTTACAGTGGGGGTGGTGAAACCCTGGCACACATTGCCCAGAGAGGTGGTAGATGTCCCATCCCTGGAAACATTCAAGGCCAGGTTGGACGAAGCTCTGAGCAACCTGATCTAGTTGAAGATGTCCCCACTCACTGGAGGGGGATTGGACTATATGGGCCTTTAAAGGTCCCTTCCAACCCAAACTATTCTATGATTCTATGATTACGTGTCCTCCCCGAGTACCAAACTTTGAAAAAGTCGAACTTCTAAAAAGCAAGAAATGGGAAACTAGAATATGCAAACTCACATTCACTGTGTTTTTCCCTTCCTGCCACTGTTTCCCTACACAGCCCAGCAAAGCAAATGGAGAAATCCACTGCCACTCAGCAGCTTTCCCAGAGTTAACTGGTTTTATTGAAAGACAGAGGGATTCTTAGACGGGTCGGCACAATTCTGATTGTAATAGAGACCATCACACCTTTCCCGGGACAGAAGAGTCCTCGGCGTGGGCACCTGGATGGAATGAAGCGTTAGACGAGCATGGTTTGTGGGCTGAGAAGTAGCACAGGATGAATATATGCACGCTGCACAGAGAGGCTGTTAAACACAGCAGACAGAGTGTTCTGACTGTGGCACAGACTGACAGGCTCTAAGGCGGGTGTAAGTAAGAGCTGTTGGTTGGTATGAGCAGGCAGAACCAAAACATGCCACTCTACAGCTGTATTGAGCTATTCCTCCCTGCTCGTTTGGTGCTGCTCACCCTAACGTTCCCTGTCTTGGCTTAAGAATCTTGAATTATTCTAAACAGTTCTTTGGAAAAAGCACAACGCAACACCCTGCCACCTCTGACTATTCTGATGAGAATTTTTCTTACCAGATCTGTTTTAACCAAAGACATAAATGTTAATTATAGGAGCTAACAGCTATGCAGCCATTTCTGTGGTTGGGAAAAGATGTGATGGGCTATGTGATCTGTAGCTTTTCTGTGCACACCCACAGTGTTACTGTATATGTGCCCTAAATGGGATATAAATCGTAGCAACGCACCAAACACTGGATGGTATTCTAGCTCCTCCTGATTGCACTGACCAGAAGCTGCTATTTACACCTGCCAGATCCAGGCTCCTACAAAGGCAGCAGAGAAGAACTGAGACCACTCTCTCTCTCCCAAATAAGCTGCAAGATCCACTTGGATATTGAATCCTCCTACCCCACCACCTCTCCTAAACTGTGCCCTTCTACAGATGACAAAAATAGAAGATGAGGAACAAGCAGCCTTCCCAGACCCAGTTAAACTCACTGCTGAACGTTATATTCTGTGTTTGATCTCCGGTGGGACAGCACGCACTGCATGGTGCTAGGTGGAATCATTACAGAAAGTTAGCCATCCTGCTAAGGCTGATGAGACATTTTGACGGCATAAAGGGCACGTAAAAATGGCAGAATCTGTCCATCAGATTCCCAATTACCAACACTGCCTGAAAGCTCTCCTCTGCTGATTCCTGCTCATTCTGAAATGGAAGAAGTAAATCAAGTCCAGGTTCTTGGGCTACCTCCACACTTCCATCAAATGCCCCAGTTAAATTTCAGCAAAGAGCACCAGGGTGAATGGCATAGGTTTTTTTACTATCTTCAAAATTATTGAAAAAGCACCCCTATTCATACCTGGCCATTTCACTGTTCTGAGAAGTATAGCTAAGGCATGCTTTCAAAATATACTGTTACAGCATACTGGGATTCATAACTCAGCTCAGGGAGAGCTGTAGCAGAATTAAGCAGTACGTTGCATTAAATAGAAATGACCTTGAAAAAAAACAGTTGGCAATACACCAGAAGTACTTTACCTACACAGAAATCAGAGTAACAAAGGAATTTGCTGCCCAATACCTATGATTTTGTGTGTCTTGTAGGCTAACCACAGTGGTCCAATTTAGTTTTGCTTATACAAATCTTAGCTGAAGAGTAAAGGCTTTGCATCAGTTAAAACTTCATGCAATGAACTGGCCAGAAGCTTGGATTTTTTTGAAATTATCAAGTGTAATGGCAGGAACTTAATGCTACAAGAAGGACTTAAAACTACCTAGAAAGCAGGAGTCAACAGGTTAAGGGACACTGCTCAAGACAGTGGTGGTGGATGGCTGTTGGGGAATTTTTCATACAAACTTTTTTCACCAAAACTAAGAAACCCCCATGTTTTCAAATTCCTATTCAAGTTAAGCACCACCACCACAACAACTAGGCAAAAATAAATCAGCTTTTTAAAAGCATCTGAACTTTTAGCAACTTCCCTAGAGAAAATTGCAGAGTAATAAAAATACTTGCCCTAGTAATCATATGGGATAAATCAGTGTATCTTCTCCCACATTACGAACCTGCACAGCAGCTCAGGTTCTTGCTTAGAACTATCAGTAGTACTGTGCTAATCAGCAGTATCGTAATGCTACGATAAACCTAGCAATCTCCAAAAGAAGATGAATACAGAATTTCAACCAGCAGGTACACGGTACCTGTGGAGTAAAGGTGTGCAGAGAAAACAGCACCAGGTGCCCACGGGCGTTACACTAAATGTCAGCAGAACCCTCCACCCTGACCCTCTGTGCCATAGAACTCTTTGTGTTCAGAAGTCAACACAATCCAGAGTAATGCAGCCATTTGAGTGAATTAACACCATTTTTAACTCCCCAAGGAAGCTCTTACAGTTATGTCTGACATATTGTAACAGCTTGACTAACAGAATTGCACCATCCTTCCCAGCAAGAGGATGAACTGCAGACACCTTCCCCAGTACCAGTGAGTGACAGGAGATCCCGTTTGCAGCCACTGTCATTGCTCTTCTATTTTTAGCCTGGAAAAAACAACAGTTGCTTGACCCTGGCCGCTACCTTCTTCCCAGGGCGTGCTTTCTATAGGTGACTCTTTCCCCAGAGCTCTCCCTCGCTGCCAGGAACATCTGTTGCACCTCCGTGGCTGGGAAGGATCTTGAACAGTCATTTGCCCCAGTGTGCATGGTGTCTCACAAACTTCACTCTAAAGCTGCCAACAAATAACCATATAAGTAAACATTAGGTGTTCAAAAAACATGTAGATATGGCACTTCAGGACACGGTTTAGCAGGCATGGTGGTGATGGGTTGACAGTTGGACTTGATGATCTTAGAGGTCTTTTCCAACCTTAATGATTCTACAACTATTCGGGAAGATTCACCCATGAAATACTGGTCTGCTACAACCACCGACATCCCATAGCTGCGGTATGCTTTCAAGGGACACCATTACAGCACATCAGAAATCCAGGTGATGGAATTCCAGATGTCCAGATGAAGAAAACGGCGTTGTCCTGAAGAGCATCAATACAGACTACAAGGACCAACATTTGGGCTGCTTGTGTTGCTTCTGTCTGTCATTCAGAGAATGAGCACAGCTGAGCTGCTGCACTTCCCCTAGTGCATTTACCAGGAAAATTTTCCTGCAAAGAACCTAAAAGCCCCGTGATGTGCTGGGCACTCCCAATCAATGCAGCTGAAATACCTCTCTTACTGTAACACTCTACACCCTCAGGAAAGCCAGTTTTATTAAGACACTGTGTGGGTAGTCCAGCAAATCACCCATCTGTAAACAATTTAATTAGAAGCCTATCCTCAGAGTAATGTGCTAGTACAACGGCAGCCCACAGCAAGAGAATATTAATAGCCCTGTGTGTAAGCAGGGAAAATGCTCTGGTCTGGGCTCAAGGAGGAACTTTTGATACTTCAGCTCTGTTTTTACCACCACTATCAATCCTTTGTATGCTCTACAGCAAGTCATTTACCGTTCTCTGCCTTTGTTCCTCCACCCATGAAGAGGCCATAAAAATATTTAGTCACCTTGTACAATTCTTGACTGGCAAAAAGGAGACCCACATGTAAGCAGAGGGTGTTATTCCTGTGATACGGAATATATTGTTCTCTGTTACGAGCACACACTTTTTAACCAGACAATTCACGATGTGGTTTGAAGAACAGGTATAATGGTACAAACAGGTGTAGGTAACACCACATGCCTTTTGCTTCTTCGGAGTCATTCTTCACAGGTTAACTTACCTTCACCATTTGAATCGTGTTGTGATGAGGAACTTGGGATGCACCTCGAAATTCAGAGACGGTTGACTTGCAGCACTCTGATGTCAACAGCAATTGCTGCTGTTCACTACAGAACGTAAGTGGATCAGACAGATGATCTGGATTGAAAATAATCAGTATCTGCTGTTAATTATTGTTGCAAAGGTCTGGTAGCATGCTAAGTGCATCTCTGACACGTACGTAAAATTGGTCACAATATTAGGTTTATTGGAATTTTGCTCATACAACCAAAAAAGCACTTCAACTAAACTGTTTTGAGAAGATTTCTCAAATGAAATGAAAACATTCTCAAAAAAAAAAAAAAAAATGAAACAAAAGTGAAAAATCCTGGAAACACTTGCCTGTAGTCCCAAAGGAAAGGTAAACTCCAACCAGAGCCGATCTGTAGTCAAAGTGCAGCTTAACAGTTATATTTGATTTATAACAGCACAGTTTGAGGATTTAAATGCTTTGTTTTCCACACAGAAAAGTCTCCTTTCATGAAAAAGTGCTTCATCAAGAATGGTTTTTGAACTAACCTAATCTGGGTGAGAAAACACCAAGCAGCCCATCATGAATCCTTCTTAAGAGTCGTTCGCTAAACCGGCACCACGCTGGGACAGCCTCTGCTCAGGGACCATGCCTTTCCCATGACCTGACTGATCCCAGTTCAGCTCCCAGTTGTGCCAAGCCAGAAATCCTCCTCACAGTTGATGCTTCTTGGATATGTTACTGGGATTCTCAGCAAAACCCGCAATAGGGCAACTGAGGAAAACTGATTATTCTAATGTATTTTAAACTTGCCTCATTTAAAGAAAGCTGGCTTTTACTTTGATGTCCACACTGTACGTATGCTCTTGCCTGTTATGATCGTTCTCCAGCTCATGAGTGCTGTGCCTTCCTACACTTCTGTCTGATCATAAAATACAATAACCAATACATTTTCAATGCTACTTTTTTCCACTCCAGCCAGCCCTTTTCTCTTCTAACATTCCTTTTAAAAAAAATTAAGGCTCAATTCAGGGCACCTCACTTCAAGCGACAGCCCCTTGGAGAAGCTGCAGAACCATCCCTCTGAAGGCAGCAGAAGCCAAAAGGTAATCCTGAAAAAGGCAAGCTGCGAGTGCCAACCTGCGAAGCTCCCCGAATGACCTCCGGGGGCTGCTGATCCACCTGGTGACTTCTGGCACTGGCTGGAGCAGATATAAAGTAGCTGCAGAGAGGCAGATCTACTTCCACATAATTTATTATTCGAGTGTAAAAGTTTAATGTACCTCTTTGAACAATTAGAGTGTGCTCTCTGGAGCGTAATTGTCTTTTTGCTTCTGAAGACACAGTGGCTCATGAATCAGTAAGTGCTATGGCCAGGACCCCAACACGCACTTAATCACAAGTTGCTTCTTTCTCTGTACACACCCAGGAGGAAGAAATAGCTTTAATAATAGACAACATTAAAGAAAGATTTTTAAAAAATTAGGAACCTCGCAAAAAACTCCCTGGGCTTCTGGGACGAATTTGCTCACAGCTGGAAGCTTAATATGTTTAAGTGTGGCTGATTCTACTCTAATACAACTTTTATAAGATATTCGCAGTCCTGCTGTAAAAGCCTGTGGCACAAATCATGATTGGAAGAAGCAGACCTTCCCTTGGGAAAGAACTGAGTTGGCTTTGCTGAAATTTACTTAGTCATTTTTTGGATATTTATATCCGTGTAGTCTAACTGATGATAGTACTGATCAGATGCCCGATTACATTTAGCCCCAGAAGAGCAAAGGGGAATTCATTTCAGTGTTACCTTCAGTTATTATGACTTTGGGGTACTCATGACCCAGTGTCTCTAACTCACAGGATAGATTTGAACTACTACTCTGTGAACAACTTGCTTTCTTTGGTTTCTCATTATGAGCATACAGCCAAGTCTATGAAAGAGAAAGCAATGCTTGGCTTTGGAGAAAAACGACACCACTAAACTTGCCTTCTGCTGATATTAGCAATTTAGTTTTCAGTGCTATTCTGTTGCTATGCAAACCACGATGACAACTGCATCTAGCAGCGAATTTAATTCTGCTTTACAATTTCATTAACTTTGATCCATTTGGGAACACACGGGTTCCAAAGACTGCATCTTGCCAAACACTGGGAATTGCATTCCTTGTTCTGAAAAATGACTGTGCAAAGAAACTTTCTAGCAAAGTTGCCCAAAAAGTCTTCCCCTTACCACTGCAAAGTACCATTTTGTCACAGCCAATCTTTTTTGTTAATTTAATCATTTCATCAACACATCCATGCAAGTTTCTTAGGTCCAAGGCAGAAGAAAACTAGGGCAGGGGGGAACAGGGCAAACACCATGCAGACATGAAAGAAGAAAGAATTTTCACTACAATTTCAAAGTAGCTTCTGCTTGAAGAGAAAGACATAGGAGCTTTAAAGTTCACACAACGCACACAGAAGCCTAGTTCCAGCTGCCAGTTGTGGCAATACTCCAGAACAAGACAAGTTTATAGTTCTGTAAAGCCAGACAGAGAAATATTAAAGTAAAGCTGGGTTCTTTTTCCTTCTTACATCTCCCATCAGGGCAAAAGATTCTCAAAGACAAATTAGATGCTAGATACATCTCTGTTATGAGAGCCTTACTGAGGTTACGTGATGGTAACTCATGTAAAATAGTGAAAGGAAAAGACTAAGGAAAAAAACCCATTAACCATGAAAAACTGTAAAACCCAATACCCCACGCTACAGAAAATTAAGAGTGTAAGATGACCTATACTCTTACACATGCACAACTTCTACATTTAGATGTTATTCTGACATTAAGAACCATAACACTGGCTTAAAAGTTATCTTTTTTCAAAACAAACTGGAGAGTCTTTCTTTGCCATTGTTGTCTGACAGCCCAAGGTTCACGTTCTTCAGGAACTATAGTAGAAACATTCTGCTAAAACACAAGTCAGATTCATGTAAAAAAACAGCATGACAAAGATACAGAGCCTCAAGAAAATAAAATAGCCTGTTATTTGAAATATTTGGCATCACTCTGCCACTGAAAGTACACAGGTTCAATTTATGCTGGTAAATTCAACAGTGCTGAGGAACATCCCCAGGCACTGGAGTGCCATCAACTACACTGTCAAATTGTAAGCATGATCCATAGCATCATTTTTGGCCATGGTCAATTGTCACTGAGCCAACTAACAGCAGAGCACAGCTCAGGAATCAACACAGTACAGACACCAGTCCAAAAAGCAGTCCATGTGTGGCCACTTTACTGGCAAAGTCAGGAGAGTTAAGTAAGAACAGGCTGCTGCGTGCAAGCGGGTCTCAGTGCCAAAGAAGGGTTTTAAGCACGTTTAATTTGCCTTATATTGCTATAACCACTCTGAACTGACATGGGAAGCAAGATGATGCATTTCGAAGTTAATACAAGGTCTGATACTACCCTTAAAGAGTGTCCTGCAAGTTCACAGAAAATTAAATGGCATTTAGTTTACTTTTTGTAATTTGGCAGAAAGGAGACTAAGTTTCCCATTTGAGGATTCAGCTAACAGTTCAGCACTAATTTTGCCACTTCAAAGACGATCCTTAGTTACATTCTCATCCATTTTAAACAGCATCAACGTTGGTTTATCTTCATTATAACTAGACAACTGCAGTTGTTCACAGAAGCATTGATTGCACAGGTTCTTACAGTAAATCATTTTCAGATATACAGAAATTAAATGTTTAAATCCTACTACTTGTGTAATATATAACGCTATATCATGAAGGCTCCCATCTCCATTCCATAGGGACAGAGAATCCAGAGCAGATAGCTGAGATGTCTCTGAAACTCGCTCCTCTTTGGTGTCAGGGAGGAACACAACAAGGCTGTCCACTGAGGCTTGTCTGTTTTCACTTCCCTAAGACTCTAGTTTAAGAGTTGTCTACTCAAGATCTGAGCTACTCTGACTAGTCACTGCATGATAAACTCTGGGTGAGGGAGGGAAACAAGCATCATATAACACAAAAACATTCCACTGGACAGTATCCTTTAATAACGTTTCCCATGAGAGGTCACTAGCTCCTTAAAGCCAGTGAATTGTAAACTGCGTATCTGTGAAACGCGTGTTACAGGAAAACAGTTCGTAATCCCCCTATTAATCCTTGGCATCAGGGCACGCACAGTATAATTATAGACTGCAGCAGAATAATTTGAAAACTTTATTCCACAGGGCTGTAATTATATCCTAGCTGTAATCCTTTAATGGCCAATATCATCTATTGCATTATTGACATACCATATGAGTAGATGAGCAAATATACTAAAAATGTTCCGCAGGCAAGCCACAGCACAAGCGATAGCATAGCCAGCGATGCAGGCTATTAAACAAGAGGCACAATTAATAAGTATCAGAATATTCAGCCTAGAAAACATCAGGATTTCTGCTGTCACTTTATCTATCTGTTGCACCGATAGCTGGTTTTCTAGAGCATGTTACTGGATGCACAAATTAAAAGTACTGAAAGAAATCTGTCATAAATGACACTTAGATCAATCAACCATCAAGCAAAGAGCAGAAAGAGATTTCTAGAAATTCTTCAGCAAGAAGTTACGAGGACTTGAACTGCAGTAGACGCTGACCCAGTCCAAAATGGAGTGAAGCCACAACAGACCATACACCCAAGTGCTACTAAGGACTACTCTTCTGGTCAGCTCTTGTTTGTTCTCCACACCGATGTTGTCAACATTTTGGTTTTACCCTGGAAATTTGGTTTTAGCCTGGAAAATAAGAGCCAAGGAAGCTGAAAGAGTTTGCTTAAACCTTTTGTTTATATACAGCCTAAGAGCATACTCAGCATATGGGACCAGAAAGGAAAAAAGCTTAAAAGGAAACATAATTTGGAACCTAGCTATTATTCTCATGTAGGTAATGCAGTGTTCAAGAATATCTTCACTGATCCATGAGTTACTTGTGTTTTTAACCAATGATTACCACTACAAATGCAAAAATACTTCAACCATGGAAAACAGAACTTGCCTGCTCCACTCCAATCCAGCCTCTCGCATCCTCTCCTCGTGTAAGAGACTTCAAAAGTAGGAGAGACCACTTGGACCTGGTGAGGAGTTTCCTCAGCAGCTGTTCCCACCGCGAGGTTGGTACCTCGGAGGCAGGCATCACCTGCCACATTAAATAGGCTGGGCCCTGTCGAGTTAGAGAACTCTGAAGGGGGGTGATGTAAACCCCCTGAAACGCATCCTGTCGCTGGATCTAAAGTGTCCCTGAAGCATTCTGATGCTCCAGAGGAAGGACAAGAATTAGGACAGCGTCATGCCTTCTATTTCCTAGGGGCTGGCTGTGTCCCTGCTCATAAACCAATTCCAGTCACCCTATGTGGTTTAGCCCAGATCAGGGGACCCTTCTCAGCCAGCTGCCAATTCTGGAACTACTCTGTGGCCCAGGTAGGTGTCCGCCACCTCAGCAACGTATCTACTATTTTGGTTTTACTTCATCTTTGTTGGAACTGACCCAAAGCATCTGTCTCCTGCACCAAACTACAGATTACCAGTAGAAACAGAATTATGAGCAATACAGTTTGCATTAAAAATGTATCTGTCTTTCATATACAGTATCTACCAACTGCCAAAGGCAGGGAACAATCTTTCCCTTGTAAATGTGGCTGCAGCTCTCGTTGTTACCCCACAGGGTGCTAGAAAAACAATACCCCAGCAAACTGCTGAAAAATCGCTCCAGATGAACGGAGCCTTCCAGTTAAACTACACTGCTCCTTTATTTACTGATGCACAGCAGACATAATCGGGCACCGCTTTTGAAAGTGGAGATGCACATGATTGCACAGGCATCAGAAACTCAAGATGTATCGTGGCGATCATCCTCCAAAATACCCTCTATTTTATGACTTCTCAAATCCACATCAGTTCATTTTGTTTCCCATGCAGTCAAAGGGTTAAACACCTCCCACTAGTGGCAGCCCTGTCACTTCCTTGCCCTAATTACACAGGAAGAGAAATAAAAAATGAGGGAAAAATTCTTTTATGATTCCTTCATGATTCATTTATAACACAAGATGCCATGTTTGCTGAAAAATATAAAATCTTAAATTTTAGAACAGCTGATGTACCTCAGAAGATGTAACAGGCTCCGGGGACCACAAGCAAAGCAGCACCAAACTTCATACCAGGCATAAGTAGGAAACAATGACTAATAATATAACCTAGTTACGCTCATCAGCTGAGCCCAAGAGAACTTAAAGCAAAATAGCACTAGAGAAGCAGGAGAGGTGACAGGGAGTTTCTTGAATTATTTAAAGGTACTTACGAACCCCAAGCCTCTCCCCAGCACGACACCTAGCTTTTATCGTAATGTATTGGTAACAAATGGAAGTCTCACTTAAATCCCTAAGGAATTACAAGGTGTTCCCTCTTCTTCCCAATTCCACCAGAGGGAAAGTTGAAAAATAATCCAAACATCCTGATTTAGCTTGACCTCTGCTTTGACAATAGCTGAAGGCAGCAGACATTCTCAGGCTGACTCCAGAGCCTTTCACATGCCTGGCAGGAGACTGCTGCAAGACACGAATGCCACTGAAACTGCACGGCATACAGAGTGCAGGAAATTTCCTTCTTGAACAATGTGACAAGTGCTGATGCCCATCAGAAAGACACTGCCAGCTCTACGCTGAGCACTGTCAGAACACGGCACGGCAGCTGTTAGACACTCGGTGTTTCCCGAGGCACATCAAGCCCGCTGTGCTAGCACATCCTCACCTTGCACATGAATAAGCTGCAGTTTACAGGAGTTACCCTTGAACCATTCATAAAAACAGGTAGCAAGCGTAACTAACGCTTAACAGGCTGGCACAGTTAGACTCAAGCTGTGAACATACAAGCAGGATCACAGAGATTGTTCATTTAAATAATGTGAAGGTAAAAAGATCCTCAAGTCATTCGGAAGTTAAAGCAGCACAGCACTCATCCTTCACCATTTTCCGTGGGTATAGAACAGTGAGCTGTGTCAGGGCTCGTCCTCAGTGAGCCTGCTCCCTCGCCACGCTGCTGTAGTGTGTGCCAGTGCAGTGCCCAGAGACCAAATTCAGGGTGGGATTCCCCCCCCCCCACCCAACTTTCACCCTTTGAGAATTAGATCCAACATCTGTGCTAGGCATCACAGACTTCTACAGTCAGCTGAATGGAGAAAGCGCTTGCCAAAGGGTGAGCCCAGATGCATATCTTAGGATGAGACGACTTGCCCTCAGGACACCATTATGCTACTCTGTGAAGCCAAAGTGACCAAGTCGAACCTCTGCACCGAAGGATTTGGCAGTTGCATCAGAGCAGACAAACGCTAAGGCATTGTCCAAGAGACAGCCCTAGGAAAAGATCAGGAAAAACCACACAGAAATGAAGTGACTTGCCCAACATGATGCAGCATGGCCAAGACTGACATGGTAGTGGGCAGCAAGAAATGGAACGGAATCTAGAACGTTACAGGATCAGTGATGCCACAGGGAAGTTTTTCCCACCGAGTACGGGTCAGGCCCTGCGTGTCTACAGAAGAATCGTCAGATATGAAACGCTAAGAACAAAAGTGGCCACAGAAGCAAGCTGTGAATATGTACAATTCTGCCTCTTTCTTCTATCATGTACATTCAGCTTGCATAAAAGAAACTCAAGAAGTTGAAAAATAGCACGGACACTCCCCTTCACTACTTTTTTTCCTTGTGTTTTAATTTGCCTTTTACTTAGAAATGTCTTGCTGAAGACCAGCGTATGAAAATGAGGTAACTGGCTATTCCTTTGCCATAGTTTTACCTGAGCTTTTGTTCACTGTAACGATCTGACAGCCACCGCACACCTTTAATATTATGCAGCACACTTTACAGCTACGCAGGAGGCTGCTACCTCTGCTCAGTATCCCTGGTGGTTTTAAGTAAGCTTTTCACACGTTCCATCTCCAACACTTGTTTGGCACAACGGTGATCTTTCCAGATGAGAGAGAACCCAGTGATCATAAAGAATGAATTATTTACAGAAAGGTCAGTACTCCAGTTCACAGCAAGACTTCACTAATTGAAAGTACCACACTGAATACATGCACAATGCTCTTCAGGTTGACAAAAGCCTGAAGTGCTTAAGTAGTATTTAACACTGATACGAAGAAAACGCTCAGAGGATCAGTAGCAGGAAACAATACCTTGCACTTTTAGAGCACTGTCTCAAGTCAAAGCTAATGAAGGCTAAAAACATCATTTGCTAATTGGTTGATGGGGACAGGTAATCTCCTTTTGTAACGGGCACGTGGTACCACAAACTCTCAAAATCAGAAGCCCCAATTGTAACTATGAAGATCAGACTGAACTTCTTGCTCTAACTTCGCTTACCTACGCCCCATCTAATGCAGTCCCACCACTGAAGCAATGCTGCTGACCTATATCTTTACAGTGCTTTTCAATAGATTTTTCAACGCGCTCCACGAGCCAATAAAAAAAAAAAAAGAACAAAACAGAGGAACCAACTTCACAAGACTCATTAAGCAACCAGCAGCAAAGCTCAAGACCAGTTTAGGTCCAAGTTCATTGTTCTATTCAGTAAACTTGCAGTTTCACCAAACATGGTAAGCCAATCTGACAGATCACTGCATGCAAGAAAACAGGAGCAAGAATTTTTTGCAAGGTCAGCATGTCAAATCATCTCACAGAAGTGTCCTGTGATAACCAGAGCCTGCTCCAAGGACAAAGCAGTACCAACACCTCTTCAGCATCAGAAAGCCATTACAGCAATAAACTGTGACCACCACCGAGCCCCAGAAAATCTGCCTTGATGCGTTACATACAGAGAGAGCATTCCTTAAGTAAACAGGCTTTGCAGAAGTGCACTAGTGACTGCTGGTGTATAAGTGTCTGGAGGCAGACTAGATACCTGCTGGTCCCTTTGGCTTTAAATCCTGGGTTCCATTCTTCCTCTGTCCAAGATTACTCAAATCCAATGCACGTGCTCCTTCTCAGGCAAGTGCCCAAACCAGTAGGTCAGCGAATCAATTTCCAACTTGCTGTGCACAGATTGTGGTTATTCATTAACTGTTTGCAAGGAATCCATAAAATGTAACTGAAAAGGCAAGCTTACTTGCCAACGAGGTTAAATTAGCCCAACAGTAGTCAGCAAGAGAGAAAAGGAGCTAACGACTCATGTTTGCCTTTGTCCTCTGACACATCTCCTCTGCAATTTTTTTTTTCCTGTCCAATGACTGCATTAAACTCATGTGGTCTGTAGTGATAGGTAGGTCAGCCTTCCAAAATGTTGAAGAACAAGGAAACTCAGCTTTGGGACATTTGAACATCCTACATTCGTATTCTTAGTATCAGTGGGTTTTTTATGAAGAGTGAACATGAGCACATGTCCTCACTTGTTTTCAATGTAAGTCTTGCTTACTTTTTGAAAGAAGTTCCCCCCCCCCTTCAAAAAAAACGGTGCCCATGTCAGAAGCGTCAAGCAAAAATACCATCTCCTGCTAAGATACCTCAACACCTGGCTAAAACTGATTGCAGCCCCCACATAACTATGCCACATCCCCAGCAGTCCCTATTTTGTAGCACCAAGTGAGCATGCCAGTGTTTCACAGCCCACACTTGCTCAATGCACCAAACATGTAAATCTTCCTCTGAAGCCTGACTCCAGCCACTTGTGCTCATGGTTCTGGGTTCTGCTGTACAGGCCAAACACCTAAGTAGCCAGCAGCGCAGTGACAGACTTCAAACACCGATTTAAACGTAGCCAACCTGATGTAACACTGAACAAGCTGAAACAGTACAAGTCATATTAGATTACCCATTTCTTTCTTAGTGAGAGGATCAGCAAAGTAAGCTTCAATGTGTTTCTCCTGAGAGCTGAGCTTTAAGTTCAAAAGCATTCAGAACCGGGCTTGAGTCAAAGTCCCATTTTGTTTAATTGCTAATTTATGCTGAACAAATAATTGCTTGGTCTCAATCCCTCCATGCCAGTTAAAACGAGACTGATGCATCTTGCGAAATTCTTCTCAGGCTGCACAAACTGTTACAAAACCTCTGCTGACAGAGACCAGACAAATATCAGCACAGACAGAATAAGCAGGATTTCCTACTCTATTTAGATTTAAAGCACAGAAGAACAGACACCATCCACAACACAAGAACATGCACCCATAAGAGGGTAGTTACGCCCTGGAAGAGGTTGCCAGAGACACTGAGGAACCTCCATTCCTAGAAATCTGACTGCCCCTGAGAAAACAGACCTGACTTTGAAGTGAGCCCTGCACTGAGCAGGAGTCTGGACCAAAAATCACAAGAGGTCCCTTCCAACTCCAGTGTTGATTCCACGTATGTTGATGTACAAATGGAAAGCTAACCTTGTGAAATAAAATGGACGAGTACGTAAATCATGACTACCACAAACATTCATAAAGATGTTAACAGCTTTTATTTCACTGGTGCAAGGCCCGTGTGTCATCCACCACTCACCAACAACAAAACAAAACATCATCTTCTATAAAACAGTTTCAGAAAATTCAAAACAAAGTAACAGTGGCTATAATAAACTTCATACAATACTGTAAATCACTTAGTTTGTGTCATCCAAACAAGAACAAATCAGTTTCTAGCATACATGGCTTTTTTTTTTTTCCAAAAAAAATACCAGCACAACTCCAATACATGCCTCACACCCGGAAATGCGTAACATCACTCTATGACGTTGATAGCTGTTCGTGCTTAGAACTAGTCATCAATCACCCTTATCAGTATCATAGAATACAAAATGATATGAAAAACCTACATTTACAAAGTACAGTCCCAATCCTGCAATCTAATCCTTCTGGGCAGGTACCTGCATCCATTCCAACTCCCCTGAAGGCAATGTGGTATTTAGCGCTCCATTGCTAAGATTTGATTGCAGAATCAGGGCACAAGTGGGAAACGTTCAAATCTTTCCACAAGCAGTAAAACACTGCCTCATTCTTCTAGATTCAGTTTCAGTAGTATTTGCACAACCTCCTAAAGCGAGACTTACCTATTGTCAACTACCTCACATTCAGGAAGAAAGAAAGATAGGCTTTAATGTAGTCAGCAGAGAAATGGCTTTTACTGAAATGACTTGGGGCTTTAAGTTGTGCTTTAGTGCACAGTGGTGATCCAAATGCTTCCAAGAAACACCCATAACTTGCTTCGGTATTTACAGTATCTGCTCCCTTTCTCTGCTTTACATGAGTTTCTTCACCAGCAAGGTATCAGAGATCTTGTTTCCATTAGACGAGCATTATGACATGACTCCAAAAACAGGATTATGACGACAAATACTAGGACCATACTCTTCATAGTCTTTCTTGGTGTGACATACTTGGAAAAACTCTGGCTATGAAAATATAAAACAAATCCACTCAAAAGCATCAGAATATATCAAGTAGAAAAACTGACAAATAAACTAATGCCTTAACATTCTCGTAGATTACAGCTTTATGATGTGGTATCACTTTTTATAAATAGAATGAAACTAGAAATATTAGGATATGAATACAACTGATCAATAAAAGATCATCTGGACCAAAGACTGCTTTTAAAAACAGCAATAAGAAATCCCACTCTGGAGACAGGAATTGCTCCAATTTTCCTGCATTGGCTTCTGTCTTGGGTTTAAGACCATTGATTTGGATCCTATATTCCTGAAGTCCTAAAATAATCTCTAGTGCTGACTTCAAGAATAAAGGGACTATATTGCAACTATCATACAAAAAATACTTCAGAATTATCTCAAACCATGACATCTTTACTCAAGTAAGCCTCCCACCTGCCCTGTACAAACATTACTGAGATAAAAGTTGGGTAAGGATTCCAGAATGTGACATAGTTTAGGCTGTCACAATGAAAAGGTCTAAAACTTAGTACTCAAATAAAATGTAACCAGAAGACAATACGCAATAAAAAACAAATTCAGAACAATTTTCATAAAGACTTACTGTTGAAGCCAGCATGGAACCGCCGAACCAAACTGCGTAACGCTGCATGTGATGTGTGATCACTTGAACTTCAACTGGTTTGGGCTAAGAAAAAAATAGTTCATATTTAGTTGGTTTGTATTTTCTGGCAAGATCCTTACAAAATAAAAACGCTCAGACCCAAACATCTTCACCTCTCCATTCACATCACTGCCTCACACTTACTACTCAGTCTGCCACGCTCCCTAGGAGACCAAGTCATAGGACTTTCCATGATTAGTATGCTGAAGGACACAACAGTTAAATCCCTCTTGCCTACTGGTAAGATCACATATCTCCTAGAAAGGAAACCAGAAACGCCCTTAGAGGCTGCTCACAGTAACTTTTAGATTCCTTTAAAGACACGCCGTGCATTGCAAGGCTACCAATATGTTTAACAACACATAGATATATATACTAAGTTTACAACGTGGCATTTTTACTAGTGAGGAGAAAATTCTGAACTTTATTTCTTTCACTACGTGTGTAATAAATGCACCTGAAATTCTTACTTACTTTTATCCGACCACCACTGAGCTCCTCACTAAGTCGCAATCTCGCATCCACTACTCTTTTCAAATCCCTTTGCAGTCGTCGTCCAAAGTCCCTGAACATCGTGGATCCTCCCGAGAGGACCACATTCTGTGCAGAAAATAAAGACACATTCTTTAAATTCATCTTCAAGCAAGTTTCCCAAAAGCCAACACACTGCAGAAGTGACTACTTGAATCTTAACATCATTAGGAAGCTGACAAGCTACACAGAACACCTTAAGCATTGCTCTATTTCCACAGGAGGTCCACAGTCTCCTACTTTCTTTATCCCCTTTAAAGAAGAGTTTTATGTACAATATATTATTGCAAAAGAGAAGGATGCCATTAAAATCGTGAGCTAGTACCCTACACTTGCAGAGCAGCAGAAATCAGAGCCTACATCAAAAAGTTTCCCAGGGATGCTCATAGTAGAGCAGTTTTAGCCCTGATGCCAAATAAGGCTCTAGCCTCGTTAACATTACTGTTAGTGTCTTTCCAGAAGCTGTATCTAGAACTCAGTATTTTTTTTTTTCTTTTAAGAGTTAAACTCCTAAACATAGCAACAAGCAAGTCCAATGAGTCTTCAGAAAGGTACCACAGCTCCAAAGAGGACTGCGGTACAGAGAAAGGTACAATGCCTTTCACTTTTCTGTATCTGCTTGCCTGGTATTACTTAGTTTTCAGAGCAGAACCAATAGCCTCTTAGCCTGGACTTCTACTTGGATTTTCAATAGAGGCTTGAGAGTGTCAAATCCTTAATTCTGATAATGTTGTGGGGTCATAGACTAACAGAGAAGTCATTTCAAAGGCAGGGGGATCCAAAACAGGAACCCTAGAACATTAACAGTGATGCCAGCAAAAATGCATTTCACAATCAGAAAAACAAACTCCATGTGACAAAACTGCATGTGTGCCCCTGTGTACTGCTGCCACCGCCAACCAAAGTGCCAACCAGTGCATACTAAAACCACTCATATGCCTTAGACACATGTTCACCAGGAACTCAGCTGAGATTGAGAGTTCATTATGCACAGGTCACAGGATTCTCTCTCAGTAATAGTTTTTGACACTGCAGACCAAGACTGTGCACATAATGAAAGAATCCCTGAACCTCTGTTTTCAGTCAGGAAGTCTGCACTCAGATCTGAAGAGTCAAAGGACAAGCGTTCACACTTGCAGGGTGCAGAAGTAACTGCTTGGATTTTAAGCAAAAGATAATATGGAAAATCTTGTTTATAACTTGCAAAGCGAGAAGAAAGCTGTTTCCTTCTTCATGAAAAAAAATCTCTGCACATTGTAAAAACCATTACAGCAGGAAAAACTCATTTCTTCACAGCTCCAGATTATTTACAGTATAAAAGAGTATATAACACGGCAGATGTACTTACAAAAGCACACATCCCCAAAACATTACTGAAACATTTCCCAAAAGAAAGAGGAGGACAGAGAAGAGTAAAGAAACCATATGTATAAGCAGGAGCCAGAAACCACAGTTGGTCCTAAAATTAAAGCAGGAGGGAGATTCCCCCTGCTTCCCCCATACATAAGTACATCTCTTCCCTTGTCTCAAAGTGGTCACGCATGCCACATGGGAAAAGGCAACTGCTAATGGGGGAAAAAAAAAAGACAACAACCAACCTGAGTGATGGAATAGCAATTAAAAAGATGCCATCAGAAAATACTACCTGGAGATAATGAAGCTGGCGAAGACTGCAAAAGCAATAATTCTATTCAAAGGAAATTAAACTTCAAGTACACTCCATAAAGTGGACAATCCTATTGCTAAAAATAGATTTCACCTGAGAATAATTGTTTGAATACATCCGAGACCAACTCACGCAACGACAGATTTAGCAGTAACACTGGAAGGATCTTTTATCATTCCAGGGTTAGAAGCTAAGAGGTTACATCTTCCTCAGATTATGATTATTCAAGTACTTCTACACACTGAAAGAAGTTTAACAACAATACTGGTCAAGCATAACAGAAGCACTAAGGTACACCTGCTGAAAAGGTGTGTCATCGCATTATCACATACCTGGACAAGCCAGGCAAAGCAGCAGTTCAGATACAAGTAAATAGGTGACACCAGCTGCCATTATAAGATGGTTACTTATACAGTTATAGTTCCCCTGCTCCCTGCACTTCTTGTCAGCACTGGGCCAAATCTGTACTAACTCTTTCACAGAAGACTGTTCATGTACAGGCTTCAGCAAGCTATCACAACTCAGCAGGTTGGTCTTCTGCAAGGAGGCCAGAAGCCAGGTAGTCCTCACTCACATCGAAAGCAGAATCCATACACATTCCCCACCCCTCAAACAACACACACGACATTTACAAAGGACCCAAAGAAGGTGGGAAAAGCCTGTCAGATTAAAAAAAAAAAAGAATAAAAAAAATAAAACACACAAACCACCAACCCCCCAAAAAACCAAAACACAACCAAGAAACTCCCCCTCCCGAGCAAATACCTTCTCCAGAATAACTGAGTGTAACACCCCACAGTAATTCCAGTAACTACTTAACGAAAAAACATAACAATGAAGCATGCTAAACACATCTGTGGAGAAAGCTTACTAGTTACGTTTGGGTTTCAGCCTGTCTGGTAATTCTCTGATCTCCCAGAAAAAAGACATCAAGAGAGTTCAGATTTAAGTATCTGTTTCCAGTCGATTCCTCTATACAAGAGTTCTTCTGATCTTACTCTGCTCAAACACACTTCAGCAGGTTTAACAGCTCTAAGCAGACCACAGGTTTCACAGCTAACACTGATTACCATACCATCTGACAGAAAAAAGCTCCAGATGATTTTTACTTTTATAGCTAGCTGGTTGAAAATGTAAGTTGTTTCAAAAGAATGTACTCCTTCAGAAGAGAGGGTTGAAGACCTGCCACACACCTGCAAAAGCGAACCACACAAGTAAATAATGAAAGCAGGCCATGTCTGGAAGGAAACTGGGGGGTGAACACCATCCGTCTCAGAGGGCAGGCAAGAGATTTCTCACTTCTCATCCACACCCTTTATTTCTCTTATGAACTCTCAGACATTGAGTTTCTCTCCATACCATTTCTGATATTATGCCTATACAGTGCAGTGCTGCAGAGATATGAAGCTACCTAACACAACAACCCAGTTACTGTAACTGAAAATTTCTATTTAAATGAAGTTTACATTAAAAATTCCAAAAGAATAAATTACTTTCTGCAGAACTCAATGCTACCAAACACCAGGTGCTGAACTGGTTTGAGCATCTTCCTACTGCACCCTGCAACACAGTGTAAGCACTCTCTCAGCTGGACACTTCAGATTTTGGAGCACCAAGCTGAGAATCACCCACTGTTCTGGTAAATATGAACTGCAACACTGCATCCACGTTTCCCCTCCTTCCAAATGACAGCCTAAATTAAAGTTGTTTAACTTGACACAACCATGCTGCCAGAGACATGTATTGAGAGCAATATATGACTGTTAATAAAAATTATTAAGCCAAGCACTTCATGACAAGTGAATCAATTAAGCTACATGCCTCTTAATTCAGTTACAGGGCAGTATCTGCCAACACTGTATAATACTTATACTTTCCATACATGTCAAACAACAAATATATTACAAAGAAGTAAATGTATTGTGAGAAACACTACTTTTTAATTAAGTTTGACTTCTAATGGTGAAGAAACAGTTTGTGTTTCTTTAAATTATTATTTTCCATGTTAATTTAACAGTTCGAGTAATAGCAAAAGATTTCAGCATGACTTATGGTCACGCTGTTCCGCAGAAAGATGCCTGCACACAGACACAAAAGTAACCACAAAATACTGCCGATGTATTGAGCTACCATTAAACCAGCTAGCACAGGTAATGTTATAAATTAAATTACAGCTGTGACAGGAATAAACTGGGCTTCTCCTCATTAGTCCTGTGCTACGCTAACAGTGTTAATCACTTGGGGCTTCCACATGAGGTAGCAGGAATACCACTCCTTTCCCATGTCTTATCACCAGTGCCAATATGATGCAGCTCTATTGGCCTGGCCGTGTCTCCACAGAGCCTTCGCACTCTGTACTTAATGATCAATAGCAAACATTGCCATTCTGCTGAAGCACAGATAAGCAAAAGTCAGTTGAACCCCATCCAGTCATCTGAGGATACCTACAATTTCGGAGAGGAAAGGGAAGAATAGGGTTGATATCGCAAATAAACTGGGCACTGTCGCAGCCGGCCGCTGAACCCTGACACAGCCGGCCGCCGTGCCACAGTCTGACAGCGCCATCTACACACCACGCAGCACACGTGTGGCTGTTCTCACACAAAATATTCACCCACAGTGCAAGTTAGAAGTGACATGAGGGAGATGTCCACTGCCCCTTTAGCCTCTCACACCCCAGATCTCACCAGGCTTTGAGGATGGTTCATTATGACCTGGGCAGCAAACAGTTTAACCTTCAGAGAGAACGCCGATACAAGTGCAGTCCAAATCTTAACTGCATCAGCAAGCTCAAGTTCATTATTGTCCACAACAGCCGCATGCCCAGCTAAAAAGTCATAGTCTCTAATAAAAAAAGCCAGTATCATTAAAATCCTGTCTCCATGCACCTGCATTTCCCCTGAAAACGTGGATGATTTATCAACAATAGAACACCACATTTGCCAATACACTCCAGTCCCCACCTCACGCAAAGTTTTCAGCTTGAGAAGCTAACTTACAAGTTTGAGGTCAAGGATCTTACAACTTGATCCATCGTGATTTGAATCACAAACATTTAAACGTGCTTGGCTAGGATCTTTCAGAGCTATTTCTGACAGAATTTACCTAGGTTCAGGTGTCACTTCTCTTGAATTCTTTCATCCATATATTTGTGCCAAAAACACAGCAGAGAAAGTTGAAAGAAATCAGTTGTGGGGACAGCCAACGACCCTACGCTTATACCCTTTCTGCTGGGAGAAGGCACAGACCTCAGAACTGTCAATAATGTTCTCATCTCCTGTTACCATCTCAACTCTGGAAATATCTGGGGAGAGACTGTGGATAGGGAAAAAGGAAGATGAAGTAGAGTGTGAAGTAAGAGTGACAGTTTCTGAACCTGTTACTAACAAAAAATACTGTTTATTAGAATATCAAGCAGTTTTTAAAACTTCTGAAAGCCCTTTGTCCACCTTTAAAGTCATTAGAACTATATCCACTAGGCAATTGTTAAATTCAGCTGCTCTTTTTTAACATTAAGTGGCAAAACTCATCCCCTGACAAATGTTAAAACAAGTTTCAGAGCATTTTCAGGCTGCAAACAGATTTTTAAATAGCAATTAGTATCGAAAACATCCAACACTAGCATCTGTTCTGGCTATACCACTGATGCAAGCTGAGTGTGCGCTAGTTACACCGCGTTTAGCAGTACATTCATAGCAACCTGAAAGCTGAGGGGAAGGACCGCGTTTTTCTGCAGACCATACTCCCCATCACGCTACTACTCTCTCCCTCTAATTTCTCTGCCTTTCTGAGGTATCAGTTATACTATCTGCATATATATATATGTATATATATGAGATAAGTATAAGGCAAGATTGTGGAACAATTTAAGAAAAAAAGAAGCTGAAGAATTCTCAAAAAAAATAAATAGAACTAGACGAACTATACACCGTCCTTCCCAAAGAACTCCAAGGGTGATGCAATGCCTCACTGCGCCGCACGATCGTATTTCTAGCTGCTTGCAGGATTGGTCATTTTTCAGTGGAATTCACCACACAGGAATGATCAACATAGCAAGGATGCCAGATTATTTCAGGCACGTGGTAAGATCCAAAATTACTCCCCTGTCATTTCACCTGAGCACTCACTTTAAATTTCATTCCACCTTCTAAAGATTTGGGTTTGTTAAAAAAAAAAAAAAAAAAAAA
>Ga0065711_1002420_pt1 | contig 49101 bp, 19 predicted proteins | sample Hoacrofraction12_FD_59098 | JGI IMG/M metagenome (GOLD analysis project Ga0065711, IMG submission 59098) | Hoatzin crop microbial communities from Cojedes, Venezuela - Epithelial fraction 12 v2 (version 2) | ecosystem: Host-associated > Birds > Digestive system > Esophagus > Crop | place... | reverse complement strand
CTCCCCCGCCCGGTGCCCGCGGCTGGTGCCGTGCCTTAGCGCTTTGTTTTAAATTCCAGGTCCAGCCTCGGCCGCTCAGCCCCCGTCGAGGCTTTTACCGCAGCCTGAGCTCATCATGAAGGTAAAAACGCTCGCCTGCGTGCCGGGGAGGGGGAAGGAAGGGGAGGGCTGCGCGAAGAAACGCTGCCCTGTCTGTCAGTCCGTCTGTCCCGACCGCGGTGCGGGGCTCGGTGCTGGTGCGGGTCCACGCTGCGGGCTCTCCCCCCCTCAGTGCCGGGTGTCGGTGGTCTGAACTGGTTTGCCGACGGTGGGGCAGGCGCTGCTCCGCCGCGTCGCGCTGGGTTGAACTGGAAGTTGGCCGAGCGGAGGGTTGTTCTCCCTCGCAAACATTGTTCGTGGGAGAAGAAGGACATGGCTGCCTGGGCTGAGCTCGCTTCATGGAGGAGCGAGGGGGACAGTCGCCCTGCCTGGGAAAGTAGCGTTGCGGGGGAAAGGCTGGCTGCTACGCAACCGGGTGGGCTCGAATGGAGCGTGGACGGTAGATTTACTTACTTTCTGTTTGTTAATAGGAGTTTTGTTGAATGAATAGTCTCGATATGATCAGGGAGGGTGCGTGTAAGAGGTTCTCTGCAGTGAACTGATGGCTGTAAGGTGCAGAAAGATTTTCCGAACAGGTTCTCATTTTCTTCTCGGTGCTGTGTAGTATTCACGTACCTCCTCGTCACTCGTTTTTCTTCCCTTACGTCTATCTAGACTGTTTATTCTCAATATATTATGCAACTTTTATAGAAAAAAAAACGGTATCGGTAGAATAGAATGATTTCTTCTGTGTATGGCAAAGATCTGTGTACCTAAAAGTTATTTTTTACAACTGGCTTTGTTAGGGGTTTTTTTATCATTTTGCTGATAAGTGTCACTTAAACTATCGTTTATGTTATCGTGAGCCCCGTGTAATTCAGCTCCCGGTCCTGCTGGGCTGCAGTAAATCTCATTTCAAAATACTGTAAATCTTACAAAAAATAATTGTTACAAACCTGTGATACATAATCTCTTTGATATTTATTAATAAAAAAGAGTGGTCTGTTTGTGGGGTCTTGCACTGTCAGAGTTGTGCCTACTATCTGTGAATGGGTATTATGTAAAATGTGTACCTAGCGCTATGTACACTGCTGGAAATGGTAAATGATACAGACTGTTTTAATTTCTGGATTGATTTGAGTTGCTGAGCAGCAAACTAAGTCTTTTTGTGTAGCTGCTAAAGGTTTAGCCTGTGTTTTTTACTTTGGTGACTTAATGACAGTATTTTTTTTTAAATCATGTTTTAGTGGCCCTCCCTATGGTCTGTCTTTAACAAGTGTTAAGATTTAAAATGCTGCACATGTCTTTCACATTAAAAGTAAACTATCTATGAATTTACAGTAACAGGCTGTTGAAGTAGTACGATACGGAGCTTTCCAAATGTGGCTCATTGCCTGCTGGGGATGCAGGAGATGGAAGCAAGAGAAGTAGGAGGCAGTATAGGGAGCTTTTTTCCCCCAGAAGGAAAAACACTCGTTTAAATGACAGCTAAATTTACATACATTTCTAATATTCTTTATCCATGTAAACAAATCTTACAGTTACCATAGAGATTAGGTTCAGATACTGTGGTTATAGAGCCATATAAATATGTAGATAGACAATTGGGAGGAGGAGGAGGAGGTGGCATCAGGAGTGGAATGCAAAGTTTTGTGGAATAGTGATAGAGACCCACTTCAGGCTGAATTGCAAATGGTTAAATTTGAAGTAGCAAGCACGGAAACCTGTTAATAGAGCCATATTTTTAAAAAGCTGCAGGCTTACTTATTCTTCGATAAGATTTGTGCTACTGTTGCATTTTTATTTATTTTCTAAATCTGGATTAATTCTGCCAGGGTGTTCAAATGCTGTGTTTAAGTCTGCAATTTTTGCAATTTGTGTGAGTGTGTACTGTTAAACTTACATACACTTAAGATAACTCCCAGTTTTTTATTTACTGTGCCCTGTAATGTTAAGTGAGGTTAATCTGTAAGTCATTACATTGAATCTTTGGTTATTACAGTGAAACTTTCAACAGAATTGTAGCTCAGTGGAAATTTCTAAGATTCAATAGTCTAACCAAGACTGTTTTTTAAGATTTTAGAAGTAACACTGTGCATCAGTCTTTCTGCCTGGCTGAACTTTGTAATTTATTTTCTGAGCTTACAAGGATACAAGTTAGTCCAGGAAGAAGCAGTAAGGGACTGTGCTTAAGAGAATTATTAGCTTTCGGTTTGTATCTCCACGAGAGAACATTGACTACACTAGATCAAGATACTGTTTAAATATGACCGTGTATTTGTGTGCATTTATTTTGCAAGTTATTGAAAGAGTATGCCTCAAGGACACTTCAGCATGCAGAGGATTTAATGCCTTGAGGCCTAGTCTTACTTCGAGTCCGCTGACTGCAGACCTGCTGCTAACTGAGCGACCGAGGCCTCTGTTTTGATTTATGCCTTGGTCATTTTTTCAGGTGCAGAGGGTTGTGTATTCCCGTGCTTAGAGCATTAGAACTGCATTCTTTGTCAGTATCTGTGTTTCTTTGAATGAACTTAAACAGCTCGTGTAGCTTTACGGGCTCGTTTTTCCCATCTGTGTAGTATGGGTAGAATGTTTATCATTCTTTGTAAAACGCAGTGAGGTACATTTTGGAAGAGCGCCAAGTTGTACTGATAGAAAGCTCGAAGTCGCTTATGCTGTTGCGTTTCGGAACCCTCCGAGACAAGAGAGGTGTGCTGCCTGCTAAGAGATTACCACCTCTAAAGCTGTTGCCGTAATTGTTCTCCCTACAATAACCCAACTTAATCCCAGTGAATAAAGTCGCTTGTATAAACTAGTAACTTTAGCCCTGCCATGGACTGCAAAGACCCTTTCAAGGCAGTCTTGAAATATGTCTTGCAAGAAATATTGAAGTCACAACATAATTGTGCTCGTTATTGTGATGTTCTGCCAAATCAGTCTTTTTCCTGCATTCAGTGACATCTAATAGTAGTTAATAGTTGTATAGATAGTAGCTAGGACGATTTGTATGTTGGAGTGAAGTGCTTTTTTTGTTTAACTTAGGCACCTTCTGCATAAGGTCTTTTTGCATTAGGTATGCTTCGAAAGCATGTAGAATCTGTTTGATTTTCTAATTGCCTGCCATCAAATTACTACCTACTAAGTAGAGCAATATGTATAAAGCCACTATTATAGTTTGGTTTTATTTTTTCCTCAAAGTCAGGAAGTAAACTCCAGGAAAGCAGAGTCTCTGCTTTTAAAGAAAGAAATAAACACAAGCACAGTTTCACCAATGATTTGTATTAAGAAGTCTGCTGCAAATGCTCCTGAGATTTATAATATATATTGCAGCATTTGCTTGATACTTGAATATGTGAATGAGGGTAGTATACCCACTGTAGTTAGAAAGTTCACTACTGACTGGAGATGAAAATAGTGGATGTCCCAGAAGCTAGAGCAATGCACTGTGAATTAAGTGATCTGAAATGTTTTGATGCTATTTACAGGTTAATGTTTTTCAGTCTGTAAAATATTGAATGTTTAGTGGTTGTAGATATTGCTGTTGGGTAGCCTGAGCTGTTCCTGAGTGCTTGCTCAACACTGTCACATTAACCAATTAAGGAAACCGTGTGTACAGTTTATGGTGGATTTTTGTTTTGTTCTTAATTCATCCTGAATTTATATTTTGGTTTCAGTAGCCTTTCCTAGTGACGTCTCTAGCTGTCCACAGAGATCACTGGTGCTGTAACTGCTTTCCCTTAAAGCCAGTCAATCTGTAGCTCATATTCTCTGCCAGCATGGCAGAGGACAAAAGTGAAAGATCTAGTAAACTTTTCAGTCGCTAATTTCCAACTCTGAGCACAAGTCAGCTGAAAGACCTATTGCTCTTCTGCAGGCTGGACACCCGTCACGGAATGTAGTGACCTTTCACTTTCTGGTTAACTATTTGAATTACAGCAGAAATGGAGATTTATAAAGGAAGAGTACCATTAGAGTAGTTTTTGTGCTGGAGGTAGGAGAACGGGTAAGTCTTATGAGGTGGTTTTCCCCTGTAATTTGTTTTTGCATTATGAAAAATGAGCTTCTTAAATTCTGTCCTGACGTTCCAGTTTGAACAAGTGATCAGAGGCAGTTATTGACTTCCTCATGCTTGCATAATTATGTAGAAAGGAAAGCAAACACCACTTGCACCGAGCAATTACAAGTCATGTTGGAATGATCTCTGTTCTTTTGAAATTGGTTGTTTGCTCTTCTGAAATGCCAAGCTTAGTATATTTTACAGTGGCTAAACAACATGGAAGTCTTGAACTTAAATCTGCATGTTTAGTATGTGACTGTTCAGTAGTTGACTGTGTTGATAAGGACTCAAAGTTAATTCGACCACCTAGTGGAAAAAAGACTGTGTTAGACTAAGAAAGCTAAAGTTATAATAAACTATGAGCATTAGACAAGTTAAGTTGTTTGCATTATTATTTTCCAAGTTGGTGAAGGGTTTTTAGATCAGTGCTCTCACAGCAGCAGGACTACTGTATCAGGATACTGTCTAAGAAAAATGTTAGTAGTCAGAATAATGAATATATGTATCTTGACTAGAACGCTTTGAGGTGGTTATTTAGTTCACTTTGTAATCTGAAACAAGTATTGTGTACATGTAGTGCAGAAGCATGCTGTGATACACATTGTGTGTCTGTTTTCAAAGCAACTGCATTGTAGTCAAGAAGTCTTGCGAAACAAAATGCAATGGTTTTGAGGTATTAAGCTTTACAATCACTGTCAAATACTAAACCTGAATGCGTCACTGGTCGTGTAAACTGAAAAAAAGGGCTAACAAAGAGAGGTGGAAATAATACTGTTGTTGCAAATTGGTTTCAAATTTTTGTTTAAATACTACAGATACACACATTTTCCTTATAAATATATGCTTTTATAATGGGCTGAAGAGTAAAAATAAAGGGAGGTTGAGATTTCCTCATTTGAAAAAGGTTACAAATTTTATAGAAAAACATAGAGCTTAAACTTCCTTGGCACCCTAATGTGATACAGAGCCATCCAAATGCTGGATTATTTGTCAGTTCATGCGTACTTGAAAGTAGTTGACCTGTTGTGAAATGCAATAGTAGTTTCTCTGCAGTTCTTCTTGCTATAGTAGGCACTTCAGCTGTTTTTACAGAAATACACAAATCTAAATAACCATGGATCTGGAGCTGGTTTTGCCTTAAATATGATTCAGGTCACAGTTGAGAAATGTTGGTAAGTCAGGGCTTGTATGGCTGCTTGCTTTTTAGTTGACAGTTCACGGTAACAAATACTTCTTTTCTGCCTTTCCTGTGTAGCGCTTCCAGTGTTGTCCAGTTACTGTGCCTGCTACCACTCACTGGACATTTGCTTGTGTGTGCATGGAATGGATTTTTAGAGACTTCTAGAAGAGTTCAAAAGGCCTCCAGGGAACTGAGAAAAACTGTTTAGCCCTATGCATAAATTAAATGTTAGTGATTTAGTAAGTGTTAGAATAATTATTTTAAAAGTTTTTGATGGAAGGTCATAAAATGGGGCGTGTGGTGTTTTTTTTTTGTTGTTGTTAACATGGGGTGACCAGGTGAGAGGATATTTCAGGGAATTCAAGTATGGAAAAGACAGCAAGCCACTTTGATATTCTATACTTCACGAGACATCTATTTTTCTACTGAAGATTAGTTTGAAACAGGGAAGTAATTCAATAGTGTATTGTTTGGGTTTTTTTTTTTTCCTTTCCCTGGCTTGGAAGGCAGCTTATAAAGCAGTCATGACCTGTTCAGCAAGAAGGGTTTGTAAGCAAGCTCTGGAAAGGCGGCTGTGAGGCTGTCAGAGCAGGGTGGTGGAGGGTGTTGCTGAGTTACCTGTCGGAGGCTGGGACTGAGGTGACCCGCCTGCATTATGTGCGACCACAGTGTGACAGTTGACCTCCTGAGTATATATTAATTAACTGAATGTGGAGTATTCTTTTGGGGTTTCCTGAACCTGTGGGGAGCACTATGAGGAAGATTTTTCTTATTAGCTAACCAGAAACATAGTAGTACCTAACCATGAGAAGGCATTTTCCTTACTGAGAGCAAAAGCTGTAGTCATCTGCAGTTAACCTGGAGTCACTTGCTTCTCGTTGCTGTTGTCTTTGAGTCTGTATGTGCTCTGAGGCGAAGAGGATAGTCAGTGAAAGAAAAGACCTTTAAGCATCCAGAACTCCCCAGGTGACGCAGTCTTTGATGGTGACTTCTGCAGACCACCTTAAGGAGTACACCATTTAGAGACCGCATTCATCAGTTGTCATTTCAGCTAAGTGTGACTGGAAACATCTATAGAGCTCTGTTGCAGAGCATATCGCCCCGGTTTGACTAGCGGGTGAATAACATTGTTCTTGGGCAGAAGAGTGAGTTTGCTGTTCTTCGCATTGTTTAATCTGTCGGTTTGTCCTACAACAATCTAGAGCAAAGGATTTAGTTTCGTAAGTAGTTTGTCAAATTAAGCTTGTACGGCAATGGAAGAATGCAGTCTTGTCTCCTTCTTCCACTCCTGGCTGTTTGTTCTTGTTGTCTTTTGTGCCAGCAGTCCATTTGTGTGGTCCCAGGATGGACTGAATCAAACTGAAAGTAAGAGCAATCAGGCATGTATGCTCTTCAATTGCAGCCAGTCCCTGACCTGGCTGATCCCTACCATTGTGGCGGAGGAGGGAAAAGCAGAAGTGCACCAAGACTGATTTGGGTTGGTTTAAACTGCTTGTGAACACACGTTTTTCCCCATCCCTCTGCAAAGCTAGCAGTTTGCAGTCACTAGGCTAGGCATTTTGTGAACTGTCTACACATGAAATCGCCATAGAGGTTTTTCTAGACTTGCTTACTAGCTAGAACGCTGCACTTTTCTATAGGTTTGAAGTCTGATTTCTAGAAGCTGTTGAGTGAAAAAATTTAAATTTAATTTTTGATATGATAAACATTGATTTCAAGTTCAAAAAATGGAGAGCTTTTAAAGAAGAGATGATAGTAGACACAAAAAGAAGGTAGTCTAAGTTGGTTTTTGTTTTTAAGGAGGCCTGCATAAGCTTTGCTTCCCCGACTCCCCAAAGTTCTGAAGTTCTTATTCAGTGCCGGGAAAGAATACCGTTAATAATCGTCTCCCCTCTCTGCCCACCGAGGAGCAGCTGGTATTACAGCTTTCTGCAGAAAAATACTTGTAAGTGTTAGATTTCTGTCCTGTAAAGGTGACAATCTTAATGTAACTAATACTTACATTAATACACTCTGACAATAGGTATTTTTACCAGTGGGGGGAAGAATTCAGCAATTGTGCTACCTTTATTCCAAATTAAAACAGATGGAAATGGTAGTTTTGGGAGAAATTACATTACTCTTACTTTGATAAGGAAATTGAAGGGAAGCAAAGTCAAACTTTTGATTCGGGACGTTGTTGAGAAGGTCCACATCTTTATGGGTGACAGGAGTTGCAGTGCCAGTTGGAGATGGTAGAGTAAGGTGTACAGCCCTTTCTGCTTATTAACAGAAACTTCATGCAAAACTTTGGGTGATATTTGTTATCTTCCTTTCCAAGAACTGGGGCTCTCACTGAGCTTTTGTCTGGGATCCTTTCCCTTTTCACTCTCGGATGGCCTTCTAACTTACTGTTGTTCATTGTTTACACCGTCCTGAGAGCAGGGAAATGGGATTTGACGTCAGCAAAATTCAGAACCAAATGTATCTGATGCAAAGTTTCAGATGGAAATAAGTAATGTAATAGGGAGTAATTTTTTTGTTTGTTTTTGTATTCTCTTCTGATCTGAAAAAAACATTTCAGTTTGTGGCAGGGAAACCTGATCCACTGTGATAATTTTTTTCCTTCAGATTTTCAGCTGTCCTCTCAACAGCAGATTGCAAGTGCTAAATCTCTAATTCGTACGTATAAAATAGGCCACTTCATGTTTTCTTAAATATAAATGTAGAATATCACCTTCTAAGGCCACAGAGAATGCTTTAATTTATAATGGTGGAAGACAGACTTTCCAATGTACTGTATGAGTATTTAAGTGAAAGAATGTTAGCTTAGTCTTTTTGTTAATAATCTGACACTTAGGTTAATGTAACTTCTTTTTCTGGGAGAAATAATAAGGTGTTGAGACATTTTGGAAATGAGTAAGTGCTATATAGGCATTTCAGAATTCAGTAATTTCTAATGGAATATGTGTTTTCACTTTTTAACTTCTTTTGCTGCACTGCTTATTGAAAGTTATATGTTTCTGTAACATCAAATGAATGTTACGTCAAATTACATCACTAAACTTAGAAATAATATGTATAGAATTCTTAATCTTTGTGCTTCCATAAATATAAAAGCATTTTTGAAAACACAGCAATAATTTTATAAATTTCCACTTTAATTTCTTTAGAAGGTTGTCATGCTAGATGTGCATCAAGGGAGGTAGTGAAGTACTTTAGCATAAGTAAGACTGCACTACAGTTTAAAATTGAGAGTATCATATGTACCAATACCTTGCTGCCTGGAACAGAGACAGAAATGGAGTCAATAACTCAACGTCAAGTCATTTTCAGTTTTGAATGCAGATTTATTTTGAGGTGCTCTTCCAGAACTTTACAATGACGATCCACATACGTTTAGCTGTAGAACATGATTTGGGTAACTGTGCAGTGTCTTTGTCTTTGTGGAATTTCGTGCCTATTTTCCTGCAATGTTGGACAATTTAAAAGACATTAAAGCTTGCATTCATTCCTTTACTTACAGATTACTAGTGCAGCTTTTACACGCCTAAAAATCGAGTAGTATGAAAGATGATGTCACCTGATGATGGACAGCATTGGATACATGGGCTGGAACCTGTAGAGTCACACTTCAAATATATGCTACTATTCTTGATCAATTTTTGGAATTGGGCTGCCGAGGCCGCTGTTTTAACTGTGTTCCCTGGAATAAAGTAAAATGAAGTTCCAGCAGATATTAGTATGTACATAAGATGTCTGTCTGCAGTAATTCAGTTTTTCTTTGTCGGTAATTCTGTGGCTGTTGAGCTAATACTCTGATTTCAGTTTACGTTGCCTGATGCTAGCCAAAATGTTTGGATTGATAAGTTAAACATATTTCACTGTATTATAAGAAATCTCTTATTTCAGACATTGACTTTTCTTGGATAATATGGAGTATATATTTATATATACACTTACTTGTGTAGGGTGATTCAGGTCTGTAAAGGCAAGTAAAGTGAATGAGTTGCTTTTGTTAGATTCTGTATAGTAAGAAAAATTATGTTTTGATGACAGCATATTAATAGTATTTCAGTGATAGAGGGATAGGTGTATGTCCCCCTCTGACAGACTTTTCACTGGTAATGCGCATGGCATCGGTAGCACCTAGATAGCAACTGAAGTGGTAGTACGTCAGCTTTAAACAAGTGGAGTATTTTTATTTATATGTCTTCATCAGCACTGATTTCAGTTCAGTAAAATTACACTTGCTCTATTTTGCATTAAAATAGAGAGCAATCCTACCTGTTTCTGACTGGAATAATGTGTTGTGCAACAGCACTTAACTGAATATTTGAAATGGTGTAATAAAATCTTAATTATGGTCATGACAATAAATAACAAACATAACAGATGTTATGTGGAATAAAAATCATTCATGATACTTAGGCTGGCCTGATGAAGTTTCTCTAGTTGTCTATATTGTATTTACTTAGTTGTAATTTGAGGAAACAAATCAGCTTTTATGATCTTCATAGAAAGATATATTTTAAAAAAATAAAAGGGAAATTGGTAATCCTCAGGTGCTTGATTCCAGGCATATCCAGATACAGTTTCAGAACTTTTCTGTCTTATTGCTGTGGCTGGATATCCTTACTACGCTTGATCAGAGTTAAACTTGGGAAGAAAAAAAATATACTGCAATACTTGAATGCTGTCTGCAGATGACACTGCCCTGTGTTTGTGAGAAAACTCCTTAGTCTTAAAGGAACTGCAACATCTTTTCTTTTGTCTGGCAGTTTCTCCTAACACAGCTTTTGTGCCCGCTGAAGCAACATTCCAGTCAAGTGTACGAACAAGGATGTGGGCACACATCAGTTGCCTGGAAGGGCCGGTGTGAACGCTGTAGCTGGGTATTCTGCTGCTAGCAGTGGTGATGCACGATATTTCTGTGAAAGCAGATATTACAGTGGGATGATGATTAGTCATATGGTGGTATTGGAAGATGAAGTTTATTCTTTAAGCTGTGTATTTCAGAATTTCTCTTCAGTTATCTTCTTAGGCTTAGGGAAAAAGTGTTGTTGATCATAAAATCATAATTAATTAGAATTTCCCTGACATATGTAGTTGACACTGTAACCTGCTGATTTGACAGAGGCACTGATGTTTTATTGATAGGCAGTGGGAGAATGCTGTGTTGTCTTGGGTACCGAAGACCTCTTGGGATGCCTCTTGTTGAACTTTGGAGAACAGCATGAGGTCTCACATGGAAGGTAACAGCAGAATTGTTGATGTAGGACCATCAAGTAAAACTTGGACCGACTTTTTTTCTTTCGCTTTAGTAATCCTCACTGTTACTTTTTGAAAAGAGGCTAAAAAATGAAGGTTTTAGTATAAGAGGCTTAAAGACTTTTAAGAAAAAAACTGGGCTTTACAGAATAGCTTCAGCACACTTGAAAGCAGTGAATAGTCTTATACCACCTATGCAACTTCAAAAATCATACTCTGTTCTTTAAGATGTTGAAGAGTTTTGTGGAATCTGAGCAAGGATCTTTCCTTAAATAGCCACTCCCTGGCAATGGCTGCCATTAGTCACAGGCTGAGCCAGCTGAAGATGTTTTGGAAACAGGTGCAGGGATGAGTAGCCAAAGAACCCAAAGCATTCTGGGTAGTTAAATTGGGTAAAAGGTAGGAAACAAGTAGTTTAGGTCCTTTATCCTTTAACTTTTTGAAAGGTAACCTACCTGAATGCTAGCTGTGTGTATATTGTTCTTATTCCCTATAGTACTAGGGTGGCACTTTTACTTTCTATGTAGCACTTTTACTTTCTGTGTAGCACACTTATACCTGAAATATGTTAAAAGCTGTCTGTAATTATGTAGCGCTTGACAAATCTCCTCTTAAACTGGCCTTCAACTGGTTAATTATTTCTCTTCTGTTAACATCAGGGTTACTTTTAATGCTTACGTTCTTGGTTTGCTACAGGTGTTTTCTGACAGAAATTTCTTGAAAGGGTTTTCAAGTAGTAAAACTTGGTTGAACAGGAAAAGCTTGCATCTCTGCCTTGGATAATGGCCATATTGGTTCTAATTTGCTTTTTTTCCCAAAACCTCCTTTGACAAACTTGAAGCTTAAATACTGAAGTCTTACATTTAGGTAGAGAAGAACTCTGGAAGATGAATGCTGTTATGCAGAGAGATAAAAAAGATAAATGATCAATTTGTTTGTAATACCGTTGCTACTGACCATGCAGGAATATTTGGTCAGTAGGATTCTCAGAAAATGTGTTGAGATGGGAGAGGAGTTTGTACGTGTGCTTATATTTTCTAGATTTCTACAAGTTATGAATTGTGCTCCTACAAGTTAGGAAAGTTGTAAAACTAGCTTGTAGAAGACTCTTCTTAAAGGAATACTGTAGTTTTTGTGAGGAATAAACGCAAAAATCAAACATTAGGGACTTAAGAGTTCAGTGATAACTGTAATTTTCACCCATGTAAAATTCTACTGAATTATGTATGTCTTCAGAAGACGTAGTCATAGGATAGAATCATAGAATCATTAAGGTTGGGAAAGACCTCTGAGATCATCACGTCCAGCTGTCGAAGCATTTTTTATATATTATATTTTTGTTATATATATTATATTATGTGGGGATTTTATATATCCCCATTTATATATGGGGAAGTGGGATATGCAGGTAAGTTGTATGGCTTTTCACAACTTGAGGGGTGGGGAGGCTGAGTGACAATTTACTTACCAGTTGAGGAACTGTCTGAAAAAAAAAGTGCACTGTAAAGAATAATTGTCTATATTTTTCTGGCAGAAGATTACATTAGTGAAAGCAAAGTTTATTCAATAGAACATTCTGCCACAGCAAAGCTCTTTAAATTTAAAATCACCTGTAGCAGCCCAGCCAGAAGTTGATTTGAGGTGTGGGTTGCCTCATGCTACGATGTGGGAAAGAAGCATTGCGATTTTTGGGGGGATAACTTCAGGTTCACTCACTTGCTGCTTCTCTTGGGATGTTTACAGTGCAATGTTGTGCAGAGGTACCTGTGCCAGTATGGAAGTAGTTAGCTTGTCAGAGTGCAGAACTCAGCACGAGGTGTAATTGACTGTAGTTTTTTTTCAGGCAAACTGCTCGCTGTACTAATTTCTGTGCTGCCCTCGCTATCCGGTGTCCAGCTTAGCGAAGGCATCTGTGTAGATACTGCATACATCAACAGTGGCCCAATAGGTGCTGGTGAGAAAACACCAGCAGATTTAACAGAAAATAATGTTCATTCTTTTCTCTTCCAGGCTCAGATAATTGGTTATGTGGGTTACGTAGCTATAGCCTTAACCGATCCACTGTCTGCTCTGCTTGACTGGGAGCTTTCTCTAGTCTTAACCAACCATTTCATTAGTGGCAGGCTAAACTTAATTTGAATCTGTTTCAGTGCTGCTTGGATGCTTCTGCCTAGTGCAAGTATGTGTATAGTCATGCTAATACTTCACTTCTCTTTAACCTTGCTTGTATCTTACTCCAAAAGCTGTCTCCTGAGTGACTTCAATGCAGTGGTTTTCCACCAGTGATTTGCAGGTGCTGTGGGTTCTGTGGCCTGCTTCTAAGGAGATCTGAAGATACAGTTAAGCAAGTGAGCTTGTTGTTGGTAGGTCTGTTCATTATTCAGCGCCCTGTAGCTCCGCTAGAATTTGGTGGGAAAATCAGTACATGGAAAAGTTTGGAAAAAACTAATGCAACTGTCCTTTTGTAATTATCTTTATTTGCACATATATATTCCCCTCTTTCTTTGCATACATAGTAGTAGGTACCTTAAATTCCTGTGTTGTTTCTTTTCTCCCTCTCCTCTTTTTTTACTGGGAGAGGAAGCTAAAGAATTACTTGACTATTTTGAAAGATGTAATATCTTTATATAAAGAAAGATAATTGTGCAGATATGTATTTGTATTGTAGTAGGACTTTCAGGCAGTTCGAGGATGGTAAGACTGTACTCCAGATGTCATAAAAATATAGTCTCTGCTGGACTAAACCTAAGGTACTACTGGTGTTTTGCATGTGTATAGTTATTGTGTGCTATTTGGATCATAACTAATGTGATGTTAAGTAATTGTTAGGAAAAAGAATATTCTTCATAGGACACTTGGAGAGAAAAATCAGTATTTGCTAAGTGTAAAAGGGGAAGAACCTAGGAAAGGTCAATCTGCAGGACACTGAAAAATGTATCTAGAATGAATCATGTCAAACACATTGCAAAGAGACCAGTATAGAGATACCTATAAAGCATAATACTTTTAACCTCTACTTCTCAAAATTTGTGCTGCAAAAGTAATAGTGATCAGGGTGACATTTATTTGTATGCACACACCCCGAACACATACATATATATTTTAATATCTAAAATTTCCTACAGCTCTTTAAAAGGTTCAGTTTGTTGGCTAGCTTGCCTTTTGAATTTCATTCCGGTTTTATTCTGTTAAGTTAGCTGTCTCAAATGCATAATTGTGGCATAGGGAACTCTGGGAAAGCCAAATATAAGGGCTAACTATATTTAAGCCAAAATATTGCACTCTTAGAATATTAGTTGTTTTATCCAAATGAGATATGTTTTGTTAGCTTTTGCGTAACGTTTTTCCCTGGAGACTAAAGAATAGCAGGTTACTGACTAGGAATAAAAGGCTAGTTTAGACCAGGAGCAAAGATCTGCCAAAATGTTCCAAATAAGGGGTTAGTTACACTAAAACCTAAGGAAAAGTTGAAGGATTAGTGTATATCTAGTTGAATTCAAAGATGGTCCAAAACCCAAAACAAATGAAAAATGTTTGAGTTTGGCTGGCTTGCAAAAGGAGAATCTTGAAAGTTATTGCTGGCACTGAACTGGAAAGGAAGAAAGACTGTTGGTCTGTATGTGCTAAATCTGCTGAAGCCAGTGGAGAAATCTGAGGACAGTTCTGCAGAGCAAGTCACTGGAAAGTGAAGGAGAGCCTGGTTTGACTGTTCTGAAGTGCATCTTCAGATTTTGTTACTTGTGTTTGGATCTTAGTGAATCTGAGCCTTATGCTTTACCTGAGGTGAAAACAGCCTGTTTGGAAAACCAGGAGAAAAGCAAAAGGCAAGTTGGTGGAGAGAACAGAACTAGTCTCTGTAGATAAGATATCCTTATGCTATATTCTTTTGATTTAATATAGTCTGAAATGGGGGCTTACATGGGTATGTCTCCACCAGGGCTGAATCTTGCACAAGAAACTAGATATGAGAGGTGTAATTGACTGAAATTATCTTTGTAGTGATATTTAGCCTTCCTTTAGTTGAATTTTTTTTAATGGCACTGTCAGGCCCTGTGAAAGGGGGAGGAGGTCTGTGTAGCCGTATTCCTGTAACTGTAGTGTGTCTCTGAGTGCCTGTGCTGTGTCAGACGGTGCTAAGGGGCTCCCCAGGTTAAACCCGCACAAGACCAGGAGTCTATTGAAAGAATGTGTTTTCTCGTATTTTGATCTCTTTGGCATTATGGATGTAACCTGGAACTCGGGTTTTCTGGATCCAGTGTGCTATAGTGGCTGCCACTGCTGTTAAACTCGATGGAGTTCAGGGTTATTCTTCCCTGTGCAAAGCAGCGACTTTTTCTGAGTGATCTGGCTTGTTCAGCTGTATGGTTCTGAAGAGTTTTCTTGTTCTACTGTAGAGCTCTGCTCCTTGAAGGACTTTTAAAGATTGTCTGAACACTGGATCATTGTCTTGGTACAAGTTCTCTGTAATCCAGACATCAAACATCACACTGTCTGGAATGTCAAAGCAAACATTGTTACTTTTGACAGGACTGATCCTGTTTGTAAATTGAATCAAGCTAAGTTTCTGTTTAGTGGGAAATTCTGAAGTTTTTGAAATTTATCTGGAAATTAGTTTTCAGTTTAAGATTGGTCTTCTTATTTTACAAAAACATTAGTAAAAAAACACCCTATTTTGTTTGCTTCTGTATGTAGTGGTAATAGCGCTTTGCCAGTTTCCTATAAAAATCATTACTTGATCTATTCCTACAGAATGCTCATTTGAATCAATATTTTTTCATCTGAAAAAATGTTTCACTGGAAAAGCTAATACCTGCTTTGTTTGCAAATAGTGTGCAGTGGATACAAAACTTAACATAACCTGTTTCTTGAGTGCTATCCAAGTAGATTAGACTTTGAATACAAACTTGCATTTGACCTTGCATATACTCCAGTACTGAAGTGCTTTCAGACAGTTTAAAGCCACTTCAGGGATTTAGTGGAGATGTTGGACTGAAAGCTGTTTGTTAGACACCCAGATCTGACTTGCATTCAGGGATGAAACCCAGCTCAGAGGATCATTTGCAGAAGAGATAGCTAGCTTGGTTATATTGTTATTTAAAAAAAAGTAAAAAAATCAAGTAATGTGGTAATGTCATCTTCCTCAGCCAGCTAGGGGCTTCATACATTTAATTTTTAGAATTTAGATAAAAAGAGGTTGGTAATCTAGAGTGTGCAATTAAAAAGTACATACAGAAAACACTATCAAATACACACATGAAATGTTGGGAAAGAGGAATATTTCCTAGTTTTTGAAATGTCTGTATGATTTGCAAGAACCTTCGAAATTCTAAACAATTATTGTGGAGTGCTGCTTCACGTTGTAGTTTGAGGCAGACTGCCAGTTTACCCATTGATTTCTCCTCTTCTGCTTTAACTCTGGTGTTTGATCTCACAGTGAAATGATACAACTCACGAAAGTGGAAGAAAACTCGTTTAGCAACAGTAACAGAAACAAATAGCTATTTGAATTGGTGAGTTGGATCGCTTCAGCCTTTAATCAAAGGCGTGCCAGAACTGATGCCGAAGGGCGGGTGGACAGGGAGGGGCATCGTTCAATTAGATTGGAGTTTGGAGGGCCAAGGCCTTCCCCTTTTAAACTCGTGACTTGTTAATTCAATGCGCAAAAGAAACGTGAAGGAACACCCCGTCTCTCTAGCTGCTGGTGGTGAGCCTGCAGCAGCACCCACCCACCCCGAGTTTCGGAAATGAAGAGTTGCTTTTGGCAGTAGGTAGTGTCTGTCATCAATGTTGATTGTTTAAACCCATTTTATTTGATCTATTTTTGAGGGTTACATTTGTTTGGTTTTGCAGGTAGATAGAGATCTTAGAATATTTATCCTAGCATTCCTGGCTTTACTCATAAAGGACTGAATTGGTTCAACCCCTTTTACTACACTGGTTTTCTAACTTCGCATTATAATCAAAACTGCCTCCTGATGATCATTCAAAGTTAACAGGAAAAAAAAACAAGTAAATGAATATGACTTGCGTTCAGAACAGTTCTGTAGGATTAGATTTCTAGCATAAAGAAGCCATGTACTTATTTTTGTACCAGTTAGGTCTTAAAGCACTTAAATTTTTAGAAGTTTCCTGTTGGGTCTGTAGCATTAAGGGCTGTTGTGATGCTTTTCTTCTTGCTGCTGATTTTGTCAGTTCATACAGTTCTACACAAGACATTCATACTTTGATTGTTATGCAGGTAGTTGTATATTTCGGGTTGCAAATACAGCAGAAACTGTGTGTGTTAGTCATTTCTCACATAAAGACACTTTCCTTTTTCTTTAACTAGCCCCCATTTTTCTTCTTCCCCTCACAAATTTAACTAAAGGGCCTATTCCATCTGTTCCTTTTAACAGATAAAGCATTATGAATATTGCCATTTCAGAAATCTAATAAGCAACTGTATTAACTGCAAGCTACATTACCAGGTTTTTTGTAAGTACTAAGAAAAATGCATTATGAAATTCTAATCCATTATAATGGGATGCCTTTGAGGCTAAAAAAACCACAGCTGTAATAGCCACAAGATTGCAGGATTTGGGAGCAATGAATATGAGGACGAGGCAGCTTTGGCCTAGATAATTTGTTGAGAGGAAGTGGGGACCGACTGCAACAGTTGAGCTTTTAAAACTAAAGAAGTGAACAGATTGTTGCTGAGCGGAGTTGTGTACAGTGTATTTTTAAAATTAGTATTATAAGTAAGTTGAGCTCTTGCCAGAGCTGCAGCCATGTGCAAACTTCCTGTCTGTCTGAGACGTCGCACGAGTGCCTGGGAGTGGGAGAATGGGTTTTGACACACATCAGCACGTATCAGAAGCCGTGGAGCTGGTATGTCTTTTGCTGGAAAAGGATAGAGTGGTTTTCCTGATCACTTTGATGGGCTGTTTAGTGTATGGGGTAATTCACAGAAGCCTGAAAAGCACAGATAACTCTTCAGAAGTTCCTGTTCTGTAGCTGCCTTTACCACAATATTTTGTTTTAATTGTGGGAGTTCCTTGTTGAATCAGAATTTGAGCGTGAATACCTACAGCCAGATGAGGCTTAGTCTGAACAACTGCTTTGAACTTTGCTTGATCATTCCTTTAATGTGTATTTAGTAAGACTGTTAATTTAAAGCCTGGAAGAGATAGAATATTTATTTCATCCCTTATGATCTCTTCAAGGAACTAGTTACACAGCATATTAACATCCATTTTTTAAACCTAATAGCTCTGTTCATCCTGAAGCCATGGGATTTTTTTAATGCTCTAGACTGCAATATGAAAGAACCTTGCAATATTGCTTCTTTCATACGCAGTGAAAGAGCACTGTGGGCCAAATCCAGTGAAGGACTGTAGCTAGCTAACCTGCAGGTGCTGGTGATACTTCTCAGTACGAGTGAGGGCACTGCAGAAGTCTCCTTTGTATTGTGAACACGCAGGCGTGTGGCACTGGGTGCTCTTGTCTGCTGCGCAGAAAGAGAATTAGTCGGGTGAGAGCCCTTGGTGAAGCAGGTACACTGTTGGGTGGTTAGCACAGGCCCTATCTGCAAGCACCTGTGACTCCTTCAGGCATCCCATTTCCTTTAAGCTGGTTCATGTCACGGAATTGCAGTTGTCCGGATCCTCCGGAAGAGTGAGACGGGTGCTTTATTCAATAAGCCAACATTCCTATGACATCGCATCCAGAATTTTGCACTAGCTGCCTTTTGACCTAAGGTTTTGGAGTCTGGGATTGAAGACGGTCAACAGGCTGAGCTGGGGAGCCATCGACAGTCGGCACACTTGCTAGAGTTTCATGGTGTGGTGTGTGCCACATTCGCCGTTCGCCGCTATTGGAAATGGAACGTGCTGCATGCTGTTTCTGCCTCCCCTGGCGGGCAGTTCTTGGGGAGAAATAGCCAAAAAATAAATGGAACATGAGGCAATGCCATAGTTGTGCCAGAAAGGCAAATGTCGTGCTGGAGTTTTAAGTATTCTTTGAAAACTGTGTGAAATAATCTGCTTGCTTCTCTTATAATCAATTAGGACATATCTGTGTCCATTTTTAGGCACCAGCTTGAAGAAATATATGAGGTAATGAAATCAAGCTCCAGAGGAAAGCAATTAGAAATACAGAGTGTCTTAAAAATGTGGCATATAGGTAAAATTTATACAATAACTTGTTTGTGTTGTTTTTGTTGGTTTTTTTTTTTCCTTTTAGAGATGAGATTACTCTAAGGAGTTGTATCTCTTGAAAGCTGCAAAGCAGAAGCACGCTGGTCTCCATGTGCATTATTGAGAGGTCAAGAAATAACAGCAGCGAGGAGTATTTAGAGGAGATTATGGAAAACTCTGTAAGCACTGGAATATGTTGTGTGCAGAGAGTGTGGAATATTCACTCCTGAATTTAAGAATAGATACGACAGACATCTGTTACGAAAAATGCAGCTAAAATTATCCTGCCAAGAGGAATGGCCTTGATAACCTTTTATGTGTAATTAAGTTTTTGTCTGTTTTTCTCAGGAATCTCATCCATCCTAATTGCATCTTCGATAAAGTGGTTGGACTAAGTTATTTGAGTCTCTTTGTAGGTATTTTCTAAACTCATTTTCATAGTTCTTTCTCAATGTCTTGTCCCTGGCCAGCAGTTTTACACCGAGTGACTAGGCAGCAGTGGAGGGAGCATGGCAGGGTTAAAAATCCCCTCTCCTGTCTAAAATATCTTGTGGTGTTGCATGGCGTTAGCCAGCTGCACGCAGCAGTCTACCAAAAGCACGGCAGTATAAAATGGCTATCTGCTACAAACACGTTTTGTCTCCAGAACCACAGTGCACACGTTCTTCCCGAGTGCTTGGATTTGTGCGTAGGTTTGATGTGTAGGTCAGTTGTACCTATCTGACTAAATAATCTGTCTTTAGGAGGGATTGATTCTTAACCAATAAGAAGAATGCTGTATTTTCACTTTGTTTCCTGTTTACATTTTTTCGTTTCATATTGGTTGACAGTTGCATGTAGCTTTGACGTTAGTTTTGGTACTCCCCTGTCATTCTCCTAGTTAGCAACAGTGGCAAAAACCAAATCCAAAGGCTGCACATGTTTTTTTACTGGAGTAATTATGTAATTTAGTGTGTTACTCTGATACACTTTTTAATGTGATAATAAAAAAGTCCATTATGTTAAATTAGACATTAGCTACAGTCATGATTTCATGGAAATATACAAAATAACAAATGCTTAGAATTTCAAAATATAATTTTATGAATACACATTTAAACATTATAAGACTGAGAAAATCATAGCTGTAGTTAATGAACTGACTTTGGTCAACATTTAAGAAATCTCATTCTGCTGGGGAATTTTGAATCAGCACATCATCCCTTCAGCTTTCACTTTCTGTTCTAATCTAGAAATAAACATAAATCCTCCCCCCTTTTCCTTCCCAATAATTAGTTTAGAACATGTTGTACAAAGTATGGAAATAAACCAAGGCAAGAAATTTTCTGTTTGCAGAAAAGACAGTCATGGTTTATTTGGGGTTTTTTAAGGTTCCGTTTTTCAACTTGGTATAAATTTGCTTCTGAAGTTTTACACAATAGAAAATAGTTTCAAAAATAGATGATAATAAACAGAAGCGTAATATGCTACAATTTCAGTGGAAAGCCCCAACGTTCTTTGATAATGATCTGATTTTAACTCCTATTCACCATTCCCGTTCTTGGTATCGGTTTTAGTATCTCAAAATTTTGTTACTTTTTTTCTGTCAACCAAAACGACAGTATTTTTATCAGTTACCTAGTACAGATTTGCTTTAGAATACAAACAATTCCATTCACATATATAGATTTTCCTGTTCTGTATACTGTTATACAGAATTATTTATAGAACTGACTTATTTAAAAGAAAATAATTATTAAATTATCTTTGACTGGAACTGGAAGTACTGCCAAAGAATTATGAAATTGTTTTAAAAACAGTGGGTTTTCTTTCTCTTGAGATTTCATTGACTGTTAATTTTTCAGACTTCAGATAGTCCTATATTAGTCACGTCATTATTTTGCTCAGGAACAGTCTGGACTGGTTTGTTTGATTAAACTATCAAATAATCTTTGTTCCAAACCATTTGGAATACAAGCATATCATTATCATATCATTCTTTTCAGCACTTTGGAACATCCCAAGTTTTTCATAGTGTAAGCAGCATCTCTAGACAGAATGGTTGGCACATTTTTAAAACTGAGGCAAGTTACCCACACCTAATAATTTAAAAAATGCTCCTAAGCATTATCTGAAACTTTTAGTTGGGAAAAGAGTGTTTGTCAAGGGTAAGATTTAATCTAACTTGCTTTCAAGAGCAAAACAGGTATCAAGGACATCCTTTTACTAAATTATTTTATCCTCTAATAACAGACATGATGATTGCTTCCTTTTTTTTACTTAAAATTCTGCATACTTGAATGCATTTTGGTTCTTGCCCTAAACACGAGAAATCTTAAAGAAGTCTTTCAAATATCTGTGACTGAAAGAGAAGTCTTTGTTGAGAAGCTCCGTATTTTGAGCTAATTATTGCTTTTTTTTATCTGTACATATGTAGAGACTTAATGTTCAGGCTTTACTTGGAATGTACAAAAAAAGTCTGACCACAGTTAATGAAGTTGCACCGTGAGCAGTACTAAACTATAATGCTGAATAGTTTATATATTCGGTTACACCTTACAGAAAAATTGCAATCTGGTAGCTATGGCAATGATTGACTTCCATAAAGATTTTGTATTCAGGGGATAAGCAGCGGGAGCACGCATTCAGGTTATCTGTCCTTCATGTGGTCTTTCAGCAACATAGAACAAGAGAAGAGACCTACAGAAGGAATTGTGAAGAACTGGCATTATTTTTAGAGAAACTGATCAGCAGTTCTGGAGTGTTTGATTAAATAAAACATTTTATGGAGTGATACTCTATATATATGGAGAGAAAGACTACAGATTTTCATTCTTAGGTCTCAAAGTACTACAGAAACATCAAATGCCTGCATGCCTTTGAGTAAGGTACGCATTAGCCCCGTTCTGCAGACTTGAAAGTTGGTAGATGCCTGCTGGGTTGCATCGTTGTGCAGGAAGTCTGTGACCAAGTTAGGAGCAGAATCAGAATTTGGTGGGTTTTGTTCACCCACTGGTGGGGGGGAATGAAAACACTGTTGGTTTGTGTGTGGTTTTTTTGGGTTTTTTTTTTTAAGCATAGTCACCTTTCTGGAATTGCTGTTTTGAATAGGAAATGAGGTAATTACAGTTTGAATGTTTGGAAATGACCGTACTCAATATACTTCTGGATGGAGAATCAAGTTGCTCTTTGACAGTGATTAGGATACACTGACTCTTAATTAAAAAAAAAAAAAATCCTTCTCATTTTCTGAGTAAAGTAGAATGAAAATATTTTCATAATTCTGTGTCCATCAACTTAGCGTACTTCCAAAAACAAAAAGTAATAGGATTGCTAGTTCCATACAAACTCGGCTTTACACAGGTGAGTAAAAATAATGAAAATCCATTTTGCATTTAAAACAGATACATTAAATGAAGTATTACATGTAGTTACTGAACTGAACCTCTTGTTTTGGGTGACTTGGTCCTTCGTGATCTCAGAACCTGTAAAACCTTTCCACATAGCTCATTTTTATTCAGAGAGGAAAATCAGCTTTTGCACCTTTTCAAGTCTTTAAGAACTTTAAATAAGCTAGGCATTGAACTGATCAAACTGAATAATTTAAAATAAAGATAACAGCCCCTTTGCACCTGTGGAGAACACTAAAGCTGTCAGAAGTTGGTTTAGTACCTCCAGACATCTGTCCACGAGGTTCTGGTAACTTCAAGCTTGGGAAGACTGGTGAGGTGTTACTTGAAACTTCCTGTAGATTTTCAGTTGAAACGTAGAATAGGCTTCATTACAAGAAGGCCCCCCTCCTTTTCAATTTAGAAATGTTCAGTTTGGTCATGATGTTCCTACCGTAGTTTTGATTTGTGGGCAAAATGTTCATAACGTTAAACCATTTCCCTTCAGAACTTTCAAAATTATTAGTTTTGCCTTTCTCTGAAATGTATAACAGTAACAAAAAATCAAGCCAAAATCTGATTTTTCAGCCAGAAGAAAATTTGCCCAAAGCACACTGTTACTCTTGGGCTTTCGTGTAATAGCCTTTTCACATGAAAAACACAACTGCCCTGCAATCTGTGTTGTAGTTTGCAAGCTTCCAGAAAAACTCCTCCTGTTTCTTGTTGTGGTGTTCTCATTTCTGGGAGATGGAAGATGGGACAATGAATTCGGTTTTCTTAAAGGAGTCTTTTATCTTCTGCCTCCGAGAAGTTATGCGCCTCAGAACATAAAGTTTGTGGAAAGGTTTTAGAACGTAAGGAATGGATTTGAAATCAATTCTACATATATTCTTACCTGTGAAATTGAGTACATCAAATGTGCTGTACTAACAGGTTTTTTCCTGAATATGTCTGCTGTTACCGTGGAGCGTCCTTCTCACCGTAGCAGGTTGAGCTGTGAGCAAAATCTTGCACTCCTAGTTACACTCAGTAATTTTGCTTACTAAGAGAATGATTCTGCAGTTGTGGGCAGATCTCTGCTATTGGGTGGAACTTACTGCAGTTTGAAAATATTTAAGGTAATAATCTTTGTTTAAGTTAAATAGCAGCTGGGGATAAAGTTTTTTACCGGTTTCTGTGTGGGTTTTTTTCACCTATTCTCATGAAAACAGTTCTTCAGAACTTGTCTAGGAGCTGTTGGATTTACCCTTGTTTTCCAAAAAATGATGTTGTTTTTGAAGATTGAGTCTTTTCAAGCTTTCATTGCCCCAAACATTTCTGAAACCTGGTTGAATGACTTTGGGGTGGCTGCTAATTGTGCAGAGCGGAGTGGAAGTTGAAGTTCCTGGCTGTGTGAAGACTTTTGCCTTTCATTACAAGACTTAAGGATCTGGCTGGGTTGGGGGTTGAAGTAGTGGGGTATTATTGGTGGGTTTTCCCACTAATTTGTGGAACAGAGGATGGCTGTAATTGGAATAATCAAGTATGTGTGTGATGGTTCCGCTTGCAAACTGGGTAATTCCATCTTAAATTATGGAAGGTGGGCAAACCGTGAGAGAACACTTCTTTTGGAAAGGTAACTTTAAAACGCCGTAGATGGTAGAAAAAAGCTTTGCCACTGTTTCTCTTGCTTAATATGGATGAGGAAAAAAAAAATAGATGTTGAGCCTTATGATGTTTCTTTTTTAAACTCAAGAATTAATTTGGATGCCTGACGGGAGAGAGGGTCTTGAATCCTTAACGAGCGTTTTCTGAACGCTGGTTATTGAAAGTAAACAGATGTTAAATTTCCATTTAAAAACTGAAAACTAAAACCAGTCTTTTCTTTTCCGTGGTTGTAGGATTGTTGGGGTTATTTTTGGCTTCTTGAAAATGTTTCACTAGTTTCTTGACTCACGAATCTTGTGGAGTAGATACATGCTGAATTTTGAATGTTTAATACAAGCTGAAATCCCAGCTCTTCAAACTGTCTATATGAAAGGCAAAGGGAAGGTACAGACCCAGTTTCCTCCTCCCACATTAATCTGAAAGCAGCCCTGAAGGCTTTCCTCCTAAGCATGTCTGCTGCGTTGCTAGATTGAATGCTTAATCTTGTTTTCATGTGGTTTACTTGGAACATCCTGCGCGTGGTGCAGAGGAACACAGATTAGGAGACAGAAATATTATATTCGCACATGCTGCATTAGATGTGCTTATAGGCAAAGAAAAATGTAAAGCAATTTCATCAGCTGCTGTACGGCACGGCAGACTTTGCAAAGGAATTTGAATATAGTAATTCTTCACAGTTGAAAGAGGAGGTATGAGGATGATTTCATCCCACGTAGCTGGAAAATATCTAAATGTCGAGGAAAAACTGGAAAACTGACCTCTTTAACGGCCTTAAAAGGTGTGTAAAAGCATGATGCTACTATTTTAGATGGCAATGTTAAAATGTCTATTCCAGAGTGCTCCGGAGGGGTCTGTGCGTTCCCTCCCTCCCGTGCAGAAGACCAGACCTATCAATCCAAATGTCCAAATCCAGAAGATGTGCAGGTTGTTTTTCTGCCGTGGGCACCCAGCCGTGTGTCAGCCCTTCCCGGCGCCATCGGCTGGAGGCCTGGAGCGGAGCCCTGCCGGCAGCCCGCCTCGCCTGCCAAGGAACACCCAGCTGCCGGACTGCTGGACGTGGCTGCCTGGTCACCTCGTTGCGGTGCCAAACCCGGCTTTTCGGCTGCCGCAGCGTCGACAACCCTGCCCGTGCGCAGCCGTTGTGAATCGAGACAGCGAGGAAGCTCTTCGTCCCGTCGCCGGTAGCGAGCCGCAGCTCGGTCGTGGCGCGGCGGTTTGCGTCTCCTCGCAGGAAGCGCCAAGCTGCCGGAAGGTTCTGTTTGCCCCTTTGTGCTCACCCCAGAAACTGGTTATTAAAGCTGGTTTTAAAGCCTCTCAGGCTGCCCTGCCTGCGGCAGTCGCCTCACGGGGACGAACAGAGTTGAGCGGCCATCGGCAGCAGCGGCTCAGGCAGCCAGAAACTTCTGGCAGCTTCCCGGCTGGGGGCCCTCCTCTTAAAGGGACAGCGTCCATCTGCTCGTCTGCCATCCCCGGCGCCGTCTCTGGGGCTCAGGTTTGCCTCCGGCAGCCTTCCCGAAGCCGGCGCGTCGAACCGGCTGTCTGCAGTTTGCTGGGGAGCTGCTGAAACCCTGCTGGTAACATTCAGCACCCTGCTGTGGCGAGCCCTGGGGAAGGTCTCGCCCCAGTCCCTTTCCAGAACAGTGCTGCCGTGCCCCCAGCCTGGCTGCCGGGGAGCGAGGCCTCGGGTGCAGCCCTCCGCCCGTTTCCATCTGGAGAAGGATGTCCGGCTCCCGAGCGCTGTCACCCCGCAGAGCTTGCTCCCCTTCTGGCAGCCCGGCCTCCGTCATTACTGCAGGCAAAATGCTGAGCCCTCGTGTAAGCACCTGGATGGTGGGTGGATTCAGTAGGGATCTTAAATACCAGTCTTCTGCAAATAGCGGAAAAAAAACCCCAACAACAACAAAAAAACCCAAACCTGGAGACTGCCATCAACTTCACTTTTCACTTTCTTCTTCCCATGTGAACTGAAAGATGTTTGGAGAGAGTACAGAGACGTAGAAACATTGAGAGAGAGGAAATCTGCAGTGGATATTGAAGCTGCTCGGAATGAAAGAAGTTCCCGATCTCACTGTAAAGGAACGATGGGGTGTGCTGGGCATACTTTTCACTTCTCCTCTTGAGCAACAGTTTATTGATGGTTTTATGATACGCTACTGAAAAGGTGATTCTTATCTACAGATTATAAAGTGCAAGAGATTATATTCAGATACAAAATGTAAATGCAAATGCAGATGATCTTGTGTTTTAAAATAAAATGAAGGCTGAGACTGCAGCCAAGAGATTTGGAGACAGCAACATAAGATACTAGTAGAGTTGTCTCAGAATGAAGCCTTTAAAAAGTTCTGAACTCCTTAAAATTATTATTGTAGGGTAATCCAACATTGTGTCTCCCCCTTCCCCTTAAAGACCGTTGCGGTGCTTCTTGTTAAGATAATTTCAATATGCTTGTAGTACCTTTTCCAAGATTACTGAATCATGTTCTCAGATTTTAGCTGCATTTTAACAGTCTGTTTTTTTCTGGTAACGTGCACTGAAAAGAAAAGAAAGAATAAAAACAAATCCTGCCAAAGCATGTCAAAATTAAACAGGCAAAGATACGGTCACTCGGAGTGTTAAGAGTGTCTGTCAAATGACGTAAGCACAAAGCAGAGAAGGGATAACAGAAAGGTAAAAATAGCTGTATACTTATTTTTAATCTCGATCTGATTTTGGTGGAATTGAATAAAACCTGCTTGAGAGCAGGTGACTTAATTAGAGGTGGTGAAAATTACAAAGTTGTGGTAAGGATTGTCTGAAATGAATGCCAGACTTTGATCAGTACTGTTTACTTTTCTGGTTTGCATTCTCTATGATGCATCACAGCTTGCTGGTTGTTTTAACTTACCACTTTCAACTGATACTGTCGGTCAGAGTGAGGGAACTATTGAAAATTTCAGTTAAGTGATTTGGGCAACAAAGCCCACATAATCTATGTTTCAATGGAATCCTAAAATTGCAGAAAAGGTTCCTGTATGTATCCACTGAAGACTTCACATGGTTATTTTAAAATGTATAATGATTCATAGTGGTAATTAAAGAAATATATTTCATCAGTATAAATTTTCCTCTCACAAGCTACTCCAGTACTGTGTTTTTAGGAAAAATGCCTACAGTGGTAAGCAGATGGTCTGTATGTTTGCTATTCTTTGAAATGACTCTATTTGCATTGGTAAATATTAGCTAATTCCAGTGAAAGGAATATTGTAAAAGTAACTTCAGGAGATTTAGGATTTAGGCTCGGGATTGAAATTAACTTGGTGGTAGTAACGGAGATCAGTTCTTACAGGTGTTTGTTCTTCAAATGAATATTCTTCTTGGAAGAAGGTTTTAAAAATAAGCCAGAGTAGCGATAAGGTAATCAATAGTATTGGTGATTGTACTCTTAATGAGAATTTAAAATCCTGTTTTAAAGTTTGATTGCTGCCTTGCCTGTTCCTCTGCCATAAACTTCCAAACAGTGAAAGACCAGAGCTTCAGTTTGTCTTGGTTCCCAGTACTGTACACCTTCTTTTAGTTAGTATTCAGTAGTAGTGAAGAAAGAGGGTTCTTTACTTTCTATAAGCTAAACTTAACATTATAAGTTCGTCTCTGAGATAATTTGTTTGGCTGCACAGGGAGGTATAGGCTGATAGTGACACAGTCAGCTCTGGAAGTGCTTGTGTATAGGAGAATTCTAGCTACGTGCATCTGTGTGGACACGTCTGGGATCTGCCTTGTCTTGCTAAAGTGGTCTCAGTACTCCAGGCTTTCTTTTAAGTTTGGAAGATCAGCTGGCATGGAAGACTGTCAGCATTGTAGTGCTGAAAGAGTTCCTTCACTGAAGAGCGGGGAGAGCAGGAGGGATGCTCCCCTCTTAGAGCTTTGCTGACTTTGCAAGAGAACACATCGCTGCTTTCCCCTGTTCGGATTTATGCTGTGTGAAGCAGCCACTGCTTAGTGCACTCTGCTGAGAGTACTAAGCAAAACCAAGTTGATCACCGTCGCCATCTGATGTTTCAGCATCCTTCCAAGCGCAGTGAGAGAAAAGCATTGCAGCCTGCCCTGAAGGCATCTGCGCTTACACTGTTAGACAGGCAAGGAGGGAATGCATTTCGGAAGCCAACGCTCTTAACAGATACCTCGTAACTCTCAGTTGAGTTTTATTGTGATTAAGTCTGGAATAGGAATGGATATGTGTTCATGGATATACTGCTACCGGAGTAGTATATCCTAGTACTCCGCACGCAGTCCGCGCACCATGCATGCAGAGGTACAAAGTGAGGGAGGGATTCATTAGAGCATTCATGTTTCTGATGATCTTAAGAAGTGCAGATTGGTAACAGTTTTCTGGTACTCTGAAATATATCCTATTACCTAAAAAAGAGAGGTAGACTTGAACAGAGTCACAGTAAAAACATCCTTTATACGGACTTCACACTGTAGCAACTCATGTCGCTCGGTTTCAAGTGATGTATTGGAGCTGGAAACAGCCGGTGGGAATGACCTGATGCCAAGTGCAAGCACCTCCATATGAAACAGTAGCTCTGAGGCCTGTGAAGGAGATGATCTCTATGTTCTAACCAAAAAGAGAGCCTAGATGTGCCTGAGTTGCCTCTTGTAAACTGTGTTTGAATCTGTAGGGGTGCAGAAGCATGATGTCAGCTTAGGTCTGTCCCCAGCTCTTGTTTGGGGCTGCACAGAGGCTTGCAGCGCTTGGAAATGTACGTCGTTGCTTGTCAGCCTCTGCAAAAGTCTCTTCAGAGTTGTTCTACTTACTAATGAAAAGTGAACCTTAATTATTAGAGGGAAATAAACACCCGTGTCTTCAAGAGACTCGTCAGGTCTTAAGGCAATTAAAAGAGAAGGTAGGACACTTGCTTGGCCTTCACTGTTACAGCAGAACTGGCCATCTGCTGTGTTTTCAGATGGTGCAGAGGTTGGAGGCTTATGTGGCGCTTGTTGCAGGCAACTGTGGTATCAGTTTATTATATTTATGGTAGTCATTGTGTGAGCTTACTGTTTCTACTGCTGTGATGTACATATGCTGTCAAGTTCAGTTTTACTGGGCTGTTTTGTAATGCTTTGTCCACAAAAGCTAGCGGGACTATATTGCCACTGGCCAGTAATTAAAACCCGTTTGTTTTCCTTTCTGTTCCAGGCCATTGATGAGCCTCCCTATCTCACAGTGGGCACTGATGTGAGTGCGAAGTATAGAGGGGCCTTCTGTGAAGCCAAGATCAAGACAGCAAAAAGACTTGTCAAAGTCAAGGTATGTGGTTTTCCTGCACTTTTTTGGGGGGAGAAAAGCCATCAGTGCTTAAAATGGCACAACATGAAACTTCTTCATAGTCTAAAGACGGCTAAGAGGCTGTCCTTTCCTTGGAGGCTGGCAGTGCTGTCTTTGAAATAACAGCAAGGTTATCTTTGTTGGGAGGGGAGATGTTCCGTCCACCGCACGCAATTAAATGCGTTCTGTTTCTTTCACTGCTTTGTCATCTGCTTGCATCCAGTGTTCGTGGCCTTCAGTGCCATAGGCTGACCTTAAAGTAATTGATCAAAATATGACAAATGTAGGCTTATGTATGGGAGAACATTATCAGAAAACAACTAAAACTCCTCAGAGTGGGTTTCTTACTTCAGGAGCATAGGTCACTGCCGTTTAGCAGTGGCAGCTAGATAATGCCTCAGGAGTAGAATGAAGCCCTGCTGTCTTCCAACAAAGACTTGGCATATTGAGTCCTACAGAATAGCAAGCAGGGTATCTCACTTAATCTTTATGATGACTAGTTAATGACTGAATGAATCAATATAAGCTACATGTAGTACAAATAAAAATTGTGGAGAGGGAATAAAAGAGATACATTTTAATGTCCCTTGGAAATTTCAAGTGTCATTTCTAGAAATAAAGAGAACAATGTTTGGGCTTGTTTTTATTATATAGTAAGTCTGCGCTGCAAAATGGCCTTATATTTCTGTTTGGATAATGTTGCCCTAAAAGCTTCTAATCTGGAAGCAGGTGCTATTTTTCTGCGCTGCCTCTTAACCTCATACAGAAACACAACAGAGCAAGGATCAAAAGTATTTACATAAAATACATTAGATTGTTGCTTTGCAACAAAGTTACAGTGGCAGAATATTTTTATTAAATCTACTGTAAATATAAGTGAAAATGTGTGAATTGTGAGTGGTGATAACCTGTTATAGAGGAGCCTCCATTATAAACTGTCATGCGTTGCTTGAATCTGCCCGTGTGCTATGGCTGATTTTTGCCTATAGTATATGTGAAGGAGAGAGCAGGCTATCTCCAACAGCCCTGGTAGGAAGGACTATTGTCACTTACTTGATAATAATGGCAACTATAACAAGATGTTAGTCTTAAATCCAACATGTTTAAAAAGCCTTTAGAGCAAATTAGTGGTCTTTTCATTTCATTAGTCATAACTCATAACAGCATCAGCTGGTCTGTGCTTTACAGCACCATTGAGTTTAAGTGACTAAGTATTGGTATGTAAGCTGTTTAAGTACAGGAATTGTGTTGTGCCTAGATCAGTGAAATGTTAACTGCTTTCAGCTCTTCAGAGGGCTTTCAGCCCACCTTCTTAGGTGACCTCTTGCAGTTAAGGTTGTTTTTTTTATTGACAAATGTTTTCTTACGGGTTTATTGCTTGCAGTTTGGTTACTGCAGTGTTTTGCAGAAAGGTCTTGAAATGAAATGGAATAGAATTTTTACTGTAAGTTGTTTGTGGAGACTGTGCCTAAAGCTCTGTGGATTCAAGTCCATGTGTGCGTGTGTCTTTGCTGTTACTGTGGAGTTTAGGGCAGTTAAGCCCCGGTACTGTTGTCATCACTTTGTAGAGTGATGTGATTTGCGGTTGAGGTGTGTTTTGTGTGTGTGTGAGTGCAGTAACAATACCTGTTTACAGTGTCTTTCCTCCACCAGGAACGTGTATTTCCTAAACTTCACAGTGACCCCTTGATTTTTCTCTAAAAAACTTTTTAGCTTTTTCTGGCACATGCAGGCTTTCCCCAGTATTTGCTCTATCCAAGAATGTTATTGTCAAGCGTTCTTTGTGTGGAATTCTGGCAGTTTTATCTGCTGCATTTATTTTCCACTTGTTGAACAGTTTCTTCTGGCCCCAATATACTTTATGCCCTAGTCTCCCTAGAACTACTAGAGGAAGATTGCGTCTCCTTTTACCTGCTTTCTTCTCCTGTTGAATTCTGCTTCCTAGAATATTTTCAGGGATACTTTCATAATAACTTTTCCATCACCAATGTTATGTAATAACTTTATTCAATTTAACGCAAGTGCTGTTTATGTATCATTTTGGTATCAATAGGTACTGTATTTCACAGTTTAGCAGTCTTTGGCAGGTTCTGTGCACGGTACAGAATTTTACATTAACAGTGTCACTGCGTTACGCACTTTGTAATGGAAAATCTGAAGATTTGCCTGGGCTTGTGAAAAGTGCTGAAGGCAGTACAAGTTTGACTACAGGATGAGACTTTCAATGTTAGAAGAGTGGTAGTCCACTTCATAGGATCTGTTGTAGCTTTTCTTAGAGAGGTGTTTAAGCCAGTTTATTTTGAAAGTGTCTACTAAAACAATTAGCACCATCATCCACACCCACTTGTACCTTGGGCACCCTCCACAGAAGTTTCAGAACAAGCTGTTTTCTGTGTAGTCTTTATTAAACAGGAACTAGTGAAGTATCTGCTGTATAGAGCCTGTCAGGACTGTCTTTTCAGGATGTTGAAGAAAAGGAAAATTCCAACTGAATCTAAACAGGTTAATGATGTGCTGAATGTCTGAATCTTTTGCTTGAGGCAGAAAGGATCTACACTGAAAAATACTATGGGAGTTAAACCCCACACTAACAAATACTGACATCACCTTTCTCAGCTTCAAGAAAGGCCAGTGGTGTCACAGTGAATTTGTAGTTTGAATATTTCTGTTAATAATCAGTATTTTTTTGAGTACACGCGAATATCTCAAGAAGCAAAAACTGTTAGTATCAAACATCTTCTCCCCAAAAAAAAGAGTCAAAGCCCTAAGGCATCTTTAAAAAGAAAAAACATTCTGTAATACACAATAGCAATTTGCTTTGTTTACCTTTCATCACAGAACATTGTGGCTGGCTCATGGTTTTGGATGGAGTTCCTTTTTGCTGTAAAATACATTTAAGATAATTACAGAAAGTGAATAAAAGCATATGTCTCTAAATCAGAATTGATATACTGGATATTTCATACGAGCCAATAGCGACCACAGGTTTCAGATTACTTTGCATCTGAACTGAGCTTTTGATTTATAGATAAATTCCCCCAAAAGAGAGGAATAAATACCTGTATTTGTCAGGCTGAAATTCAGAAGGGTAGTCTTTGCTCCGTCAATTCCTAGCGTGCATCCTTTGTCTGCCGTTGGAGTTACTAGGTGTGATTTTGTCTGTCTGGTGGACAGCAAGTATTCGCCATCAGCAGGTGGGGTGATGCAGCTCTGAAAAGACCATACTTTCACAGCGTTATGTATTGCTGTGGCTCTGACAGAAGGTGGGCAAGATGACTGTTAGGTAAAGCAGCAACTGGAAGGCAGGAAAGCATTTTAGTGCATCTGTTTTCTCATCAGCCGGTGGAGGTAGGCTCTCCTTAGTCCTGGTTGTAGGTGCTGTGCTCAGCAGTTTGCTCCTTTTAGAGTTTACAAAACTCCTTAAACTCCTCTCCCGAGGAGGCTAAGTAGGAGAATTGGTGTTGGAGATCGCTGCTGTTCTGAAGGAAATTTTGCTGTTGCTGTGTGCTATGGAGAAACTCTCAACAACAGTGAGAACATCGCCTTGGGTACTCTCATGAACCAAGTCCTCAGACTTAATGTAGGATTGCTGTAGCTGAGCGTTACTACTGCACGGCTGAATCTCATGTTACATTCTTACTTACAGTAAATACTAAATGAAACATCATGTATTTACACCAAGTGAGTGTGTTCCGGTGAACAGTAGAACATCATTTGTGTGTGTGAATAAAATGTACATGTGTACATAAAATATAATGCCAGAATTTTCTTAAGTTTTCCTGAATTTTAAAGCCAGAATGGAAATAAAACTTCATGTGTAGTTGATAGGAGGATCCTGTGACTTTCAGTGTGACCAAGTTAATGTGGAGTGAAATGGTGAATATCTGTAGCATCTGATACAGATAACTTAATCATAAGTTTGAATTTCCAGACCTTTTTTTTTTTTTCTTCCCCTGATGACAGCATGGGTAGGATTAAAGACACAGCCAATGACACAGGAAAAATACCTTGGAAGTACCTTACGGGATTTGCTTATTCCAGTTTTGAAAGACTGAAAAGTTAGCCGTCTGTATCTTTACTTACATTAACTAGCAGCGTTTAGGCTAGGCTGACATTAGCTGAAAGGCTGTTTGGGGTGGTCATTCTGTTTAGCTGACAGCAGTGTCCTGTACTTCTCTTGTGTGAGTCTTTCGACCCTGAGTGGGGGAAATGCACTTCAATAAGCAAAAGCAAAAAAGCCTGTGATACCGGGTTAGATATAGGTGCTGAAACAGTTTGATTTCAGAGCGTTGAAAAAGAAGTTTTTCTTAAAAATTATTTATCCTCAGAATTCTTGAACTTTTCTCCCGTCTTGGTGTGGTGCTAGAGCAGCACGATTCAAGTGATGAAGAGAACTGCAGAGATCGCTTTGAGCCATTAAACGTTGTTGGCAAACTGTTGTTTGTCACTTGTACTGGGTCTGTTCTGAAAGACAAAAAGTATTTCAGAAGTTTTGATGACTAAGAAATTGTCATCTGATATTACTAGAATATATGAATGAAACACAGCTTTCAGCAAGCGGAATGATTACAGTGACCAACTGTAAGATGAGAGTAAGAGACGTGCTATTGACACCTGCGTGTGCTTATGCTGCTCAATTGTATCGAGTGATTGTCAGTTGAATTATATTTTTTTTAGGTGACTTTTAGACATGATTCTTCAACAATGGAAGTGCAGGATGACCACATAAAGGGTCCCTTAAAGGTAATAAATTTCTTTCACATTTTACGAGCACTTTGAAAAGCATTCTTTTTCCATATTTGACCTAAATGGGTGTATGCAGTATGGGGTGAAAGTGGAAGGTTTAATTTATTACACAGGCCAGGTAGGATCACAAAGCATAAAAGGTAATGCTGCAAAGGCAGAGTTATTATGCTCTTCATCTTAACTTTTCCCTTTGTAGTTGAAGAGGATGCAGCACACAAGCTGATGCAAGCTTCTTTGTTCTTTTTGGCCTTAAAGCTGAGAAGTTTTGCTGTCTCCGATTTTTGGTCACTGTTGCTTTGGAGAGCTCAGCTGGAGGATTTGCCCAGCAAGCTCTTACACAAGAGAATGACATCACTCAGACTGGTTCTTGTTCCCCACCTGCTGGCAGGAAATAATCAGCTCAGTTGGCTGATTCTAGAGGAGTGCAAGAAAGGAGTTTTGAGGGATACAGATACATTCAAGTGAAACTGGAAATGTATGGTATATTTAATATAGAAATAGGTTAGAAATTAACTCTGCTAAACACAAAGGCGTTAACTTCATTGCCTGTTTTAGAAGCTCTCGTGCTAAGTAGCTTTTTGTATTTTAGGTCGGAACTGTTGTGGAAGTGAAGAATCCAGATGGAACGTACCAGGAAGCAGTTATCAACAAATTAACGGATGCGAGTTGGTACACTGTAGGTAAGAGAAATAGTTTTGTATTTGAATAAAACTCATGATTTAAAAAATAAGCCTGTGGCCTGGACGTGTCATAAACATGGTGAGAGAGATTTTTTGGAGATGCTCAGGTATTCAAAGTTGTTATAAACCCTCCCCCCAAATTAAACTTCTTATTTTGGATTTTTTGAAAAAACTGTGCCCCTCACAGTGTGAAATTGGGACCCCGAATAAAGACCTAGTGAATTGCTCTACAATTGGTAACTGCTTCTTAGATATTTAATATACTATTCTTAAATATTCTGAAGCAAAATATTCTGTCATACATACATCCTTAAAAAAGGAAAAGAAGTGCTTTTAAAACACAAATTGCAATACCTATTTTTCCCTACTGTCAGACTTGGCCCTGATAACAGCTGCTGTAAAAACAGACATAGCTTGTTTTTAAAAAAGTCTTTACCTGTTCATTTTCCCTACTTTCTAATGTGACATTTCAGACTTTGGATGATGTATCCACATGCCCACAAGCAAATACACTTTTTCCTTTAAAATTTTTTTTAAGGCTTTATATACATGGGTTTCCTCTTTGATGCTATATACCAGTAGATCAGTCTGTCTGGGGAAAACTGGTCAGCTGTAGAATGATAACATATATTCCATCTGTGCACTGATAGTCTTAAAGATACTGCAGAAATGTACTGGTTCTTGAGAAACTGCATATTCCTCTCCTTGGCAGATAACTGGGACATGGGAAGATGAAGACCAGGTCTTGAAAGAATGTGAGCAAGACTTAGTTGTTCTGAGATATTTAGGGTTGCTGTTGATGAAGTGATGCTGAACAACTAAGGAAAGACTAACTTTCCCTAGTCATAGTCCTTTTAGAAAGGAATAGAGCTGGAAGTTTAGGTAAGACTTTCCATAGAAGTGTTGCAGAAAACAACATCTGTTTTCTTGTTGGAGAAGTAGAATGTAGGAGTAAAGGAGAGACCACATTAGGATAAGGTGAAACATAAGGTACAAAGACAAGAATTAACATTATAGATAATGTTTTGATAATTAATATAGAAGTGGATCAGATGTGAGAGCCTTTAAGAATGAAATGGTGTAGCTGGTGTTTGAACGATGTTGTGTGTATATATTTCTGAAAAAGCGTGAGGTTAGCAGTTCAGCAAGAAGAACAAGATAGAGTCCATGCAGATCACATTTTGAAGGTAGGTGTCATGGAGTTGCAGCCTGTAAATCAAAGTAGATGTCTGTCAAAAATCCTGAACTTGAGAAACAGGAAGAGAAGATGTAAGAGTTGAGACTGGAAACCATGTTTTGTAGATAAAAGTAGACAAAACCACGTTCACCTTGCAGAATCAGTAAACGTAGTACAGCTGCTGGCTGTGTAACATACTTTGAGAGAGAAGTGACTCTAGCAGTGGATGGTTAGAGCAATCTTTGACAGGAGAGTGAGTGGAATGAGACTGAAATTATCGTTACAGGCAGCGATGACTTTGCAGATCTGAGTGAAAGCCCTGCTTCAAGGGATAGTTGCCATTTACCAGATTTCAGAATTAGCACACATCTTAACCAGCCGAGTTACCTAATGTTATCCTAGCACTTGTGGAGAAGTATCTAATTACCTGCATTGTTAATGATTTTATGAATAAAATTACTATGTTTTGGTCAAAAACTTTGTGAAGGGACAGAGAGATCTGAAGTAGCACCTTTCCAGAGCTTGTTACTTCAGACCGTGTATGCCACTGCAGCACTAGCATGTAGAATTTGGAGAAACAACCATTTTGCGGCTGTTTGAGAAGTGTTTTTAACACTAAAGAACAGGCAGGGTTGCTTTGAGAGCATCCCTGTCTGTCTTGTATTCACAAGATGTTGTCTGAATAGAAGTTGTATGTCAGTTTGTTTATACGTCTTTTTTTTGTGCTACTGCTTTCTGACCAAAGGAAGATAAGAACTAAATAAAATTTTAAAAACCCAACTGGTATAGCCTTTTAAAATTAGTATAGCACAGTTATAGAAATACATGAAGTGTCCTTAGATTACTTGCCTGTCCTATAAAAATTCCTCAAAAATCTCAAGCTATGCTAGTCCTGGCAGCTAGGTACTGTTTCATCATTTGTTTAAATATGTCTAGAAAAGTTTAAGTGATATTCTTAACATTTAACTCTGTGTTTACTATGAGGGGAAAAAAAATCATGGGATTGTTTGCTTCACTAAAAATGCAGAATTGTGCATGTTCGAAAGTAGTCTTAGCCCCTGCTGCACTTTTTTTGTCATTAAATTGCTTATTCTCAGAATTCAAAGTGGTTTTATTTACATTAAGTTGCCCCCCCCCTTTTTTTTTTCTTTTTCCTTACAGTTTCAGAGTAGGTGTTTTTAAATGCATTACACTCCTGTACGTCTGCTCAGTAGATTGTTTTGAGAATGTTCCATTAGATTAGAACGTCCTATGCATTCCAGCCATACGTGCTGTGCTGGCCATGCAAGCTTCCAGGGGCTGAGGCTTCTCCTTTGAATGTATTCGTATTATGGAACAAGATTAAGAACCCCTCTGGCAGGGAAGAGGCCACAAGCAGATTACCAAATAGGATACGTAATGTGGCTACCTCCCTGGCTCTGAATAGGTTTACCTCTGTTGTAGTCAACTTATCCCTTGAAGTGGATAGATTTTTTTTTTTTAATCTCTTATTATGTAAGGAGACTGTTATGTTAATTAACAGAAACTGAATTAGGAACCTGCTGCCTTCTACTTCACTTAACCAAGGGGGGGGCTTAATTATGTGTTGACTGTTTGAGATGCAGCTCCAAGTCTTTGTGTTTCCTTGTGCAGTTCTTGCCCTTGATACTTTTCAACACAAGGTTGACAGATCTATAACTGATATTTTATCGCGAAACAGTACTCAACAGTTACTGCAGTGTAAAACAGACCGGGGAATGGTGCTCACAAGGGGAAGTTTGTTCATCAACAGTACTGAATTTTATACAGGGATGTAAAATTCTCAGAACGAGGTAAAAGCTACTTTCATAATGAATAAATACTAGTCAAGAATTTTGATGTACCATGTTGCTTTTTGTATATTTTTATTTAAATTAGTAAACGTCGAAAATAGAGTATAGCGCCCGCTATTTGAAAGCCAGACGTGGCTGAGAATTAATCTCCCTAATCTTGGCAAGCATCTTTTGCCGGTTGACAGCCATGCTCCTGACACTGTTATTTTTACTCTTGTTTGTGAAAGTGCTTACATATTTTAGTTTTCTATCGCATGATTGAATTCTAATGAGACTGACAGAATCGGGCTTGGCAGTACTGTTGATGGACAGAAGAGAAGATTTCAATGAGGGTGAGAGACATGTTAAGAAATTGCTGAAACTTTTAACTTTTAATGTAATATTTTAATCTAATCTTGAGGTTGTTTCCGTGCCCACAAAAGTGTTCAAGGGCAGTGCAGTGTGGGGGCAAGAATAGAATTGTTATCACTGTTGGGGAGGGGAGGGCAGTTCTTATCTCACTGAACAGTGCAAGCATAGCCCCAAGCTTTCATCTGTTAAGTACCTGTAGAAGACTTGACAAAACCTTACTTTTTATATGGCCAGTTTATCAGGTTCTGAAGATCCCACCTTGAATGTGTGCAGTGCGTTTGAGGATTCAAACGGATAAAGTACGTAGCTGAAGCCAGCTGTCCTGTGAGGTTGTTTCCGGCTGACCTGGTGATAGCACAGGTAGCAGAAGGTCTTGAAACCAGGAGCTCCACCGTTCTCTCACTACAAGGGGGTTTTGATGACTGTCTGCACTTTGACAATTGTCATCTTCCCTAGGCTAAGATCACTGTTGGTTTGTAGTGTAGTTCAATGAAGTCAGTAGAGAAAGATGTTGAACTTTCGTATGACATTACACTGTAACTTTTTTCTCAAAATAGCCATTTTTGTTTCTCCATAGTAAGCTCCATTTGAATATTGTAGGAGTTCTGGTTATGTAATAAAGTTCTGTAAAAACTAAAAATTCTTGAAGAATAGTTTTTCAGTTCTAGCTTGCTTTGATTTCTAGTTTTGTGTCCTGATCCATGAATTGTCTGCTCAACTACTGATTACTTAGGATTCCATTTAACATACGCAAGCATGGAGTAGCTATGGTGAGACAGCAGCTTATGTATTTGGTTGATGTGTGCAAAGGCTTTATTGGATATACAGCAGTGTCCAGGTACAGCTTTGGTTTAAGGGCTGGCTACAGGAATATGTATCTCATTCTTTCTGACACGTAAATCAATCACTTACTGATACCCTGATTTAAAAAAAAAAATAATTTTTTTTTTATTTCTTGCCTCACTCCTTACCTGGTTACAGTATTTGATGACGGTGATGAGAAGACTCTTAGACGCTCTTCCCTGTGTTTAAAAGGAGAAAGACATTTTGCTGAAAGCGAGGTAATTGAAGAATTTTTATACGACAACTTTTTATTTAGAAAAATTTGAAAGTAATATTTTAGTTACTCAGTCTTTAGTATGTTATGCACATCCATGCTACTAAAAATGGGGATTATATAAAATACAGTCTAAGTCTGGCTTATTCTTTTTTAAAATCAATAAATACAATTAAATTTCACTAAATTGTGTAAGTTAAGAAACAAAATCAGCATTTAATATTTTTCATTTTTACCTTATGAATGGTCTATGGACTGTAGATCACACAGAAAACTGTGGTCACACAACTGCTTTGCTTTATATAAAAAAAATCTAAGTATTAATTGGGAAAAATCAAAGTATGATATGCAAAAGAAATATACATCTTTGGACATAATTAAAGTTCTGCGGGATTTTAGGAAGATCATCAAGTCTTAATTTGTAATAGCTGATCAACTTGAAAGAACAGTACTTTTCTTTTAAAAGGCAGATTATAAGTTGCTGTTACCTGTTAACTTGAAGTATTTTGATACCAGTTTGTGTCTTAAAGGTGACTTGCATGTTAAAGTATGCAGACATTTGTAGCAAATTTCCAGTAGTTGAAATTTCAGAGTGAGGGTTATTCCTTCTTATTGTGTAAGAGTCTGGACTGATGGGCAGATCTGTGGAAACAGGTGAGCTTGTTGGAAAGATACTGAAGACGGGGTTTTTTGCTCTACATAAATACACTTTATTATTGTGGTCAGCTGAGCTTGTTGCCTGCTTACTGCATTCTTGGTAAAGGTTCAGATACCTTCTAAAATCTGAAGTTAGGATTAAACACATGTGAAGAAGAGGGCCTAATTAGATGCCTAGATCTGGATTCAGACGTAAATGCCATGATTTTGAAGATTGTATTGTACGTTCAATTAGTTCTGTTATTGATGATCAGCACTCCTGAAAATTAGATTGCTTCTGTTCCATAAATACTATTTTAATATGGTTTCAGGAATATTGATTTATAGTAAGCAGGTTGAAAATTTTAGTCTGTATATGGTGCTTTGTGACCTGTTTCACTGAATGAGAGTAATTTCAGATTATTTTGTCAATTCAAAGAAACCTTGCATTCGGATGACTCCTGCTTTGTATTTTGTCATCATTCTTACTGTCTTAGTTTTCAGTGGCTTTTGAAAAGTCACTGATACGCAGTTCATTGTCACCAGCCCTCACTGAAACTCACGTTGTGCATTTCTAATAATTACCTCATGATTGCATAGCTGCTCAGCAGGGAAAATTGCATCTCTTATTTGTTTTGTAAGAACCAGTACCACACAATTGTCTGGTTCTGATGTTGCTTTAGCTTCGTCTATGACCTCCTAAGTCTGTAAGATCTTTTAGGGTGTCCACCACACTCAGAAGTAATCATGCATTTACTCTTAATATTTAAAAATCCAGTTTTATTGTCTCTGCGTCCACTTCTGTCTGACACAGAATACTTTGGAGATTCTGCTTGGTTCTTAGAATTTCATACATGACTCAGAAGTGTAATTTGGATGACTGTGTTTACTTTGGAAGGCTTTATGCCTTTTCTCAAAGAGCAAGAATAAGTGCCTATACGAAAAACTCCGTGTACCGGGAGCCTTCAAATCTGCAGTGGTTATTTAAACAGGCAACAGCAGTCCCAGGGGAAAAAAGTACTGCATGTCCATGAAGTCCTTCTGTTGATGCTTTGGCATTCTCCCTGAGCACAGAAGGTTCTTTCTTTCTCTCCCTGTCTCTTTGTTTTGATGTTAATACAGCATCATTTAGGACCCTCTCAATTATCAATATGGCAACCTCTTTAAAATTGGTTTAGAATCTTTCTCTCCCATATCAAATTATGAATTGCCAACAAAAATACAATTAACCTGTCATATTTGCTGCTACTGAGTTATTTTATTTTGTAGGGGACCTTTGTTCATTTATAAGTAGATGATTGGGTGTTTAGCCTGATGATAGGACAGGCAGAGAATTCAGCCTGTCGAGGTGGAGTCTCCCAGGTCAGCAGAACACCTGATGCTTAATTCTCTGTGTTTGAATCGTCCAAAGGCAGGGCTTCTGGGAAGAATTGTCCATGTGTTGGACAGAAGTGAATTATTTGAAGGTGTGGGGAGAATGCTTTGGAAAAAAACCCAAACCAAAGCACACTACTTCTTAAAATTAAATCATTGATGTCTCTGCTGTGCTTCTGTATTTCTTTTGTAATGACAGTCTTTCTGTTGAAAAATAAATTGCTTTAACCAGATTATGCAAATTTGCGGTTTGGAGAATAAGTTGTGCCAGTTTTTTTGTAAGTATATGTATTTTTTCATTTCAACAGACATTAGATCAGCTTCCACTCACAAATCCTGAACACTTTGGGACTCCTGTTATAGGAAAGAAAACAAACAGAGGAAGGAGATCCAATCATATGTAAGTTCAACATCTTTGTATCTGTGCTGTCTGTATTCAATTCTGAAGCTTTCAGTGTGTGTTGTTTTATTAGCTGCATGTTAAGGCTTCTCTTATTCAAAAACCAGGAAGCTATATGAAAAGTGTTGTTTAGCACTCAAACTGAAAGCCTGTTTTACATGTATTGTTGCATGCAAGAATTACAAGTCTTCGTGTAATCTGTATTTAAAATAGTACCAGGTATAGGCAAGAGGTTTTCTTCTTGGTTTTGTTACTCAAGTAAAAAAAGAAAGTGGCATGCCAAGTGGAAATGTGTTGTTAAGCTATATTCAGAAGCTTCTCTGTAGTAGAATATTAGTAGTACAAATGTGTTGGACTCAAACTAAAGCCATTACAATGCACTCTTTGTCCAGCTGATACGAAGTCTTTGTAGAAGGTACTAGAATCCTCATGTGGACCTTTGGTTTCTTGTTACAAGGTCTCTGAAGGGCTTTTAGAAATAGGTGAACAGTATTATGGTTTGCAGCAAAGTTTATTGACAGAAAAAGAAAAAGCTCAGGAGTGTTGGCTGGATTTCCTAGGTGCCAAAATTCTTGGTAGTTGCGATCTTGAAAAATCAGTGTTAAATACGCCACTGACTGTTGTTTGTTGTTTGTGGGTGGGGTTGTTTCTGTGGTTGGGGGAGTGTGTTTGGTTTGGGTTTTGCTTTTAAAAGTTTTGAGGTGAGAGTGGCTGGGGTGGGAAGAGGGTTTTTGTGCTTTGATTACCCTTTCATGCTCTGTCTTTTTGACAGCTGGAAATAAATATTGCCCTGTATATGTAGAGGTACTATAAATTTACTCAGTTATTGACTTACTAATTTGTGATGTATTGAAGGAAAAAGCTGGAAGAAGCTAGCATATACCACAGAGAATGTGCTTGCAGCATCCTCGGTGTCTGTGACTGGGTTGTTTTCTCTGTTTCACTAACTGTACAGGACATTATTATGGTATAACAACACATTTCTCTTTATCTTGTTATTAATACTGACTGAACTGAGTAAAAAGACAAATGGCATAGATACTGGTATGACTGAGCTAGGTTACAGTCTATCTAAAATAGTCCTGGCTTTCTCTCTGGTGCTTGACTTCTTTCTCTTCCCACAAGAGATTCTTAAACCCCAGAAAGCAGCCTGAAAGACTTTCATACTGTATTTTAAAAGAAATCACTGCTTTAAAAAAGGATATGAGGGGGAACCCAGTGCTTTATCAGCAGTGCACATGATGATGTAAAATTAGGGTAGGGAAAATGAAACATAATAATTCACCTTAGACTGTGAAATCAGTTGTCTTCTGTTACACAAATGCAAACCATGAGCCTTCTGTTAATGTCGAACTTTGTACTCAAAAGTACTTACCTGAAAAATGGAAGATAGCTTTTAAAGTTCTGCTCGTTGTGCTCATTGGACACGCTGTGTATTTTCTGAGAATTAACCTTCAAAATGACTAGTAAAAAAATTATATGTCTAGAGAGGCAGGAGTGTTGAGTTTTTTATTTTTTATTTTATTAATCAGTCGCATGTAATTTTAGTTGGAGCAGTTTTGTGCATTTAGACTTCCCATATGGTTAAAACCAGGTCCAGCTTTGCACTGGAACAGTCTAAACAATGAGCTAGAACCTTTAATGAAAATGTATTAGCACCTTTGCCCATCTGCTTACATTCCAATACTTTGGTCAGTGTGAAACTGAAACAGTCATTGAAATGCTTCACTTGCACATCTTGAAAAAACTGTTTCAGGTTAAATAGACTTCTTTTTCTCTTTGTTGTTCACCTTCGTAGCTGATGTTTCTTCTTCGGAGATTTGTCCTCTCTCAAAATAGCTTTTTATTCTGTGTGGCCATTAAAGTAAAAGCATAGAGACATTAAGAGAAAAACCAAAACAGTTTAGTGTAATGTTGGTCCAAAACTACAACTGCAACGGTATTTGTGAACAGTGCTTCCCTAGGGCAGAGTTCTCGTTTTGATTGTCCGGACAGTGCGTTTCTGTCCCTCCGTGGCAGTGCTTGGTGGTGTGTTGTTCGGTTTTTGCATGTATGACATGTAGATGTGCATTTCTGAGTTTGTAATGTTTGAGTTGTTATTATATTATCCTTATAAATACTTATATTCATTTTTATCCTAAAACACTTAACAGGGAATTCAAGTCACTGTTATTTGTGCCTCTTTGACAATTAGCGTTGGGTCTCCGGTGATTGTAATAGGCAAGTTTTGAATAGTTGAGTTTTAAGTCTTTTTCTGTTGTTTAGTCCTGAAGAAGAATCTTCATCCTCTTCCAGCGATGAAGATGAAGATGATAGGAAACAAAGTGATGAGTTATTAGGAAAAGTTGTGGGTGTGGACTGCTTCAGTGTGGATAAAAAGAAAGCTCTGTGGTTTCCAGCCTTGGTAAGAGTTTCATCTTTATTTTAATTTTGTAAAGTTTCAGTTGTTTTCTAGGCTCTAAAGAAAGGTGGCCTTTTTCATTTTTGGTGGGTTAATCTATATTTTTATTAGACCTTAATATGTTTCTTCAAATTGAACTGTATCATAATAGTCAAAAGAAATATTGTTTATGTAAAAATGTTTGTTTACAAAAAGTGATTGCTAACATGGCTTTAGTTTTTCCAAACAGCCAGAGCTTATTGACCTAATTCCAACTCAACAGTGTGTTTAGTGCTACTGAACTAAAGCTGTGGTAGGTAATAGAGAATTGCAAATGAATTTCCTTTAAAATAACATTGTAGTCTTTTAGTACAGATTTTTCTACCAGCATTTTCTATCTTCCTTTTGTTCTGGCTTAAAGACACTTTTTTACAAATAAACTTGTAAAAAAAATACTACTGTTAGTCTAAGGATTGCATATAGACTGGCTGATACTTGGAAATCAGTGTACTTCTGTATGTGGTATCTTCTAGTAACATGCTTACTAATTTTTATTTTTTTATTAATTGTACATATTTGAATTATTTCTCCCTGGCAATGAAAGCTTAAAATATTTATGTACTTTCAGGAAGACTTGTGCTCTGCTTTTGAGAAGATTCTGCACAGTAACGTTTAACTCTTCTTAGTGTGTGCAGTAGCTTTCAGTTGCAACTTTCTATTTGTCACCGCCTGTGTCTTGCGGTACAGTCCAGAGGCTTTCCAGCAGGACTTCTTTCAGAAAAGTTGCTGGGGGAGAATGAGTCATTGAAGTCATCTTCACAACAAGGGAGAGGGCAGAATATACAGCAAGGAGATAACACGTTAATGACAGAGCTTTCAGTAACAGACAAGAAAATTGAGCTGTTCCTTTAGTGAAAGCTGTCATCGGGATTGATGCAGCGTCACCCACCTCGCAGTTGCACCCTGGGAAGCGGTCGGTTGGGCTGGCCTGGGCTGGCGTGTGTCACGCCGTTGGGTCACCCTTCTGGTCACGCTCGTGGCGGAGAGCAGTTTCCCGGCAGCTCTCTGGTAGGCGTTGTGCATGCGTGTGGCGTGTAGTCCTACTCAGGATAGCTGTGGGTCAGGCCTCGTGAACTGAGTTGTTGCTTGTGCTCCCGAGGTTTACTAAAGCTGCCATTACTTCTTTGGCTTTCGTTTGGAGACTGGAATAGCTCGTTCTTCGTGGAAAGCTTCCTGCAATGAAGGAGAAGCAGCAGGGGGATAAAGTTTGAGGGTGGAGCTCCTTAACTCTGAAATAGCTTATCCTAGATTAACTGTTGTTTTAGTAATCGGGTTTATAGCTCTGCAAATAACCATCATATTACATTTAACCTGAAAGGTTGTGCCAAAGGATAGATTTATGCTCCAAATAGCTGCCTTTTTTTTTTTTTCAGTCCCCTCCCATGTAGCTATGCCTCTCCATTCTTTTACTGTATAAGTAGATTACCTCTGCTATGTCAATAAAGTAATTTTATATTGTCACTGGTGAATTTTGCTTTAACTTTATATTATGCAAATTGTAATTATGTGAATAATACAATGAAAATTTAGGTTTAATATGCTGAAGAATGCGTATCTCAGACGTACTTTGTTACTAGTGATAGTGTGTACAGATATGCTTTGTGTATAAGCACAGAGGACATTGTGCAAGTTTATTATGTGAGAAGAAGTTCAGGGGTTAGTCTAAACCTTTACAGCAGGTAACAGTTAAGACAGTTAAGATTAGTAGTGGAAACTGACTACTTTGGATATCAGTCCTATAACCAGATAGCCTGTCACTTATAAATGCAAAACTGTAGAGGTCTCAATTAGGTGAAAACTATTTTGAGGACTCAGTGACTGACTACATGTTTTTAATCCTGCACACATGGGTGTTTTTGGTTTTTTTTGTTGTTTTGGGTAGGTGGGTGGATTGAGAGCAAGGGCTACCTATAATTGTAAAAAGGCCTGGCAGTTGCTCCTTATGTCAAGGGGTGTGATTTAGTAAGCCTTAGAGCACTATTTAGTTTTAATGTGTACTTAAAGGCTTTTGGAAGGTGCAGTGAGGAAATGTGCTTGCAGCATTTTCAGAAAATTGAGTTTACATAGGATCATCTCTCTCCTCCTCCTGTGGCTCCAGTGGAGTTTGTTTTGCAAGGAAACCGAGAAAGCTTGGTTCAGGCAAAATTGAGGTGATGTTCTGTGACGTAAAGGCACTTTGATGAGGTTGCGGTAAGCTGTTTTCCAACCTCTGGATGGTTTCCTGACTACTAAGATCTTGATGCTTGTAGAAAACCAATAGCTGAAGCCCGAAGGGCCTTTCTCCATCTTCAGGGAGCTGGGAGATTGCACCTGTCTGTTTCACAGGGGGGGTGATAATCGCCATCTGTTATCTTGATCCTAAAACACTGTTGCAAACTATACTTCAAACTGCATTTCAGTGAGTAAGTTGTAGTTTTGTAAAATTCATTCTCTGTAGACAGTAGAATGCAGTGAATTTGGAGATTTAGGCTGCTAAGATTTATTTTTCTTGAGAAGCAAATTTAACCTATGCTCTGTGATATGCAACGCTATTTCCAAATCAGCTGGAGCTTTTAACTTTACGTTCTAAAATGCTATATGGCTGGTGACCTGTGCAGGGAGGAAAAAAACCCTTTTGTCATGCAGTATCTTTGTGTGTTTTGTGGAAAAAGCAGGACTGAAAGCAGTTGGTGTAAGAGAGAAGAGTGTTTTACCAGGGTTAAATTAGGGCTGCAGTCATTTGCTGCTCCTGGAGGTTTCGTAGCAGCCAGAAATTTCTTAACTTCCAGGGAGCTGCACACGTTTTGAGAGGAGAGAGATGAGTGATGAAGAGCATTGTTTTTCTCTTCTGCAACTCTGGAAATTCAATATATATTTTTTTTATTAAATTCCTGGAGCTTTTTAATTAGTGACTTGTATACTGGTTTAACCAAACTTAAAGAGCTTTTGAAATTGCAACAAATAATTAATGCGTTGTCTCAGTGCTAGACTTGATTAGTCTACTTCTTGAACTAAAGAACCTGCTATAATACTTGTACTTGAGGCACTCTCCTAGGTAGATAACTTACGAATCCTCCATTGTAAAATTGCATTTTATAAATCCTGTATACCTTTGGTTTTGAAACTGTATGTGGTTACATCCTTGCAATTTCTGGAAGTTTTTCAGAAGAGGTCTCTGAACTCAGGTGGCAGCACTTGGTGAAAGCTCTGTCCTTTTAGGATGTGGAGCAGAATAAGATGTAGTGGCATGACAGGCACTTACCTTTGTCAGAATACTGTTCGGTCGTAGTCTCTGGCAGCAGCTGTCAGCTGAAGCAAGCATGAACTCATGCGTTCAGTAATTTCAGGAGGTCATCGCTCCAGTGTTTTGAGGGATCTCAGTGTTGCTAAAGAGAAGTGAGCCCAAAAGGTTTTTGAGAAGCATTGGTATATGCTGTTACTCTCTTGATTTTCCCTTTTCTCTCTAAACTTTGCATTTGTAATATCTTTGCAGGTGGTTTGTCCAGATTGTAGCGATGATATTGCAGTGAAAAAAGACAATATTCTTGTTCGCTCTTTCAAGGATGGCAAATTGTGAGTAGGAATGTAGAGTCTGATAATTGAATAAAATCTGTACCCATCAAGTGAAATGTAGTATGAGATGTGTTGGGTAAAGTATTCGTAATATCAGTAAGCTCAGTAAATTTCTGCAAAGATTTTTCTGCTATTTAGAAAACTGTAAACAGCCTACATGATGATGAAGTTAGTCTTGAACTTTGTCATCGTTAATAATGGGATGCACAAATCTATCTGTCTTTAGATTTAATTTCCTTGTTACAGTGGTGGTAAGCAAAGCAGTAGTTTGTGACTTCGAAACTGGCCTGAGACTTTCCTGCTCTGGCTGCAATAGAGCGCTGCTGTTGAGAGAGGGGGCCATAAGCTTGCCCAGCTTCAGAGAGGGGTGGGTGGTGGTGTGTGCGTGCAGGCACATACACCACACGCACGGAAATTCCCTTTCTTGTTTCGAGGTAGTAAGGCATACGTTTGTCTCAGTCTAGACTACAACTGCATGTTGTCAAGTTCTTTGAGAAGAGCTGTAAAGGGGGCAGAAGGGGGGTTGACGGATGGTTTTTATTTTAGAAGTTGAAGCTATTTGTTGTGCTGGGTTTGTTTTAACAGAATGCTTTCACAGAAAGGATATTGCAATATTTAACAGTTTAATTGCAGTTTAATTACTTACTAAGTCTAGGCTATCGCTTTACCATCTGATAGTTATTCGGGTGTCAGTGCACGTCACTGGAGAAACACACATAAGCATCTGCACACACAAGCACGTACCCCCACCCCCCAGAGCTGCAGTTCAGATTTGCTTCCTTGGATATGGCCACAGTAGAAATTAAAAAGTGCTTTGTTCTTTCAATTTGGAAGTCTGTCGTTTCATACTGACAACTTATACTAGTAGTCATTTTACGTTTTAAGCAAGGTAGGGTTTTGTTGTTTGTGGGTGAGTAGTTACTTGAAAGATTAACATGAGGTTTTTGTTAAGTAGTATATATTTGGGAGATTGCAGAAACTGTGTGTTAGTGGAAGAAGAATGCTTCCTTTAATATGCAGTAAATGCATATGGATGGTCTAACCAAATTTATGTAGAAGTTTTGTTTTTAATCCACTAACTGACTAATACCTATCAGACTAACACTATAGAATTGTCAAGATGTATTTCATATGCTGCTTCTGTATGTTTAGTAAGTGTATTATAGCCTTAGTGATAGCTCTGTATTACACTGTCAATTTAGCTTTCAAATATTTAATTTTTTTTTAACACTTTCTGAATTATCTAGCGTTTCTGTGCCAAGAAAAGATGTTCGGGAGATTAGTGATACTTCACCAAAGCCTGATGCTTTGTTAAAACAAGGTAAAAATAACTTTTTATGAGAAAACACGTGTATGTATTTACTTTGTTATGTAAATTGAACCACATTTGTGGTAGATTGGTTTATGTCTTAAAATACAGGATCTTTTCCTATAGCACAGTGTATTGAAGGAGAACATGTCTGAAAATATAGAAGAACTTTTTTTAAAAAACAAACAAACCAAAACCCTACACTCTACTGCACTTGTTTTGAGCGTAGGCACGCCAAACAAAGGATATAATCATACAGCGCACAGTGTCTTTATAGGTTATTTAGTATTCGGTCTTCTGCAGTAGACCTTCATAGAGTTATTCTCAGTTATAGTACCCCTAATAGTTGTAAGTAACCTTTATGCACTGTAAAGAAACTGGGATTGTGGATTCATTTGAAAGTTTAAGTTTGTGTGATCAAACTCTTCGAATTAGCTTGTGCTTATTTCTTCCTCCTTCTCCTCCTTGTTCAATATACGTAAACAACAGTGTAAACCTATTGGAATAGG
>Ga0065711_1027467_pt1 | contig 49103 bp, 39 predicted proteins | sample Hoacrofraction12_FD_59098 | JGI IMG/M metagenome (GOLD analysis project Ga0065711, IMG submission 59098) | Hoatzin crop microbial communities from Cojedes, Venezuela - Epithelial fraction 12 v2 (version 2) | ecosystem: Host-associated > Birds > Digestive system > Esophagus > Crop | place... | reverse complement strand
GGCTCTGTTTGGCCAGGTGGGGTCAGCCCCCACCCCCCGGCTGTGCCCCTTCCTGGAGTCCGGTGAAAATTAACCCTGTCCTGGCCAAACCCAGGACAACTCCTTACAGCCTTTGGACGCTGACAAACACTCTGCAGGCCAACTTTGAACCACGCACTTCATACGGTTTCATGTGGAACCTTTAGGCTGGAGTTGCTTCACATCCATGACACTCTTGCTGTGGCCGTGACACCTAATGTAATGGTGCCAGCAGTGATCCAAAAATCGGAATGAAACTCACTCAGCACAGAGGCTGTGAGCCTCCTACCAGTACTGCTCGAACCACCTCCAAACTCACTGGAGTCATGCGTGATCCCACATACGCAGGATCCATTGCTCTGCCTTCAGCTCCTCTCTACCTCTATTTTTGTCAGCCCATTGGCCTGCACAAGCTGAGCAGATACTGGTATGCTCACAGATCACGCTGAAGTGCCAGCCCTGGGAGGAAATAAGCACACCCACCTCCCACCGACTCGGAAGCACTCAGCACCTTACTGGAGCCTTCTGAAATGTACTGCTCTGCAGTCGTTGTCCAGAGATTAAATCTAGGTATTGCAGACGTCCCTGTACATGCAAGGTGTTCGTTCTTTCTTAAAATACAGTGTGTGGTAAAACCTGCAGGGGCGAACAAATCAATCCAAATGTTGGAAGCATATCAAGAGTGCCCTCACAGGCAAACTGATAAATGCACAGAGCTGCATGAACAAATCTGCAACCTGCTGAACATAGGGATGTAAACAAGTCAGGGAAGTGGTCAAAATAGTAACCCCGCATGTAAAGCAGAGAAATGAGGGTCAAAGAGGTTTAACTAAGTTCATAGGCCCAAATCCCACTGTATGGCTATCAGAACAACTTCATACTTAGGGAGTTTTGTACCAAGGACTGAAAGTTTATGAGTAGAACCACTCACTGCTAATAGTAATATATATGAAAAGTGTGCTGTTAAAAGCAATAGTAATAATAGCAAACCTTATGGGAAATGACTGTGCTCCAGGTAGCTTCAAATATGTTCTTGTCTTATTCCAAAATTAAACGAATGCAAAGCAGCACATGTAAAGGAGCAATCTACTGCCTGAAATTGTTTTTTTACCTCCAGTGTTGCAATATTGAAGGTTGAAAGACTAAAGATTCTGTGAGTCTAATCTAAACATTAGATTATGCCCCAGGATACTTCACTGCATTTCTCATCTCTCCCCTGCAGAGTGAGTTTGTTTTGCATGTTTATGTGGGTGTTCAACATCACCAGGAGAAAAAGACATTTAAAAAAATAGAGCAAATATAATAGAATTTTCTTCGCACAGAACCTGTAAGAGCCTAGTTAACATTCCAGAATATCTGAGGGGATTTGAAGAGGCAAGCAGATTGAATTAAGGTATTAAGATTAAAACAATAAAAAACAGCAGATGGGACCTTGGACATAAATCAAACTATACGCGATAAGCAAAAGACAACTTAAAGCAAAATACACTCTTGCCACATTTTATGAGGTACAATCTTTAAGAAAAGTTATGATATATAGAACATCCTGAGGCTTCAGTGCCTCACTGGCATTGAGATAATATATTTTTTGACAAACAAACCCTGTTTTTTAATGCAACACTTAACTGCAGGCTTGAGAGCTGTTTCCACTGCGCATCGGTGGCACACACAGTTACCTGGAAGAAGTACAAGGTTAATTTCTTTAGAAACCGGTGCTACATTCACCTAGGTGCTACACATTTTCCCACACATACAGACCAATTTTCTGAACACATGTTAAGTGATAGCAGCAATACTAAGCAATAACCTGGTTGTGAGTGTGCAGCTGCTGAACGAAAGGGGCAGTTGGAGTCCAACTTGGTTCACCAACATGAGCTCTCACCAGCTGAGAGTGGCTCCAAGTGTTGTTTGGTTCTGTGAGGGAAGAGGCTGAGCAGCAGGAAGGGCGTGGTGTCCACCACATTTCTGAATCTTTGGTTTCGGTAACACTAAAAGAAGTGGACTTGTTCATTTAAGCAAGACGCAGTTTTATGTCCCCCAGGTATCCTGCAAGAAAGATGCTGAATGATAATTTGCACGTAATTCCTCACCTCCAACAATAAAACTTTCCTCCCTTTTAGGAAGCAAGTAATTTTTCTTTAAAATTATGTTCCAAAACCTTAATATTTTTAGCACATAGTTACAGAGCTTGCAAATATAATAGAGTTTTGTCTGTATTTGTGTTGTGTATAGAGATGTAATGTGTTTCTGTATTTCTAATCTGAGGGCAGAAGAATGTGTATGAACTATAGAAGGAAACTCTTGATTTATGAACAGTAAACACTGATCACTCCTGCAAGCTACTGGCACAATTTCTGTACTGTGAGTGTAATGGAACTATATACTGTAAAATATTTGTTTCAATTGTTGACATTATCAACTAATTTGATAAATGACAATATTTCAGTAATGTAGATTTTATGGCCATATTGTAGGATGATGAACATCCTGTATATGTGATGAATAGGCATATAAATATAGACACCCTTCACTTAAGAGAGCAGAGAGATCGCTTCTTCTGATTCAGACATACAATCTTTGTTTGCTTCTGTTTTTATAACATTTAGAAAAGCGAGAGGCCATGCAACAATTATATTGGCATGGCTTATTCATGCACTGAAAGGCAGTGACAAAATGATTTTGCTTCTACCTCCACATACATACACTAGCCCTGCAGTTAAACTAATTAACTTTAGCAGAGTGTGTGATGAAGTGGGAGCATGAGATTATCTGATCTGGGTAAACACTTACTTAGAGAGAATGGATCAAGCAGTGTTCTGGATCTTTCTTGCGTTCAGCCATGGGGGGCAAGGGAACCAACTATGTTGGTTACATCTCAGCCAGACATCAGTTTGTCTCAGCTGTGCCATCCTGTCCTCAAGCACTGCACCTCGCATTCAGCCTGACTTTGCCTCCAGGAGGGCCTGAGAGCCATCGCTGAGAGAGAGGATGTGATCTCTGAGATGGTGAAGAAAGCAGAGCTGGGCAAAGCCCCAAGCCCCACGGCTATTAGCAGCCAAGACCTCAGCCAGGGTGTCAGGCTCACTCTGCTCAGCAGGAGCATGCAGACATCTCCAGCTGCCACGGTTGGCATGGCTAGGCTGATGCTTCATAGTGGTGAGCCTGGGAGTTGTCTCTCATCCTGGAGCAGAGACCAGTAAATCCTTGAACTAGGTCTACTCGGGGTCTTTCCAAAGAAACAGCCTGCCCAAAGCAGCAGGTTTGTGCAGTGGTGGTCGAAGGAAGGTGATGTGGACACCTGACCCTCCTGTGCTAGCTGGCTTGCCTGAACACACTTGCAACCTCCCTGGCAGCTCACAGAAACCCTTCTGCTGCAGGAGAAACCACAACATGACAGCCACCCTGACCTGATCTGTGCCTGTCTCCTCCAAGGAGAGGGGCAACCGCCCACAGCACAGTTGCCTCATGGTGGCATGCTGAGGAAAAACTCCCTTTATGGTAGAGCTGCTGCTCAGCTCTACCGTATGCCAGCACAGAGCCAGGGGCAGATCATGAACCCACCTGCCCTTCTTCCTGCTTCCTTCCCCCCTCCCCTAGCAGAGTCCAATTCCTCTGCTGGCCCGCTGCACCCCAGCCCACTGCAGGGCAAGGCTTCCCATGTCTGCAGCTTGTTGGCCACAGCTGGTTTGCAACAGGAGAACCGGTGAGTGTCTCCTGTGGCTGGCTGCTCTGCTAGGGTTAACACAGTGAGTGCCGAAGAAGTCAAGCCGTTTTGGTACTGCTGCTTGCTTCTGTTTGGCTGCAAATACCTCACGTTTCACTTACGGTCTCAGTTCATGGCTTGTGTAAGCAGATGGAAACTTCTGCTTGCCTGTGCCTTAAAAGCACATTTCTATCCCTCATGATCACAGGGTAAAGCTCAAACACGTGATTTACTTGCATTCTGGTTTTCCAGAATCAGACAATAAATAAAATTTGCCTGCTTTAATACTGGTTTTAAGCCAGCTGTTTCTGAGGCCTGATTCAGAATTTTTAATGGTCCTGCAAGAAAATTCTTGGCATGGCAACAGAAATGCAGGTTCCGAATAAATACTTTCCACCTCAGCAGAGATCCAGCAAGGCCTCCCTCCTGCAGGAGATTCTCTGGCCACCCATGGATGCCTTGGCTGCACCAGTAAAACTGATGTGTGCGGCAGCAACAGCTGCCTCATGGACTAGAGTCAGACCTGCAGCTTCCTACAATGGTTTGTGTCAGATCTCATTTTTTAGCTAATCCAGAGACCTGGACATGCTAGAAATTACTTTTTACAACGTATCTGCAGGGCTCAATTATTACCTTTCCAATAAGAGGGAAGAGGGAGGGGGAGAAAGAGAGAGAAATGGAGAAAGAAATTCAGAAAATACGTATAATTTCAATATTATTGCAGACTGGTAAAATAGCAGTCTCTGCAAAAAATACAGACTAACTGTCAATAACAAGACCAGGAACAGAGCACAAAGTAACCTTGCTTCTTGTGCACGGTTCCATGCGCATAAAATTACCTTATGAAAACCATATGTCTGGTCATTCTGATTAGGAAATCTGATAGCCTGTGGCATGGACTTCTCACAAACAAAGGCATTGCTAAGTGATAGGGGGAAGCAAAAATAAGCCTGCACCATTCCTAGGAGCTGCTTGCAGGCCTGTTGCAAGCAGTGACGCTAGTAAAATGAGCTATACAACCTCTGTACCCTGTTTATCATTATCCTTTCCTGTTAGCACTTGGCAGGGACAACAAAGAAATAGGGCCAAAGACAAATGCTGAGTCGTACCATGTTGCTGATGCCTGAAACAAGTATCTCTACCCTCCCCCCAGGCTCCTTCCCCTTCCTCAAATCCACCTGATGCACTCGAGACACTGGCGACTGGCTTTTGCCTGTCATCTGCCCAAACCATGCCTGCTCTGTACATGGTGTGCTTCCTCATTCTCAGAAGGCGCTTGGTCCATGATTGAGGGCCTTGGGAAGCTCCTGTCCTTCCCATCAAGAACTGAAATGCACCAGGATCAGATGACCTTATAAATGCTTATAAATATCTCAAGGGTGGGTGTCAGGAAGATGGGGCCAAACCCTTTTCAATGGTGCCCAGCGACAGGACAAGGGGCAATGGGCACAAACCGAAGCACAGGAAGTTCTGTCTGAAAATGAGGAAGAACTTCTTCCCTCTGAGGGTGACGGAGCACTGGAACCGGCTGCCCATGGAGGTTGTGGAGTCTCCCTCTCTGGAGACATTCAAGACCCACCTGGACAAGGTCCTGTGCAGTCTGCTCTAGGTGGCCCTGCTTCAGCAGGGAGGTTGGACTAGATGACCCACAGAGGTCCCTTCCAACCCCCACCACTGTGATTCTGTGTTTCCAACCTTTCTCAATATTTGCCTCCTTAACATTTTTCCAGTGCCCATGTGATCCGCATCTAGAAACGTCGTTTGCTCAGATGGCTGCATAGTAAATACAGACTTGCTTTCCTGAATTACCTTCCACAGACCACTCCCGACAGACAGGGCTGCCCCAGAGTCTACCAGCTGTCCTCAGGCAGCGTTATCTTCTGTCTTTGTAAAAGAGGCATGAGTGATCCCCAAAGTATGGCGTCAGCTCAGATCACCATTTGTGGATTCCTCTCAGACTTTTCCTGTGGAACTGAGAGCTGAAAGAGGAAGATCCTCTGACATAAAACCAGAAAACCCAAGTGTGCCATTTAAATTCTAGGAATCAAACCATTTCAGCTCATCATTGGATGGAGAATGACAACCTTTCAGGTTAATGTGAAAAGCTGAATTTATATAGATACAAACATTTTGGTATAGTCGAGTTTTCCTGCCTGTGGAAAATTAACCTTCTTTTCCAACAGAACATGCTTTGGGTCATGGCAGTGAGCAGATGTCTATAATCTCCTGCACGTGGAGAATTTCCGTAACATCAGAATTAGCAAGAAGTAAACAGGGAAAAAAATCCCTGAAAGGAGACAAATGGAAGACTGATGTGGCTGTGTTCCACAAAGTACGTTCTGCAGCTGCATCACTGCTCTGGAACAAAGGGGAATATAATTATTGTTGTTTTACTTTCATTTCCCATTAGCAAAGCAAAAGCCAAATTAAAGTGGTTGTTATTTCTGCAGCAGAGAGCTGGCTGAGGTGAGTATACGAGGTCATGCAGGAAAATCTACGAGGAGACTATTTCTTAAGCCTGACTAGCTCACACACCCTGTAAAAAACGTACCAGTAAAATTCACCAGTCAGACTTTGCTGTTGCAGAGCTGAGTCAAAGCTCCTCAGATGTCCTGAGGAGAAGACTCGGCCACACCTGCCGGAGTAGGGCAGGACTTGGCTGCTACTGCTGTCGGCAAGGAGTGGTAATCCCTGGGGACGGGGGGTTTGTCTGCTTCTTTTATCCCGGCTGCTCCCTGCCCCATGCTCCCAGCCTTCCGCAGTAGCAGCAGCCCCTCCATCCAGGGCACTAGTGAAGGTGGAATGGGCATGCAGGAACTCTTGTTTTTTCTTGTTGGTCAGCATCCCTCCCCGACTTGCTGCAGCGCTGCCACCAGCTTCTCGCCCCTGCTGCAGCAGCAGAGCTGCTGGCCAGGGCAGGGCAGCACAAGACCTTCCTGTGGTTCCCAGCGCTCCTGGTATCCCTGGGCCCCTGCTGACATCCCCTGGCTACAACCTCATCAGAAATCTCACTTCCTTGGAGCGCTTTCTGGGAGGACTGCAGAGGTCTCAGGCTCCCACCAATGTCACTGAGACCCCTGGATACAAAGAGCTTTGTAGGCCTGCCCTTAAAGCCCCACAAGTAGGTAGCAAGACCTGGCTGGCCAGCCTCTCTTTCCTGTGAGCTGGTGTTGCTCAGCCATCTTGAGCCAACACCAAGCCACTGCACATAAGCACGGTGCTCTCTTTCAGAGAGGGACCTTCTCCTTGTCAATAACTGTCCTAATCTAATCCTTTTCTGAGGCAGAAAAACCCAAGGCAGCTGCAGATGCATCATGGAACATGGAGTCTGTCTCCGGCTCGCAGGCGAAGCGAGGTTTGTCATGGTCCCTCCCGGTAGCCAGGGGTTTCTAGGTTCGTTCGCGGGGCCGAGGTGATTTGTCATGCAGGCAGGTGCTCAATCCGTACACCACTTGCCTCAGTTTGTTGCTTGTTGCTTATTTATGACAGCAAAAAATGAAGCTCCTCATTTTGTCTCCCTTCTTTCTTTGCATTTTGGAGGTAGTTCATTGGCCACAGAAGTATAAGATTTGCACCACTTTCGTAATTGCTTGCAAATCACTATGGATAGAGAAAAATAAATTAGCATGAATTAAGTAAGGAGGAGAGATACAAACAATGAAGCAACTGAGGTGCAGGGTAGGTCCCACTAATCTATGGGTAACAAAGTGCTGGAACCAGTGAGGCCCCACAGCACAGTGCTTGGAGCTTCAAGATGCATGGTGTGTGTTACAGCACTGTAGGGTCTGGGATGCTCTCGCTATGGAGTTGGTGCTAATGTGGAACACATTCCCAAGGCAAACCCAGGAACACTGGGAGTGGAACCAACGAAGAGTTCACCACTCTGGTGACACGGCATTAAGTTGAATTTAGTTGCACTTCATGTAAGACTCTGCCTCAAAGCTGTGGTTCCCATTGCCCAAGGGAGCTCCCAGTGCAGTGGCAGCACAACCCCAGCTGGCAAGGCCCAGTTTGTGCTCCAGAAGGAGAACTGAGGAGAGAACTGAGTTCCCTCCACGTGCATAGGCAGAACGGCTGCCTCAGGGCTCAACTAGCGTTTGCATAGCTAGAAAGATGCAACTTGTTTCTTGTTTAAAGGGAACATTTAGTATTTTCCTTCTGGTCTGGAAGGGAAGATAACTTAGTGGGAGTGATACTCAGTTCTCAGGACCATTTTACATTCATTTCCCTCTGTTCTCCACACAGACAAGCATCCATGTCCTAAAGCCTGAGCATCCTGCAGCCTCGCCTTAGCTGCGATCAGGCCATGGAGCACTAACTCCCTCACGCTTACCAATGGTCACACAGGAGATGAGAAAGATGAGATCACATGAACACCTGCATACAGGTACAGTGCATCTACCATTTGTATGGTGGCAATTCCAGTTAACAGCTCAGCTTGAAACTCCCCACAAGCATGACTAGAAGAAGGGAAACTAGAGGAAGAGCTCTTCATTGCAAAGTAAAAAATCTGAGACAACAACTTCAAAATGAAGTTCTTGCATCAGGAGTTGAAAAACGCCAGGAAGCAAAACAAAGGAGACTGCAGTGGAGAAAAGACCTGCCTCTTTCCAGCACCTTACCTTCGGGAGGCATAGCAGGCAAACTCCTGGGTCAGACCAGTTGGTGGAGTAAATTTGCTGACTTCATCCATCTCTTCTAGTTCTGTTGGACGGGACAGCAGCTCTGGGCTGGGAAAGCTCCCGCCTGCAAGAATGCCATGGCACTGCCTCCTCATGGGGAGGGCAGAGTACAATAGTGGGAAGGTTAAGGGGTTGCTATTTTAGTTCCTGTTCCACCTGCAAAGGTTGTTACTTGCACTGTTTCTCCCACATGCCTGGTTGCCATCAATCCTGCGCTCTACTCAAGTGCAGCCCAAGCAAAAGTGAAGGAGAAAGGTAGTTTAATGCCTCTTTCTCATGTCGTTCCCCCCCTTTTTGCTTTTTTTGCATTTGAACACTTAACTGACAGACAGCGTGTGACAAGAGGCTGCGTAAGGCCTACTGCTTTGCAATGCCTACAAAACTGTTTGGTTGCCAATACAAGCATCTTCACTGGCTGACCGGTGAGAACGTGCAAAAAAACAAGCAGATGCACTGCATAAATGGAGCAGCGGCAAGCCCTAATTATTTCATGCTGTTATCTGATAAGAGTGCGGTGTGCAATCTGTCACATGCCTAAGGTGTCTGAAAGCCCTGTTCAGCCCTCAGTAATGTTCCTTATCCTTCAACCAACAAAACACAGCTGCAGCAGGGGTTTTCCTCTCATTCCTGGCAGCATGTCTTATTACTCATGGCCAGTAACACCATGAAAAACCCACAAAAGACCATGCTTTTTGTCATTAATATGATATTTAATAAATGGAATAATGCACCATTTTACAGCAAGCCTTTTCTTTTAGACCTAAAGAACAGCCTTTTAAATGTTCTCATCCAATGTCTCTGTATTAATACAATCTCTTTATTTAGGTTTATATATAACAAAGCAATTCTTACAAGTATTCATAGAAAACTCTGTAGTGGCTTTAACGTCAGCTTTCATAGTGGCATCCACAGATTATTAAAAAACAAAAAGTAGCTTTTTATTTCATACTCACACTGTTCCATGAAACACAACTTATACAGCATAGCAAGGGTATTGGGCAGCTTATACAAAAGAAATAACTGAAAGCAATTATTTATAAATTCATACATGGTATTTCCTCAGTCATTTGAGAGAAAAAACAAAAATACCCGTTAACAAAAGGGTTCTGATGAGACTCCATATTCTAGGGAAAAGCTCGCTCAGAAAGTAATACTTTCTTTACAGTCTTTCATAAGCAAAATGGCAGTTTCACATCTCCTTATTTCAGCTTCTACAGAAGACCAAACCCTAGAAATCAGTCTTTGCCACATTCATTTTCCTCTTATACTGCATTTGGGGGGAAAATAATCAACAGCAAATGTAAAATACAATTCCAGCTTATATAAATGTGAATAGAGCACACCTTCCTCTAGAGACAAAAAGCAGACAAGAAACATTACATACTAACCTTCTTAAATACATTTCAGCAGTGTGAAAGAGAGAGAAGAGTCACAACTCAGGAAATTCAAAAGTGACAAATGAAAGTCAGCTATAACTTGGACTTGCCTGTTTCTTTGTTCTTGTGACTTTTTACAAACTAGAGAAACATTAGTTATTTTCTTTCCTTTTGAATAAACAAGACTGAAGTGTGATACTTCATGACACAGTTCTGAAGCACAAAAAAAAAAGTGAATCAAGTGCTCTAGAAATAAACCTCACACATTTTTGCTCTGTCTTAAAAACAAGTGAATGGGCTACAAAAATTGACTTTTGGGAGACCTTGAAAGTAGGAAGTTATAAAGCGTGATTATTTCTGCTTTAAAATAGTTACCAGGCAACATGCTATCCCCCTGATGCATCTACGCTCCTTTAACACATCTGCAGAAGCCTGCAAGAACTTTGAAGAAATCCTTCCTTACTATGACAGTTACTGCATCGGTTGAAGCATGACCTATGCACTGAACTTAACCAACTGAATGACTTGCAAATCTGCACAACTGCTGATCAACAGGCTTTTAAATATATCTGACAATTACATTATAAATTAACATAACTTTGACTAGCTCCTGGTTATTATGCACAAATGTAGATTAAACCACAGTGAAATAAACAGAAATGGGCATAAAAAGTAATTCATATTAGTAACGCACGACAGCAGCCACTAACTCAGACCTGCACGAAGCCCAGATCAACATTAAAGGGCTCTGGTGTAAATGAGGATTTATCTTGGAACATTCCACTGCCACTGGTGCAGTTCCACTTCCTGACAATACCCACAGCTGCACCGGTACTGACCCAGCCCGCCAGCCTGGGTGGAGGCAGCAGCTACCACTGCTCAAGATGGCAGTAGGCAGGGTTTGCCCTTGGAGTCCCACATTCCACCCCAGCCTTCCCAGGGCTAGTCCTCCCAAGAAACATTTAAAACCACTGCCAGCAGAACCCACACCTCATTTGCTCCTCGTCAGTGGCAGACTCCTCTGATTTCAGAAGCATTTGGCTCAAGCACTAGCCCATGAGATGTTGATTTCCTCAGGTAGGCTTGTGCCAAACATAACTCTCATTTTGATTTGCAGGAGTGCCTAAATCTGTTAGCTGCAGAAGTGGAGTTCTGCTACCAATTTTAGTCAGTGCAGAAGAAACCTCAAAATGAGAAATCTGATTTGTTACTATCTTACATCAAAACTGAACCTACTGGGGTGGGGTGGTGGGGTGTCAAAAAAAGGGATGTATTTCTACAGTGACAGTTTTATATGACAATACAGAAGCCTAAAATGTGATTGGATTTAATGGACTAAAATACTATGTTTAAATGTCAACCACACACGTAACTACAGCTACTACATAAAAAAGCCTTGTAAAAATTATCATGTACTGTTTTATTTTTTGATCTTTGAGAGGTACTTTAAATTACTCCGCTTCAGATAAAGTCTGTCATGTGCATTACCAGCTTTCTCTCATAATGTATTCCACCTAAACAATCAGCCACCAGTCTGCCACGGGAGATCTTGCACTACTGGACTGTATGTCACAGGCTGATCCCAATTTAACTGTGATGCACTGAAGACAATTTCAAAATGGAATATGAAAAAGAACATTATACTCGCTACCAGTGCTACCATATGATGCTGTAACTCACAGAATTTAATCCTGGAATTTATGCACAACATACATATGCATCTAAGTACATACAGAGTTTACATAAAATATATATATTTGGCTTCACTGTAAGATTTATAGCTTTTTGACTGAAGAAAGGCTTGAAGTTGAACAAAAAATAATAAGCACAATAAAAAAAGGAGGTTAGTATATTTACCTGTTAAAACAAATAGTGGGAAACCAGCTGAAAAATTAAAATGATCCAAATTTATGCAAAATTAAAACTGCAAAAACTAATTGTCCAGTCTTTAAATCCAACTTTCATAGACTAATTAATCTTATTTCAATAGTCTTTGATAAGCTGCTCCAAATTTTCCAATTAGACATCAGGTCATGTATATGCTACTGTTCTCAGCAATTATTATTTTTATGACTTATAACCAGCCTGTTTTAGCAATGGGAAATGCCATCATTTTTATACAAGTAAAAATTACAGCACAATTAATTTCTCCTTATTGACTAAATGTGTGAATTTTTAAATTCTCCCTAATTAGATTGGAACCTTCCATAATAACGTTTCAATGGCAGAACAGCTACAATCTTTTGAATATTTTTCTTGAAAGAAAATTATAATCTGAACGTAGACTTAGTAATGTTACAGTAATGGACTTTTTTTTTAACATTTAATAAAGGAGTATCATTACAGTAAAATGCATCAAACACTGAAACTATGGCATATACAATGTATACATACATATTTAAGTAACAATTCATTATTATTAAATTTGGCCCAATAATCTATTCCATACAAATAGAGAACTTCCTTATTCTCCTTTCTGAGGCAGGTAGGATTAAAGATTTCTTTTAGAGAAAGCTGACATGTGGGAAGATATGTACTTTCTAAACATATTCATAAAGTGGGATTTTTTTGGTGGTTTGTTTTCTGAAACCTGCCAGCATCCGTCTTGCATTGTTTCTTGTCCCCAGTGCACTGAAAAAAATGAAACTCTGTGGCCTTTGAAAATTAGGTAATTTTCTGTATGGAAACAAGACACAAATGAATGGCAGTAAGAAAGGGAAATGTTTTGCGTTTCTGAGAATATTCTAATGATGACAATATCAATTGGTTTTCTTTTAAATTAGGAATTCCTTTAGGTTTGCAATTTAAGTGCATATAATGCTATTATAAGCAAATTCAGAGGAAGTGTTGCAGGTAAACTGGCTTATAAATATTCATTTTAGAAGAAAATAAATCTGACTATGAGGCATGTCTGTCGAAATGGTTAGAATTCACATTCTAAAAACCATGTTATGTTGGCGAGTATCTCTATTACAGGAAACAGAAAAAGAGACAATGCATTAACCTAAGCAACTCTTCCGGCTTCTACGAGCATGTCATTTTCTAAAACCAGAAAGATTTTGGATTTTGGCTTATATATACAAACACCACAAACATTTGCTCTAACATTTTACTTGAATTATACATTATAAATTACCATAGCAAATATTCTACTGTTGCCTATTTGACAGTGGCACAATTCATAGGTATTTACACTATCAGTCTATTTTCATTCTATTCTCATTTTGCTATATTTATCTTGTCTGCAATATACATGAGAAATTGATAGAAAATTATCAACTTTCATCATTATCGTTTTTTCTTAAAAAAAAAACCACACAAAAAAATAAAACACACTTGTCTCCCCTGATTACAGTACATCTATCAACTATCCATGTGTCTGATCTATAGAATTCTCTGTTACATGTATTTTGTTCAGTGAAGGATGATTCCCCATGGTATGAGATACAATTCAATATCATTTAATTTACAGAGAAAGTATTCTGTGGAGATTGGATTATGTGCTGTGAGCAAAAAAAGGGCGCTACTAAATTAAGTATTAAAACCAAACTGTTAATCTGATCTCATCTAGTTCTGCAGAATTACAATATTTTGGTACCTACTTAAGAGTTTGTTTTGACTAACCTTTAAAAATAAATAGCTTTTCTCTATTTAATCTATAGGGTATTTTGTGATAAAGTACATATTTCTATCATGTTAAAAATTATATTTATCCATGGTAGATTACAAAGCCAATACTTTCTACTCACTACAATTCATCCCAGTGGTCTTCTAGCAAGTGACAGAAATAAAGAAAAGAAACTATTCTGTTTGCTTTAAGAATGTTTAAGGAAAACTGAAGAAGAACATTTTTGTTTGGTATTAAAACGATTTTGATTGCATTGAGCATAAAGAAGTTTGATTTCTTACAAAGGACTGGCCTGAAAAGAAAGGCTAGAAGACTGGTGCAAATCTGTCTTGGCAGAAAGAAGCAGTAGTCAGAGTAAACAACTTTTCTCTCCCCAGAGTGTTTCAAGTTAGCTAAGAGTGTCCTAAATACGCTTTTCAGCCCACGTTCTGAAATGCTGATGGATGATACATGCAAGGCAAAGCAAAAAGTCATTGGGAAAGGAGTGAAGAAACTTCAATATGCATGATGCAGCGATCATCACAAAACAACATACCGTATTTCAAATGGAGACTCAAAGAAGCCCAAAAGAGAAGAAAGCCACAGCCAACATTATGAACAGAATGCCAAAAATTCTGATTCAGGTCTTGAAACCCAGCTGAGCAACTGGCAGGTTTTCAACATCTGGGATGCAAGATTGCAGCAGATGGAAAGCCGGAGAGTGAAAGAAAAGTAAAACCAGAGAAAGGCTGTATTTCTGAAGAGGGGAGATACAACTGTGTATTTATACAGGAAGATAACAGAATTATGCCTCAGAGATGAAAAGTACTACTTGAACTGGTGCTTAAAGAACATGGGGAGCCCAAAATGTGTCTCACGGCTCGTATTTCTGCAACTACACTTAATCAAAGTCTGGATTTCTAAAGTTATCTCTTGGAGATATCTAGGAGAATATAAGAAACGTTAAGAAGCATTAAAAGAGAAAATCATAGCAATCAAGCACAAACAAGGGAGTTTGGGAAACAGCAAGAATCAGATGTAGCAAGGCATATATTATGCTAGTTGTATCATCAGATACAGAAGAACAGGGTTGGCAAAGTTTACCTCAGGGAAAAAATGATATAACAGCAAGGAGACAAATGAGCTTGAAAGCACAGAGCATCTGCTTCAGTCAGCTGAAGAGAGACAGGCTGGGGGAGCAATTATTTGCTGCCAGTATCCTGCCACAGGAGTTTGGCAGGCTGACTGAATAGATTTTCTTTCTTTGAACATCACCAGTTTTCAGATACAGTGGTAAAACTTTACTCGGTACTAACGACTGATATGTGTTGTATCTTTTTTTATTTAAATAGTTTTTACTGAAGTGTTTTCAGTCAGAAAGAATATTTCTCAGGTGGAAGGACATTTCTTAGGCAGCAGGAGGTCCTGACTAATAAGGAAACTAATTTCCTTTCAGTAGACAGTAAAAACAAATAATTCTAAAAAAAGGTGAGGTTTACTTGAAATGGTGAAAAAACAATTTATCTCAATAGATACTACATTCGTGTTCACTGACACCTAAAATCAATGTGCATACAAACCGAAAGAAGGGTCTAAGCAGAAGAAAAAGAAAGTGCCAGTGCTCCCTCACACTCATAACCATGAATTTTAAAAGCATGCAATAAATTTCAACAAGATGAATGAAGGGCTCTCAAAATTCTGAAGGGAGGATGAGTGTCAACTCAACTCAGCAACAACAGTCAATTAGGATGCACCTACCTGCATAAGTAATCAGGCTGATTTTACTCCAGACTGTCTGTAAGGAGGTAAATCAGGAAAGGTTTATGACTCCTCACAAAACTGTTTTGTGCCAAATAAGATTAATGATTTTTCCTCTGTGTAAACAAAATATGTTCACAACCTATCTTCACTAGAGCTTTTAAGTATGACTGTTATTAACATTTCTGAATAAAATTTATTTTTCAATGTACACCATTAGTGATCTAAATAAGGTTTTACATAAAAATGGGGGTGAAACTGCACACAAAATAAGAAAAATGGCTGACATTGTTTCCTTACATTTGTTCAAGATTTTGTTACTGAGAACTTCACAGGCTGGTATCTATGACTACAAAGGAAACACATTTCAATTTGGAAGGATCAAAGGAAAGGTACTGAGCGCAGAACTTTTTTTTGTTGTTCCTTTTTAGAAGCCCTTTCAAGTTGGGAAAAATTAATGCATTGTCACCTCAGAGCACAATGTGATATAGGCAGCTGTTTCAAACTGGCTATGGTGTGCAAAGTTCACTGTCATGACCGGCTGACTGCTCAACTGTCAGGGAAAAATTAACAAATACAGAAAGGGAAACATGGCAGTTTTAGAAACACACTTTTCAGTTAAGCATACTGCGAACTATAGACTATTGCACATTTCAACATGACACAAGAAAAAATAGGGTGTTCAAAAGAGAATACACTTTGTAACATAGAAATATATAGACTAGCTTGTGCACAGAAATCAAAACATGGTTACAAGACACCACTGCAGTCAAACCTGTCTTATAGTCTGCTTATGATCTTAGTGACCTTAAGAAACTAGTCCAAACTGATTATCAGCAATACTTTTTTATGTTACTTTTTTTTAAAAAAATATTTTTAGACCACATTTTTGATACACATATATATATTCCGTGGTCAAAACAGACAGACTTAACTTTAGCGATACTAAATAAAAGTGCAAAAACATTCAAAAAATAAAACAAAATAAAAAGATAATGGAAGCATAAGCTAAAAATTTTCTGCATAGCTGAAATCTATTTAAAGCGAGTCCTTGGTAGGGGTTGCTGACAGGAGGAGAAAGCAGTTTTTGAAAACATGTTCTGCATGTTTGTTTCAAATAATGCAAAAAAAAGGTCATTTGTCGGCTTTCAAAGTATTTCACAGGCAGTTCACTCCTGCATCCTTAGACACCATTGTGGTGGCAGTGCCTCCTTCCGCAAGGTAAACAGCAGTGCTGGATTTGGAGTGAACTGTGCGGTCACTGCCGTTATTGTTGACCTCGCAGTGCAGCGGCTCAGTGGAGATGACCCACGTTGAGGGACGCCACCGTTTAAGTGAGTACGGAGTTTTCACACGTTTCTTGATCTTTTCTCCTGAGCCTGATTTGCCATCTTGTGAGGAGTCACCTACTGAAGACAAAAAAACCAAACCAAAACAAAAAAAAACCCCAAACCCAAACAAAAACCAAAAAGAGAGTAGAAAATAGTATTACAAGGAAGGTAAGATTAGACTGGAGAAACCAGGGTTGTTACTCGTGCAAAACAGAACAAAAGAACAAAATCTTATCACATAAAAGCAACTGTGTGGCAGAGGCATGACAGGTTATCAACTATGGTAGCTGCCACTAAAATGAGGGGTCAGATGCTGTTCTCTGTCAGAAATTACTTCAGTGAAGTAATTTGTGTTACCTTGAATGCACATTGGCATCAAACAGCAGAATCAGCATTTGACATTTGAGGGGCTTTTGCAATCATAGTATTTTCTATTACCTCTAATGGGAGGAACAAAAAAATGTCGCTACTACAGGATGGCAAAGGCTCAACTTTTAATAGCATAACTAAATCACAGATCCTCTAATCCTACTTCACCTGGAAAAGCATTTCACCTGGAGAAAAAATGGTCCATTCTCTGTTAAGATCCTAAGCCAGGATTTGGGATGTTGGGCTGCAGAACTGGCTAAACCAACTTTAATCATGATACAATTTCAGCAGGTGATATCCGATTGTTTAAAAAACTTTCACGTTACATAACCTTCAAACTCCTTCTTTTAACTTAACCTTCAATTAAAGAAAGTTACTGCAATAATCTTTTTCCTTTACCTCAATAAGATTTCAACTCAAGTCAACATGTTAAGACAAAATTAAGGTTTACTACTTAAAAGGAAGGCTTAAACATTCCACTGCTGAATATTGAACTACATTTCTTGAAAGATCTGTTCTGGTTTGTTTGTAAACCTCTTCTTTCCAAACATCCCTGGCATCCCAGATTATTTCACTAGCATCACAGCGTCTGTCTAAACACAGAAGTTCGCAAGCACCTTTCAAAGACTACAGTGCATTCTGGAAATATATTATGTTAAAGGTGCACACTAGGAGGCCTTTCCAACAGCTCCAATGGGCCCAAAGTCAAACTCAGAGGATGTACCTAATTTACCTGTAACTACATGATTACATTCCTACTGTAAAAAGGAGAGCCCCATTGTAACCTCTGAGATCTTTGCCCATAAAACTTTTGAGGCAGTTATTATGAAGGAGTCTATTAAAATAGATTAACTCTCTAACCACTTTCATTAATTTTTAATATGTACATGGTAAACTGACGAAGGATTGCTATAATTTTTGGACTTCAGATAGCAAATGCTTGACCCTCCACCTAGGCTGGGCTAATACGGTAAAATCAGTTGCTTCAAAAGTAATAAAGCATGTAAGTAGTTATTATAATAAATTATTTTAATCAATGCATCTTCGAGCCAGCTGCTCTTAAGAGAATGAGGAAAAATAAGGCAAAGCAGGTATAATGTGCCCCTGAAGGAAGAAATAGGCAGCTTTTTCAATATGCCTTGCAGCTGCCAAGGTAGGTGCCTTGCAAGGAATAATGGAACTTAGAAATTACTCCCTTCCTAGAGTCAGAGTAGATGGGTTATAAAGCGACAGATTTATTCCATGTATGTGGAAGAAAGATAGTGACCTAATGTGCTTGAGTTGATGGAGACAGGACTATCGAGAAGATTGAAATTGCGCTGACAGATATTAAATTTATATGGGATTTAGTAAGTATGCTTTTAGGGGGGACAGGAGAGACAGAAGTATTTTCTATTCAAGCAGATATACATAGTTACTAAGTAAAAAAGTGTCAGGGAAACTGTTGAAGTCCTTCAGGCACTTACACTGCATACTACTGCTATCCATACTATTCGTGGCTGATAGATCCAGGGAATTAGGCCTCTGTGCTCTTCTAGTCTGTGTCTGCCCAGGATTTCTCACTACATTCTGGGTACTGACTGTAGCTGTGTCTTGCACTGGACACGGATTACTGTTGTTGTTATTGGCATTTGTTCGGCCATTATCCAGTGGCCGCTCTCTCCTCTCTACTAGGCGGTCCAGAACACCTTCATCATGGCCAACCTGCTGCTCCCGCCTCAACAAGGGTTCATGCTCGTCAGGGCTTGAATTAATATTCAGTCGACTATCCTCTCCACTGAACTGGTTCTGAAGCAGTTCCTGGGCCCTCTGCGCTACTGAACTGGTTGTCTGGCCAGACGGCACTGTGCCATTGGCGTACTGAGTTGTGCCAGCATGAGAGTTTATGCTGTGGCTTCTCCCAGCCACCCCGTTCATGGTAACTGTCACGACATGAGGTTCTGCAGCATTGATAGTGTTCATCTTGGCAACGCCTGTTTCCACTTGCTTCAAGTTTGATTTGTGCTTGCCACCAAATTTTAACCGTGGCTCCTTTGTTGAATTTTTGGTGTTTAGGGGGAGGCTAGTAGGCCTTTTCGGAAGGTTCTGTTGCTTGGGTAGAGGATAGACCTGAGCAGATGGGACATCCGGAATCAAACATGCTTGACCATTGCCAGCTTGTGTGAAGTCCTGTTGTCCTGTCACTTCTACTGCAAGTTTTATCAGCGGATAAAGCAAGCTGGAACTAGTGCTGCTGAGTGGATCTGGCCCACTAAACTGCTTAAGTGAATGTTCCATCAGATTCTCATCAGAGCTTTCTTTCAGGTTTTTATCCACTTCTTTTGGATCCAATTTATTTGTCTCTAAGTCCTCCTCTGTTAGCTGCAGACAAACAGGGGTGGGCCCACCTGGTTGCATTACATTTGTAGTATGTAAGTTTGTTTCATCTGAATAAGGCATTTCGGATATAGTGGTCATGCCAGTGCTAGGAGTGAGGCCAGTTGTATTTGTGGTGGTAGTACTTGTGGACAAACTGGTGACACTTGTCTCAGGACTAGGGATGCGAGCTTGTGCTTGTTGCCGCTCATAGTTAATGGAGTTTCTATTCTTTTCGCCTGAAGTCAATGGTGTAGCGGACATTGAATGTTCAGAAGAAATGTTCTTCACTATGCTGTCAGCATGGTGGATTGAATCTTCAATGTAGGAAGAGGAAGAGTAATCGGGATATGGCCTTATCTTTGATACACGCCTATGATGCGACAGATTCCTTTAAGAAAAAATAAGTGATATTAAGAACATATATGTAAAAATCACCTCATATTATAAACCCTCTCATTCAAGGGAGATGAACATCCTTCTGTTTCTTTTCATGCATAAACTAAGGACAGATACAGTACAAACTGAGATCCTTCAGTAACTTCCTTGAAAAGTCCTGGGTAGCAGAAAATTGGTTTTACTAGGATGGCCATTTTGTCATGGACGTTATTCATACAAATAAGCCAGATAACAGTAATTTTCTTCTAGTTGTCCAATATGCTGTTTGTCCAGTTCACTTCTAAGGTACTGCTCTAGCTGCAGAGAAGTGATGCTGAAGGAGTGCAACGAGAACTCAACACACAAGATGGAGAAAGTAATGCTGGAAAAAAGTCACAAGGTCCTAAAGCATGAAATAATCTATATTTTAACAATTTAGGTATTCTACTATTTGAACGTAATTTTTTTCACTACGGTAAACACTGCCACATACAGCAACATTACTCTTCTCTCAAATCCAGATCTTTAGTGTACACTATTAAGCACGAGTGTCAGTTCTGCAAATTCTCACTCCCTCTGGACCATACATATGCAGTGAATGCGCTGCATCTCTCACTGGGGTCAGAATAACAATTATTTAAATGATGGTCCGGTGGTTCTTTAGCTGAAAAGCTACAGATTTGAGACTCCGTGATTTCCCTAACTCATATTGCCTGCAAATTCACAGTTTTTAGAAGAACATTTTAAATAGAAGTTTTAAGCGCCATTTATCAAGAGTCCTTGAAAAAAAAAAAAATTCATTCTCACTTCATATCTTTGCAAGCCTGTTTGCATAGTTTGCCTGAGTTCAGTTTAAAAGGCCCCTCTGTGAGAAGTACAGTTGTTTACATAAAAGGTGCCTGAATTCTGGGGGCACACAGGAGATCTTAAGAACACTAGCAATCAGGATCATGTCATGCAATACCTGTATGCAGACTAGCTCACATAACACATACCCACTTCACGGGTGCAGAAATGTTAAACTAGCAGTGTGCTCTAGCTTCCTTCCTGGAATGAGCTGAGCATTGCATTGGGCATTCGCTGCTGACTAAAACCAAATGTTTTCTCTTCTTACCGCTCATTTTGCATGGCAGTTGACATAGGGTTGACCGTTGGACTAACGGATTTATTTCTTTCCCAAATCATCATGAGTTCTGCCATCCTCTCCTCAGCACACTGCGCTGTTAGTCGAGCTTCAGCGTCTTGATCCCAACAGTCTTCAATTGTTTCTTTAAGTGACCTCACAGCCTGCCAGGAGGCAAACAAACAAAACCACTTTATCTGCAATGATTTTCCCTTTATATTGTGCTTCTAATTTACTGTTTTATAACAGCATTCTGTATGCATGAAAATAGTCACAAGTTGGTGAGAAAGAGAAACAGAAGATACAGTTTCATTCAAAGCTAGTTTACCCTAAAACCAGCAACATGCAGGACTAACACCATCACACCTCTCACACACAGCAACCAGGCAGACAATTACTTAGAAGCTACATTCACCATTGTCCATACAACCTTCAGCCAGATCTCTCTGATGTATGCATGCTCAGCTCGCTCTCCCTGCCTTATGAAAGCTGTGTACTAAGGATTAATGATATTCTGGAAATGCTGCCATTGTTAACCTCACAATTCAGCTAACAGGCCCCGCTTTGCTTCCCTGGACTGTATGCACACTACACAGCCTCATTTCATCATGCTTTTCTTCCTTTGTTAGCTACTGTAACATCCAAATGCCTCACAAATATCAGTGAATTTCTCTGCGCTATGGGAGGAGATTATTGCTGCCCTTGTTTTACAGATGGAGAAACAGAAACAGACACACTTTCCTGGAATCACACTGTGAGGTGAATGGTGCAGGCAGAATTAGAGCTCAAGACCTCCAAAACGTGCTGCCACGTGCTCAGAGACCTGGAGAGGAGACAGCTGAAATTACGAGCACTGAACACTTCTGCTTCCACTGCATCCGGAGTACAAAATACAGCCAGACATTTACTGGCCCCTGCTGCCAGTCTATGGCCCATGGATAGGATATGGTTTGCCAGAACACCTTGCATCTACAGCCCAGCTTTAACCTCTCCAGCACCAATGACTTTGCACAGTCCCAGCTGGGCACTCAGGCATTCAGTGGCTCCTGCTGCACCAGAACTGCCTTGTTCACTTCTGTCAGTGAAAGCCAGGACTAACTCTGCACGCCAGCCAAGAGGTCCTCGCCCACAGAGCAGGCTCCTGGTATCTGGCAAGTCACTGCTGCTTAGTGATGCAGCTGTGGCTGCACAGGTGGGGAGGAGCTCCCACACCAGCAAACCTTTTATCTCCCTTCCCACACTAGATTGAAGAGGGGTTAAGCAACTACACCGCTCTTAGCTGAGGGACATGAGTCTAAATGCACCCTCAGGGAATGTGACAGTATAATATACTGGATCTATTTTCTCTCCCAGAACAAAACCCCTTCATTTGGCTTTTACAACTTGATTTAGTCACAATTTAGACATACCTAAGTCAGTGGAGACTCTAATCTCCTGTCTTGCCCCTATGTAAAGCTCTCCCCTACAGGTTTCACGAGCAGTAAATTTGACCAGTGTTTAATTTAGTACTGTCTCTCTTCTAGCAGATTCTTTCCTTTTCATGTCTTAAGAATGATAACTATATAGACAGTTAACAAAACTGAAGTTCTAGAGCTTCACGTTTACCACATTAACGTGTTTCCTATTAATTTCAGGTTCAAAGAGATCTATACTAAAATGTGCTATTTAGAAGTTCTAGCACTCATAAAAAAAGATAGAAGGGGCAGGAAATCTGCATTATTCTATTAATTTCCTACAGTCCTGACCTTTGCCAGTCAAGCTTGGGCCTTGCTTTGGCTTTGGCAAATGAGACAAGAAAGCTGCTAACAACTCAGTTTACAGCCCTTGAATTATTTTATACACCTCCTCTGCTCAGATTGTTGATTTATACTGTGAAAAACAATACTTCTAATCAAGGTCTGTACACGTATGTTCAAGAAGCAGGACTGAAACTGCATAGATAATCATAAATTTAGGATTCCATATCTTTTGAGTGCCTTAATTACGTGACCTAAATATAAAACATTGCTTTTTATTTGTATTTCTCAAACGAAAGGGGCAAATACATTTCTCTAATAGATGAATTTGCATGTAAGTGATATAACCCAACATGTCAGCATCGCTTTAAGTGACAGACAAAAGTCTTTTATCCCATGCATTAGATACAGGAGGTTAGGACCTGGGTCCAGGGTGAGGTTATCTGGAGTTTAGTTTTCTACAATGTCTACCCTAGAGTGCTCATTCAGATGTTATGCTAGACTGGCATAGGGTGGAGTATGTTGTTTTATACCCATGAAAGAACCACAGATCATTTATTTATTCTTCTTTTCTCTTAAAGCAATGGTGTAGATCAACCCTTAGAGCTGGACTTATCATCATCATCATTATTATTACTTGGAATTTGTGCAAAAAAATTAGTGACAACACCAAAAATGTGTTAGGCAGTATAAATACAGGGATCACTACTAGCTCAGTGTTTAATAATGCTGGAGTCTATCAGCTTGTTAGAATATAATTAACATTTAAAACAGTAGTCTGGCAAACCAAACCAAACCTTCTTGAACTGTTCTAGTTATAACTGTCTTCAAAAACAGCTGCCAAGTTTGGTTTTTCCAACACTGCATTTGTCAACATGGCTATAGTTAAAACAGTTGCTGCTCGATTTCATATATAGTTTGGGTGTGGATTCCCCACCGCCAAGACTGCCTGGCCAAAACTGTGTAATAAAAGAACCTCTCTGTGAAGCTCTTAACTCAGTTACAACATGTTTTACAACAGTGTTAATACTGGAGGCTATGCTCCTCTCTGAAAATGGTTTCATACATATTTACAAGTACCAGCATAGATGAGGCCTTAGGCTCTCCATTATCTGCACAGTAGCTACATACTTATCAACTAGCAAGGCCTCTGAAGATTGAAGGGCATAATTTTAGAAAGGGAGTAACAAGAAGTACTTTTTTAACTAAGGGTCAAATATGTCATTTTCATACTCACAATCAAGCTATTTTAGCTTAAACAAATTACCATGTATCAAGTGGAACCAAGTAACTGCATTTCACTTTGCTTGTAATAAAACACAAACCACTCCCTCAAGCTAAGGGGTTCGCATTACTGCACCTTTGCTGCAGATCAAAGCAAGTGCACAGACTCTTACCAGAGTTCAGCTGACTTGTCATAACTTGTTGGCCTGCAGCAGCAAGCAAGGCTCTAACCCATAGCTACACTAATTCAAAACAAAACACATTACCACATTTATAGTCTTGAAAATAAAAATTGCAGATCAAATGAAGCCATATAAAATTTCTACTGCAGTCACAATGAAATGATTGCTAGAAGCTGAAGCCTCTGCAAATTCTGACTATACAACTTCAGAAAAAGTTTATTAGAATGTTTATAGATTTTAGTTTGGAGTATATTTATATTTTTGCCAACTGTTTTAGGGTGTTATTAGTTTATAAGATGTCACAAGGCAGAAAACACCTTTATCTTTCTCATCCAGCACACAGAGAACATGTGGGCACTTCGTCCATAATACTACAGATACTGTCTAACAATTAATATAACAAGTTATCTTCTGTGTATCACACTTCAGCATCTGATAATAATCCTAGTATTTTTCCTTAAAAGAAGTCTAGCTTTCATGTCAATGGCTTTTTAAAAACTGAATTCAATATCTAAGAAATCCAGACAGAACCAGCTCCTAATCCTTAAATGCTAACAAAAATTTTAAATAAAGAACACATTCAAAAATTGCTTTTAAGAAGTGAGTACACCCTATAGCCAGTTAAATGATTGTTTCTTTGAAAATATTCTATCTCACCAGGCTGTTCTCCTTCCATGCTTCTGGGAATTTTGGTCTTTGCTTCTCTCTAGACACCAAGACTTGCATATCTTCAAAAGTGGGATGGTTTCCAACTTCTGTCTGGAAAGCCATCTGGTACTCTGGCACAGACTCCCCTGTTAGCAAAAGAAAGAAAGAAAAAACCCACAGATTAAAAGGCAGAGCAAGGGCTTTCAGGAGATGAAAGGTAGTATCAAAGCTGCTGTCTATCGAGATGTTCTCCACTTTCCTCCAAAATCTAACTTCACAAAAAAAGCTGAATTAACTGCAAATGAATTAAGTGTTGTTCAGCAACCTCTCAAAGGATAGCATCTTCAAACTTTGCTGGTTGAGTGGCACATTCAGAATGTCTTAGAGCCCAAGGATGACACTTAATTTCTGTGAAACACCGCTGACAGAATATATTAATGTACTTCATTTGGGAGGAAGCCCAGCAAGATTACAAGTCTCTGCACACAAAGTGCAGCTGTTTGACTACAGAGAGAATGGTGCGCATCAGATTAACTCTATATCCTGTGAAAAGATGGTGGTTGTGACACAGTCCCAGGTGTTAAATTTTGTAAGTCTACTTCCTCTTGTTTTATATTACAGGTATGGAGGATTTCCCTGAATTTTCACTGTCAATAGCACAAATAAAAGTACAACTGACTAAAGGCTACATCAAATCACAGCACTTTCCCATCCGTTCTTTCATGAGGAAAGTCTGAAAGACACTTCAGGCACTTGTATCAGTTCTAAGAGCTGAAAGTACTGCCTTTGCCATCAGCCCAGCTCTCAATGTTTGTGAACTCTGGACAATAATAATAATGCTCAAACTGCACTTCCCATGAGGCCTGCAAACTGCTTAAACAGGTAATTTAAAGTCTTTCAGTATGAACCACACTTCACACTAAAATACATTGAACACTAGATGGCACCGACTTAATGACAAATGCAACTGAGAAAATTATTTCCCTTCTTCACTTTAAACAGCTATGGCTAGGGAGTAGCTTTGGTTGCAGTATCACTTTCTACTACTTATGTTTTTTCCAGTTCTTTTAGTTACCTGTGAAGAGGTCTGTACATCTCATAAATATCTCCCAGTAGATAAGGCCTAGCGCATACATATCTACTTGTTTCAAAGCAGATTCACAGTCCCTCAAGTTCACTGCTCCTTCAAGCACTTCTGGGGCCATATAGCGGATTGTACCGACCTGGAAAAACATAAAATCAAAGTTTCAAATCAAGAAGCAATTTCAAAAGTCAATTTACTATGGAGATTTTTTTTTAATACCCTACTTTGTTTGATATTTTCCACAGTTGAGGAAAATGCAGTTCTCTTCTAATCGATGTCCTCCTCTTATCAGGAGCCTAGTCATAACAAAACCCTTCCCCTACTCTGTCACTTTTTTGTATGTACCAAAACAAAATAATTTTGTCCCTTACTCAATGTTCTTATATGCAATACAATGTAGCAGAAATGTTTCTTTTTCCTGAAATTACTGTGTTAAACACCAAGGCATGTATCATAAGGAAGAGGATGCTGCTGAACAAGGAACTTGTTCTCTTTATTCCTGAACTGTCAGCAAGGCTCTCCCCTACATCTTCGATGGTCAATGGTTATTAACAGCCTTGGAAGATATCTATTCATTTCCACTAGGAAATATGTTAGCTTAGAGCAATCACTCATCAGTACTTGTAGGACAGTATTTTGTCACAGGATTATTCCGTATCCCTGCATTTTAAACAGTGGTTTCCCTGTTTCTTCGTTCAGTAAGGGGAGATCTAAAAGAGGACCTGTGCAGTAGGTATTATTAATGTGGCACTTGCTTTCTAAGGGAAGGTGATTAGCACTGCAAAACACATTTTCTGAATGAAATGTAAAGAGTTTCTGTAAAAGCACAAGGACGACAAATATACTGAACCATTAGCGACTTTCACTCTTCGTTTGAAATAGTCTCACTGTATTTCAGTAGCGTATATTCAGGTGTCAGTGTATTTATGCTTATACAAAAAGAAAACAATAACAAAAAACCCATACTCTGAATCACAGCATCATAAAAAAGAAAGTTTAAGAAATCAGTTTCTTCTTTCTGCCCAGAATCCATTCTAACCCACTCCTAGCAGATGCTTTCCCAATCTGTTCCTGAAATTCATAAAATGATGCAAATTCTACACAGCCTTCCTCAGCAGTCCATTCCAGACCTTGGCTGCCTTCTACAGATTAGAAAGGTTTCTTCATAACTAATGTAAATTTTCCCTCTTACAACGTAATCCCTTTACCCCTTGTCGTATCCCCACTGAATGCAAGTAATTTATTCCTTTCTCTTTGTAGCAGCTGTTTACATATTTGAAGACTTGTCTCTGCCTTTACTTCCCTAAATCACCCTAATTCTTTCATCTTTTCCTATAAGGTACTCCTTCAAGCACCCCCTGTTATTTTGTCCCCATTCTTTCTCAGTTGGTTCATGTCTATCTACACGCACTTACTCTCCCAGATGTATCCATTTAAAGTCCAGAAAATTGCAGATGGCACACAAGAGAAATGGTTGTAGGATGTAGAATGTGGTATGTCATTATTTTGGAAAAATTAACACCAAAACCATCAAAGAATGTTTGGTCTTCAGTTAATACTTGCAGTACAAGACTGAAGGGGCTTGTACCACATCATCACAAACAACATGACCACTAAACCTACCTTGCAGCTTCTCATATCTCACACAGAAAACTTCAGTCTCCAGGGCTGCCAGTCTATCATCTTTCAAAATGCTAGGTTTATTTTTGAGTGTTATGAGAATAAAACCTGTTTCTTCCTATCAAGGTTTCAACACCTCTCACCCATATTGCAGCAATTCCCCCTTAGAGGAATTGCACCACCTTAACATTCATCTTCTAATAACAGAAACAATTATTTCTCAGTGTTACTTCTATACTAATTTGTCTTCCTTCATGCACTGGTTTATCTTCATTTGTACTTACCTCACTAATGGCTGCATTATCTTCCTCACCTGGGCGTACCAGTCTGTTTCCAGTTAACTTCATGGAGAGTCCAAAATCACTAATTACACATGTTCCATCATTCCTTACCAGTACATTGCGGCTGTTCAAGTCACGATGGGATATTGCAGGTTTGTAATGGTCTGTTTGGACATATGGAAGTGCTTGTTATTATTTGAGCAGTTCTACTGTTTGGCAAAATGAAAGAAGCTCATTATGTCTGCTTAGCTATTGTAAACAGAAAATCAACTTATCTTTCACAAAGCTAATGTTTTTCCTTCTTTATAACAAGTTCCACAGTATGCTACCTATAGAAAACTGACGGGCATTCAGAGTTTCACTGTATCTAGACAAAATATTAGGCTACTGCCATATACAGTTTTAGTGTTTGCCAATAAACTTCTTTCAAAGGGATATTTCAGCATGATTTTGGCAGGGTAGACATCATGTACTTAAGCACAGACCTGCTGCGCCACAGCCCTGACAGCCGTATCCACACTCCTGTATCAAATATGGCACCAAAGATTTATGTTTGTATTGGGATTGGCACCTACTCAGAAGATATGTCGACAGTATTATTCCAGAGAGTCTGAACATGTTCATCTTGCAAGAGATCTGATCTTCTCCAAAGAATAATCTCAGTTGTAACTAGTTCATATGCATTTCATTCTGTTAGTAAAGCAGCCAGCACTACAGAACTGCTTTTACCGTAGAATTTATTCTACCCTATGAATTCCTTCCTAGCATTCATAGACCAGCCTATGCTGTCTCTTCTTTACGATGGAAGGTTCACACATTTTCTGGCTCCTAATGGACACACCTGTCTGCACATTTTGAAATGATGAAGTTAAGATGATTGCTGCAGTTTCATTTGCACACAGAAATACTGATTCAGGTATTTTCAGCCTTGCACTTTTAACGGCATCTTCAGTTGTCATTCTTTGCTAGAGTTGATGCTTAACACTTGACATATATAGTTTGGAATTTTAATCCGAACATTAGCATCTTAATGTAAAATTAATGATACCATCCTTTTATTTACTGCCAAAAAGCTAACGTTTCGGTGCCAGGCCGTATTCTGCAGCCTGATACATCACAGATCTCAGAATACCTGGTTTATAATCATGATACTTCAGCTGCTGAAATGCTGGCTGATGCACACAAGCAGCAATGTAAAGATATAAACCAATATGTTGTCATATCTGGTGCTCTAATAAAACACTAAAAGTCCAGCAGTATCATTTGTACACAGCAAAGACTAGGCCCGAACCCTCAGACAAAAATCAAGAGATAGGATAAATAAAACTACAATGGAGTTAGAAGATTTAACTATTTCTCTCTGTGTATACAGTTCACACACAAACCAAAAATTGCTTTGGTGATTTGTGTCGGAACTGCAAAAACAAACAGAACACCCCATCTGTTTGCTCTCTGCTAGACAGACATTCAGTGCTTCAGGTCTTCGGTAATCTGTTGCCATGATACAGCAGCACTGCACAACTCTGTCACCTCCTCTTGCCTTTCTCTGGGGCTCTGCTGGCTCTTACTTCATTCTTTCATACAAGCACCACAGACACAGCCCACAACATGGGATTGTTCAGAAGGAAAGAACATATCAGAAGTTCCGAGTAACCTTGATTTGCTTTCATTATTTCCTACTCACCGTACTGTCACAGAGGAAAAAATAAAGGCAGGAAACTACTACCTGACAGAAACAGGAGTATCTTGAACATCTTGGCATTCTTTCCTGCCTTACCTCCTCGAGGTAGCTCCGTGTGCAGGTACGCCAAGCCCCTAGTTATAGTGTGTGCTAAACGACAGGAGCTCACCCAGTCACTCGTGTGGAGGCTCAGATATTTGCACAAAGAACCCTACAAAAAATAGATAAATAATGGATTAAAACCACCGTCCAGTTCAATAACTCAAAATCTTTAGGAGAGTCAGTTTTATCCATTGCTCCTGAAAGGTATAATCCTATAACTGCTTCTCTGTTTACCCAGATGTTCTAAAACACAAGACTGGACCATAGTTTCATCAATTTCTAGTGCTGCCATTTGGTTTATCTAAAGAAGTGAAACAGAAAATAAATACCAGGGATTGACTTTAGGAATAATTATATTCATTAAAATACAAAAGCAAAACATGCACTTGATTTATTCTTCTAAAAAAGTCTTGTTGAACAACAGAAGAAGAAAGATAACTGCAGACATAATAGCCTGGGTTACTAACTAGTGGCCTTTAATCCATTAGCACTTAGAGAAGAATACTCCACATCTCTCACTGGCATCTCCTCTGCTATCATGTATTTATCTATCAAAGCAAAAAAATCCCAAGGGCAATCCAGAATAGGAGAAAGTCCACATGCACTGAAGAAAGAGCTAAAAATAATGCCATGCTCCTCTTTTCTTGAGAGAGAAGTTAAATGTGAGAAATGGGTGATTTTTAGTAATTGGTGGTGGAATCTCCAAGACAACCAGAGGAAAGGGTGTCAATTACAATACTGAACTACAATTCCAGAAACTGAGATTGCTATCTGAAACTAGAGCCAAATCTTGCAAACTAGGACACCGTTGAACAGTTTTTATGCACAACGACAACATATTCAGTTTAAACAAACTAAATCCCCATGCATGAAGAACAAGTCATCCAGCTGTCTCTGCATACATATTACAATATGATGTTTATTTATGGCTAAAAACTACTGTGTTTTTGCCTACTTAAATCTGTAATATTAAAGATGCACTTATATGCAACATCTTATCATAGCCGCAACCAAAAACACTTTATTGAAAAATCAGTTATGTAACATTTGGTTAAAAACAATCTAGTGTGTGCCATCTGAGTCCATTTGGAGTCAATATTCAGGTATGTAATGCACGCACAGTTCAGATTGAGGCACACAGATACCAGAATTTAAAATGACCGAAGCATTAGACTTTTTTTTTAATCCAATGCTAAAACTAAAACCGAGCTCTTGACACCCCTTAATAGAATTACAGAAGTCTTACAGCTTATCAGACTTGGCCTGTGTAGAACAAGGAACACATAAACAGATAACCTACGTGGTGAAAACAGACCAAATGACACTCATACAGGTTTACACGAGCATTTTTTTTCATTGTTCAAAATGCTGTTACGTGAACTTCAAATACATTTTGGTAATAAAAAAAAAATAATCTAAGAATCTGCTTAGAAATTAGTTAAAAGAATTATACCTTTTTTTCTTATTATTTAAAGCTTTTTAAGAAATACAAACACTGTTATTAGCCTCCACCTGCCAGCAACTTGGGTGCGGTAACACATTTTCTTGGCTTAGCAGGTTGAGATTCCAGCCCATTCTAACAGAGGCCACAGGACTGTTGTCATTGTGTGACTGGGAAACACTGTGTAAAGATCTCAAACCACCTTCAAGATCTTTCTGCTGCAGAGCTTGCCAGCCATCAGACATTTTTTAAGCTAGCCGAGAGCTGTCATTTTATGCTTTTAGTGCAGTTCAATATAAATCACGACCAGGAAAAGGTTTAGTCAAGATTTAGAGAGATATATATATTTGTAATTAAGATTATTAATGTCAGAGTCATGACTTACATATTAAGACCGGAGACATTTGTTCTGACTATAACTTTTGATAAAACTGATGGTTTTGTTTTAACATTTGTAAGATTCTATATGCATTTTTACAACAAGTTTTTCTATTGTTGTAAAAAGACATGAATGTCTGACTACTGGGGGGACAATTCTGCAGCTATTATGTATTTGCTACTATGTCATCCCTTGCAACTTACTGCTTATTCACCTTCCAGACCTCAGAGTACCATCAGAACAGGATGTTGATTGATAAATACATGTATCTTTCCTTTTATTACTTGCTCACCTACTGTCTTTGGTCTGAAGGCATGTTTGGATAATAAAACAATTTGGGTCAAACCTATCCACCTTGCTTTCACTGAGGCAACATCAAGAACAATTTTCTGTGTGAAAATGTTCTGGTTTGTGTGTTCCTATTTCCAAGAAGGAAGTTATTTTGAGGGAGAATGATGTTTTGGACGGGAAGTATTTCACCTGCACATCTTCTATGGGTTACTACTCCTTATTGAAATAAGATTGATGGCTCCAGTTTGAACACTCCAACTCCCTTTTAGCAGGGCTGCCACAGCAGGCTTCCTTCTCTGCTGTTAGCTCCACATGCAGCAGAACATCTGCTCACTGAATTGAGGATCACACTGTGCATTAATTACTCCTGCTGTGCACTTTTTCCAATGACTTCCAAACCAACACTGGATTGATTTTAGACTCATTTTGCTGTTCTTAATACCATCTTGAGAAAGAATCTGATAATATGATGCCATAAGCCTCATCTGTGCATTTAATCAGATCGGTAACAGATCCTGTTTATATAAGCAAAAAGACACACTTCTCACTCAAATTACATTTCAGCTGAAAATCCTTTCATTCAAGAAAACAGATTACCTGCTAAAACAGTTGTGTTATGCCCTCCCAGAAGCAGAATACTCACTTGATTTCACTTAACTCAATTAGTTGAAAATAAGCCTACTCTGCCAGAGCAGGCCAGAGCCCACGTGCTTTGCCACTATCCATCTAGTACGGGTATGACTGAGTTTTTGCTATGGTCATTTCTAGTCTCTGCAATCTCTTCTTAGATGCCCATCTCTTATAAGCTGACATGATCAAGTGTGTTCTCACTTGAAAGTTTCAGTATACATTTGTGAGGTGATATGTTGCCTTAAATTTGTATATATATTTAGATATTTATACACACGTATGCATTTAACTTTCTACACAAGCATATACGTAGAGCCTAAAACACCCTAAGACAGGCCATCATTACTGCTATTTATTACTGTTCCATTTCTTCCAACTACTTGAATAAGCAGCTTTTGTCCTGCTGTCCCCATAACAAATCAGGCTTCATCCATCAACTTTACACACTGGAGGAAATATGAGTTACTTACTTGAGACTAAAAAGCTCACAAAAAAAGAATTATTTAACTGAACAACTAAAAGTTCTTTCCCATACACAAGCAAAAAAAAATCCCAAGATAAATTGTGAAACATAATTTACATTTTGTGATTTTTCATGAAAGCAATTCACATTCATGCTGCGTATTTTTAAAACATTTTTGTTTCTCTGCGTGTGTGCACACACACAGAGTGTTAGGAACTGAAATCAATTAATTTGAGGGATGTAAGCATTCAGTTAGCTAAGGAGGTTTGAAGATACGGTTCTGGAAAGTATGGCTGCCTTCTTAAGACTTGTTCTACATCACCAATATAAGGCACAGCAAAATAAATATGGTATGCCACAGCAGGCTTTAAAGAAGATAACAGGATAACAAGCCAACATGGTTTATAGTCCCACAAACTAGTTTAACAACAATACTGGATCTATCCTGTTTCACTGTAAAAAACCCCACCATTTACAGCTACTGAGTGAGATCATAACTATGATAACAGAGATATAATGTCTTAATACTATGAAGTTTTAAATTTCTTAAATTACTTTTAAGTAAACACAACTCTGAATTCTGTCCTTGAGTATTGCACAGTTGACTAAAAAACTTGCACCATAACCAAGAGCAAATACTACAGCTAAGAATTTGTAAGACCACATTTGGTAGCACTAACTGGGAAATCTTAAAGGGTATTACAGTAAACCACACAAAGGTTCATTAAAATTGTAATTTATATAGATTATTTTCACATTACTGTGCAAGAAGCAGCAATGAAAAACACTGGCAAATACTGAAGTACATCCTTTTTATGTGGCTATTCTTTGGACTCTAAACCAATCCGATTGATTTCTTTGAAGCACTTACATTGGGGTAATACTCCATCACCAATAAATATTCCATACGGCCGTCTGCAGTGAATCTCTCATCTCCCACAATGAAGCGGGCGATGTTGTCATGTTCCATCAGTGGAATCCTGTAAATGTTCCTCTCATTGACAAAGTTCTGTCGATTAGCAAAAGAAAATACTTTCACAGCAACTGGACGTTCATCTAGGGAGCCTTTATACACTGCTCCATATCGTCCCCGGCCAATCAACTGCAAAAAAATGTAAATAATTAGTTCACTAACTAATGGAAGAAGTTTTCACTCTACAAAGTACAAAGATTGTATGCCAACTTTAACACTGACTTACGCTATAAAAAGTAGTGAATATAGTGGATATTTTATATTGAAAACTAGAATTAGAATGCTGTCATAAAAGCTATTCTGGATCTGGAAACCTCAGCACAGGCCAACTTAGATCTTACTAAACTGATCTATAGTCTGAATACCCAGTAAATAAATCATAAATAATCTATTCAGCAGTTTTATATACCAAATCAATAAAATCCATGTGTTTTGTGCTGCTAATTCTCTTATTAAACTTTTGTCTACTAAACATTTATGGCTTTTATGTGACCAATTTTAATTAACTCCAGAGATCACAGACATCAAGCTAAACAGCTTAGGTTCAGTATAGCTTTATAAGCTGTACCTTTTAGGTTAATAACAACAATATATGCATTTGTAGCCCAAATTAGATACCAAAAGAAGTAAATAGGTTTTAACAGAAAGGAATAATTAATTCCTTACTACCTCTGAATCTTTATTCTAGCCCCTACTATGTTAGACAGTCTTCACAGAATACCCTTTCCTATCTCCATGGCAACTGAAGAAAGATGTGATCTCTGCTCTAAACTGAAACGTAGGACCACCTTCAGGAAGAGTCCTAGTTTCTAAAGCTAAAAAAAATTCTAACTACATAAGATTTTAAGCATCAATTTAATTCAAGCTGTTTTCATGAAGACCTAGTCAGAAAACTGTAAGGATTTCATGGACCAGTACCTTTTTACTTTTTAAATACAGAAATGGAGTAACAGGAAGCAGAAGGGAATACAAACGTAATGTTTCTAAAGATGATTAAATTGTCTAACAGCAAAGTTTTCAACAATAAAGTATCCTTTAACAGACAGACTTTCCATTACTCAGTCCTTCCATGTACAGTGGATTGCAAAGTGGCAGCAAGTCACTTCAAGGTACAAACCTGGAATGTATTCTACCCACAGAGATGTGAAAAGGCAAGCACAGGTTAAGACAATTTGTTTTGCAGCACCCTGTGACTGGGGGTGAGGAGCCAGCTCCTTACAATTTAACAAAGAGGACAGAAGAGCCCACAGCAGATCTCTCCACCAACAAAGTCGCCTGCATCTCAGTATGAGTAATTTCATCTGGGGCTTTGCACAAATCCGCAGTACACATCCTTATCCTCTTGTGAAAACTCTGCCTCAAGTACTTTGTTGGCAGAAGGCACCCAGGCTTCTTTGCTGATTAGTCTGCTGTCACCATTAGCCCAGACCACACTGCATGTCTGCAGTCTGCCTCTCTAGGTGTGATTTGTAATGGGCAAAAAGAAGAAAAGTACCTCTCTGAGTCTCTCTCAGTCATTCTACTGATTTATTTCTTGCTGAAAGCTTTTAAAAATTCCTTAAGTTCTATCAAGCATACCAATTGAAAGTGCAACATTTTGCAGTTTTCTGATGATATGTCTAATACCGAGCTGACTAGAAAGTCCTGGTTGGCCTCTAGTTGCCATGGAGATAGAGAGTACCCCCTGTGAAGAATGACTATACGTAAATGCACCACTACTGAAATATACTGCCCTACCTGCAGTAAATTCTATATTCCAATAGTGTTACTAAAGCACTTCAAATGATTACAGTAGGATACTGTACCGAAAGTGACCAGTGTCAAGCAAGAAGACTGAACTTTCAATGCAATGCTGAAAATACAGCACATTCCAATTTCCCCCATTACCTCCCAGCGTTTAGTATTTTATTCTGCAGGTAGAACATGTTCTAGTTAATACCAACAATATCACTAACAAAACCAGGCAAAATGTAACTGCAGTAACCTTTTTTTTTTTCTTTTTTTTTTCTTTTCATTTCCTCTTTAAACTGTGATTTAGAAGAAAACATTTATGTCTGTAACTATACCTGGGAGGTGATATGACCACAAATGTTCCATTGAATGAATACGAAGATTAAGAAACCAAGTTGTACATTTACCTCCAACAACTTTAGATTATCCAGATCCAATGAGGGCTCTGATGCTGCTGCCTCCATCATGTTCATACTGTGCAAACCTTGTTTACGGTCTCCTGTGTAAGGGGGTGGGGGACAGAATCAGACAGCTTCCTTTTTTTGACATGCTAAAAGTGAAAACAACACAACTTACCTGGCACTTGACAGAAATACATATTATAGGCAAGAACATAATAAATAAAAGGGAATCCTGCAAAATCTTCTCGGAGTCAGCAAAATCATCAGTGAAGGTGCTGATAGCTACAAACTTCAGGCTATCTGCTACACAACTATTTCAATAATTAAATGTCACTGGCAATAACTATAAAGCATGTTCACAACCTCACTTAAGCTGTGTTGAGCAGAGGATTTGTTGCAGAGAAATGGGTCCTAAAATGCCAGTTTGGAGAAATTATAAATCTCTCTGGACAGTTATGAAACGGATATCAGCATACGGTGTCAGAGAGGAGAAAGGGGAGCATTATGTACAGACATATAATAGGGACTGGGGAGAACAGAAGACACACATATAACTTAGAAAAATAGTTGAAAGAACAATTTAAAAAACCCAGCACGATCATCAAACCCTACCTGCAAGCATCCTGTATCCAAAGAACAGAGCAGCAATCAAAACAGCCAGTACAGACACAGATGCAAGGGCAATAACTATAGTCTCATCACGATGAAAAGAATGAGAAGAATCTGAAAGAAAACATGATGAAGACTCGTCACTTATAAATTTCAAAGAATCAGCACTATAAAACATGTAATTGTTATTGCAACAACACGGGGAAAAAATTGTATTCTGGATTGTAAGACATTGCACTGAACACTTTTTCCTCTTAAAATCTAGGGGTGGCAAAAGAGCTGATCAGTTCAAACACAACTGAGCACATATGCACCAGCAGCTTTTCCCAGTCTGCCATTCCCAACCGTAGAGAGAGGCACCAACAACAGAAAGCAAATCTTCTTGCTAACTGGTGAAGTTCAGCCCAGCCATACAGGCCAAGCTGATGCAGTCCTGGTCTGCTATCTGTGCCTTAATCCAGTTTCCTGGTATGAATAAGTTTGTGAACTTTACAAGTGGGTTTTTTTATTATTATTTTTCCCAGAATGGAAATACCAAAAAAGTTTGCTAATAATGCTGCAAATGAGATGAATACTGAATGTTTTGTATTCAAGTATCTACAGCATACATTGGCTACAGGTCCATTTGTGCAAATATTTCAAAATACTTCGGGGTTTTGATTTGTTTCGTGTCAGCACTCAGGTAATTTTTAGCATAATTCTCACTCCTTAATTCACAAAAAGACAGAGATCTAGTCTTGAATGGTTAGCTTAATGCTTCTCCATGTCAGACCCCCATCTTGCCTACTGCAGGCATACAAAAATTCAGCCACTTTAATATAAAAATTTATTACTGCAGATATTCCTCTGATGTCAGAATCACTGGAATGTGGCATTACCAGACCTCATTTACTTTGGCTTCAAAACCAGATTTGGAACTATGTTTAAACTTGTCATATATTGCTAAAAGTACTCCTTAAAAGACTGTAATGAGTCCTAATTATGCTAAAACCACAAAATGCAATATGCACACAAGGCTTAAACATTGGGTAAATTTTTAGGTGAGACTGAACTACAATTTATCCCAGTCTACACTAGTTGAATAAACTGACAAATTCACTTTGCTTGAACTGCATTTAAAATAAATTAAACATGATTCACTTATTCCAGTTCCCAGTGTGGATAAACACAAGAAAACCAGATAAGAAGAGAAAGCAAATTTAAAAGACAACAGCTTCCATTTTTACATAACCATAATGGCAAGAGGAAATAATAAAAAGCTGGTAAAACAAAATCCCAGAGAGTTTCAGCTGTGATAGAAGTATGTGAAAAATCACCGACCAAAGTAACATGCAGCTCATATCTGATAGACCCTTTAAATAAGAGAGAGCTTGCGATAATCACTCCACCATCAAATTTAAATTTGTTCCACCAAAAGAAATACCATAATTACTGGTTTTGGTAAAATAAGTTTCACTATGAAAATAAGCTACTGCCACAGAGCCCTGTACTGTGGAATAAGAGTTGTGACTTCCACTGCGAGGAGATTAAAATATATACGTTACAATTTTCATCTAAATTATGAATTCAAAACATATACATACATATTAAAGAAAACAACATTGTAAAGGAAACTGTTACATCATACAAATCTATATGAAATTAATTACATAAGTATAAGAAGCTGCATAATTCCTGGCAGGGAAATTGTAATTTTGACTTTCATATTTTTTTGAATGGAATTTACATTTTATTGGCTTATCTTTTAACATATATATTAAATGTGGTGGGTTTTGCATCAGTTCAAGATAGTGCCTAGCATGTGCTAAGAAAATGCAGGTTCTGAGGGGCTGAGATTTTGCTATAATCTCAGCTGTATTTTCTTTGACCACACAAATAGGGTGCAGTCATTTACAACCTTCTCATTGCTAAGCATGCAGTAATCATTTCCACCATTTGCCAAATGCTACCTAAAGCCTAAGTTTGATTGGTCTACTTTAGTTGTTCTTACAATCAAAGGGTTAACAACATGCCTCCGTCTTGAGGGTCCTCCTCTACCCTGGAACAGGATTTTGCTGTTCTTCCACTCCCAGCTTGGCCCAGGGCAAGGGCATCCTGAGCAACATGGGTTATTTAGCAGCTTGGACTGCTCCTTCTCTCCTTAGAAGCTTGTGAATGGTGCCATTATGCAGGCTGGAGAGCTACTAGAAAATCTCCAAATAACGTTATGTGCCGACCAGCAGTAGAAAAACACGCAGAGAAAAAGGATCATTGCTTTCTCATTTCTTGATGGACCATCCCCTCTCTGAGGATGTTTTCTCTTTAGTGGGTAGCTGTGCAGCTGCCAGGTAACCTTAGAGAACTTCCCTGGCCTTCAACAGGAAAGAATGCTTTAAATTTTTTTAAGCAGAGCTGTTTCTTAACAAATCTTAGATTGGCTTATCTTCAACCAATTTTTAATTCATATAAAAGATTTTAAAATAATGTTGTCAGCATTCCAACAGCCAAGTCAGTCCTACAGTGTGAGTTACTATTCTCAGGTTGTTTGTAAATTTAATAATAAACACAAATTTCTTAATAAGGGTAACTGAATGTCATAATGGAGTGGTAACGTGAAGTTCAAAACAGTATGAGTGGGTAAAACGCTGCATATGACAGCCAGTCATTTCCCAGCAAGGACAATTTTACTATCTTTTACTTGTAAATCTACATAAACAGAAAAGCACAAAAGAAACACAATGACAAAAAGTCCAGATGGCCCCAAAATCCCCCCAAAAAGTATTATAGCTATCTGCCCTCTATCTGCTTTGTATGACTAGTAACTTTTGATGTTGTCAGATTGTCGATCTTTCTTAAGTAGAACAAAAAGAATATGTCACTTATTGACCCAGTTTTAAAACCTTCCAAAGCAGAACAAGACTCTTATCAATTAATTCATTGTTTCAATACATCTCTTTCTTCAGACAGCTTTCATCTTTAGACTTATACACTAGCTGCTGACTTGCCTTGAAATGCCTAGATGAGAAATGCTAGCAAAGCCAAAATCAGATAGGACATCTCAAGGCATTTACAGAGGTTCACATTTCCTCTTTTATCTACTTTTAAGTAAAATAATACATATTTTATATATACATATGTACACAAGACATATTTCCCTTGGTATTGTTTGGAGATGAATTTTAACTAACTCACCAAAAGGCATATCAGTGTGGGTCAATAAACTGACCTTTAAGCAAGGCACTTTTAAAATAAGAATGTAAAATACACACGTATACAAATTCCTTGTCATGATTTCTTCCACGAACTTATAGTCCTGTCTGAAACAAACACAAGTCCTTAAGATTAGGAAATTCAATATGAAAGTTTCTTTGATATTAAACTTCCCATCAGTAATTCCAGATGCATCACAGAGCACAAACAAAATTTTCTGAAGTAAGACTTTGTTCGTCTGAAACTGTTAATAACCCCATCTCCGAATCAGGGGACTCTCCTTTTATATACAACATCAAGACACCTGCCCTACAGTTTCAGTATTTTTTCATCATGTCATAGTACAAACTGACTTTCATAGAATCATTGAATGGTTTGGGTTGGAAGGAATGTTATAGATCATTCAGTTCCAACCCCCCTGCCATGGGCAGGGACACCTTCCACTAGACCAAGTTGCTCAAAGCCCCGTCCAACCTGGCCTTGAACCCTTCCACGGAGGGGGAAGCCACAGCTTCTCTGGGCAACCTGTGCCAGGGCCTCACCATCCTCAGAGTAAAGAATTTCTTCCTTATCTCTCATCTAAATCTACCCTCTTTCAGCTTGAAGCCATTACCCCTTGTCCCATCACTACATGCCCTTGTAGGACAAGGGGTAAGGGCTTTAAACATGCATAACTACTATTCAACAATTTCATCTGAGTTTTTGGGATCATTACCAACATTTGGGTACTTCTTTAATGACAAATACAAACTGAAAGAAAAACAAACTGTCCAACACCGGTTTCAAATTTCAGACCGAGAACATTGGTATCTCAATATTATTCACAAACCAATGTATACCATAAAAAAACCCCAATAGCATACGCTGAGCAGAATTAGCTGTAGACTCTAGAAAACCCAATGATTACGGAGTTGACTGCTGAGCCAAATTCTACCTACGCTTGTATGCACAAGGTATCGGCAAAACTTCTTCAAGTTTATGTTACTGTAACTTAAAGCAGAGGTTAGCGTAGTTGCTTGTTTCACTGCTATTAAATGTCAGTTTTTTTATTTCCAACTTCCACTTAGACTCCCCGATCTAAAACAAAATCTGCCAAAACAAAACATTAAAACCAACAGAAACTGTTGTAAGGCCCCAAACACCTTAAGAGCCAACATCTTATACCACTTGTCTGGGAAAAGGAGAGCACCACTCACAGGGCTACCGACTCTTCAAGCAGCAGTGTGAGGATGTCATTTAGTAGGCACCCAGCACACACATGCTTCTACCTTGAAACATTTCTGTCAGTAATTCTGATACTAGTCAACATTTTTCTGAAATCCACCAATCCCATCACAAAGAAATACCACCTCAAATAGTGTATTTTTTCCTCTTTTTTTCTTTATTTGTTTTAAATAAGAAAAAGAAACAAAGTACAACTCATTGAAACAGAGACTACCTCCTTCTGGCTGGGGAACAGCTGGTAACCAGCAAGCTGCTGTTCCCAGAAGCATCCTGACCTCACCATCAATAAAAAGCTTTTTTTCGGTTTCCAAAAACCCAAGTACAACAACTCCTGTATACGGAGAGAATTTTGTCAAAGGTACACACAAATAATTGAGCATGTATTTCACAGCAAACTGTGAAGGGGAATGCTTCTAGTACTCGGTCAGAAATGAGTCATCTGGCTGAACCCAGCCCTACACTTCAGATACTCCCTGCAGGCACTTCTACCACATTAGGGATTTCTCTCTCTTCTCTCAGGCATCACTGCTGCAATAGTTTCCAAACGCTTCTACAATATCTTTGGTAAACTAATTTTTTTAAAATTAAGCTTCCATATTGCCACATATGGAGGTTGTCTACTGCTGCCTTCCTAGCCTTCCCCAGCAATGACACAGAATGAAGAACACTCAGAGTGCTTAAGGCATCGGGAAGAATAATATTTTTCCTTCAAATTAACTTTTCCACTATAAACATAAGCTTGTAATATTAATTAATGCAAAAGTATTCCAATCTGTGCCTATGCTTGAAAAAGCTTATTTTATTTCTCTGTAATTTAACTTTCAAAAATGAAAGCCTTTTTTGTATGCTTCCTGTTCCCATATTTTAAAATTAGCATTTATCCTGTTACCAAAGAAAATTTTGAGAAATCAAAGAAAACTGAGAAAAAAACAGGTAACAATGGCCAATGGCAAAGGAGTCTGTAAACATATAGAACTCTTCCCTAGGAGCTAGAAAGAGGATGCACAATTCCTGTTATCTTCTTTTCCCATCAGCAAATTCTGTAAAACCTGCAGACAGCTACCGCCTTAATTGTCTCCACCCCAACATATCTTCCCTCTGTGGCTGCTCCAGATAAAGCATCAACTAACCCACCACTTCCAACGTTATTGTGTCAGTTCAAGCACTGAAGTCTGTGCTGTGAAGGTAAAATATTCCAGGCTGGTTGATGAACTATGAGGAACCCATGCTGAGTATTCACATTTCCTACTTCACTGTTCAGCAGATCATTGCCCCTGATATCGTTACTAAAATCACAAGGTATGAAGTGAATGGAATGGGAAATGAGAAGGAAGGATAGTCTCCTCCTTATAGCAGCTGAAAGCTGTCCTGAAAACTCCTTTACTACTATACCAAAGGTGCTACACCACGATGGCGAAAGAGGTCCCTGGGACACTGTAGAGATCACTGTTATGACGAGGAGTCTTAATAGAGCTGTGAGAAAAGGCAGGGAGTGTTAGCAATGTAGAAAAACTAGGAATCGCATGGGGAAAAATTTGACTGTAAATTAAAGGCTGTATCACAACACAAACACACACAAGGAGATGGCCTTCAAACTGTGCAAGCAATGACACTGTTTCCTTCTAATATTTAAATGTCTGAATATGAAACCTTAGGCTTTGAAACGTTGTTTCAGTGCCATATATTTATATGGGGGTGATCATATAACAAAGGACATTTGCACACAAATTTCCACCAGATCTCTATATTGCTATTAAAGCTTTTCATTCATTTTTTAGAAATTTGCCTACTCTTCATGTAAATGACTCACAGCTGTGTATGTCACAGTAGTAAATCTAGAAAACATACGTTTGTATTTAAGTTCAGATAATTGTATAAAACCATTTTAGAGAAACACACAATTATTCTATGCAATGAAAATCAGTTTTAAAAATAATTACCTATGTTCCCACAGTATTTCTGATATCAATATATCAGAAGCCACGTGGTCTTACAGCTGATAGGTACCAAAATATTAATATTTATTTAACTTGCCATATCATCAAGTAAGTAGCAATGTTAGTCTCCAACAAATAAGGAAAACACCATCCTTTAACCTTCAAAGCACAACAGTAACATCTGATTCTTCAAAACAACTACAGCTGCATGGACTCTGACCAAAGCCAGTAAAATTACACTGGGACTCAAAGATCTGTCCACACGGATCACTTCAAAAAGAAGCAGAGTCTTCACACCATCCTACAACGATTTCTTTGATGTGATAGATTCAGTATGTTCATTGCCAATCTGTTGCAGAAGTTGCTTTTCCATTAAGGAATCTTAATGATACTGAGGATGAGATCAGAAGCATGAGGGAAACCTTACGGTTCAGTCACCAACGCAGAATGAGATGGAAGGCTGAAGTGTGGGGTCAATATGGCCTTCAGCTGCAGATGACTGCAAACAGGCTCTGCAGATTGGAGAAGTGACTTTAAGTGTCATTAATTCTACTTGATTTTAAAGTTGCATTTCTTTTCACAGTGGCCCTGCGCAACTTTCATGACAGCTGTAAGATCTCAGTCCTTCGAAGAAACATACCATTAGCAATCTTTTCCAAGGGCCCACAGATCTCAATCACAACCTGTTTATCTGTTCCGTCTACACATAGCTTTTATCAAACGTGTCCTAGGAATCTTCCACAAAGTGTAAAATAAGCCTTCATTCCTTGCTGCACTCTAGCAGCACCTTCTAACCAAACAAAAACACCTCATCAGGTCTTTTTTCCCCTCTTTTCTGGACAATAGTCAACATTTCTTTCCAACCAACTGACCACTACCTCATTCCTGTCCACCAGTAAGAGAGTTCAGTCTTCATCATGCTAGAACAAATGACAAGAAAGCCTCTAATACAAACACTACACCAACATGACTCAAACTATTCTAAGTGAATCTTAAATTCATTCAGCGCAGGGAAGATAACATGAAAGAAAAAAAAGAAGCAGCAAACTTGTAACAAAGAAGTATGTTAGCAGCCTTTTAGATACCATGGACATAGGTCAGACTTTCATATATGCAAACAAGAATCCCAGTCACACAGCCTTCTACACCAATTTAACTAAATGCATTTAAACGCACGTTTTTAGTTAAGCTGGAACTATGAGGTCAGAATACCTTAAAGTTATATTCTGCAGACCTCTATGATGAACTCCAGCAGGAGCTATCATCAGTTTTCCATTAAACCTATGCATAGCTGAGAATGATGAACAGAAAAAATCAGCATTTCCTTAAAACAACTATTATACTAATTCTGATTTATGAGCCTGTACATTTGACGTGACTGCATCCTTCTGTAAGCACCTGAAAAACTATTAATAACATTAAAATCCATGTCCAAATTTTGCAGTAAGATAGTATAAAATGTAAACATCTGATACCCATCAACATGACCACCTTCGATACTTAAATTGAAGATAACATAAGGAACACTATTTCCCATACAATCTTTGGAGGCACCTGAATGCACAGTGAAGTTAGCAAGAAAACTTCTGCGGAAGAGGACTGAGCACTTGGTGCTCATGCAGATGAAAAGCACAATGGGAACTGTATTTTTTGTGGAAGACGGTGCAACATTTTTTAACAAAGTAATCCTGCCAACCAGTAACCCTAAGACAATTTTCTTTCACAACTGAAAATTGATTTGTATTTTCCCTGGACTTAAGAGCAAATTCCTGGTTTCTAGTCCATTGGCTTAGATGAAGCAGAAAACTTGCACTTAGTCCCAACCATTCCATTATTTGAAGAAAATATTTAAACAGTCACCAATATGTTTCCACTTTGCACTTTGCATCACCTTATTTGACTGCTTTTAAGTTTTTATATAAAATCTTAGGCACTTATTGCCACAAAATGTCCTTTACGACGCATCTTTTCATGTTTTTCTCCACCTCAGGAGAGCTAAAATTTTATTCATTTTTCACATAATCACATTGCTAAATGGAACCTGGGCTGTAAGAAGGCAACAGACTCTCAGGAGACTCACAGTAACATCATGACCTAGCACGGATGCATCACAAATCCTGTCTGCCTCCTCAGAGAATGCCTCAAAACATCATACATCTTGGGCTGTAAAATTTATTTTCCATAACATGCTCCAGAGGAATCTGCTACAGCTATGAGTCAGTCATTTGTGATGGCAGAGTTACAGTGAGCAGCTCTTTCTTTGAAAATCTGCCGTCAGAAAACACAGTTTGGATTTGAGTTTTCTGGGCTTTGTCTTGAAGACGAGGGCTTCCTTGCTGCCCCTGCGGCCAGGAGGTCTGAGGGGTGGCATCCCTGCCGGAGCCTTCCTCCTCCCTCTGGGGTACCCGCTGCTATCAAGCACCTGATCTGGAGCCACGCTGTGGGTATTAGATTTGCCTTTTTTGTTTGTTTTGAAAACAGAACACTGCACTGATATGTGAAACTTAAAAATTAAGCATGTGTGGTAATTTCTTTGGCAGAGAGGTGGGTTATGCAATTCCTAACAGCTCTTTCTTTGATGATGAGATACAGCAAGGTGAATTAGCAGCTTGTCACATTTGTAAAGAAGTAATTCCTGAGTTGATAAATACCCAATGCAACTTCTCTTTCTGCCTTTTCTTCTGTGAGTACAAGCATCTTCAGTGTAATTTCTAACACTACTGAATAGACCCTTATAATCATGATGTATGCAAAATGAATAGCAATTCAAAAACAAAAACAAATTTCGATTATCTTTCTGAAGTTCCCTACAACCAATAAATACTTGGTTACTACAGAGACAGAAGAAATACCTTGCTTCTGTAGGCGAACTGCATTTGAATACACCTCAGCATTGCCTTCAAGCCTAATGGAAAGCTAATTTGGGCACTTCACTACATACTGGGACATCTTGTATGTTGAAATAAAATAGTCAGAAAAACATTTTTTAATAAAAAGTCTAAAAAAAATTTACATTATCCTCTTCTATTGATCTTGGTCCAACAATACTTCCTCCTTATCAAACCAAACGGTAAAACTGGCTTCAACGTAACGGCACTCTTCCAGCCTCTATACAAACATTGGATCAAAAATGCATGTGCTGCAACGGAAAAAAAACCCCAGAACTTCAGAAAGCCTCTTTAAAGCTATTTTATTTTAAATCCAACAAGCTCAATAGCTAAATATTTCATGTTTATAATGTTCCCAGGCACCAAAAATAGACCCCCAAAAATGACATCAAAACATGAGAACGCCTATTTTTATATGGCTGACCAAACAAACAAAACCCTCCAAAATTTCACATCTTTTAGAAAAGGCAGCCCTGATCCCACGTGCCTGCGTTTTTCTGTCTTCGAGAGCTCTGAAGCCCAGGAATGCCGTCTACCAGTCGGTCCTGCTCTCCTCACTCCTACAAAACCACTTCCCCACCTGACCAGCAGCTTCCCCGGTGGGACGGCTGAGCCGAGCCCCAGCAGCGCGGGGTGGCCAGGCCTGTCTGAGCAGGCTCTTGCTGGATGCACCCCGGAGCAGCAGCAGTGCCTCCATTTGTGGCCGGCAGAGCCAGCCATGGTGCGGGAGGTGTGATGCTGCTTCCACCTCCCCGCTGCCAGCTCTGCGCTCCATTCTCCCACATGGGCAGGCACGCTGAGAGCTAATGCTCTGTCAGTAAAGCTGCACACCTCCGACTGATGTTCACGATTATTTTTTTCCTGTCAACCTTGGCAAGAGGTGACAAAATATGAACTGATTAAATGGACATGATTGTACAAAGTGTGTATGCCAAAATAATTTCCCTAAGCATGCAACACAATCTGAACTATAGCACACTTCTAGGTGACTAACCTGTTCAAGTGAAAAACCAAGATCAATACAAACAGAAAAGGGGAGAATGAGTTCTGACAAAATCTTTCATTACACTTCTGGTTTATGTCATAATACTTCAGACCTAACGTCCTAAACCAGCTTAATACTGTAATCCTCGACTGTAATCTGCAAGTGTAGCAAATATTTTAGTACTAAAACTTAGCTCTTCCTACTTTCTTTAATTTAAGAACATTTTTCTATACTTTCAGTATAACTCTATACAGCGTACATTCTTGTATGTAAAAGTTTTGTAACTTTAAACTTGAAGGCACGTGCTACAGAGCTGTGAGTTAAAACCCGTCTGACCTTTTAGAAACATTCATGGTTACTAAAGACCGTGTTTGTCTAGCTAATGCCAATTCAAATAACATCCATGGTATTCCAAAAGGTATGCATCTGCTCCAGCTCTTCCTGTCATGGTTTAGAAGGACAAAGTCTAACATGAAAGTACATGTCCCATTTTCCCATTAATCCTCCCTTATACTCTCCTGTTTTTCCCAGTTATCTTCTCTACACGACCATAAAATGTCTAACTCACACCAGATTCTTCTTTCAGGACTTCATAAAAATTTTAAAAGTCTTTTGTAACTTTAAGACAACAATAATAATTACATTTCTCCACCCTCTAACATCGCACCGGCTGGTCTTACTAGGTATGTCCCAGATGAAATTACTGGTAGAAGGAATCGAGTGACGAAGCACAAAGTGGGAAGTTGGGACCAGTCAAAAATCCCCCTCCCGTCTCACCCCAGGGTCCCTATGGAACACAGTGAACAGTATCCTCCTCTTTCCCTCAAGACCTGAGGCACTCTCATTCAGTCAGCATCAGTGTCTCAGTCTCTCTCTCACTCCCATTCCTCATCCGGCTCCCATCCAGCACAAGGCCATCACTGCAGACACTGCTTTCCCTCTGCTGCAGGCCCCTGTGTCCATGTCAGGGAGCGGAGGAGCTAGCCGAGGAGCTGAAAGCTGTCTCTCCTCCTCAGCTGAAAGGCCTTAGCAAGGACTGTTTTACTCTATCCCTATCCTTGCTTAAACAGAGATTCAGCCGGCTTCTGGGCAGGAAGAACCTCCTCCTCAAAGATACTTCACAGATATCAGATGCAGCTATTTGGGGACATCCTTAAACAGAAGGAAATTAAGGACAGAGAAGGCTGCGGAAACCTGACAAGCAATGGAGCAGTCAGGAGGAGACAGAGGCATGGCCAGCACTCAGCAGGGCGGAAGCTGAAACAGTGAGAACTGCCCGGTGAGGAGAAAGGCTTTAACCTCAGGAGGACCGCAGCAAGATCAATAGTCTCCACTGACACGCAGCTTCTGTTTCCGAGACATCAGCTGGAGTGACCTTCTTCAAATAGATAACTGCATCTTGTATGAGGGCATGTGACTGTATATGTAAGATATGGGTAAACAATTTTTTTTCTAAAGGAAAGAAAAAATTTCCAGAACTTGAAGCAAGGATAAACTTGTGATCCGTTTCTGGCTCTGATACAGAATAGCCTAATTTTAGGTAGGTTACTTTGTTTCTTCGTGCTTTAGGTTAACCAGTTATATAATGGGAAAAACAATGCCTTCCCTAACTTCAAAGGTTATTCTGATTATTTTAAAACGTATGAAGATGAAAAAGGCAATAATGATAAACAGTAATCCTTAGTTTGCACTTATGCAAAATCCTTCTACAGATCTAAGTACTTGATTTCAGATGAAATGCAGACATCGTTTGATGTTCTTTTCTCACAGCACAAGTGCCAGTTCAAGCATCCCTTGCCTCCTACTCCCAGGTGCCTGTTCTGGCCCTGCGGTGCCCTGACAGCTGTGCTGTACAACTGTGGTTATGCTGAGCAGGGAACGGGTATGAAAGCCAATGAGGGAGACCATGCGAGGGGAGGAAGGATGATATCTAAGGCAACACCCCTGCCAAAACAAATATACATCAATCAAGTATCAAGGCTAGTATCAAAGCTATCAATTTGTGTTACACCGTGGGTATATGAGAAATTCAGCTGACTTCACTTGTGTAACACGTTCTGTCTGGCCTACGGTTACAAACCTGTTTCAAACCAGGAATAAATATTTCAACACAAATGTGAATAGGTCATGGGGAGCCATTTCATAATCCTATGGAACTGATTTGCTAACGATGTTGGAATCTGTATGATTGCTAGATTAATTTCACAGATCAGATAAAACTTTTACATATTGAATGACACAGCTTCTGTAACTTTCCTACTTTAAACATATTTTCAGTGTAGTTAAAAATTTCCTTAAATTAGTCCCTGAAGTTGTCACAGCCCTCAGTATTGGTTTCAGCTGTTTTAATGATGCTGTACAACTACACTGTAAGACTGAGACTGGTATCTTCACAAGACACTTCTTTACACAAATAATGCAGAAACTAGAATGGGAAAAGCAGCCTTTTAAAAAATGAATGCAACGAAGGCTTCTGTCAATCTGATTTACTCAAATCCTGAGTGTACTGAGCTTGGCCTGGGGGCAAATGAGGACCGAGTTGAGAGCTTGTGGGTTAGAATTAAGGGACAGGCTCCTAAGGCTGACATTACAGTGGGTGTGTACTACAGGCCACCTGACCAGGAGGAGGAGGTTGATGAGGCCTTCTACAGGCAGCTACAAGCAGCCTCACAATCACAGGCCCTGGTTCTCATGGGGGACTTCA
>Ga0065711_1001067_pt1 | contig 49120 bp, 19 predicted proteins | sample Hoacrofraction12_FD_59098 | JGI IMG/M metagenome (GOLD analysis project Ga0065711, IMG submission 59098) | Hoatzin crop microbial communities from Cojedes, Venezuela - Epithelial fraction 12 v2 (version 2) | ecosystem: Host-associated > Birds > Digestive system > Esophagus > Crop | place... | reverse complement strand
AATATCTCCAGAGAGGAGACTCCACAACCTCCCTGGGCAGCCTGTTCCAGGGCTCTGTCAACCTCAGAGGGAAGAAGTTCTTCCTCATGTTCAGACGGAACTTCCTGTGCTTCAGTTTGTGCCCATTGCCCCTTGTCCTGTCGCTGGGCGCCACTGAAAAGAGTTTGGCCCCATCCTCCTGACACCCACCCTTCAGATATTTGTAAGCATTTATAAGGTCCCCTCGCAGCCTTCTCTTCTTCAGGCTAAACAAGCCCAAAGTACCACTTGACTGTGATTTCCTCTAAATCTGATTTCTGGACACTTCTGTCTGAGCAAGGAGCTATGGATTGGCCTCACAGAGGGTGATGCAGATAAAATAGGTAATGAAGAAAAGTTCTGATGTTTCCCGAGGTTAAATAATGTATTCACGATCTAGTACAAAGAAAAAGCAAGACTGCACATTACATACCACCAAAATATGCTGTAAATTTAGATACAACAGGAGAGTACTGGTTCTAATCCTAGTGCTGTTGTGCTGTCTTTAACAGCAGTCTTCCAGGTTTACACTGATATCAGTAGTAGCAGAATGTGGATTATTTTATTTGCAAATTAAAAAATGCAGGTAGATAATTGATTTTTAGAAGCCTAAATGGCTTAGGCCATTATTTTTATTTCTTGTTCTGGTGTGGAGACTTTTTGCCCCACACAGGAGTGCGGCAGCAAAGCAAGGTATCTTCTGGGTTGGGAGGTGGGCGTCTGGGAAGAGGAAGGTGATCGGCAGGGGCAGATGGGTGCTGCACTGCCTCTCTGACTCAGCCAGGCTCATTTTATCAAGTGTGTATGTTAGGGAAGTCGTACATTCATTAAGCTGGAGATCTGAACAAATGAGGTGGAAGCCCCTTTCCCTTTTACTTCATGTTGACTCTGGTGTTAATATTTTAAGATACATAGGATAACTTCTCAGTAGGTATCAATATATTGACTCATTCTACTCAGTAACTGTAGCAGAGCTATGCCAGTTTATACCCAGTGGGGGTCTGACACCCTCTGTCTGCTTTTTATCTGCTTCAGGTGTCTTAAAAAAAAAGAAAGAGTAACAGATTGCGTATGATCTAATTTCTTCCCCGCTTTGTCCGGTGTGTCAGCTTTTCTGTGACAGAATCCAAGTGAAGCTGTGATTTGGAAAAAAAAATACATTCAGTACGCTGTAATGCTACACCAAAACTCCAAGCAGTTTGTCCCTCCCTCCAAATCTTAATATGAAATCTTGTTTTGTAGCTCAAAAAAGGACAATATTAAGGGACAGGTATCACATTCCTTGCAGACCTGGGGAAATACTGCATTTTTGAATGAACTCACAAAGGAGCAGGGGATCTAGAATCGTTAAACATCAGTGTTGTACAGAGAAGTCATGGATGTCCCCTCCCTGGAAGTGTGCAAGGCCAGGTTGGATGGGGCTTTGAGCAACCTGTCTAGTGGAAGGTGTCCCTGCTCATGGCAGGGAGGCTGGAAACAGATGATCTTTAAGGTCCCTTTCAACCCAAACCATTCTATGATTCTATGAATGTTAATTATACTAAATCTGTCAAATCTGACTGTTAACTGGGTGGTGTTTCCTTATCCCTCTGATGTAGGACCAAGAAGATGGTTCAGCATGGAGTTAGGGAGGATGTGCTGCACAGGGGCCATTGACAAGGCAATGTGACAGGTCTTTCACTGCTAGTAAGAAACCTGCTGTTTCAGGGCTTATCCCTAGCAATGAGGATGAGACCAAGGAGGTGCAGGACCACATCTTCCCAAAACTTGCTAGAGCAGGTTGTAGTTGATAGTGTTGTTGTGGCTATAATGGTGTTAGCGTGTAAATGAAGCAAGGTCAGTAAATCAACTGATACAACTGGACTAACACAGACTAGGTTTTTAACCCGAAAAAGATTTTATGTCTGAATTCTTGCCTGTTTATTCCAACTACATAAGTTCTTCTACTAGACTTAATCAATTCTCTCCTACAGCAGTGTTTGCTGTCCTTTCACCACATGGTGTGACACTAGCTACTGTCATAGGCAGAGATTGGACTACACAGACTCAGATTTCATCCGAAACAGCAGTTCTGGCATTCCAGCACAGAGCTTGCTTTTCTTGGGGCTGGGGGACAGGTTGTTACTTGTGGATATATTCTTGGTATTAGACATGCAACTGGGAATCCTCATCACTCATTGTCGCTGACGTTGGTTAGCGTTAATCCTCATTTCTGGCTATGTCTTCATTCTTTTATTTTTATCCTGACTCTTTAAATTCCTCCTGCAGGCTTACTTGGATACTGACTTTTTCTTCATGTCTTGGTCTGCACTGCTGCTTCGTGCTTTTATGAACTCCTCGACAGCTTTCAGGGTCCACAGCAGAGGCATTCACACCTCAGGGCAAAGCAGGGACAGCAGAATTAGACCACCACTGAACGCTTTTGATGCTTCTACTAAGTAGTGTGGTTTGGGCTCAGGGCTAATAGTGAAGCAAGGTGGTATAACTGAACAAGCAAAGGCTTTCTAAAGATAGTGCCCTATTCACCCTGCCATTCAAGGAAAAGAACAGGATTGCTCTAAGGTGGGGAATTAGTGAGCAAGTTCTCTTTTAGTCCTCCAGGTAGCTGATAAAACTGGCACACATGTGGGAAGGCTTTTAGGGAGGTGTCAAGTGTGGGAATGCAATCTGCTGGATAATACGCTGCACTTGGGCTTTGGGATTAGAAGATACCACTGCCAACTTTTTAATGCAGTAGCTAAAACTCTCCGCTCTAAAGGATTAATATCGTTTATTTGCTTCATTGCCTTTTGCCCCCAAACCTGCACCCCCCAAAGCAGAACGTTTCTAATCAGCATGTAGCTCCTGCTGAGCTAGCCGGCCTTTTTTTTTTTTTTTTTAACACAATTTTTTCTATATTGAAAAAGCCTGAGAAGTAAAAGAATGGGTAAGGAAAGCTGAAGCTCAGGTAAGGGGGTTGAGACATGTTTTTCTAATTCATTTAAAACTTTCTTTCAAGTGCCACTCAGTTACTTTTCTGCTGGCATGCCTAGGGTAGCAGGGACATTTTCTGTGGCAAAGCTAATGCTCTGTGTATTTGCGGAGGAGGGAGAGCACAGGCAGTGTTTTCTTTCAGGCTGCAGAACACAAGAGATGAGAAAGCAAGAGTCCTTGTAAGGCTGCAGGGCTTGGGGCAGCAGAAGAGGGAAGGAAGGGGCTCCTCCACGCCTGCCCCATGGCCGCGCTGAGCTATGGGGCAGGGTGCAGCGGGTGGCAGGGAGCTCCTGTCTGCGGGGGCACCCCTGGGGTCTGCTGGAATTCTGCCGGAGACCAGTTTAACTCTGTATCATCAGTATTTCTCACATGTTTTAAATGTGATAAAAAGGGGTGTTTCACAGAGTTAAACATATGTCTAAATGAGGCTAACATGTTTCTAATTTATTTTCTATACCAGATGAAAAATGTTTCTCCTGTGTGGTGTTTGAACAAGTCATGTATTTAACTGCTAAAGGATTTTCATTTCTTTGCTACTTACTCAGCTGGCAATCCTTTAGTATGGTGTCATGGCATGAAGATTTGTGAGACTTAGGTCAAGCAGTGAAGTTTATTTTGTACTTGCATACGGTTACTAGATTTTTTTCCTAGACACAAGAGATGAGTGACTTATACTTTATTATGTGACCAGCGGCAGGTTAAAACCCAAATTCTTGTCTCCAGTTATAGACCAGAAAGACGTAATAGCATGCAAAGAGTTACAACAGTGTAACCGTAAGCAAGCACAAATGAGATAAATTATTATTTGCAATTTCACAGATGTTTACACATCTAGAGCCAGCTAAAACTATCCTACCAAAATAGGACAATATCATTAATTCAGTTTCATTGAAAATTGAATTTCGTAAGGAAAATAAGTATCATAAGATTATTGCAGCCTGGAGAAAAGAAGCATCTCATCCAGGTGCACAAAATAATTTTGTTGCAGAACAAGTGGAATCTGGGAGCTATAGCGCATCCCACGTTTACTAGACTGAGCCATTTGTAAGTGGTAGCAGTGGAAAAGTCCTCCTGCTATAATTCCATGTATTTTTAGATTTATGCCTTTAATCTCAAAATGAGTAACCCACCACAGCACTTGAGGAATGATAACCAATTTTAATATCCTGATGATACATTTCCTAGATAACTACATTGATCAGCACTCTAGAAGTACCTTAGCTACACAGAGAAGCTGTATTGTACCTCACTTCTGTGACACCAAGAACTTGGCTGGCAGGATCTAGCTAATAACAAAAAGCATGTGCCAGATTATTGTGATGAACAAGCTCTGTGTACAGAGAGGTCAAGAAATACCATTCTGTGGCCTCTACATTGTGAGTCTGAGGCCAAAAATATGTGGGACATGTTGGCAATATGCTGCTCTTTGATTTGGAAGTGCCACATTCTTGTAAACTGGTAAAATACATGGTATGCTTTCGCCATTGGAGGAAGTCCTGTGCATTGGCAATGCATTGACGTGGACCTCACACCACTTAGTTTTAAGTGATTTTAGGTGTGGAGTTTTCCTAGCGATGTTGTCCCAGAGCATTAACAGAATCCAGTTCTAAGTAGTTTTCTCTGGGATGCATGGCATCAGTTGCCTTTCTTCATCCAGTCTAGTCTTGCCTTCTCAAATTCGTCCCCAGCTCCTCTGCTTCTTTTCCATCTGCAGCTCCTGCATCCCTGCAGATGGCTGTACCCCACAGTTAGGGCTTTATGTAGACATACATATTTAGCTGTGTGTAGGAACTACAAGTTACTTTTTATTTATTTGCTTTGAAAGACTCCCTTGGAGAACTTGGCTTCCATCTGTTAAAAATGCTACCTCTACTTGTCCTCCTTAATGGAGGCTTGAGGGAAAGGAGAGGAGGATAAGCTTCTGTCCCAAACAAGCAGCTTGTATTTAGCTGAGGAACTAAATAACTCAGATCTTTGGGCTACCTGTGGAGATAGACAGGTTAGGCTCCTGATGGCCAGGGTTCCCACTTCTCACATTTGTCAGATCTGGGTTGGGCCCATGGAGCAGCTTCTCCTCCCACTGTAACAACCTCAGTCCACAGTAAATGTTTCTTTTGGAGGGATGGAGGGTTGAAGGGAGAAGAAGAAGAGTGAGAGTCCTGCTCCTTACTTTCCATCTTTTCTAATTGCTTTCACATAGAAACTAAACTGCAGCGCCCTGAGCACCTTGAAGGATTAAATGCTGATCAAAAGCAGGTTTAACCATATCCCCAGGACAAGCTGCTTAGGCACCAAGCAGCACAAGCTCTGGGTTAGCACAGCAACCAGAAAAGCAGAATAAATTAACAATTATCATTTTGACATGAACAGAGCAGAGTTTTGGAAGAGGGGCACTGGGAGGAGTTGGGGGAGCAGAGTGTGGGGGATGCAGATGGAAATGAAGTCAACTTTTATCTCATACATACAGCCAGGAGACATGCTCTGCTTCTGATCTTGGCTGATTGCTGGCATCTGCTGCCACACACTGCCTTTCCCTTCCTCAGGTTTTGGGCTTTCCAGCATAATAGCATTAGTGGCATTAGATAGGAGTTTGTGTTATTAGTTACAACCTAAGGGAGAAGGAAATCTTTGGGGGATAAATTAGCATACCCCTCAGCTATCCTGATTGGTGCTCAGCCCTTCAGTTCCTGCCCACGTTGTTCCAGACCAGCTTTTTATAGGCTTGCAAAATGTTGACTATCTTATTCATCTGTTTATTTTGCAGTGATTTCCCCTAGCAAATTCTGCACTTGCAGTTTCTGGCTTGGACATAATCAGAGCACAAGCTTCTGCTTCGGGTTTTCCTAGCACTGGCAAAATCTGGGGAAAAAAGATCCACTGATTGTTCAAGTTTATAAGCGGGGGAGATACTGAAAAGGGAGATTATTTAGCTCTGAGGACAGATGAGTTAGGCTGTTTAACTGTTAGTGCAGGGACTGTGAAGGATCAGACAGCAAATGATGAGCATCTGGTTCTCACAGTCTTCAATAATATGAGCCCGAAGTGCCAGCTAGTAACAGAGAGCAGAGATGTGAAAAGAAGTACTTTTCTGCACTGTGAACAAACCCTACATCTTTATACCATCTATTGCCACTGGGCAGCAGGACCCAGTTCATGCATTTGTTCAAAATAGTAACAAGTTGCTGGTGTAAGATTCTGGATTTTGTGCAGACTTCTTCACAGAGCAGGAGGAGAGATGCAATAACTCTCGCCTGTCTTTCTTGAAGCCCAGCTCCAGTCCTTTGGAGGGCTGTGGGCATCGTGACAGGCTAGTGCTGCTGTAAGAGGCGAGCAAGGTTGGGCAGAGGGAGGGTATATATAGTGTCTCTACTTCTTCCCTCTTAATCCTACACAGAATTAACATGGAGAGAGTCAGAAATCCTGTTTACAGTCCCAGTTCACTCCCTGCTCCCATGAACAGTGACTCAGAGGCATATTCAGGCTCTAACAGAGGCATAATCAAATTGCATGCTTCAAGTCATTATCTAATCACTGCAGAGGTCAGGAAGGAGTCTCTCCCTGTGGTGCCTGGCTTCCTTGAATGAGCCAAGCATGCTGCAAGCTCTTTTCACTCCCTCAGTGGACTTCAGAGGGAGAAGGCAAGATTTGATTGACCATCAGTCAAATTCATAAGGAAAATCCAAAGTTCTTCTGAAAAATCAGTGGTCTCACAAGAGAACCTCTCTTGCATACTGGTGTGGAGCAGGCAAAGGGCTTTAGCTCTCTGTTCAGCTATCAAATATGAATGTGAGCAGCATGAGCAGCAGAAGCCTTTCATGAAGGTGTATCTTTATTTGTTCTGAATAATGAAAGGAATTCCTTATGAGTGAATAAACCTGCCAAAAGGATTCAACTTGCTCACTAAGACTTCTCCTTTGCTGTGAGGCTGCAGTGCTGCATAGATTAGAAGCCATCATTTGCTAAAACATCAGCAATCCTCTACACAGAGAACCTAAATAAAATTACCGTATTATCTCACTTGTCCTCCCTGAAGAACAACTACACACTTCTTTGTTTTAACCCTCTGGATAGCTTTCTTTGAATGAAGAGTTTCGTATAGGAACCTGCAAGTCTTGGTGCGATTGGAGTGAAGAGTGATTTATTGGTCCATCAAAGGCTTGGAAAACAAAGGAGCCAAGCTCAGAGACTAAGAGGTCAGTTGTTTTTAGTTCCTGGTGCTTATTCTGCTGATGAATTATTTGATGTATACCCAGGGCATTCACCCTGTCTAGCCACAGAGGGTCATCTAAACCTTGGATTCTGGGATGAAAGGAAGAGGCTGAGCTGTGTGTACCTTGAGAAAGTCTAGTGAAATTATGACTTTGTTGAACTGGCATTAGTAAAGTATACAAGAGTATTTACTCAAACTCAGCTGTTGGGTTGTGTTAGGATGACTTGTGGAAGGAAGAGGAGGGGTTGCCCCATGCTGTTAGATGTACTCCGGAGGTTTATGGCTTTAAGGTGGTTTTGTTCCATTTGGGATGCAATCAGCCTTCCATGAACATGTCCTCTGTAAGCTAAGCAAAGCTTTGCCATGGCCTCTGCAGTAGGTCTTTTGTGCCTCTGTGAGTTGTGCTCTTATGCTAAGTTGTGCCTCCAGAATTTTTATGCTTATTCTCAACACTCGTGATGAATTAGGGAAGTGTGATTATCTCTCTTTACAAGTAGGAAATGAAGACTGTCAGGCCATAGCTAAATTTACCTCTGTACGTATACTGAAGTCGTGGTCTCCCAGTCATCTCGATCTTTTACCAGGATGAGCTCATGTGGCACCTCCACACCCTCTCATTTTTCCAGGTTTTCCATTCACGAAAACTAGGGTGTTAAGTGGGAGGGTTCACATGTACCCAGTTCTTGCCCTAGTTTGGATTTAGGACAGAGTTAGGGTACAAACATGGATTTGGGATCATGGAAGGTCCCTTGGACCTGGTGCGTGCTCCTTCCTCTCGGGCTGGGGGGAGAATAAAAATTGACTTTCCTGTCTGCCTGGAGTGGATGGTGCAGGAGCAGGAGTAGTTGTGGGTGAGTGACAGCACAAGGAAGTGAGTGGTGGTAGAGGTGTTTGGGAAAGACAGTATTACAGGAGATCGCTATAGAGACTCCACTGTCAGGACATGCTGACGCCAAGGGCACAGGGACAGGCAGGGTGGTGAGGTGACAGGCAAGAATGAAACTTCCTAATCTCCTGATAGAAACAAGATGGGCTTTGAAGCAGCGATGAGAGGGCTTTGCAGAGGTACAGACATGTAGGAGACAAACCTCATAAAAAATGCAAAGTGGCTGTCATTTTAGTACCTCTGTCCTTGCTTGGTGGTGTTCCTCCGATGGTGTGGCTGTGGAGCTTGGAGGGTCATGATTCTCAGCAAACACAGGCTGTTGAGGGTGTGTGTCTGCATATATACGCACCCGCAGAATTACGTACACATACGCACATGCTCATGTCATCACCAAGTGATGCCAGACTTGACATTGTTGATTCTTTTTCTAGTATCTGGCATGAGGCTTTAGGGCCCGATTGCCATGGGAAGACAATGAAAGGCTTGCACTGAGGAGCTGCTTCGCTGCACGGGCATCTGGCAACTAGGAGCTTGTGCACTGGGAAACTTTGGGGCATTTAAAGACAGGAGTGGTATTGCTGGCTCCTTGTCTGGCACCTTGGACTTCCAGCAGGAGCTGGGCCTTGGGGGGTTTACTGTGTCCAAGTAACACCCAGGGCAACTATGTGATCTGAAGGGGCACAAAGTATTCTGACAGCATTTCAGAAGTGTCAACATTTTATCTCTTTTTCACTCCTTTCTACTCTGTGTAGCTGCTACCTGCCACCTCAGGAAGGCTGTGTTCATTTGTGCTGTGTGCATATCCCGATGGAGTGCTTTGACCTGGAAGTTCTTGACTATAGACACTGTATTGCACCCATCAGAGCCTTCTAATACATTTTAAGAACTGGCACTCTGCAACACCTGGATAAATTCTTGGCCATTTTTGTTGGGAATGAAAGAAATCTCACAGAAAGCCCTTGAGATGTTCCTGTAGGACGTGTGCTCCTGGCTGTGCTTTGCAACATGTCAATGGAAAAGAAATTGCATTAGAATAAGCAGTTTTATTGCAGTATTTGTTTTTTAAATTAGTTTTGGCATTGGTTTGGCCTCACTGAGAATTGGTATTTCCCAACCCGAGCTCTAATGTAAAAAACTCTGGGAAATGTTGATGTAGCACCTCCAAATCAATGGGGTAAGATGGAGTGAGGCACTGTACTGGCTGTTTTCAATCTCTTTTAAGCCTGAGGGTGAACTTGACGTTAGTTCATGTTCATTTTGTTCCACTATCACTCTACTTCCTCGGCAGCCTGTGGTATGCAGGCTGATTCAGTCAATCCGTATTCAGGCCAATCATCCATTCGAGTCAAAGGAATTTGTTCGGTGTCAACACTGCAGAACTTGGTGCACAAAAACCGATTTCAGTTATTTGGGTTATTTATGTGATGTTGCTTGTTTGGCGTGTTGCTTTCCTGTCAGTGCCAAATTTCCGTGTTCACAGCTCAAACAAAAGGCTAAAGGTAACACAATGGGACCAAGTACAATGTAGACTAGCCTACATTAGACCAGACAAAGAAGAAGGTGTATTCACAGGCTGTTTAATGTGGTCAGGACGTGCAGAAGTTGGACGAGATCCATCCTGTGCTCTTGGCACAGGGAAGCCAAGAAATTTGCACCCGTCCTGTGCAGTGGGCTCTCAGCTGCCCCAGACCCTGCCTTAGGAGACAGTTGCAGCTCTTAGCAGTTTTTCTGCTCTTGGTTCTCTTGGTTCTTGTGTTGCTTTCTTTCTCAGTCATTCCTCCTGCATATTTATCAGTTCTGGTAATAGTTGTGCTTATGTTCTATGTATAAATGGTAGATGTAAATGAAACAACATGCACCCCAAAATGTAGCCACGATATCTGTAGGCAAGCACATTATGCATAGTGTATTCAAACGAGTGAAATAGCCCTACCATTCATTTACCTATGGATCCAGCCTGCATAAAGCAGGCCAAAGTGCTACATGGCATGTTCTCCAGTCTTCTGGCAGGCGTGGAGCCAAATTGAAGCCCAGCATAAACAGATGCCGCTCTTTGGGCTTCGGCATGTTTGAACTCAGCTGCTCTGCACTGCGCTTTGTTTTGGAGGCAGGGAAGGCGGGGGGGGGGAATCTGCCTGGGAGTGGGACAGAGTGTGCCGGAACAGGAGCATCTGTCCCCTGGCCAGCAGCCAGCAAGCCAGCCCCGCTGTCAGCACGGGAGCTGTGCAGGGCAGGTGAAAGGGGTCCTTTCTCATCTTGCTCATCTTCTTTGCAAATGCTGTCCATCTGCATGGATATTTACACGTTCTGCCAAAGTGACAACACCATTACCACTTCCTCAGTATTTGAGCCGCTGGAATATTTTCTGCATTATTTAATGTTTGGATGGGATAATGCGTTTGGGTGGGCAGCAAGGTGCTCTGGGCTGCTGGTTCCCCACGCATGCAGGGAACGCTGCTCCAATGCTTTCCGAGGGATAGCTGGATTGCTGAGAAAGTTGCTTGCTGCCTAATCCTGTTACCTGCAGGTGGGAAATTAGTCCTCAAGCCTGAATGGCAGGAAAATCCGTGGAGCCTTGATAATTGGAACATTAAATACCTTTCACCCCAGAAATCAGGGAGTAGTTGGAGAAGCATGGAGGAGCTGATGGGGAAGGAATTGAAATGACCCTGGAAGAAAACTGGAATGCTGTATTTCTGAAGCCAAGACAGCACTAGAAAGCTGAGATTATCCTCACAGAACATAATCTGTTTAGGCTTTGTTCGTAGGCAGCGCTGGGCTGTTTAAACAGAGCAAGGGGTGGGGTGGATCCAAACCCACATGTCTTTTACTTAAATGCAGACTAATTTTGCACCCCGTGTTCCTCACCCTCCCACTTGGGATTCTGCAGGTTGGCTCAGAATGAATGGCTGTAAATCCAGAAACACAGTCTTTTCTGCTCTGGTCTTGCCGTTGTGCTCACCACAATATTTCTTGTGGGCCTGTGACTCTTGGAGGATGGAAATGAGCTCCCTCAGAGCTGTGAGTTCCTCAGCAGCCCCTGCCTTGTTTTATGGGTGCAGCACATCGCTGTGACAGCTCAAAGAGAACGGGGAAAGGACCGAGTGCCCTTTATCCACCTTCAAGGGTTCAGAGGAAATGTCATTACCTTTGCCAGCTTCCCCAGGCATGCTGTTATGTGGCATGCACCACTGTGTGGCAGGTGGGATGAGGCTATAGAAGCTTCTACTCCCCGTAAGAAAAGGATATTTTCTTCAGAAGGAAAATGCCTCTGCTTTTCCTTTTCAGAACCTGCCAAGTATGTTCACAAAATCAAAGGTTGAAAGGATTGTTAGTTTAGATTTTTCTCCGTGAAAAATCAACTTCCTATCAGGAAAATGCAAGCTGTTCAGTTCCATTGCTTCTCCCTCTATGGCAGTCAGATGTATTTCTCCCCATTAGCACCCCCTCGCCATGTACCCCCTATGCAGACCCTGGGACAGCAATGAGAGTCTCAGAGCTTGCTGTTTCGCATGTAGGGAGGCACCGAGCCCCACCAGTGGATTATCTGAAATGTGGAGAAGGGTCATTCCTGCTTCTCTCACGTCACATATGCCAGCTCCCTTCCACTGAGCCAGTCTCGCAGCATGACCCTTTATTTATGCTTTATCCAACAGAGTTGGCTTGTTTTCTTTCCTCTTCACATTGCCACTGCTACCTATATTGCAGCATCCACTGAAAGAACAAGGGTGTACAGTCATGCCTTAAGCAGCTGTTTGGAAAAGAAAACATATGTATATGTATAGGGAAATGGTGTCTTGAAAGACCTCTTTGCAGACACCGGGCATTGAATGGCTCAAACAGAGGGTAGTACGAACATTCAGAGACGAAATGGCACTGTTAGACTGAATTGTATTGTGAATTGAGGACAGCTGAGCAAGATGCATTTTAAAAGGGCTGTTTTGAAATGCATCAGTTTTAAAACAAAGAATGTAGGGCATCCTTATAGAGTATCTTAGGAAGCAGTGATTTTTGCAAAAGTCTTTGGGTTTGTGACTGTTACTCAGATGGATACGAGCACTCAGGATAATGTTGTGCCCAAAGGACTAAATCGCTCCCCAGATACATAAACAGGAGAGTATTTAGTAGGAATACATATATCTGGGTTTGGCATGAGTGTGACTGCAACCCATTTCTTATCCTTACAGGTGCTGTTATATTAGAGGAGATTAATTCTTAAATATGATAATTGTTAAAAGGATTGGAAAATTTGCCCTTTAGTGAGAGATGAAAGGCATCCACCTGAAAAAGAGAAGGTGGAGGGGTGATGATCACTATCTACAGTTACCTACAATGGGAAACAGCAATTTAATAATCGAGAGCTTTGAAATTTTTAGAAGTGAAAGCGTGACATTATTGTGTGGCTAGAAGTTTAAGCTAGACAAATATAGACTAGAAATATTTCGCACATTTTAAATAATAGGAATTAAGTAATAATAGAACAGTTTTTTACAGTATGGGAAAGTCATCACTGCTGGCAGTTTTCAGTCAAAAATCCCCTCTCCCACCCCAACTGAAAGAATTAACAAAAAAAATGAATACTCTAGTTCAGACACAGCTATTGGACTTCAAGTAGGAATTAAAACAAATTCAGGCTGAGTTGTGCTGGAGTTCAGAGGAGATTTCTTCATAGCTCTGGGGAAAAAAAAAAATCACATATCTCCATCTCTAGCATCTTCTGCAGAATCTTCACTGTTGTAGGTCTAGCACTTGAGGACATGAAGCAAAGGCTTCTTCTCCCTCCACGGTATTTCTTTCCTTGCATCCTGCTGTGTACAGAGCTTCAGTGTAGGTGACTTACAGCATCAGCCTTTTCATCCTGACAGGAAGTAAACTAACAGGTTTCTCAAATCATTTAAGCACACAGAATTTATCTTGCAGAAGCCTGTCTGCTAGACTTTTCTTTCTCCTGCTTACTTGTCCGAGCAAACTCACATAATTCATATGTGAAAGGGGGGAAAGGGGGAGGGAAGTTGAAAACATTTTTGCAAAAGACAGCATCTTGCTATTTTCTTGAATCCCCTCTCCTTACTAACTGGATATGGGAAACTTTCTCCTTTTTGATAAAGGACACATGATTTTTAACAAGGTGATTCCTTGACGCTGCAATTTACAGCTGCTCCTCCTCTTCTTTACCAACCCACCCGTCATGCTCAATCTTCTGTTACATTTTGCTAATGCCACCAAGTGCTGGTCATAAACCATTGCCCTAATTACTCAGAACATGGGGCTGAACGGTTAGTTAGCAGCGCTATTGCAATTATGGCAGCTTTTCAGGTCTAATAGCACTTTATGTTTCACTGCTTTTTATATGTCACTGGTTAAGATGATGAATTAGAGGCAGTATTGCACCACCTGCTCGTGTTCTCTCTCGGCAATGGTAGCGCACCTACTACCATGCTGTCTAGATACAAGACGGTAGCTAACTGGGAGCAGCTGCAGGTGGCTGGGGGCACTTGACCTGTTCTCCTCTGTGGATATAACACTCTTGGTTTATATTTTCGCATCTTCTTTCAGACATGTGATCTGTCTATATTTCACCATCACCAGTACAGTGTATACTGTTTCTTCTCCACTGTGTTAAAGAATTTTCCAGAACAATCTTGGGGTGAGAGCAACAGGTACAAACCTTGGGAGAAAAGCCATACTAAATTACATGCAACTTTTCCTTCTCTTAATTTTTGCTTCTTAAAATGATGTATGAAAGGAAAGAAAGAGGCTGCAGCTTTGAACTTTTAATGTATCACAGTATCTTTGAACTAACTGGTGCATGAAATGTTCTTAAAATTATTTAAAAACATGATAGAGAATGATGATGTGTAGACTTCTTTTTTTAAGAGACCTATGTTAGGGGAATGAATATTGGTATAATAGACACAGTTTAGTCTGGGTATGATCTTGAAGTTCTTGGGTATTGCCTTGTAATTAAAAGCTTTAATTGTCTGGTCTCCTGGTCTCTGAAGAACTCCCCCTTACCTTGCCCTTTATCAGTTTTAGAAGATAATATTTGAGCAGCGCTGCATGAATACCCTCATAATTGGTAATAAAAAATCCTATACATTTTCTCATCTACCTATGATTCCAGCTAAAGGGAAACTAGCCCTTTAGCTAGAGCTTTTAGAGGAATTTTAATACAGGCATGTTAGTTTGGGTATATGTAATGTGTTGGTGTACCAGGGTAAAGTGCTGAATTGTTGTTTAAGTTCATTGACTGAATATGGATACAATGCTAAATTGACAGCCTGTCTGCCAGCTTCCTCTTTTTATTTACAGCCTATATATACAGTGATGGTAGTTTAAGCTCCCCACATATGTTTACACTGACTTGGAGAGCTCACCTATATGGCCAGAAAGGGAATCTCTGTTACGCAGTCATTCCTTGTATTCTCTGTTGAGGTGTTCCCTAAAAGACTATTTCTTCTAGCTTTTAGGGTGCTTGTAGGGTAACAGTATGTTTGTTGGTTTTGCTGCATTGATCCTGTCCCTGAAAATCAAATCCATATCCACAAAACTTATGTCTAAAGGGTCCTGCACCACTGGCAGACATGATTCACTTTCATTTGCTCCTGCCCTGGATCAGCAGATGACTAGCAGCCTAGCAGTGAAGCACTGTTTTGCCTCTGCTTGTCTCCTTTGTACTAGTTTTGGATCTAAACTTAGGTGAAATAAGTTTCTGTGTTCCTGTCTCAGTCCCAGCCGCTTTCTGAAGTCTGAATGACAGCTGGAGACAGAGACGAACCTGACAAACTACGCAAAATGAAAATATGTCAGGGAATGAAACACACTAAGGATGTGCATGGATTTTTTTGTGGAGCAGAAGGGTATGTGGTCAAAGAGGTTCTTGGTGTTGCTGAGGACACATTTTGTGGGGAGAACAAGAGAGTGAATGCAGCGCACAGCAGAACCATACTTTGTCTGCCATGAGGGTAGCTTGCTTGTTGTAGGAGACAGTAAGCATAAACAGATACATTTTAAGACTGAATCCTACCATACTTTTGAAAAAAGTAGTGGAGTTGTCATGCAATGTGTATCAGTCAAGAGCCATGAGCCTCTTCACCACGTTTGAGAAAGCTCAAAGAAATTAAGTAATTACGCTTATGAGTAGGGAAATTGCCCTTCATTCCTTTACAAATAGGCTTCCTTTATACAATTTAAGATAAATAAATAAATAAATAAATAAGACATGTTCATATTTCCAGTCTCCTCCTAAGGTAACATACAGAAAGCAGTTGTATAACGGATGCCGCATTTGATGCCCAAAGGTTCTTCCCTGCTTTTGCTGCTGATACTGATGACCAGATTTGAGGGTGCTTGTTAATCTCATGCACTGTTGCATAACAACCAATGCGAGTTTTGTGAGCTCATTTATTTTCAGCCTTCCAGCACATGACTGCTTCAGACCATCCTCCTTTCCTGTTCCAAATTTCTATTGCTCCCTCCCACTGTCCTTCTCAGCCTGCTGCTTTGTGGCTAGCGCCAGTTTGCATATCCTTTAAGAAAACACCCTCAAGGAATATCATGCCATCATGAATGCATCCCAGACTTTTCCCAAGATATGCTCAAAATAATGATTTTTTTTCCTTTTGCTTCTACAGCATAGGTTGTGTCTTACCCCATTTCTTTGATTTAAGATTACCTGACTTACATTTCCTTAAGTTCTAATCATCTTCTTTGCAAAATGTGGCGTATATCTCACTTGAACTTGGCCAGCTATGTCTGAATTTGGACTGTCACGTGTTGAAAACAGACCAACCTGACGTTTGGCTGGCTTAGCAAAAAGAGGCAGTATGTAGAGGATGTTAAACGTCCTTAGGATATAATGTGGTTTATTGGACCCCCAAAGACAGACAGAGACATTTCAAGTACGCAAGCTAAGTACATAATACCCTAATAATTGCCTGAAAGCACCGAGGAACATTTAGCCCTTTAGCCCTTTCCATTTGCTGTGCATTACCGTTTTTCTTATAATGACTGGAGGGACGAACGGCGTGGGCGTGACAGTGTGGCACTGCGGCATGCAAGATCTCTCATGCAGGCTGCGTTTACAGGGGAATGCCACCCCTGAGCAGAAGCCTGTCCTATTTTGGATTTAGGATGGGGACCATATGTATGCTATGCGTATTAGATATCTTTCTTACGGAGCTCCCGTCATAAATAGTATCAGGACAATGACGGCAGTCTGAAGACTCACACACATTTAGCGTGAACTGGACATCATACTCTACACCTGCACCAGTATTGTATGTCTGTTTAATCTCTCTAAAATTCAGAATCCCTGGGCTTTAAGAATAAGGCTGTTTGCTGATCCCCTCTGCAGCAGTCCTTTCTTGCTGACAGCCTAGTATCTTTTGGGAGGATTTTTTCTTCTGTCTTGACTTTGTGGTCATTTTGTAGCAGATGGGTGCTTGCTGCCTACATTTTTCTCCCTCCTCTCTGGTAGAATCCTTCATTTCTGTTTTGTTGTTTTTCCTCTAGATCCTGAGAAAAGAGCAAACAGTCACCTCAGCTGCCTGCTCCTGGTATCACTGCTGTTATTCGCCGCCTCTCAGAGGTGGTTCTCAGTTCTGGAAAGCACTCTCTCCGGACTCAGGTGCGAGTCTGAAATCCAGAGCAGGACTTGACTCAAGCCTGACCCCATCTTTGATCGTAATACGTGTTTCACTCTCTCCTGTGCCGAAACACATCCTTCTGTCTACATCCTCGCAGAGCCCGTCTCCAGTAGTTCATTCATTCAGTTCACACACTGAAACTTGTGTAAACAGGACATGTCAGGGACCCTTTCCTTCACTCCCTCAGCTTTAAGGAAAGGATAGGGTTTAGAGCTAGGCATGTTTGTACCCTGGTGGACGTGAAGCTGGGGGAAGAGGGGACAAAGGAAATGCAGGGTAGCCTTTTGGCTGCATCTCTGGGGCTACTTGATCCTCTTGGAACTCCTTGGGAGGGGAGGGAAGTGTTGTCATCCCTTTTGCCAGCAGTGCAGAGACAATATGACAAAGAAGGAAGGACACTGAAAATAGAGTCCCGATCCTCAGTCTGTGTCTTCTTGAGTTGTGCTAATTAGTCAGCACATTCTCTTGGAACTGGCAACAGAAACCCTGACTGAGCCAAGCCCCTTGATTTCCTTATTCTCATTAGTCTTCTTCCAGCTTTATCCCTGAAGCATGATGGAGACAACATTATTCTATACAGTGTACAACCTTTATACTGTGCATTCCTTGGTTAAAGATTGCACTGGATCATTGAGGGAGAATTTTCTTATCCTTTTTTTTTTTAACGTCTTTTTTATTAAAAAAATAAGATTAATTGTACAGCTAGAAATGCACGTGTCCTTATATAATCATTGAACGAAATGTCATCATCAGTTTAATATCCAGTAGCAGAGGGAGAAAAGCAGCCCCAGACATGTGCAAGGAAGGCCCAGGTGAGACAGAATGGTGTCCTCATCCTGTAGGAAGCCAAAGTTAATGAGGCTGCTGCTGGGCCACCACTGAGTGCAGCTCTCTGGGACAGCAGCTAGCAGTCTGCTGTGTACTGGAGTCGGAGTGGGCTAAGGTTACCTTCACAGCTATAATTTCATTACTGCTGCTTTTTCACGGAAAGCGATTTTTTTCATTTGTTCAGCAAATGAGGCAGAGGAAGAATGGAGGGATGTGTGGCACGGAAGTGATTTCATAAACCTCAGGCAAAATTCATGTTGCTTATGAGCTGGGAATAAAAAGATTGTGTTTGATTCTTTTCTTACTATGGCTGAGATCTGAAAGTAGTGCTAGAGAAGCCTGCAAATTCGTATCATAGTGAAACTGGCATAAATGCAAGAGGTTTCGGGCCAATTTTTCAAATAATTGCTTAATTTCAAGGGGTTTGTCTAAAGACCCATTCATGGTTAATTCTGCTTCTATACAGGCTTATGATGTGCTTACACAAAGTTCATTCAATGAACCAGAGAGTCTTACCTCCTGCTTTACCTACCGATGAATTAAGATCTTTACTTACCATGCCGAATTCAAGGTGGAGGAAAAAAATCTTTTTCTTTCAAAGGATTTTCAGTGCCTTTTAATAAAAGGAAATCCTCTAACAGGCAAACAATGTAATACCTCCTATCTCCAAATTATTTTGCATGGGGAAGGGGGAGGTCAACTTCTGTCTTAACTTCCTTTGAAGAAAGTGAGAACCGAGAATAAGAAACAAGCTGAATTTAGGAGACAGATAGTGACAGTGAGAACCATATACAGAAAACATTTTCGTTCTAATCCAGAGAAATGGACCTTGGTAGACCCTTAAAAAAGAACTAGGAGGTTTTCCTGCATGTCTCAACTGTCATAGGGATTATTTATGCCGTGGCAGGGCAGAAAGAGTATAAAGTTTGAAAGTGAGGAAAGGGACCTGCCTCTCGATTCATTTCATACATGCAGTGGGTGCTAGCACCTATTTAGATATTTATCGGCAAACTGAGGAAGCTGAACAACAAAGAGGCCAGAGAAAGACTTATGTGCCTCAATAATGTTAATGATCTAAGCATGAACACCTTTGACTGTAATTGTCTTCAATGGGCGCTACAGTTCACGTGTCTTGAAAATCAGACTGGTAAGTAATTACTTAGTTTAGTTGTAAGTGCTTAAAATTAAGTCCTGTGGTTTTACATTTAGAAAATGAGACTAATGGCAGCTGTACTTCGAGGTACAAAGCGTTAGGATTATTCTGACATTGTTCTTTTTACTTCAGTAGAAGTTTACCCAGTTGAAGCGTTCAGGGGTTGAGGCTTCAGGCCTGCAGACACACAACGCAGGTATGTGTCTGTTTAGCTAGTTCTTTCTATCATAGAAGAACTCTGGTCTGACCTTAACGTGGTGGGATTGTAAAGTGCTGTAAACTAATTTAATAAGAACTAGAGGCTCGTCATGCAAGTGTGGTATATATATTCTAAATTGTAGACAAAATTACTGAGCAATTAAAGGAGATATGCCTTGCCATACTTGTGAAGGGAACTACTAGCTTGTTGGAGCGTTAACTGGCTACAACATTTTTCACTTTCTTCTATTTTGAATCTTACTTAGGTTAGATTCAAACAAAATTTGTCGACATTTGGCAGTTCTTCACTGGCTTTCAGATACTGATGTTGGGTGTTGCTGATAAAAGCCTTACACTTGCTGCCTTTATGTGACAAATGGATGCCAGATACAGCCTGGAGATAATTTTTAAGCACTTAAGGGCAATTTACAGTACTTGTTACATTAGATGCAAACGCTGGTTTCTGCAAAGTCAAAAACTGTTTCAAGGATAACAAGTAGATCGAGTTAATATAGCTGAAATTATATTGGATTGCTTCAAAGGCCATTTGTTAATGCACAGAACACGTGGAAAATTTCTCATTCTGAAAAAAATACCACCCACCTAAGCAAAGACAAATCAATACAGAAGATACCTCTGCAAAATCTAGGAAAGCTGAAAGGAGGCTTGGGGAGGATCTGAGTTAAAGTCTTATAGGAACACTGTGAAAATACAATCTCCAAAATTTCAGTGCAATTTTTTTTACAGCTGTTAAAAACGGTCCTACGTTTTACATGAAAAAAAGTCACATGTTAATACCTAACATTTAGATTGCATTTTTCATTTCTGAATTTCAAAGTGCCATGCAAAATCTGAATCATTATTGTTGTCTTGTAGACAGGTAAATGGAGGCACAAGAAATAAAAGAATTTATTCAGAGTTATGAAGCAAGTCATTGATGGAACTGAAAATAGCAATTGGCTTCCCTAAGTTACTGTTCAACAAGTTACACCATGTTCCTAACCACATATGCATCACTTGGCCCATATTTATCTGACAAAGCAGGACTCTTATTCCCTAACACTTTTCCCATTCTGTTTGGGAGGCAAAAAGTGTTTAAATGCTGCTGAAATTGAAAATTGAATGTGAAAACAAAATCTTGACATTTTTAAACATTTATTAACTAATAATAAGGAATTTGTAACCAGGCCTTGTATGTTTTATTTTAATACATATGTTTTTTCTTTAGTTTTTCCAAATGCAACCAAGTTGTCAGGAAAGAAGCTTGAATTAAAGTATATAGTTTGCTGCTAGTATCCTGGATTTGACCTAAAATAATAATAATAAAAAAAGCGTAAAGAGTTTGTTTTCTGTCTTAAACAAACAGCTGATATTAAAAAAAAATCTGCTGAAAGCAAGCTCTTTGGGTGGTGTGAACTGACTTCAGCAGAACTGCAGAGATTTACCTTGGCTGAAAACCTGGCTCAAAATCAAATTCAGTTCCACAGCAGTGGAAATGTCTTAAGACATCCAGAGGAAGAAACATACAAAGTAATTTGAAATACTTGGCAGCATCTGTTTCATAAAGATTGAACTTAATCATGTTCTGGACAGGCGCTGGTTAAAGCTTGTAATGCAGAGATTATTTGGTGTCATTTGCTGTGGGTTCTTCAGCAATTATCTGGAATGCGGTTTGGATGGCATCGCTATACCCTCCCTTCCTCCCTCCAGTAGCTCTTGAATCATCTTGTTGAATTTCAAGAGCCACTAGAGAGAAGAGAGACCAAGTCTGGTGTCAGATCCTGGCTGACAAACCACGTTGGTTTTGCAGTATCTCGTGCATTGCAGCAGGACTGCAAAAAGCACAAAGAGGCTTCTGAGAGCAAAATGCTCTTGTATTTGCTTTACTCAGAAAGAGCATCAGAGTGATTAAGAATAGGTAAACCAGTCCAGAGAGATGGAGAACATTCTCCTCCTCTTGACTGTTTGGCTGTTTCTGAGAAAGAACTGGGTTTAGAAATTGGTTTGTAAAACATTTGGTGCAGTTGTGCAGTTCAATTGCTTTTGAGTTTTTGCATCAATGTACATTCGACAAGAAGTGAAAATATCAGAACGCCAGTAGGAACATTTTTTTTGTTTGCACCAAAGAAAAGATAGATCAAATTAAACACAATGTTTGAATATACTCAGATTCCAAGGTATTTGTGCCTAGATGTAGATCTGAACTTTTTCTGATTAAGTTTGTCTTTGCATGGAATTAAAAGGGATCAGAAATGTTGTGCATGAATATAACCCCTTGAGATTTAAAATGCAGTTTTGTGAAACAAAAAGTTCTGAATAAACATGAAAAGGTGATGGTAATATGAAATTATATTTCAGGATGTATCAGCAGAACTGTCATATTTTCAGTAGAAATAAGGAAGCATTAGTGGTATTGTGTACGACACTGGTGAGGATTCTTTTAGAAAATGTGTCTGGTTTAGGTCCCTCCCGTTCAAGAAAGATGAATTTCTTCTGGAATAGATCAAGAGAAGAGCTTCTAGGTTGCTGAATGGAAAATCCTTCACAGAAAATTATTGTAAAAGAGTTTGATTTATTTAGCCTAGAGGAGAGCAAAGGCTAGGAGGGGAGGTGATTATGCCTTGTAACTACACCAGTCAGTTAAGGACCAAGGAGGACAAGGGCTCTTTGAACTGAGAAAGACAAATTTTGCCTAAGAAGAAAAGAGTATAAATTTGTGATGGATAAATGGAATTTGGAGATGAGAGGAAAATTCCTGACCCTTACAGGGGTGGTTTTCTGAACAGTTTCTGAAGACAGACAGGCAGGCAAAGATGGTCAAAAACCTGTTTTTAAGATGAAGCTTGAAAATACTATTTCAGACAGAGCTGGGGTGGACAGAGTGGACAGATGAGAAAGATATGAGATTGCTCTGCCTGAGTTTGAAGCTGTTCAGACATGATTAACATCAAGTCCAGAAGTTACAGAGCTGTGATAGCCTGGCACTGTGACCCAGATAATGAGAGCTGTTGAGTGGGAGAATGCATTAGCCTGGACACAGCACTACAGTAATGTAGCTGTGGATCTGCAGCCGGTTCATTTTAAACCAGCTTTGAGCACACAGAGAAGTAAGACATAGTTATGTCTTTTTGCACAGACATACTCTGAGTTTGGCAGAATAAACACAGTTCAGGCAAAAAGCCATTTGTGCCACTTTTGTATACAAAGAGGGAAAGCCAAGCTTTGATGCTAAAGGCTTCTTGCAATGAGCATAAAACCTTTCCCAGTACTCCCAGGCTGTGCCAACCCAGGAGGAGGGCATTTATCTTCATCTTCAACTTATGATTCCATGAATGGTAGCAAGTAACGCTAATTGGAGTTTTTATCAAGATAGCATGTTATATGTCTATGTTTTGGATTTGGAAGAGATGCAAGTGCATAGCCTCCTTCTAAAGCCCCGTTCCTGTAAAGAGCAGGAATCCTTCATAGCTTTCTGTTTCTCTCACTTTCTGTCTTTCCCATGCTCTGAATTGTAATAGGGGACTTCACAACCTACAATTAGGGGGACAGTGGGGTGTGAAAGGGACTGGTGAGGTGGATGGAGGTGCAAGGTTTGTGTTTCAAACCCAGTTCTGGAGTTCTCTCCACCTTCCAGGACTGAAAGATTCTCTTGACCACCAACACGTGCTGTTTGTTTAGGGATCAAAGCAGTGGGGACAGATTGCTTGAAGAGGATTTAATGAGTAGTTGATTAGCTGAAGGAGTCTTTATTAGTATTTAATTATAGCTTTTTGATATACTTTGAAAGGTTTACAGATATTGGCAAAATCTCTATAAACTCCAGAGTGTTTATGGGGCCTTTGTGGTCTGTTCTTCGTCTTCCCTTTTTCCACATGACACCAAGAATTTTTTCTGCCTTTGTTGACATGCTGACAGCTTCTGTGTCCTCTGACCTGCAGGAGACTGACAACTACTGCTGTGGGGACAGTCCTTCACTTAGGCAGGCTAAGATCCGTTTGCAAGTGTGGAATTGCAGTCCTCAAGGAAAATGCTATTTGAGCTGCATAATTAGAGGATAAATTGTTATTTGTCAACCAATAGAGAATAAAGAAACCTATCTTTATCTAATGTTTTATCATTAGCTGAAGCAGAGGGAGGATTTTTAAGTTCAATTTCAATGAAGAGAAGATAATATAGAGCTGAAATTCTTAAATTAGCTGCTTTTATTGTAGTTAGTACTTTGGTTAATCTTTTTAATTTATCGCTTAGTACAGGGCAATTACCCACCGTATGGAAATAAGCCAAGGTTATTGTATTAGTGAGATATGTTTGCAGTGTGCAGGCTGGAATGAAACCATACAGACTATGTTATCAGTTGGTGCAGGAGTGGTAACAGCTCTATTGAGAGCTCCAGGTAGATTTCAGACAGTGACCTCTTGATCCTTCTTATCAGTTCAATGGTAGGTAGAGAAGTTCTCCTAGGGAAGCTTGACTTACAATGATTAATGCTGTTCTTTCTTTAATTGAGAAGGGCCGATTGATAAGATAAAACTTTATGGATTTATTTCAATAATTTTATGTGACAAATCATCAGTTATCATTATCCAAATGAATACAGATTGGCATAAATGCAGAAGTAAATTACTTTATGGATTACCTCAAGTACAGTACACAAGTAATTTATTTGGCTTAATAGATGTAATTTTCGCCTGGTACCTGATGTATATAGGTTAGGTTTCCACATGGAGATAATTATTATCCTCTCAATTCATTATTTACCCACACTGTGTGTGTTGAGCAGGTTCTGCTGATAGTTAAAGCACAATAAAGGAGGACTGGAGATTGAAGAAGAAAGGGGATAGATGCCAGTCCACTTCCCCAGTGATAGAGAGTTATCAAATGGCCATTTATTTCGTGTGACATTGTCTGTCTTTTTCCAGTTTCTAGTGGAAAGAATTTTATTTCTCTGTAGACAAGCAGCTAGCCCACTTCAAAAAGTACACAAATAGTTTGCTGACATCCTTGATGACCACTTCAGCTGAAAAACTAAAGGAAACTCTGTCCCCTTTCTGGAAAAATATCTCTCCCAATGTAACACATTTGCAGGAATCACTAGGAATCTCTCTTTTATAATCCAGACTGTATCTGTTCTGTGGACTTTGTATTCTGGGGGTGAGAGACTAGCACTCTGTACCAGTACTGATGTCACTGCAGTTTGATCAAGTTGTATTGCAAATCACATTAGTCAAGACATCTCCACACCACCCACGCGTTCTTAAAGCAAATAGTTGTTTCTGAAGTACATAAAATTATTTCGGTTCTTGCTAAATTACTAGTCCTTAATGCTGCAAACATTTTAAATAAAATTGCTCTCTCAGTCTTTTGTTGTATATGAAGTAAAAACACCTATGCAACTACCTTTGTGTTTTCCTCCACTTCTTTTTCTTCTGTGAGAGGAACTGAAATTGAAGTTATGTTCTGATGTGGAACAGTATGGAAAGGGGAAGAGGGGAAGTTGTGAAATTCCAGTTACTGCAGGCACGCAGACTGGATGGGAAAAAATCTAGGGTGGTATGAAGAAAGTTTTACTCTTTTTTTTCTCCACTAAGCACAATGCACAAGCACACGTCTAACATTAAACCTGTGCTTAAAGGTCTTGCAAGGCAGTCTAGTACTTGTTTAGGGCTCATTGACTTCGCTGAATTTGTGCCCTAGGATTATTAGTTTGTTCCATGTATATTCAAACCATAGGTTCCTAACTATGGAGCTACTACCTTCACCTGAACAGAAAAGGTAGAGTGGAACATGCTTTGTGATGAATAAAAATCAGACTTGTTGCTCCTTTTCATTTTTTTTTTTTTAAGGAGTTATTGACTCTTTGAATAAGTTGTTATTATCAGCAGCATTTTGAAGGACAAGTATAGCCTTAATGCAAACTGACAGCTTTAAGTATTCCCTCTGATAGCCAGATTCATCATTGCTGGCATGGCTAAATGCAAAGCATGTGTGGTTTCAGATTGCTACAGTGGCTCTGGAAAACATGCTAATTGTAATCTCAAGGTCAAAAATAAAACCTGAACTTTTTATTTTCAGTGCTTTTCTTAGCAGACATTTACTTTGCATTAAAAGTTAGTTAATTTCATACCACTTTCCTTTTCCTGAAAAAAAGTTCCAGTAATGTCTTAATAGCTCCCAATGTTCAGGATCTACCTTTTAAACTGTAGGCACAGGTAGCTGCTTCTAGGGTACAGTATTGCAGCTGTTGAAATTACACAGCAAGAATGAAGATACAATGGAAAAATACAGTATTTTGTTGAACCTAGAAAAAGAATTTGAGGGAAAAATACTGTTTTCTGAAGTGGGATCTGAGGAAGACGTAAGGTAAAACCCTTACCTGTTTTGAAAGTGCAGTGCAGCTCTGCAGATCTGTAGGTCCACGCTTTTGGTCAATTCCTGCTTAGTTCACATGCAGAGTCTGCATGCACTACTCTTGCAGCATCTGAAATCTCAGAGAAGAAATTAGGTGCAGAAGAAAATAAGTGCCTCAAAGTGTCCCCAAGTCTATTATCTGCAACACTGCTCCATCACTTTTAAAAGACACCTTAGTAAAGTAAAATTGAGGTGACCTGGTAGCAGTATAAAAGTGTGTTCACATGAAGAAAATACCAAGCACTAATAGGATCTTTAATCTCTGGAGGAATACATAACCAAGCTCAGTAACTAAAAGCTGAATCTAGAGACATTCAAATGGAAAATTAGGCATGTTTTTAATAGAGTGTGATTGATCATTTGCACAAAAATATCAAAAGAAGCAGTGAGTTCTTTCTCTTTGTCTTCCTGTCAGGAGGTTTTTAGGGAGATGTCTTTAGTGTCCTGAAGCACCTTCAACCTGTTTGCCGATGGGAATGTATTGTTTTGATGTAGACATAGTTGCGTGCCTACTGCTTTGTTTTTGTGCTAATTAGAGATCAGCTAAAAGTGAACAAATTGTGCTCCTGCTGCCAGTCCATGTCACTGATTCACTAGTAATTTATGGGGGAAAGTACTGTAGCAGATGAGATGCTCCCTCACAGCTCTGTGGTGGCTTTGTCCCTCTTACTAAACGTATTCACGGATCAAAAATTAAAGTTCAATTCTGAGTATGAATTATCAAAGCCAAGAGGACATCTAATGATATTCCTCAGTAGATGATGCTTTGGAATAAAATAGCATTGAGAATGGAGATCAGAGGAATTGTTTGTTAGCTGATGACATGTTGTTGATGATGGCTATTCCAATTGTATCTTCTGCTCTATTGCACACCTAGTTCTTTGACATAGTGTGGTCTCAGCTGCTGGAATCAGCCTTAATTTACTGTAAACTGAAATGAGCTGTACCCATCATAGTGACAAAAGATGTACCTGAACCTTTTGATGAGGCTGCAGATCTTTAACACACCCCGGACTTAGGTATTTTTCCCCCTCACAGTTCAATGAACATCTACATCAAGCGGCAGGGAGAGAGTGAATAGCTGTTTACAAAGATGTGAGCAAAGCTGTTTCCCTCAGGCCAACATACATTTAAAAAGCTATTTTAACACATGCACTTATACTATCTGTTTCTCACAGAAACACTCTGTCTGCCTAGTGAATCTTACCACTTGCTTATTCTTCTATCAAACAAGGAAATGAAAAAGGCTACTTATGGTTTTCTTACATTTATTGCTTCCCATCATGATACTTAGGGCTGTACGTAGATGTGGCTAGTTCTTCAGTCACAGAGAACTTGCAGGAGTCAGGTACCCACTGGAATAGACTCTTGCTGGCCTGTTGATTTAGAACCAGTCAAAGATGATCTGAAAGGCTTGCTGCACCAACTCTGCTAGGGTAAGCCTCGCCTACAGTGAACGGTCTCCTTCAATCAATCACTGAGATGTGCAGTGTGGGTTGTATCTAGGAAGGAACTGGCTTGTGACCACATCCAGTTAAAGGAACAAGACCAACACCTCTTTTGCATCAATGGCTACGTTTTTTTCCGCCGGCCAACTATTTTTGATTGGCAATGATTTAACTCAGTATATGACACTCCTGAACAAACTGTACATTAGATAAATCAGCTAATAGGCACAGACCATACTGCAATATGACTGCATTGCATGTATATGAAGGAGAGAAGTAGTGAGCAGAATGGCACCAGTCATTTCCTAGCAGCACCTTGGGTAGCCATCCAGACATCCTTTCGTGTTAACAGAGAGAAGCTGAATAACTCCGAAGATGACGAGAATCAAGGTTAAACTCTTTCCTTAGGCACACTTATTCTCTTCCTCTTCCTTGGATGTTCATGCTCTGTTCTCAGGTGATGTGGAGCCTGATGAACCCCAAGTTGTGTGTACTGTTTCTGAATAACCTTTCCCAATTCTTATCTTGTCAATACTGTAGTGTATTTATGATGTAGAGGCATCGTTGCTAATGCAAATGCAAGTGTAGAAAGAGAAATTCTTGAGATCTGAAAGCCATTGCTGAAGTGGCCAGAGATCATTCATCTCACTCACAAGCACTCTGGTCTTTCATTCCAGCTGCAGATCATGGTCTTTGACATATAATATTTACAGATTTTCAGAAACACTTTACTGTGCTTGTGGGTGATTTTCAATATATTTCACAGCTTGTATGCTTTGTGTGGAAACACCTGTGTGATTTTCCAAGTGGAGATTGTTGTACTTTCCAGACTGAAATGATTGGGACCTTATGAAAATGAAATGTACTTCGTGGTCTGAAAAAAATGTAAAGCTAAATCTTAATGAAATGCATTAGAAATAATAACATATGTTGCCTTCTGTGAAATGGCTTATGACGACTTTTCTTCAAAGTGATGCATTGTGCAAATTATTCCCTTTGTTGTGAAAAAAACCCCACAAGATTTTGACTACAGAGCAGATTTTATGTGGCTGCTGCGTTCTTTTGAGGTGTAAAATTCTCACAGAAAGTGGGGGAACTGGCAGATCTGATTAAAATCTACTGGGTAAAAGAATCGCCTTCTGACCAAGGCAGCGCATTTCTCCTGTCAGAACAGTTTCACTGTTGCATTTCCATGGAGGACCATTGGTAATGGAGAGGAAGATTAGTTTAGCCACAGGACTGTGTTTTATATAGGTGTTTCAAAGGCTTTTCTGTACTCTCTACCATTTTCTGTAAGGAACTAATTCAAATGAGGTAGCTAGCCACTCTGTTTCCATGATGCTTTAGTTGGAAGGATAAATGGCCTTGAGGCTTTCTGAAGAAGCCATAAAGCTGATGGATTTGCTGTTGTCTTTTTGTGAGTGGAAAGGTTGAGCATTGCTGGTTAGATCCAGGCACCATGCAGGGGTGCCGGATGGCTCTGCCAGGGCTGTTTGCTCGTCCGTGCTGTCCCAGCCTGGGTCTCCTTGGCAGTATTTCCAGTGTGCTTCATTTCTGACGTGCAGCACTCACTGCTCTCCTTGGCTTCCACCCAGTCCAGGCCTGGCAGCTTTATCCTGAACTGAAGTTTGTAGATTAGCTAGTCCATTATGGACAGCTGCAGCTTTGACTCTTCCAGTTCAAAAACCCAGCTCCTGTATGCACTTCTGTTGTGGCCTTCAGCATCTCTGCAGTCCTAGGCCAATGTCTTTTGCTGCTGAAAATCAAATGTGACTTATGTTCTTCTTTCGTCATTCCTCACAATGTGTTTTTGGCCTGGTGAGCACAGTTGCAAAAATTTGCTCTGAGCTAATCATCTGAACACTGAATGATTGAGGAAAAGCCCCCAAGCTGCACTGTGGCACTTCTAAAAGAATTTTCTCAAGATCACTTAGTGGGTGAAGCTATTTACAAATTCACTTCACTCAGAAATAATTGCAGGAGGGAAAGAACCATAGAAGGAGAAAAGAAATCCATTATATTTAAGTAAATGCGTTATTATTTGTTTGCTTATGCATGGAACCACTCTTTTAATAGTCTGTAGGAGATTGTGAGTTCTCTGTTCTCTTTGTATTTAATAAACCCCTTTGTAATCTCTGCAGTTCCTGCAACTGAATATTTTGAAGGGTATTATATAAATACAGCTAGATCCCCACCTGGAAAAAGTAGCTGGCCATGCCAGTAAGCAACTCTTAGAGGCAGGCAGTTGTACAATCTGTGGAATGGAGAGAAAGGATACGAGTATCTGTGAGTTATGTGCAATGACTGCCGGCCTCAGACATTATCAATATGGCTATGATGCAGTGTTAGGTCCTGATCACACAGGCCCCTGCTAAACTGCACTGCACTCAGCAGCCCCTGATAGCTGCATATTGTATGACTGAATGACACTAATGAAAGGAAACACAATTAAATTCCAATTTTTTTGACCTACTGATTGTTAACTATCTGTATATCTTGGAGTGGAACTCCATGATGCCTGGTTTTATGCTGTCAAGGCATGGTTTCATAACTTGGGCTTCTGGATAAGGTAACGAACCTGAATGGCTCTTTTAGTGGCATACAGACTTGTACAAATGTGATTGGCTTTACATACCCGAGTTCTCCACATTGAGTGGGTGGGATGAGACTGAACTTTACCAAACATACAGCAATTAGCATGTAAGTAGTTATCTACAAATTTATTTGTCTATAACTTGTTTGTTTATGCAAAAGCTACTCATTATTTAACTTTGTGTACAAAAGCAACACTGGATATGAGTGCTGCATAGCAGCAGTGTTTCAAAGGTGTGATTATTGGGAGGGTGCTTAGAAGATGACATAACCATATTCTTTAGGGTGTTTATCTTGGGATGGATGAACCTTGTACTGGATAGTCATTTTCACACAGCAGTGAAAGCGCCTATGTTAAAAATCAATTAACTTGTTTGAATTGTACATAGGAAGTTATGTTCAGATGTGGAGCTCAGTTTGAGTTATTTAGGTCTAAAGGTTTAACTTGGAATCCAGCTGAGCTGATAACGCCTTTTAGGTTTTAGTCATATTATTTCACATGCTGTTATATACATTATTTATGACAGGGATTCCAAAACATTTTAAAGATATATTATCTTTTGGGACATTTCTTCACTGATTCTGAACCCACAACATCCTGGCAACCGCAATATCAATGCCTTGCAAGGAAAAGTGAGATTAGGAGAGTGTACTTTTGCATCTTTCTTTTTAATGCAATTCTGTCATGGGAAATAAGGAGACAGAGGGAGAACTTTGTGATGAAACAGTTCTTCCCAGACAGCCAAGAAATGTCTTATGTACCCTTTGTGCTCTACAGACCACAACTAGGGCATTTCTGCTTTATACCACAGATCTATTTGCTTTTTAGCTTTTTATGAAGATGACTTTGCTTTTATATTAATAATGTGCTGTCAGCATTATAGTAAGGGCCTTGCATGAAAAATGCATTCTCTTATACTATGGCATACTGTAGTCCTGTACACTTAACTCTTACATACTCTTAAAACAAAGGTGAGTGGAACTGTGTCAGTTCAACAAGTGCAGAACAGAGTCAGAATTCTAATGTGGTCTGACATTGACATAATGGATTTTTACTTCATTTTAAGCTATACATTCCAAAACTGATACTATCAGTATTTCAGATTCGGCATTATACTAAAGTATATACTACGTGATAGTCACATGAAAGTCCACAGTAGTGTTAAGGTTACAGTGGAAGAACTTCTGCTCCAAAAAGCACATTCATCTGCTACATGAGCTAATCGAGAATCTTTGTCAGTGTTAATTAGCTCTAATACACAGCTGGATGCTCCTGATCGTATCCAGTCATGGTCAGATGTCAAAATAAAAATTAAAATAATAAAAAAAAATAATAAAAAAACTATGAAAGTATAGAACTGGTTCAGAAATATAGTTATCCTTTTCCTGAAATACATCCCCATGGCCCAAAAAATCTTCCAGGGTCAGAGGTTTTATTTACGTCTTGGGGTTTAAATAGTCAGTGGAATTTTCTTCTGTGAATTGATCTAATGACTTTTTCAGTCCATTTATACTTGTGGTATCCTGCAAAATGGGTATCACAACTGTAATTATGAATTACGTGGAATAAACTTTTCCTTTTATTTTTTGTAAAACTTTGGCTTCCTGATCTGGTGTCTCTTCCTTATTGTGCAATAGTGACTAGTTTTTCCCTATTCATCTTCTCTGTGCCTTTCAAGACTTTGTGTATTTCTTTTGGAAATCTTCCTAATTATGTCTTCCAAATTGAAGAATCCTAGCCAGTTTAATTTCTCTTTGCACATAAGCCTTCCTCATTTTTGCCTTTTGCTGTACCTTCTCCAGTTCTGCTGTTTCTTTCTGATGTGGGTATGTCCTCTGCTAGGATCATTTTCCCTCTCCAGAAAGCACTAGTATGTGTGTTTGAAATATATGCAGTTCAATGTACAGCTTATCAGTAGAAGGCAGCCAATTTCAAGCACCGGTGATTACCCTCTATTGCTCAAAGGTGTACCTGAAGCCCACCTCTGTGCACACCTGATGGGCACTGATAGAGACCCCAGCTCGCATATTGATGTGCGCAAACTACAGTCTGACATGGCAGGCTGCTGCAGGTTCCACAGTGCAACTAAGAAAAGCTTATCCACATCCCACTGCCCTCATTCAAGACCTTTGGTTTTCAGAGGACTTTGGATTATGCCATAGCAGAGATTGAACTGGACCTTGGTAGGTTTTTTTTCCTTTTCCCTTGTCGGCACATCACTGTAGGCTTTTCCCTAGGTTAAAGGAAAGAGGGAGAGCTTCCTAGAGCTTCACCAGCTCTGTTCTCTGTACTGTCTCAGTTCTTCTAAGATGATGGTGCCAGGATTTAAAAGCCTTAGAGGTTTCATATAACAGCTGTACTTTTGGGAATGCCAGCCTTCACTTTTTAGTAATGTGTGTAGCGTTATGGAAGCTATACTTATTTTTACAGAAGAAATGAGTAGTCTAGGATTTGAATCTTCTACCCTTCCATGTGTGGACTAAACCCTTCTTTTTCCTAATCAAATGACAGCACTTGGACTCTCGTGTAAAAAAATATTCTCCCAGCTATAAATCATCCTAGAAAAGTGGAAGGGATACAGGGAAATGAAATGGCATTCCCCCAAGTCCCCATAGGAAATAAGAAATCACTACTTAATATATGAGATGGGGCAGGGGGAAGGAACTAAAAAACAAGGATTCCATAGAATTCTAGTGCACATTTAATGCGGTGCCTTCATTTGTTACCTGACAATAAGTAACTGCATGTTTTTAAGGAAGAACTCCTTTATAATAACATTAGCCTCAGTGGTAGAATCATATGGAGCAACTTGTGTAACATTTTGATCGATCTCTGTATGTGAAGGTGCCAAGTGCCTGCACTCATTTACAGAGTATTTTGCCCATATGCGACACTGGCATAGCTATTCTATTGCATGCACTTCTTTAATTCTAATCTTACTAAGCTGGAGTATATAGACATTAAGTATCTTGGCATTCCTCCTATGGGTAGAAGTCACCTTCAGGGAAACCAGAAGGGTTATTCTTGCAGAGCATATAAGAGACTGACTAGTAAGAGAGCAGTGTACACAACAATTTCATCAGATTCTGAAAGCTGTCCCACCCTTACAGGAGTCACAGACAGTATCTAGTATTTTACTTAGAACCAACAGGATTTTGTAAATGGTCTGCTTGCTTCAAGCCAAAGGAGAGGCAAGGCTATATGTATTTCTGTGCAAGACTGTACAGCTGACTGCCTGCTGAGCGCAAAACGCTCTTGTCTCTTCAGAGCCTTTGCATGTTCTTCTGTGGATTTTACCTAGTCTCATTTATAATAAATGGTAAATGGTTTACAGAGAGTTCATATGTGACAAATAAGCATCATGAGGAAATATTGCTGTTAGTCACAACGCGTCAGGGGAAGATATTTTATTGTGATTATGAGCTATGACTATTAAAAACTGTCATCCAATGAACTTCATATACTCTGTGATACTTGCTTGGCCGCTTACGACAACATTGATTAAAAACTAATTATTTATAATTGAAATAATGGTATAAAGTGTGATTCTACAACTGATGAGAGCAGGAAAGTATCTCTGAAGAGACGGGTCAAAAGCCATACTTCTGTCTCATATGCTGACCATCCATCACTCTTACATTTTAAATCATCACTCATAAAGCTGCCAGCAGCTAGTGTCTAGCAAGTCATGCTGTGATGACAGTCTCCCAATTTTCTTAACCAGAAAAGCATGAAATAGTTGAAAGCTGGGCAGAAGAATTGTAGTAAAATGGTCAGGTCTGCTGTTTCTCCCAGGAATTATGGGAGAAGATAGTAGGGAAATGGGATTTTGAGTTGTGAAAATATTTGATTATAAAACAGAAAGTTTTCATGCACAATTAATAGTCAGTTGGCCAATAATAGTATACGCTACTATCCCACCACTAACATTGTCTTGTTTGTTTGAAGGTACAAGAATGAGTAGGAAGGTCATGCTAAGAAGTTGTATCAAGAAGCAATAATCTCTGAGAAGCTCCTGCGATATGCAGTCCCTTGAGGTTTGGATGTATAGAAAGAGGAAATTCCCCACTTTAGAAGGAGTGATACTTGAAGAAATCCTGCCCACAACATCAATCTGTCTGTATCTGTTGCTCTGCTTTTTTAGCACACCAGGTGATGTGGTATTTATAATGGAGTACACTCTTGTTTAGAATGGGAATATATTTAATTATTAAAATGAAGCTGATGAGGATTGAGGACCTAGTCAGAGGTTCTAATTTGCAATTCAGCTCCTGAATTTTGTTCTACATCTAACTTTTCTGACAGCCTTATAGTAAATAAACCTATCAGTTTTCTTTGAAATATGTCAGCCAGCATTGTGCAAGTAGGTGAAAGCACAGCTCATGGAAATAATGGGACTTGCCCCAGGGAGCACACAGTAGGTTGATAATAAAGATATCCTGTTTCCTAGTAGACTACTTATACTAGCCATGGGAGAAAAAAAAATCAAGGAACCAACAAAGAACTAAAATAATTTAATAAAAAATATAGTACAAAAAATAAAGATAATTATTATCATAGTGTTAACTACAGAGCATGGAATTCACTAGCAAATCAAAGTGGTCATTTACAGAAAACCGTACTGATATTTCTCAAAATTATCCCAAATTCATAACTATTTAGCACTGGTATAACTCAGTAAGTGGTATTTCAGATAATGAACCTGAAATATGAAAATGAAAGGCCCCATGAACATTAGTGTGTAAATTAGAATAAGAAAGACCTAATAAGCCCTGTCAAGTGTGATGTGTGAGTACATGTGATGTGAATGATGATTTTATATGGTACTTCCCATATGGAAAAGTCCTGTGTATTGTTTATTGTGAATTCAGAATTGTAATCTTTCTCTAGTGATTTTAAGACCATTGGTAGAATCTGGCTTGGAAGGCTGTAGCTCTTCAGGAGACGAAGAGAAATTTCTGAAGCTCTCGGTGAATGATGTTGAGTCCCATTGCATTCTACAGGTTTTTTATCCATTCCAGTTAAAATGACCAATAGACTGAGGCATCTAGCATTTTCCTCTGAGAGACAATTTCATAGCCAGATAGAGCTCACTATCAAGAAGTTTTTTTGCTAATGATCCTTAATTTTCCTTTTATTGCTCCCCTAGAATTTTTCACAAACAAATAAAACTCTGTAATTAACCATGTTTCCTTCAGCATGGAAATGTTGGCCTTAAATTAGGTCTCTTGCTGTCAACAGCAGGTTTTTATTCTCCTAGGAGCAAACAACAAGGCACTTCTCATTAGATACAATTTGCAGGCCTCAGAAGGCTTGATTACCAAAATTTGCACAAACCTGTCTCTCTGTTCCTAGAGTATAAAAAGGGATAAGATTGGGCCAGAGTGCTGGTGTTTAAACCTGCAGCTCAGCAGCTTAGCAGGCATAGGTCAGCAAGGAGAAATCATCCTTTTAACGCTGACTCCCAGAACATAATTAGTACCTGACTATTAAGAGGCAAAGAAGATGTTTTGATTCCGAAATACGTTTGTGCTGCTCCTCCGATTGCTGTAAGGGAGCTGCAATAAGGACGATCTTTTCAGTCTAACCTGGTTTTACAATGTTTGTTGCCCTTATTCTGATAAGGAAGGTATCCTGGCACAGGTTTATCTGTGCTGATAGTGGGCTTCGTGGCTGTAGGCAAATGTTGATACCATATTTCTGCATCTCTCATCTCAACATCTACTCTTCAGCAGATTGAAAAGAATAATAGATACGTGAGGTGCTGTGTTGTATTGAATTGTCAACAGTCAGAATGGGGTATTCTAATGGGGATCATATGTCTTGTCTTATATATCATCTTGTAGTACACATGTATTATCTTTTCTCCTTCCTTCTCCCTCAATTTTTTTTCTTGCAGACTTGCTTTGACATGTTTTCTTCTTTCCTCTGTCCATTTTTCGCTGTTCTCACACCATCTTTGACATTTTCCCTTTTCTTCTCACACACGCTCATTTATTTTTCCTTTTTCTTTCTCTTTTGTTTTCATATCTTTTTCTCCGTAATTGTGGACCAGCCAGGCAAGAATATACTCTATACTTGAGATAGTCTGGAAAGGTAAATCTGAATATATTCACTGCAGGATGAAATTGTGCAGGGTTTTGTGGAAATGGGAGAAATTTGGATGAGAAAGTGCAGAGTTGCATCTTGTGCTCCAAGTTTATGGCTGTTTGTGGTATCTCTGTGTCCTGAAGGTGGTGTTAAGTCCACTAAATCCTGCACTGTATTATCAGTGGGGCCACAGAGTAGATTCTGGAACTGTAGATTTATGATCCATATTTGGTATAATCACAGTACATTGAAAGATGTGTTCCCACTATGAGATACAAGAAGAGTAATTTATGATGTTTTCTGCTGAAATGTAAAGAATTAAGGAGGTGATTAGTACTTTCCTGAGAGCACAGTACAAGTAGATGCAAATAGCTGTGCAGTTTGTATTCTAACTGGTAGGTTTTATTTGCAGAGCTTGTCAATTTATTAATCTAATTCTAGTTAATTGGTATATTGCTATCCTGTGTATAGTACATACATCTGGATTGATCTGTTATACCCATCATGACTGTGTATGGGCACCTTATGTAGATCCATCTTATAGTTATGTTCTGTAAACAAGGGGAGGGGAAGTTGCTCTGGCTAGACTTTTGAATTTTCCTTATGTTGTCACTGAAAAAGGCTGCTTATGAGTCCAGGGTGAAAATAAAATCAACATAATATTCTTACTGCAGTCATTGGCAGTAGAGATCACTGGAAAACAGGGTAGTAATGAAATGAAATGACACCCACAGTAAAAAATATAGAACATTAATTGATTATAACCTCCAAATATGATTCTCATTTATTCCAAGACCTTTTAACGAAGTGGTGGTAGTGTAAAAGATGTACAGGGGCAATACAGAAGTGCTTGAAAAAATACCTGTTTGAGGATCCTTTAGTGGCCTTAGTATAAATAAGAATGAGGTACTCCATATATCCGGAGTGATTTATAGTGAGAGATGGATAGGTCTGCAGCTTAATGAATGCACCAGTAAAGACATAACCAATAATGGATACCCAGGAATGTGCCTGTGTAGGCCTAGACACTACAACTTCTTGGCTGTTGGAAGTGAAATATTTGCATGCTGCTATTTTTCTCTGCTTTGGAAAAAATACTTGAAAGAATCTTAACAGTGTGTCATCTTCTATAAATCAAAAGCAATATAAAATTTCAAGCTTTCTTTTCTCTGTTGTCTCAACTTGGTGCCTTACATTTGCCCCAGGCTCTGTAGGGCTGTGTTGGGCAGTCTTCTCCCATTTGACTTCACTCTTTCCTTCTCTTCGGTGCTCACTTCCCGCTCTCATGTGCCAACTATGCAGTTTTTGTGCATTTGAGTGGAAAAACACCATATATTCGTGACATTTATTCCAGCTCTCTCCCTGCCTTGCTCTGCTTGATGTTGTTTGCTTGTGGAGTCATATGGATCTTGCCAGTGACCCTATCTTGTAGTAGTAGCTTACAGCTCTGTTAATATTGTCCAAGCTTTCTGGAAAACTTGATGTCCTCGTTTTGGCTGGGACAGAGTTAATTTTCCTCCCAGTAACTGCTGTGTTTTGGATTTAGTGTGAGAAGATTGTTGGTAACACTGATGTTTGCAGTTGTTCCTATGGGTCACATAGGATCAAGGACTTTTTCCAGTTTCTCATATTCAGCTAATGAGCAGGTGTGCAGGAGCTGGGAGGGAGCACAGCCAGACAGATAGCCAAGCTGGCCAATGGAAATATTCCATACCATAGACGTCACGCTCAGTTTATGAATGGGGGTTGGCCGGGGGGCAGGAAGTTTTCTGTTTTCTTGATTCTGGGAGTTCGAATCATCTCGTGTCCAGGAGTTCAAACTTTTTCAGGAATTTCCCAAAATTTGTGATTTCAGGGTTCCGTGATTGCTGCTTGGGGACTGAATGTGAATCGGTCATTGGGTGGTGAGAAAAATTGTGTTGTATATAGTATGTTTTGCATATTCAACAGTAGTAGTAGTAGTAGTAATATTTACTTGGTTGTCTTGTTAAACTGTCTTTATCTCAACCCAGAAGTTTCCCCTTTTGTCCATTTCTCCTCCCCATCCTGCTGGGGGGTAAGGGGAAGGGTGAGCGGCTATCTGGTGCTTAGCTGCCAGCTACCAGGTTAGACTACGACTCTTGATCTCAGTGAGCCACTGAGTGAGCCCCGCTCTCTCTGATAACAGTCCATTTTCTGAAGTCTTCTGATTCTGGACTGCCTCTGACTCCCTTCTCACACAGATTTTTCATCTGTAGAACTCCTATGCAGGCAGTGGAGATAATCTTTCCTGGCACTGGTCTAAGCAGAAGACAACTCCTGCCCAATGACTGCTTTTATTTTGCTTTTTATATGGTGCTTAACATTCTAGTGTGATTGGTATGAATGATATTGTATATATGTTTATCAGCAGTAGAATTCAAGAGAGCAGCTTCAGTTCTGTAGTCATAACTTGTGTTAGAGCCAAAGCACTCAGTAATATTCTGATTAGCCGTGCCTGGTTAGCAGCTGCAGTTGTGTTTAATGAAGGAATCTAAGGACCACAAGAAACTCTATTTTCTCTCTTGGTGGATGTCTTCTAGCTAGAACTCAGCAAAAGCTAATTGACGTATAATCTCTAGAATAGTTTGTACATATCTGACTATGCAAAATTAGGTTGTGCTCTATGACAATATATGAAGAAGAGACTATACCGGACTCTTAAAATATTTTTTAATTGTTTCTAGAGATTTTTCTGACTTCCTGTCTATGGTGCCTTTGATCTGCCTGTATTGGGGTACTTTGATTCTGTGGTGTTTAGGACGATCTGCCTTCCAAACCTCCAGGAGATGCCTCAAGGTGTAATTGGAGTGTTCTTAGTGCAGTAGAAATGTATAGTCTCCAAGCTAGCAAAGTGATTTCCTGTTCTTAAAAGCTTTTTGTGTTATTTTGTCTTGTTCAAGTTTCATTACGACTTTTTGGTCAGTAGTTACTGCACACAAAATTTAGCTGGTTGGGTAAATTTTCCAGGGTTATGCTTTATATGACTTTAAAACTCAAGTGTGGCAACTGTGACAAACCAAACAAGTAAATGCAGCCATATGTCTCACTCTCCATCTTCTCTCTGCCTAATGGATTTATGTCTGCCTTATTGTCACTTCCATGTGATGTTATTGAGCTACCTGGTTTTGATGGAGCTGGGACTGCACACTTAGCATATACTGCTGATCAACTCTGCATTTCCTGGCCACTTCAAAGCATGATTAAGATCTCTGTCCGATATGCCTCTTGAAACATACACTGTAACTAATTGGGATCTAAGGACTTACTAAGATGATAAACCACAGACAGATAGTCTGAACACTGGGATATAGTTGAGACTTCAACTTAGAGTTGGGATCTAGGAAATAACATAAATAAACTAAAATTTTCAGAATTTTTCTTTTATGTCTTATTCAAAAGAGGACCATTCCAGTAGAACTGTACCATCAGTGACGGAATAGTATAAAAAGAGAAAAGTCCTTTTTTACTGAGTCATTGACACTTTTGGTAGTGCAGTGCATAGTGGGGGCATTGACTAATTATTGATTAGAGGGGTGAGAACTCCTAGAAATCACAGCTAATTTCTCAGGTGACCTGTCATTCAAGTACCTGCCAGATCCAATCCAGACTTTTTTTAACTTGCGAGATCACAGAATCTCAGGACAAGAAGAACCCTTAAGAAATCATTTCATGTTTTCTACCTCAAGGCAGGATAAACTATACCTGTGTCATTCTGGACGGATGGTGATTATACTGTGAAAAGGCATCAGTGATCTAGGTTGTTTGTAGAGACTTCAGTAACGGAGACTCAACAACCTCCCCAGGCGGTCTATGCCAGGGCTCCAGTATTATGAGTAACAGAAAGCCTTTCCCTGTATCTAACTTGGATCTTCTTTGCTGCAGCTGAAGTCTGTTATTTGTTATCTTATCTGCGCTAAATGAGGAGAATGGCTTATTCCCTTCTTTGCAGCAGCCTTCAGGTCCTTGAAGACTATTATCATGTCTCCCCAGTGTTTGTTCCTGATAGGTGACAGGAAACAAAAGGATATATGGAAAAAAGGAGGGTTAGTAAAAGCAAAAAGAAAGATGAAGATGAACAGCTCTCAGCCATCATAATCTTAAAGATCATGTTTAGATTCTTTGATGGTATAGGCCTGTTTAGTTGACTCACTTTAATGGCTTTTTATGCCAAAAAGAAATCTGGCCTCAGATTTTCTTTATAGGTATAAAATTTAACCTATGTTTGTTTTTTTCTCTCTGGTATCCAGACCACCTGAATTAATTTCTATAGTTTCTTTTTCCTTCTGCCACGTAAGGACAGATTAGAAAGAAGAGGTATGGAGGGAGAAAGGAAAAAACATATATTAAGCCTGTCTTTTTTGTTTTTCTGGTTTTTGTGTAGAAAATTACCCAACAGTAATATTTGGTGTAATTAGCGTGTCTATGCTGCATGGATTAGACTGATTCCATGATGCTTTTATCAGTAACTTCAATTTTGTCATTGACACCATTGTAAGCTAAATCAGTGAGGAAAATATTAGAGAAAGTGAGAGAGAGAGAGAGACAGCTAGAAGCAATCCAGCTAATGGAAAGTGTACTGAGTAAAATGTTCTTCTTTTGAAGTATGCTGACATCTCAATTTTTTTCCCCCTTTAATCCAAACTTGTTTATCTGCTGAAGTAAACAGGAGCTCAGAAACAGGTTTTGCCTTTCTTTTAACCTCCTCTTAACCAGCCAACTAAGCAAGGATTTCAGCAGAGATTTGTAAAACGCTTGCTGTGCTGTTCCTCCCACCCTTATCTAATCTTTTTCTATTCTCCCTCCATGCGTGTTTTCTTCCTTTTCCTTCATTCTTAGATATGTACTTTATAACTCATCATAGCTTAGTCCAACAATAAAGGTGTTAATTAGCTTGCAAGCACCTGGCTATGCAGTAGTTCATATGTCTGTTGTGTTCCTACTGGGCAGGACAAAGTATTAAATCCTATTTCCTACTAGGATTGTTAACAAAGTGTAATTTATACAAAAGGGTCTGCTGCTATCGTGATCAAAAGAGAAGCATAAAAGAAGTCAGGAATTATATGCATTTTTTTGGTACCATCTTAAATTTTTGAGGACTTGGAAATTCTCCTTGGAACTTGGTAATGACCAAAGAAATCCACTAGAAATACCTTAGCTTCTTAATGTACATCATGGTTGTTTGATCTTTCTTCATCTTCTTCCTCTGACTTTACTCTGTTGGCTTAAGTGTATCCTTTAGGGTTCACTTGATCATAACTTCACATTTCCTAGTTTAAGCTCCAGAATTGTTTGCATCCTGCTTTACTGCTGCACAAATTGCGCAGAAGGGAAGCAAGTCTTTCCTGGATGGGACTACCAATGCTACCTCCATGTAACATAGCATGGGAACACCAGGAAGTGGGATGTTTGTCAGCCTTGGCTGAAGAAGTCTGGGAAGGGATTATTGCTTCTCTGTTAGTTTTGTTCCTGGGGAAGTACAAATTGCATGCTTAAGCAGGTTGGAGAAGGGTTAGGAAGGGCCGTGCGGAGAGAGCCTCTTCCCATGCTGTTAATGCATCTACTTTCAATCTCCAAATAAAAAAGCATCAGCTCTGGGCTCTTTGATGTCATGGAAAATCAACTCTGTTCTTGTGTTTGGGGAAAGAAAATACAGGAAATGGTATGTTACTGCACCAGCTCTATATAAAGTATGTATTAAAGTATATAAAAGAAGTAACTGATATTGAGTCTGCTCCAGGATTAAAAGCAGAGGCAGGTCTGTGAATTAGTTACTATTTATAGATAACATTTTAGAGTCAGACTGTTGCAGTGAAGTTATATTTCTGATCTTTCAGTCTTACACAAAGAATTTGCATTTATCCTTTAGTTTCACTGAATCTGGGGGAAAAGGTCTTAAGAGTTCAGAGTCTGCCCTCTGTTTACAAGCAGAGTATATAACTGTATATTTCAAACTATCTCGGGAGGGGGGGTTGGAGATGGGCTCCCTACATTCTTTTCAGTTTAATTCCTCAGGTCTGAGTTGCTCTTCTGCCAGCATTAGTGGTATTTCTCATCAAACAGGCATGTTCAAACCTTTTAATGGGAGGTGGAAGGAATTTAGTCTCTGTCAGCTCTTGTGGAGTCAAGATTGCTCCTTCAGTGGCAGTTGGGATAAGTAAGCATAAAGATGCCATAGGTAGGAGATAAAAAGGACAATCACGGGTCTTTGACCTCTAAGTAGAGCATTCTTACGTAGGGGCACAGGGGATATTTTCATTAGATGCTGCTGAATTAACACATGATGAGTAATTAACCAGTGGGAAATGCTGGAGCAGGGTAAATAAAAATTACTTCTATTTTTCACTGGAATTTTGTTTTGACAGAGATCTCCTGGGCATGTATCTCGCTGATAGTTGTGTATTTTTAATATCAACAGAAGTTTTGAGACCTGACAATCAAGGACACATTTCTAGTTGTTAGAAAAATTTTAAAACATGTAGAATGAAATATTTCCTTAAGTCTTGCCAAAACCTGGTGAAACAAATTGCAAAGAAGTCCTCAGTGCTGTTCTCTGCTCACTCTGAAAGAGTCACGATGGTACACTGTAATGATCTGTCATGTGTAGAACTGTGTGACTGCCTGCAAGAAAATGTGATCTCTACCAGTGAAACCCACCAAGCAATAGTGATGTAAAATGCAGCACATATAAATTTTAATGTACATCCTTTATATAAACTTTCTGTCCCCACTCAGCAAATGCCTTCAAGTTGTTCAGTATTAGGGTGGACAACACCACAGCTGCAGCCTGTTAAAGGCTGAGGAGCAGCTTCGTTACTTCCTCCAGCTGGGATTCGTGGCCAGCTGAATCTGGATGCTGCAGAAGACGGCAGCCTGGGCAGATGGGAAAACCATGAACCTGTTTAGCAGGGAGAAGGCATGGACTGTGAAGCCGGAAAGGTACTTGGGATATTGGTGACTGGTAAGCAGGCTTAGTTATTTAAGGCAGAAAACTTAAGGAGAGAAGGTACTTTGGATTTTTCTGCCTTTTAGGAGAGGAGAAATGATGGTGGTAACAAGCAGCATGGTGGCTTCTGAGAGCTGGAAGATCTGAGGCTGGGCTGCCTAGTTGTCTTATCTTTGGGCTGTAGTATTGAACTAAAACCTTGATTAAGGATTGTCCTAGCAAAAAGGCTTATGAATGATAAAAAAACTATTAACTATTAAGGCCAGTTGTAATATTGGAAGGGGAATAATGGAATAAAATGCCCTTCTCCTCAGAGAGCAAGGATGATAAAATGGGTGTTGTATGGTAGCTTGATATCAGGAGCTGCTACAGGTAGAGCTCTCAGTGCGGAGAGCTGTGGAAAAGAGGGCTTTCCTAGGTCCTGTGAGCACTAGAAGCTGGGAGGGCTAACCTGCAAGTTAGTCTCTGGAATTAATACTAGGTGGCTAGCATGAATTGTTTATTTATTTTCTTTTAACTCTTCTCCCAAACGTTTAGAGAGGCTGGCATTATGTGCTTGCTTCCTGGAGTAGGAATGCTATAATGTATCTCTAACCTTGCCTGTACCACACCTGCAGTGACTGTTTGCCTTTCCTCATCTGCTGTAACTTGACTAAATGGCTGAATACTGGAATGAGTTTGCCTTTTGAATGCTAGGACAGAGTTCTTGATGCACTGTTAGTTGTTAGCTCAGTTTCTTGCTTTCGTTCCTTTAGGTAAGCATCTATGAAGAAAGGAGAGACACACTTGGGATTAAAGAGTTCATTCACCTCTGTCTGTGCGGCCAAAACCAGAAGTCGAGTAATAGGTTAAGTGGAGTAGAGGCCACTCACAGGAGGCTAAGATGCATTAGGAGTGTTAAAATCCAGGATGAATGTTTCTTCTTCTGTAGACAAAAATAGCTTCAGACTGCTCGAAATACAGATATTCATATGTCACAAAATAGCTGTTCTGGGGCAGAATAGAAGAACAACCTGTCCTTTCCTTCTCACTCTGCTCATCAGAAAGAAAATGAGTTATGTGTTAGTCTTTGTAAAATAGGTGGCTGTACTGTGTGTGAACAGAAACTTGAATATCAGATAACTTGCTTCTGGACAATAGTCTTCTGTAGGTTGGCTCCTAGAGCCAGGGGTGGGCTGACTTCCAAGCTGGTGCAAGTGCTGCAGCTCGGCTGGTGGAAGTCAGGCAATGGCTGCTTGTCACGGGCTTAGCCTGGTTCTTGCATTCTGATAAGAACTGGTGCGAAATCTCATGAATTCTGCCTTCTCTTAATTTTTCTCATCTACGTAAAATGAGTCCTCAGAAGATCCCGCAGTATTCCTGTAATTCTGCTTACAGGCAATGTTTACCAGCAGCTCTCAGGGTATCTTCTGCTGGGCCACTGACAACAAAGAAGTCTGAACAATTTATGGTAGTGGAAGGGGTGACAAACAGAGGAAAAAAACCTAAAGTATTTGTTAAACACTGTAGCAAGAGATACCGAGCAGCTATTTAGTGCTGCATATTACTTCTTCATCACTTGATTATTTTACTGTTTCATTTCTATTTACATACCCGGTTGATTCTTCTGCATTTGGTTTTTGCACAATTCTTTCAATAACATACGGTTCAGTGACTATAATTACAGGATTGTTAAAGTTCGCATTTCACTATTCATCTTGTTATCTCCAGTAATGGAAGGTTGAAACAAATGCACATAATTACATGGTTGGTCCTAAATTATTTTTGCATTGCTGTCACTAGGACACACTTGAAAAGAAAAACTTATTTTCAGTGTGTTTGTGGTGGGATCTCTGGCAAAATAAGAAACGATAGCTGCAGCTAAACCTATCTGCTTTGGTGTTCTGGTATCTCTGTCTCCCTGCCATTGAAAGCCACGAGTTTCACACTATCTCAAAATAGGAATGGATACCTTATGCTATTGAAATGCCTACTTGGTGAATTCTAAGCAAAGGTTTTTGGACCTGGTATGTGCAGGTGTAGTTTATGTGCAAATGGCAGCTCCATGTAAATGCCAGAGATGAAACAGATGTAGGGTTTTTTTTTTTTACTTTTTTTTTTTTAAAAAGGTGCTGTGTCCTGAGGTCACAAGGTTGAAAATTAAGAAAACATCAGCAAAGAGGACTCTTAACTTAAATTCTGTGTGAATTGTGTCATCCTTTGTCTAAGATCCCATACCTTACTGTGTAGCTTACACAGTGCTATACTTGTGCTCACTGCCCAGGATGAGGTCAAGAGTGTATTTCTGTGCTGATAAGCTGGGGTCAGTAGTAGCCTTGTTTTAAGTGGGAGAACAGAAGGGGAAGTGGGATAGAAGTAAAGTTGATATTTTTACCAGTTCCATTTAGCCGTAAAGTTGCTTAATAAAATTACTTGCTTTTTTTTTTTGTGGAAATGGTCTTGAAATCTTGCTCTGACTCCCATCATCAGTCTCTTGACCCTTTGGAAAGATGTAGAAGAGCTTTCTTTAGCTTGGATTCAAGCCTGTGATGAGATACCTGAGATGATGTAATCTGTGGTCAGTGTAGAAGGAACAGTGTGTCTGAAGTTGAGGTCTCTATGGTTAGAATAGCTGGTGTGTGTCTGTATATATATTTTAGTTGGAGACTGGATGAGTTTTGTGTAACTTGGCTTCTGAGATCAGCTAAAGTGTAGAGGTTGACAGAAATATATAAAAATTATTTCCTGGCCTATCTATAGTTTTCCTAATCCTTAATGTAGAGGTGGAAAAACCTGTGGCTCATGGGTTAAATTTAACCCTGTATGGGGTTATAATATGAGAATGCCCCTGAATCTGTGAGATTTTACTTGCATCCTGGCATTCCAAAAGGCTTATGTATGAAACAAATGCTGAGCAGGAAAAGGTACCCCAGACTTGCTTTAAAGCTACTGATGATGTGTTTGAGTATCACATTTGTGCAAGGGAGAGCTTAAAAAGTCTTCCAAGGAGCAACGTGCCCTGACTACAGGAACAGAACACTTGTACTTTTTCAATGCTACATAGTATTCAGATTTTTATCTACTTGTGAACACTTACGAGCCATTAAATGTGCAGAGACTAATAGTATTCAGAGAAGAGCTAAGGATACTCATAGGTAATTTGTAAGCAGAAAAAGTCCTGCATAAGGTCAATAAGAAAACAAACAGTATCCCTTGATGAATCGTAGCAGTAATGCATGGTGAATGCTGTAGGAATCGGTCTGAAAGCAGACCACTGACTAATCCTGAGCCTGTTGTTCTCCTGGGGTAATGCTACAATCCTTGTTTGGCAGTTGAAACAGCTGCCAGGGCAGCTTCCCCTGTCTCACAGTAGCTGCTCTCTGGTCATTTGAGGTTTGAGTCCTGTGGCCTGTTGTTCTGAACAGAAAAGGCTGCTCCAGGAATTTAGTAATCCTGTGGTATCACTCATTATCTCTGGTTGTTGTGGTTTCTGATACAAGAACCAGAAGCCTGGTTCTGGTACTTATGTTCTTGAGAAGCAATAAAAATAAAACATGGAGCTGCGTACCATCTTTCTTCCCTGCCATGGATTCCTTCTTCCTTCCTCCTCCTCAGTGGCAATAACAGTTTCATGCAAAGGCTTCAAGCTACCCACAAATTTAGGATGAGTAACTGTGAAGACAGATGTCCATATGTTATCTCAATGGTAGACTTCTCTCTGCTTTGTGGCATGCTCCCCTGCATCTCTTTTGAAGAGGAATGGCTCCCAAAAGTGAGGAGAAAATACACAGAGCGAACACATTTCGTGTCTGTCCCTGGATCCTTTTTATTTATCTTCCTTCCTTGCAAAAGATGTCAAAGGAGAGCTTGTCATTTCTGGACATCTTGGGGAGAGTAGTTTACTTTTAGGTTTCGGTTACCAGACTTACATGGCACATTAAGCAAGCCTGCTTTCCCTTCCTCCCACCTCAAGCAAGCCTGCCAGGGGAAAGGTTAGGTTTAGTTATTTTATGTCCTTCTTTGATGTCCCAGTAGTGTTTTCAGAGCTCTAAAAATACTCTGCAGGTACGCCCACAATTTTTAAAGTGAAATTTGGATTTACTTGGATGCCCCCAGCACAAGAAGCACATGGAGCTGTTGGAGCAGGTCCAGAGGGCCACAAAGATGATCTGAGACCTGGAACACCTCTCCTGTGAGGAAAGTCTGAGACAATTGGGGCTGTTCAGCCTGGAGAAGAGAAGGCTGCGGGGAGACCTTATAGCAGCCTTCCAGTACCTGAAGAGGGCCTGTAGGAAAGATGGGGAAAATATTTTCAGAGAGCTTGTTGTAGTAGGGCAAGGAGCAATGGCTTTAAACTAAGGGAGGGTAGATTTAGACTAGATGTAAGGAAGAAATTTTTTACCATGAGGATGGTGAAACACTGGAACAGGTTGCCCAGAGAGGCAGTGGAGGCCCCATCCCCGGAAGCATTTAAGGCCAGGTTGGACGGGGCTCTGAACAATCTGGTCTAGTGGAAGATGTCCCTGCTCACTGCAGGGGAGTTGGGCTAGATGATATCTAAAGGTCCCTTCCAATGCAAAGCATTCTATGATCTCACCTAGATAACTTTGCTATTGGCATCACCGCTGTTCTGATCGTGTGGAGCACTCCCTAAGTTTTATTCTAGCCTTTTGAAAAGCATCCATCCAGGTTATGAAAGTAGGTGGTGAAATTTGGCATAACTTAGGTGGTTTCCCAGAGATTTTAAAAGGAGAGAAATGAAGAGTAGGTGCCTGAAAGAAGGCAATGCACAGTTTCTTGTCCTCTGAGAAGCAGCACTGGACTTGTTCAGAGCCAGTTGCTTGGATGCTGCCATAGCTGACAGCACCTAACAGAGCCAGTTGGTGCTTGATTTTAGATTCCATCAGCTTCAGATTTGGTGACACAACTAAGTTAGCTCACTGTTAAGTGGACAGGAAGAGTTGGTTGAGCTAGGAAGGTTAAGCTGGACAGAAGTCACATGTTATTGAGGAGACCAACTGCTATATGGACTGAGGCTGAATAAATGCAATTAACTGTCGGTCTCAGTTGCACTTGGTGTGCAGATTCCAATTCTTTCATGCATTGAATGAATCACTTATTACTAGCAGGTTTTACACCACGCATCCTCCTGAGACATCAGATTTGATGTGTGTTTGTTCACACTAGTCTGACGACTCCCGCAGCAGTAGCCCAGTTGCACATCACAGTAACAGCCTGTGCATTTGGAAGACTTGCTCAAATTTGAAAGGCTTCTCCTGTAGTGCTTGAATAAAACTTAAGTGTTTCAAAATGCTCAACTATTAAATTACACTCCTGTGGTTTGCAGTATGATATTTAAAGATGTCACAGATGTTGGCTTTGGCATTAATTGTTTTCTTTTCCAAATCAATGGAGTTTGGTAATGAAGTGCTGATGAAATTTGTTTGGAAGCTGTGTTGTGGGGTAGATAATGTGCCAGCACCTGTGAGCTCTCTCTGACATTTTCCTTCTCCCCATAACCCCTATGCTCTTCCAAGTTGCCAAGTGTACCTCGCCGTAAAGCATCCCTCTGCACATATGTGGCTCCGTGTGCTTGTCTCTGCTGAAAGCCACAGTTGTTACATTCAGCATCCTTATGGTTCTGATATGGTTTCACTCAGTGGGTCTGGAATTTGAAGCATTCTTTGACAGTTTAAAGAAGGACTCCTTAGACAAACTGTAGGAGTTCACTTCAGTCCTGACCTCAAGCAGCATGACTACTGCCATGCCGGCTTTGTTAGTGTGCTTCAAGCTGAGTCCGTGCCCCTCCCTGTGGAAGCCCATGGTGCTCCCTTGTCCTCACTGCTGCTGCTTGCATCTTGCTGAAAATTAATTGCACGAGTGAAAATCAGTGCATTGCTGTCCTCTGAGACCTTTCCCAGTTATACTAAACTGCATCCCAGTTCTGTGGCATAGACTAATGTGTTCTTGGACTCCTTTGAATTTGTGTCTTTGCTGTTTCATTTTAGTCTATGAACCTGACTTAAACACAGGAGTTCGGAGGCAAAGATTTCTTCAGTGTTGCTCCTCCCTGTTTTTTTTATCATGCTGGAGACCGCACACAATGTTGCAAAACAAATTGCAGGCAAAGTTTTTATTTTATTTAAGACCATCTGTTTTCCTGCTTAGATTTCATGATTGCACGATTCTCACTGCTGTGCCTGTGTAAGGGTTACAGACATTGCCAAAGATGTATTGGCTTCATTAGGGCTTTGAAGCTCATTTCCAAAGGTACCAATGTGAGGCTGTTGCTTAATATTGAGTGCTATTCTGGCAGCTGTCTGAAAGTGAAGAAAGAAACAAAGTACAAGCCTTTAAAAAAAGAAAAAGGGGAGGCCAGGGGGACAGGGAGCAAGGCAGAACAAATTCAGAGTGGCCAGTTCAGCATTGCTCCTTTCAATGGATTTCCAGCATGTTGTCTTAAACGTCTTCCATCACATATGGCTAGCAAAAGTTTGGCATTCAAACTGCAATTTCCTACGCTTAATTTCATCCTTTTCTTCTACTTGGGAGTTACTTAAGATATCATTTGACTTTGGTTTTTTGCACTTCAAATCTTTGCAAGCAGTTGCATCCAGAGTGTGTTAAGCCAACTTTCTCCTTTCCTACTCTCTGTCGCTGCTGTTTTCTTTGTCCCATGTCACAGTCTCTTGCAAGCTACCTCTTTTTTTTTTTTTTTTTGGTT
>Ga0065711_1027466_pt1 | contig 49130 bp, 11 predicted proteins | sample Hoacrofraction12_FD_59098 | JGI IMG/M metagenome (GOLD analysis project Ga0065711, IMG submission 59098) | Hoatzin crop microbial communities from Cojedes, Venezuela - Epithelial fraction 12 v2 (version 2) | ecosystem: Host-associated > Birds > Digestive system > Esophagus > Crop | place... | reverse complement strand
CTCTCTTTCTCTCTTTCTTTCTCTCTTTCTTTCTCTCTTTCTTTCTCTCTTTCTCTCTTTCTTTCTTCCTTTCTTTCTTTCTTCCTTTCTTTCTTTCCTTTCTTTCTTTCCTTTCTTTCTTTCCTTCCTTCCTTCCTTCCTTCCTTCCTTCCTTCCTTCCTTCCTTCCTTCCTTCCTTGTTTTGTTTTGTTTTGTTTTGTTTTGTTTTGTTTTTAAGTGTAAGAACCATCTTCTCTGCATTTATATGAAAAACAGTTTTAAAAGTATCAGGCTTCCCGCTGCTTTGAAGTCTTTGCAGATGCTGTGTGTGGATAAGGTCCCGTCAGTCAGACATTGTAGGTATGGCTGCACAATTTATGGAAAACCAACAGTGTGTTTAGCTTTCGAATTTGTAATGATCTTGCTGAGGTCTCATGTTACAGAATTTGCTTATTCTGTTTTATTGTGCAGGACTGGGAATCGGGAAAGTCCTGCTATCTTTGTAGCCCTTGGTTTTCAGCGGGGAACATATTTTACAAGGAATAGCTTGTGCTCTGGCACAAAGGGCAGCAAGCTTGGTATGGGACATACCATGGGTTTTGCAGAGCAGGACCAGGCTCAGATATTTTCTTCTGGACTTAAAGTTGCTTCTGATTTGAAAGAAAAGCGTTAGTATGGAGAGATTTTAAAGTCGTGGAGGGAGAAATGGGAAGTTTGTATGTACATTTACATGAAGTTTTATGTCATAAGTCATTGATATTATTTATTGTATAAATTTCTGCCTCTAAGTTGTATCTGTATCTGCTAATTTGAATGGTGTACATACAAACCTTGTGGAGCTGTTCAAGCTAAGACAATGCTTTTGCTCTTTATTAAAATGACACTCCTTAACTTTCTGCATGAAGTCTTTCTCTGAATAATAAAGGCTATCCAGCCAAGAATCAAAAGCAAAAAAGTCTAACTGCTGATTTTCTGCATTTTCTTCCAGTGACAGAAGGATATCATGTACAGTTAGCTTTATTTAAAAATAAGTCTCAAAAATATGAAACTCAGAATAAAAAATGGATGCAAATTGGGGAAATTATTGGCTACTACATGAAGAAGATAGCTAACAAGAGTGCAAACATGCTTTTTCTGTGTAACAGTTTCAGTGATTCATAATCGTTTCCAATTATTTACTGCCTGAGTAAATGACTGCTATAAAGAGAATATATCAGTTTTCTAGAAAAAAATGCCTATAAGTGTTAGGCATGAAATAGTTTCTTGAGGTAAAATAATTTAACGCAACATGCTCTTACTTTAGCTATCACCATGCCAAAGATGTTCAATTTTCAAGACTCAATCATAATTAAAGTTCTGATATTTTATATTATGCTATCAAAACAGAAAATAAAGACAAACACTTTGGAGTTTGCCTGTATTACATTATTCTTTAATATAAATGACATATAAGTTTTACAAATTAGAGAGAATGACCTTGGAGTATTAAGAGGCTGCAGAAGATTCTTTTAAGGTGACATTTTTATTGAGTATATGTTTAGCTTTGTAGATTGACAGTAGAAATGTGCAGCCTACCTTTGATGTACTTGCTACACACTGGTACGTGTTGAAGAATCCCAGTTTGCAGAGGGCTTCAAATTACTCTAAGTAGATACTTCTATGAATGATATCCCAGCAATGTCCAGCTAGGCCTTGCAGTTATTTCACTTCATATTTTGCTATACTTATGATTTTGTTTATAATCTAAATTCCACAAATTCATCAGATGGAGAGCCTGCATATTTCTACTTGACAATTAAAAACATTGTTTAAAAAAAACCAAAATAAGTAAAGGATGCTGACAAATGTACAATGCAGAACAAGTGAACAATGAACTGCTATTATTTTTGGGTTAGATATATACATGGACTGATACCAATGACTAAACCCTAATACCATACTCTGCAAGGCAGTCTCACTGAAGTCATTAAAACTGCTCTTGTGACTAAGGTGAGAGAGATTTGCCCTAGAGAAATTTAGCCATTGAGCTCCAGACAGAGGTTACAAGTTTTGTACTGCAGACTACTCATTATTTTGTTCAATAGGAGTATGTTAGTCTAATCCTGAATAGCATTGCTCTAGAAGAATGGCAAACTTTAAAAAAGTATGTGCACAATATGGATGTATTTTATTTTTACCAAAATAATGACAGTAGCAACAAATTTATTTGCCTCTGCTAAACAGATACATTCAGAATTAGCTTAGTGTTATAGTGGATATTTTTAAACCTCCAGGGCTTGAAATAATTTTAAAAGAGGCAACTCTCACTTTCTCAAGTCTCAAGATGATTTGAGAGTCTTTTTTCCCTTTACTATTTTTTTTTTGTGTGGCTACAAAAATAACCTCAATCACTATCTTTCTTTTTTATATCATAACTTGACAAATATTTACTCCGAATCTCATATACAGTGGAATCTGAAAATCTGTAGCATTCAGCAAACTGAAAAACGCCACAGAAAGCATGCTGGAAAAGAAGGCTGAAATAAGTCAGTTTAAAGCACAGCTGGCAATTCTTTTTGATGTTATGCTTGATCTTGTACATCTGTAATGATTAATTTATTTTACATCAATGGATCGTCTCCACTTTGAAGTGAAGTTTCTGGTATTTGGCATTAATTGTTAGCAACAATTTTTTGAACAGGCCTATTACAATGGGTACTTCAACTGAAACGCAACCGGACCCCATCTTTAGACATCTATTTGTAATTTCCAATCTGTACTGCAGAGCGTTCATGGATACATCGGAAAGCAGAGGGCTGGATTTCCCAGTACTGAACAGGGTTGCTGAAGAGACTCACACCAGAGTAACTAGCCTTTTTGGTGTTGTAGCCAAGAGGGCAAAAGTCGTTGATACCAATTGAAGCAATTTTGTTGTTATGGAGATAGACCACCTGAAAAGCACAGAAGTACAGAAGTGAGAAATAGATCTACTGTGGCAAATGAGATAAATGATTTGATGTCAAGTACTTGGTATGTATTATGCAATGTTATACAGAGTGACAATACAACCATTTTTCCAAACAAATTCTTGATTCTGCTTACATTTTGAAAGTCCTAGAGTATACCCATTTAGAAATAATTTCTACAGAAAAAGCAGAAGCTGTGCAAGGCAATATAATAACATTAATATCATCTGATCATAGTGTAACCAAAAAAGGAGTCAAAGATGTGGAATTATTAATAGAGGGCTGTGGTGCAGAAGCATGTGCTGTATATAAAGAATGTATTTGGTGCTAACTGGTTTCTCTCCAGCTCTAGTGCTTTCACTCTTGTGAGTGCAACTGTACAGGACTAGGAGCCAAAGTAATGACTAGTAAAGATTTTAAATAGCTGATGAGTATTACTTTGCTCCAGAGTCACAGTTTCTGATGAATTTTCCCAAGCTACGTGCAAGTTGTGATTTAGATTTGGGAGTCTTCATTCTTTGGGAGCTTGCTTTCCCGTAAAATCGTGGTCCAAGTGAAAACAGATTTTAATTAGTTCTAAGAGGCCATATTTCTCTATCCAGCCACGCAGACCTCAGTAATACTGCTGATGTGAAAAGCTTATTGCACCTCTTCGCCCTCCTGAGGGCAGAGTTTTGTGACATGCCAATGGGAAGGTTCTTGGGAAAGGCTGCAAAAAATCCCTGAGAAGAACTGAAAAAAATTCAGCAATGTTCTTTGGAAGCATATTTTGAGTAAAGAGGAAATCAAAGTACACAATTTGTATATTTGTTGCATCCCCTCAGACACAGAAAGACATGAATGCACACCTCCAGATCTACACAACTCCACAACCACACCCCCACAAAAATCAGAGTCTTCCTGTTGTTTGTAACTTTTCCATGCCTATTTGACAGTTTATGAAAGTTGCATCACTACCTTTTTCACAAATACTGTATATATCTCTGTTCAAGACTGAACACAAATACCACTCAGAATCTTTCAGCTATTTCTCTCTGAGGTAGTATGATAAACTTTACCTGGATATATTTGTGTTCACCCAGCCCACCAGGCACTCTGATAAGTTCATTGTTGTTCAAATGGAGCTCTCTCAGGTGAGGTACATTGTTAAGTGAGCCATTTTCAACTGACGAAATACTGTTGAAGCTGAGACCCAATCTGAAAAAAAAACCCAAACAAAAATATGCATTAAACTTACTCGCATAACCATTTTTCTTGGGTTGATGACTTCTATGCAGTACTGTTGCAGAACTCAGAAATTCTCTTTGAGAATTCTGAGTTGCCATGGAGAACTACTTTAAATGATAAACATATTTGAAAAAGTTTGACATCTGATGTCAGCTGTCATAATTATCATGATAACATTCAACTTGTGCCCATGGCACTGCATGCTTACATGAGCTATGTGACTAATCCCACTGTAAATACATACTGTGTACTTCTTTAGGGACTAGTCTTTCTTTAAAAGCCGAATAAAAGTTTCTTGCATTAATTCAGGAGCATTCTCTGTAACTTTTTTTGTCAAATTACATAACCCAGGATGACCAGAACTATGAAGTTCAAATCTTCACCACATCCTGCTAAGATACTTATGTAGTTAGAGCCCTGTTGCACACTGGAAACAGCAGCTGAGTCATACGTAATGATCTGTTCAGCAGGACAGAGAGGTGGGACGTACACATTTCTCCTGGGTTCCAGTCCATAGCTTTCACCACAAAATCATCCTTCTTGCTTTATACATCCACATTCTGGGTTTACTAGCACAAGTTATTTGCAGTTTAGAAAATGTGGTCCAATCTGTGTATTTCTGTGTTAATTCTATTTCAATTTGCAATTACAAAACTACCTGAATTTTTTCAAGAGACTCGCATAAGTTACATTACTTAAGTAATTCTGCAGGAGTTGTTGTCATCAGGAGTGTTGTCCTTTGAGAAAATTATTTCTAGAAAGACTAACCCTACTTCATCTAGTTTGCTTTATCTTTTTTCTTTAAAAAATCTTTTTTAATTTTGGTGGAAATATGCTCTGAGACATATTAACAACTGAATCAATTAAAAAATTTAATATCAGTAATCAGAATCCTTGTGATAAAATACTTTGCTATGGGTGGGTACTTTGAGAGAAAGTCTGATTCACAGTGATCTACTACATGTAATTCTTTATGGCTTGTATCAGTATAAGTCAGAGTCTGGGCCTAGTAAAATCACAGAACTAAAAATTCTTGTTTAATCTTTTGGCAGAGATTTTTCCAGAAATAATTCTGTCCAAGAATGGAAGTACATTTTATAATTTTCCTTTTAAAATTAGAAAGTCAAAGAAAGATCTTGCTAACTAGTATTATATGTAATATAATTAGCCATAATCATACTCATTTAAATACTGCAATGTTTGTCAAACTATTAAATGACGAAGGAGAGCCTAATGACTATCTTCCACTGATATCAACAGGGATTTATTTCACTCACAAATCAGTTCACAGTATCCCATATCTCTGCTAGAACTTGGTCAGGAAGAATTTTCATTTAAACTTACTAGAACAAAGTTCCTTTTGAGTATAGTACCTCAAGATTTAGAAAGCTTGGAGGATTTGACCCTACAGAGCAATTAGATCTGCAGATCTACAGAATTTCTACTAAGGACTTCAGTAATGGGCGCTTATACTGAATGCCTATAAAAGGACTGGGGAAAAAAAAATAAATTCTTGGTTGACACATGTCTAAATATATGCTCACTATGTAAGTAGGTCTATAAGAAGGTGTGTCACACCTAGGGAGACCAGCATGAAAAAAGCAGGTCTGACTTTCATATTGGTCTGTTGAGGCAAAAATAATTCCTTTATACACCATAAGGACAGACAAGCTCCAACTCAGTATTAGCTCATGAAGGAAAACTCTTTTAGGGAAAGAGTAAAACTGGAGGAGTCTGTAGAAAAGTGGATCTAACTCGCACAAGCAGTGAAATTATATATGATTAAATCTCATAAAGGTGTTGCAAACAAACTCTCAGTCACTGGGGCCTGTGTTTGCAAATGAAATACGAGAACATTAGTGTGTAAAATACAGGGCGATTAAGAGTGTTAGGAAAGAATATGGTCTGCGTCTCTTCTTTTTTCCCATGGGAATGGAAAGGGAAGAATTTGAAAAATCACTCTTGCTTACTATATTGAGGTACTATTTCCCTCTACATTAGTAAACAGGTAACATATTTCTAGTGTTTTAGCTGATCTAGTCACAATGTTCTAAATCATTGAAGAACATCTTCAAAAACATATCTAAAATATTAAGAAAATCTCAAATGTTTCTTCACCTTCTCTTGCCTCCAACATCCCTGTATGTCCATTCTCACTTTTTTGTTATATGCATTTTAGCAAACGTCATGCTGCTTAACATCATCGTTACTCAGGCCTTGATGCAACTTCTGCATGGAGCTAGACCTTTTCCGCAAACTATAATAGGATCTAGACTTTAGTAACATCAGCTGTGTAACGTGTATATCCTCCTGTGAAGCTCATTCCTGCATGAACCCAGCAAAGTCTTTGTTGGCTTTATATTAATGAGATTTTTTTTTCCCACTGCAGCACTATACAAAGACTTTTGGAAGACTTAATTATACAAGGAAAACAAACAATTAAAAAGCACAAATCTTAGTGATCTGCTAGAACTCAAGAATTCGAAAGAGAATGAGCAGTAGATCTACGCTAAGATCTTTTACAGTTCAAAGCACCTTAACACAGTCAGAAAAACGACCTGCTTTTCAAAGCCTAACTCTGCTTTGGGGCAACTATTAGACTGTTTAGCATGTGTTGACGTGCTCCAGGAGGATAGTGGCCTGACCCCTTACTGATGTTTCTGAAGTCTTAGATGTGTAAATAAAAGCTATTTTTCAGTAGCTTGTTTCTGAGATGTAAGGGGCGTGCTGCCCCTTAGATTTATCCCATCTGCTTTCCTGGAGCTCTCCTGGAGCTTCCTCCTTTCTCTATCTGTCTGCTCTGTTATGTCTAATGCCCTCCTTTTTCACCAAATCTGTATTCTGCCGTATTTTTCACCTTCGCAAAAGAGGAGTTCTGACTGTGCTTAGGTTGCTTGCCTAAGCACTGGCCAGAGAGCAGTTTAAAACTTGGTGCCTGCTCTGAGTAGTTCCACATTTCCACACCACGATCAACAGAGTGTCTTGTTTCGCTGTACAGTACAGCCACAATGGAAGCAGCCCAAGGTTAGATATTTTTAGTAGTCCATCAGCACTTGCTGCATAAAACTTTATGTCTCAGGAAGGATTTCTAACAATATTGTCCATGTGATGTTGCCTGTAGTGTTTTCCAAGTATGAATGTGAAAAAACAAAAAAACTGAGTCATTTGCAGGACAGCTGACACTCCGACACACACAGACCTCCCGCCCCCGTAAAGTAAATTACCCTCTACCTCAGTAGCTACAATCTTGTTTATTTTGCTTTTGGAAGTTTTCTTTATCTTTTCACTGGAGGATGTTATATTTATACTAAGCCTCTATCATTAACAATGACTGCTTCGTAGTCCCCCAATGCATAATTATGGTGGGTGTTTTTTCATTAAATTCCAGAAGCAAACTTTTTTTTGACTGGGGATGAATCTGTGATCAAACAGGACCATCAAACATGAATTGAAGGGCCTTATTTGACAAGCTCTAGGAAGCTGTTCCAAGACTTTTCAGCCAGAATTGCCATATTCAAAATACACATTAAGTTACTATATATTTCATTGCACTAAACTGCTGTCCAAGCTACTATAAACAGTGGTAAATATAACTCTTATTGCTCAGTAATCTTTCTTTGACTTCTGTTTTCTGCCTTCATTATGACAAGCAGAATGGTCAAGACAAAGATCCAGGAATTAGATCTAGTAATCAGATTAATGGTGTTTTAAATAAATTACACTCCTATTTTCATAGAAAAGTCTTAAAGTACTATAGTTTTAATATACCTTGTATTAAAGGCCCATTTTATTATGTTAGCATTTTATCTGATGTGAACTAGTTCACAAATAATTCTGTATGTGTATAACTGATCTTTGGGAAGTCTCATATTTTCCTAAAGTTACAGAAACTTATGCAGCAACATATTCACAAGTTAGCAAGGTAAAATCACCCTGAAGAAACAACACTTTTTCGTTTATATTGTATAATTATTTTTTGTCACTTTCTTGGACTCGTTGCAGACTTGCCTTTCTTGAGAAACAGAGGAAGCTCTGTTGCAAGAAGTTTTGTTTCCCACGTGCTTTTTTCCTCAGTTTCTAGAGGAAATTGCATAAGCAATGCAGTGTCCCAAGAAAACTGCATAAACCAAAGATGGAAATACAATGAAAGAAGCATGACACAATTAAAAAATCTAATTGCTCTCTTTGTCTTTCTTTCTTCTGGATTTTTTTTTTTAATCAAAGAAACACTTGTCCTGTGTTACATACCTCACTCATAAGCAAATACAGCTGGAAAGTTTTGTTAGGAAAAAAACCAAAAAAATGTTTTCTTCTCTTAAGTCAGTACACAAGTCCTTAGAAGGTCTTCCTGCTAAGTGCTGCTTTAGTGATGATAAAACTCATGAAGCCCAGAATGATGTTTTCTAATTGTGTGTGAGGTGGTTACAATTTCAGCGAATATCTTACGTGAAAAGAAGAAATGAATTCTTACTTCGCCAAGTTGGTGAGTCCAGACAGAGCTTCAGCATCAATTTTGCTGATTTTGTTGCCATCAAGGTGAAGTTCAGTAAGGGATGGGGGAAGGCCTGAAAGAGAGAACACCATCAAATTACTTTTGATAGAACAGGATTATCTTTTTTAAAGGATTTGTGTTATACTGAGGCTTTTTTACAGCAACAAACAGATTTTTACTAGATACGGCCAAGAACACTTCATTGAACGAAACAAGAAACTTTCACAATCAGGGAAGCCGAAAACAGCTAGTAACAGTCTGTTTGGCATGAAATAAGACCAAGCTCCTAAGCTCATCATACAACAGTTAATTTTTGAAAAACAGCAAAATGAAATTCACCCCAGATACAAATTCTAACCTTCATTATTATGTAAATGAAACACACATAATAGTGTAAGTGAAAGAGCCTTCATTTTAGCCAGACTATCCACATACCTAAACCTACAAACATTTGGCACCTAGATATCTAACAAATAACAGCAGCAGAAAATGAAGTTATAAAGACGAGGTAAAATTATTGTAATGTTATTTTATGTAGGGCACATAATAGTTCACAAATTCTGTTTATCAGGATAAAAAATTGGAACCAAATACTTTAACTATCTGAGGTTCCTCAAAGGAACATCCAAAACGGGAAATCTGGGAAGGAAGAAATAACAACTAGTATTAACTTTCAAAAACTTATTAGCTATTTCAAAACAATCTGCTGGCTGAAGCATGAATAAATTGAATATAATTTCCTCTGGATTGGAACAATTCTGGTTTTGTATATTTTTTTGTTCTGTTTTTTAATAGGTTTTATTGAAGTTGTTCTTGTTTGCAATTTGCAATGACATACTTTTAAAAATATCAAATATTTCTGTTTTGTATAGGAACAGTATTTTTGGCTTCAAACCCACGCACTTGTGGATGGATGGCTGATTTAATGTTTGTAGCACTTCAGTTAGTTCTATATGAGTTTACATCTGTATAATGCTGATCAGGCTCACAAACCAGGGTTGGAGGATGAAAACATTCTTCCTCTTTATATTTCAGCTATAAAACAAGAAAAGCAAAATAACACAAAATGGTGTGGTTTTGACAATGCACCCCTTGTTGACCTTCTAATAATAGAAAAACAAAATTTTTGAAACCAGTAAAAGTCAACAGACCAAAAGTAGTCAAGCAATAGATACTTTAAGGAGTGACTCAAAAGTCTTCCATAATCATTTTTTTTCCCAGCTGACTAAAAGTCACAATATTATACCTGTGCAAATTTCTGAAATACCCATTGAATTTCTTACCTTTGGGGATGCTAGTAATGTTGGTGTCTGCAATACGGATGTAGGAGAGCCTCTTCATCCCCTGAAAAGCTCCATTTTCAATGCCTGTACTCTTGATTGGATTGGTGCCTAGTTCTGCCAACAAAACATGGTCATGAGCTGTGCTGCAGTGTAAGTACCTACGTCCTTCAGGTCAAAGCTAATTTGGACGTACAATTTATTGGAGCATTTCTTGGATTTCTACATAAAATCACTGACTGAACTAAAAACAACATCTTGAAAAAACACAGAGTTTATTTTGTTATAATTTCTCATGCTCGTACCTAAGACAATGACTTGATTCAGTCCATTAAAGACGGCTTTCCTCAACTTGGAGATCTCGTTCTCATGAGCCCGTATCTCCTGAAGAGACTTTGGCATGTTTTCTGGGAGTTCCTTCAGGTTGTTCTTGGACAGGTAAAGTCTTTCCAGTTTCTTCAGAGGAGCAAAAGCTAGTGGGCTTATTTTGTTGATTTTGTTGTTAACTAGGATCAATGCCTGTGGAGTAATAATGAAGGAGATCTCAGGTGACCACTAGAGAAATTATTTTACGAATGAAACATTAAAAAATAATTATTCTTTTCTTGTGTCTTTTGATGGCCAAACTAGTGAGCCAAAGAAAATGCAATGCAGTACTAAAACAAATAGATTAAGAACTTCTGAAAACATTTGAAGATAAATAAGGCCTACATTACAAATGCATGTGTTATTTCATTGCTGAGGTATCTGCAGCTTCTGTTAACATCTATAATTTATGTCCAAGAATATGTACAACCCTTCCACGTGAAAGCTGTGAAGAACAAGTCACTCACTTAAAACCATTATTATCAGTTTTACCTGCTTTTCTTTTCTGGTATTATTTATTCTGAGGATACTTTAACACCTTACCCATTATCACACAGCCATCCTAAACAGTTTTTCAAGGGATAAAAATTTCTATGACTCAATACAGTGAAGGCACAGCCTAGCTTAATAAAAATATGTATATCATCACCTCTTTGCTATTAGTATTACAGACTATAATTATTAGGTTTCTGTCTGATAAAAACTTCATTTTTGCAAAGATATAAGCTATTTTTTTGGTATGCATAACTTAGTATGGAAGGGGAGTAATGTGAAGCGGCATACTCTAAGTTCTGCAGTTAGGGATCATAGATCATATTTATTCTGCCTACTATATAGGTGCTTAATGTAGTTCTGTGATATCTAGACTCAGTGTAACTCTAAGCACATTAGCTTTCTATACTGTCAGGAAGGAAATAAAAGCTATGTTACCTGAGACAGGTGGTCTCTGTACTCCTCTGAAATCTTACATTATTGCTAACTCTCTTTTTGATTAAGCTAACTTGATATAAAAGGGAGAGAAAGTCCCATTATTGTCAGAATAACAATGCAACTAATGGAAAGCATTTCAGATATGATACATGTAAGAAAGGATCTTATTACTCCATCTGTTTACTATCTATTTATCAGACTTACAGCGTTGCATGTTTGTGCAGTGAATGAGGCAGAATGGGCTGTACATTACACAATGTAGTACAAAGTACAAGTATAGATATCAATATTTATATTTATTACTAGAGAATGACTATAGAACATCTTTGTTCACTAACACTATCATGCTATTTTCAGAAACAGAAGTCACCAGCCGCTAAACCACAAATTACTATGTTGCATATACTATAGATAACATTCAGTGTGTTTTAATAAAATTTTAATATTTTCAGAATTATACTTTAGGTTGTATCTTGGAGGAACATTGAGCATTCAGCTCTTTCCACTATCAAGTCAGTATTAAAACAGTTCCAAGAAGCGTATTGACATCTGTAACAGCACCTCTTTATCATGAAAACTGAAAGAGAGGTGAGCAGGTAGTTTAAAATGGTGCTGGATGTGTGGTTTTTCCCTAATCCACTCCTCTTGCAGATCATCCTGAGCAAAGCAAGCAGTGAGCTCTGTACAGGATTTCACTGAGCACGCACAAAGCTGAGCATATCTGGTTTTAATTTTGTGTTCTAGCTAGCAATAACACAGTTGCAAGAGGAGGTAGAAAAGGTCACTCACAGTTCAGCAGGGTATTTCCCTAACAATAAGCTTCTCTGAAAACAAATATATTGGTCAGTGGAAGCCATGGCCCCAACTCTCTTTTATCTGAGCCTGAGCTATAAGAACTGCCATGAGAATACCTGGGGTACACATGGGATGTGGTTTCCTGAGAGTCACCATTGCCAGATTTCTGACACAGATGTAGATGTTGCCCATAGTGTAACACAGTCACCCACACAATATTAGGACATGGGAAGGAACCCAGTTATTATGAGGGGTACAGCTTGAATTATGCACATGAGTCTTTTTCGTTGTTTTTGTGATAATCACTAAATGACTGAATGTGCTATTGCTAATTACATTTCTTTTCAGTTTTTCATTTCACCATGGTTTTCTTTTCCATAGATATCTAACCCAACATTCAATGAGTTTAGACTCATCAGCATTTGAAACTTTTATCCTGATTCCTACTTTGTACTAATTGGTCATTTACTAGAGCCAAAAATCTGCCTTATCTTTTTTTCTTTTTTGTTTGATTTGTTTTAGCTTAGTTGCCTTTCAGATAAAAAGTGTTTGGGCTGTGATTATCACAGGTGATCATCTGGAGTGAAATATTTCTTGCTGGAAATAGATAGCTATACATTCAGCTAGGCCCTGCAATTTAAATATTCTCTGAGTAGCTGATGTTAAGAGGATTGTTACAGCTCTTCAGAGCAGAACTGACAGCCCTGACCAAACCCAGAAATTATCTAGGTATCTAGGATTAATCAGTTCCGCTTTGCCAGTGCTTTCTCCTGAGTATGATCGTGTTATCTTGGGGAAACACACAGAACTGAGTTTTTATTCAAATATTCAGAAAGTCACTTAGAAATGATGGTATGTTTAAAAATACTGCTTTCACAGTGAGAACATCTGTATGGTGGTATAAGGTGGGAAGGTATCACAAGCCTGTAGTTTTCAACTTTTTTGTACCAGAAATCATTTCCTGTATACACCCTGCTCTGCAAGTCCCTACTCCCACTATTTTAAACCTGCAATATTTTTTCCACACTGTTGTGCAGCTGTAAAAAAGAAAAAAATAAACCCACACATCAGAATTTGCAAGAGATGTTTTACTGTCTCCCAGAGCGACAGCAAATGATGAGGATAACACACCAGCACAGCACCTGGCAAGCCATACACCTGGGTTCCTTTCCCACTTCACAATAGCTGTATTATATGCAAGACTTCAAGAACTAAGTTATTAGCCTTGGAGCAATGCTGTTTATTTTCCTCAGAATGTGCCCCATATGGTTTGCATGTAACAAAAGTTAAAGAAAAACAAAATAAAATGAAATTAAAAACTCAGGGGAATTTAGAGGTCAGTGAAAACAGGAACTAGAGGAGAAAAACCTAGGGAAAACATCTGCAGGCAGTGCTATTGAGGAAGGGATGTCAGGCAAAAACATGCCGCATGGACTAACTAACCTGAATAAAGCCCAGATGGCATGATGGGGCATTATATTCACCTTGTCAAAGGACATATAAAAATTTTCTACAGGGTAAGAAGTACTTGCAGGGAAAAATAAGGGTCAACCTGAAAGTGCTGAAAGTGCTGGAGCCCTTGGCCACAGATAGCACTTCAGATGCTGCTAGTATGAAATGATTTGTCTGATTGAAGAAATGTGACAGCCTAGAACAGAGCCACGGGAATTGAAATTTTTTCTTAAAAATCTATCTTCTTCCACACTCCCATTATTGGTGGAGGAAAAGATATTTCTTTTAAAACAAATGTGTGTGTGCATGTCCCAAAAAAACAATAAAAGCATATCACCAATTCCCAATACAAATGGCTGAGTGCACCAATGCACAGCTTTCATCATGGTTTGATATGGGTGTTAAGATACTTAGTCATAGGTAAGAAGAGAGGCAAGAAAGAAAAAGCAAATAAAGAGGCACAATTACATCAAATATTAAAGTCATCACTTAGACTTAGAGAGTTCATAGCAATTTCCTATGGATATGAGTAAAATTATCTTCCTTCCTCATTTCTCCAAGATAAAATTTTTTCCCTTGTCATATATAGCATGTAAACATTGCACTGTAAAAATTGCCTCTATTATGATATGGCACTCTGGTAATACCTGTGGACAACCTTATCATGACCAGCAGTTTAAGCAGTGCTCAGAGGAGAAAAAAAATCCAGGCTTTGCTCCAAAGATGGCTTACTTTTTACTGAAACACCTCTGATATTAGCATAGCAAAGAAAAACAGCAAAAAAAATCACTGTATGACAGGAATAGATGCTGGCTTAGTTGAAGTCAGTGGGAGTCTGGCCATTTAGCTCCCTCTGGCCTGGTTTCTACCTCAAATATTTATTCCCAAAACAAAAAGGAGGATTCACAATTCAGGAAAATTTTGGAACACTTCTTGGCAGGCTTTTGTCAAAATACGTCCTGACAAACCGTAGAGGGAGTGTGTGGCAATCATACGGGAACTAGTATAGAGTTGTTTTTCCTGGGGTTACCAACAGTTACAATTTTTGCCCTGTCTGGGGATGAGGAGCAGGGAGTTGTATTTTTTGGTGTGATTTCATTGTGTGAGAATCTCAGAGAACTGTTCGGAGGAGTTTTCACCCCTATTCCTCTTCTTTTTGGTTTAGAATAATTTGAAGTGAGAGCCTTGCTAAAATCAGAACTGTCAAATGATTCGCAAATTGTTATCAGACATAATAAGTGATGATACATCTGTTTTGCCAGCTGGGGATGGTACTCTTACCTAACATCAAATATTTAATGATGTATGTGTCCTTCAGGGTTTAAACTGAAAAGTCAATCTGCTGACCCAACGGAATTTCTTTAATTTCCTGAGTTATGTATTACATTATTACCTGTTTTTTATTATGGTTCTGCTAGGAACAGTAATACCTTAAGAATTTTCAGCTCGGGAGTCAGGCGTCCAAATAAAAATAATGATAAATTCGGTCCTTTTTGTTTGACTTATGGCTTTGGTTATGAAGTCATACTCATAACCTGGACATATAGTCCAGCTTTTCTGCCACATTACTACAAGTGGATGTACACTTAGCAAAAAGAAAAAAAAAAAATAACATCTAAAATATAAAATAGAATATGACTTTCTTCTCGTATTATACCAGGAGACAGAATTCTACAAAATAAGCATTCATCATTAAATTCTTTTAAAAAACCATAAACACTGGTAAACTTCAAGGAAACAAGAGCCCTTCAATCCAAGGAGGTCTCTGAACAGAATTCCAGATGTTATGTCTCTTAAAGAATCCCTGATCTACAGTTAAGGCAGGAAAAGGATAAAGGTATAAAAAAACATGATGGTGCAAGTATTTTTTATTTGTTGTTATTTAGAGTTTTTGGTAGGGTTAGGATCAAGTGGAAACAGCTGAGAAAGGCAAAGAAAAAGGGATGACATAGAAACAAGAGGAGAGAGATGAATGAACTGTGAGGGAAGGAGATGGAAAGGCATTGAAACAACAGCCAGTCAGTATAAATGAAAGATGACTGTGGAAAGCAGTTTGACCACATCCACAGCGCCTTGTTGAATAATCTTGCAAAGCCAAGGAGTCTGCTGCAGATCTAGTTTGCATGGAGCTTGAGTTCTCACTGATAAGCATTGTGTAACGACAGCACTGTGTAACATGACTTGCATAGATGACCATGGAGCAGCTGGCTCTACATTTTCCTGCTCCAAGAAAAAATAATCCTAATGCTCTAGACTTCTAGAGAATCTTTCCACCCTGTCCTTGTCTACTGAGGCAAGCGTTTTGGTCATTCATTTTATCACAATTTACTCATTTATTTTATTCCATAAGATTTCCTTTTTCATTAGCTTTGTATGCTGACTTTTTCCAGAATTTTAAGGCCCTCAAAGTATTTTCTTCTGTTGTTTTCCTCACATGAAAAGATCTTTACCCACTGCACATTAAAAATGTTTTACATGCCTGTTGTGTGTTGCACTTGTTTCAGTGGAAAATCTCATTGTATCTTAAGCATAATTCAAAGGAGAGTCTGAGGAAATGACAACTCTCTGAAAGGGTGCTCCATTTCAGAAAGATTAACTTCTTTTTTTCTCAGAATATTTGTTAGAACCCTACATTTGCACCAAGTGGAAACAGAAAATTTAAAAAATGGTATCTCTCAGTCCTGCTAAGAGTGTCAGCCATTGAGGATAGTGGGAATTGAGTTCAGAGGTAGAAACCAGAGATATCTGCCTTTGATTTTTTACAGTATGGCAGTGGTCACTGATTCTTCATTCTGTGATTTGCAGGGCATTATGTTTACATAACTTCTCCCTTAATTATCCTGGGAAAAGGGAACTGAAGCTGTAATGAGTCAGCAGAAGATTGTTTTCCTTCATTAATATTATTTTGATCTGTTTGGAGCTTTTCTGTACCCCTGGAAGATGTTCTTCGACTTTTCCTCAGTTAATCTGGGGTCTTGTCCTTCCATAGGGAGACTTCTTTTGATTCAAAAAAAAAAAGAGTGCATGAAACTTTTCGAATGCAATACTTTATTTTTCCCACTTGATATTACTACAAAGAGTGTTTCAGTTTATTTGTCTATACAGTTAGTGTTGATAATCATCCCTTAGTGTGGATATGGTCATAACCTTAACTCCAAATTTAAATCTTTTCTCTCTTTTGTGCAGGTCTTTTCTTTCAGTATAAATAGAACTGGGTTTAGCACTGTTGTATGCACAACCATGGCTTTGCATATTTCTGCCAGCTTAAATTAAGCAACGTTCCATTAGATTTCAGGCCAACAGCACATTCATCTTTTGCTGTACTAACACTGTGCCATTGAAAAATTCCTGGTGGAAAAGCATGTAGTCACTATTCTGTTGTTTGTGCTGTTCTAGTGATCTAATACACAGTATTTTCTTTCACCTCTTTTTCCAAGTGCCAGGCATTATGCTGGTTTTCTTTGGCTTTGCCACACAGCATGCAACTCCATGTGCTGTTTTTGTAGACTCCTCCTTCACTCTGCAAGAGGGCTTACTCATGTAGTATTTTGGATTCTTTATTGTGTCCATGGGATCAAAGTACTGTACTCTATCCAGAAGTGTCAGTCTGCCTGGAAAATTCTGGCAGTTTCATACATTTTTTCCCTGGCTTTTCCAACTGCACCTCACTGATTATTTTGCCACAGGTCTAAATCATAAGCAAAGCTTTTACATAGTATCAGACAGTTTTCTGAAACCACAAAACTCAGTCCTCAGCTCTAAAAAAAGTCTGTCTTCAGTTTTTTCCCCTATTCTCCCAAGTTCTTTGGTAAAAAATATATCTCATCTTTCATTTTTAAATAGTGTGAATTCTTACTGAGTTTTTATAGTACAACAGGAATACTTTAGCCACTTTTTCCCAGATAAATTAAAAATTATGAAAATACCAAGCACACCAGAACTGTTGACTCTGGTGTTTTCTGGCAGTCATCTATTTTTTACAGATAAATATTCCCTTAGTTGCATCCTTTTCCAATTGCTTGACGTATTTCCACAGCTGCAAGTTTTAACTGCCCTTTTCCCTACTCAGGAAAATTTTCTGATACAAAAAAAATTTTTGTAGGTACTAATTTCTCTTTCATTTCCATTTCTGTGTATTGTGTACTTAGGACATAAGCAGTTATGTTTGTGCAGAAACAGAAGCCACAGGCAAGTTATAGGTACATCCATTCTTTTCTCCTTCATCTGTTTTTTAGTAAAAGTTGAACTTTAGGTTCTACCCAATTTGTTCATGAAAATCTCTTCTAAAACTATTACACCTATGGTTGCTGATGTTTACAGTAATTAGGAAGAAATTTCTGGGGCACAAGTCATCTCATTCTAAAACCAACCCAGATGAAATGTGGTGCAGAAGCACCTACTTCTCTTTCTTGACTGTAAAGGTTTTCTACATGAATAGCTCAAGTATAGACACCTGTGTTAGAATTAGATGATATGAAGAAGGATTGCAAAAAGATTAATTCCACTGAAAAGGCTTTTCTCTTAGCACCTTGCAGATAATATTCACTGAAAACATAGGACTCCACTCCAAGGTGGAAGAACGCCGAAACAAGTGGACAGGAATTAGGGGGTCGAATCTGTTCAGTAGCCAGACAGAGGAATTGCAAAAAAATTCTGGGGCACAAGTCATCTCATTCTAAAACCAAGCCAGATGAAATGTGGTGCAGAAGCACCTACTTCTCTTTCTTGACTGTAAAGGTTATCTACATGAATAGCTCAAGTATAGACACCTGTGTTAGAATTAGATGACATGAACCTCATCATGATTTACTCGTGCAGCTCCTTCCACTATGGACAGACTGGCATTTTGCCTATTCCTAGAAATTTTTTAAAATATTTCTTCTTGATGTTATATTAAAACAAAAATTTAAGAGGGAATTTAGAAGTAATTAAGGAAATAAATGTTTATAGCCATTTTTTTTCCAAGTCTGAATGGCTGAATGCAGATTCTTGTTTGAAATAGTGGTTGTGTGATGGCACTGGCATCATGAATGGATAAAAGGTGAGAGTCAGTTTCTTGGTTGTGAATGAAAAGACTAGAAAGAGGCTGTGAAGAGCCATGAAAGCAAAGCCAAGTAGTTTATATTGGTTATAATCAAAAAGGATCAAATGGAATTATACACAGAATAAATTGTGTTGGTGAAAGGATATAAAAATAATATTTGCAGAAATATGTCTATGTTGGGGTATTATTTTCGGAAGCAGAGAAGTAATAGCCTTTTTCTGATGTGGAAAGAAGAAGATATTTCAACAAAATTGAGGCAAGACTACGAGGTATGAATTTTAAAATGTTCATAAAAAGTATAGAAATAAGGGAGGAGGACCTCAGACAGAGAAAAAACAATTTGGAAACAGAGGAAGGTAGTTGTCTGATGGAAACTTGGAAAAGAAGAAGTGAACCAGAAAAAAGGGCAGTCACAGAAACCAGAGAAGGAAAATATTACAGCAAAGAGGAAAACAGACAGCAGTGTTGGATGAGACTGGCAGGTAAACGGGGATGAGGATGGAGCTTTGCTAGGAGAAAGTTAATGCAAAACCACAATTTCATTGTAATGTAGGGGACAGAACATTGATGTGAAAAGATTTTTGAACTAAAATTAGTACAGAAAAACCACTGACAAACATAGTATATTCAAATCTATGTGAGCTCAGAGGTGGGAGGGGAAGGAATACCGTGATGAGTGAGGTGGCAGGGTTGAGATGGATCTGCTTTTTAAACAGAAATATTCAAGTCACTGTGTCAAAGGGACTGAAAACATAAATATGTAGGTGAGAGAAGTTGTGATGGAGATCAGGAGACTGAATGGACAGGAGACAGGTATGAAGAACTGAAAAGAGATGAGAAACGTCTGTGGTATGAAAAGAGAGTTTGTAGGAGAGGAATGGGAAAGGAAATAAATAGGCTGAGCTGGTAGAGGAAGATCACAGAGTATTTCATCAGTTTTCCTTAAAAACCTGAGTACCAGGCCAAAACCACATTTTCTCCCCATTTTTTTTGGCAAATGCTAGTTCACTTATACACTTACATGAAGATTCTTCAAGTTCTTGAAATCTCCTTCTTTAATTTCAGTGATTTTGTTGTTCTGCAAGTCCAGCAGAGTTGTGTCGGGAGGAAGGTCTTTTGGCACTTTTTCCAGACCTAGAGACAGTGAAAAGAAAAAGCAATTGACTTTGAAAGAAAATTTAAATAGGGGTCAGCACTTTTCTTAGCACTATTTACCTTTCAGTAAACACCATTTCTAGAACTCATTTCCTGAAGAAACTTATGAAGACTTATCTGAAAGTGTTTCTGTCTCCAGTCAGTCAAAGAGAGTTTTGTTTTGCTATGTCAAATCAAAATTTATTTATTTGTATTTCCATTATGCCCTTTTCTGAGAATATATCTGAGTTATAGCTTGAGGCAAAGGATTGAGTTTGGGAAAATTATTTCTAACATGTTTAATTCCACTGAATTTTATGAAAAAAATTGCTTTCAGAAAGACACATGGTATTTCTCAATTTCACTGCGTGTTAGCTTTTGTGGACAGAGAATATTTCCTGCAATTTAAAAGGTAGAAGGCTTTTTTGAAAGAAGTACAATAGTTGGTTATAATCATTTCCAGAAAAAATACTATTTGTTCGACAGTAACTGAATAACTTGCATTAAAGTCCACCTTAAAAAAAAACCAATCCACCTCCCCCCTTTTCTTTCATTTGAAACTAAGTCCAAGTCTTCTGGAGAACAAATCTCTTGGTTTCACTGCAACTGCCAAAAGAACATCAGACAGTTTAAATTAAAGACTCTCTTTGGGACTATTTTCTGAATAGCTGATATGTAAGTCTAGTGAAGTCATGGAAATGAAATTATTTAGTGTTAAATAACACTTGCTTTACCCAGCTTTCCTTTCATACCGTGACTTGGAACAGAGCAAATCTTTTCTAGTAATTCCGATTTACCACAAAATTAAAATGTTCTTTCCTAACTATTATTATTATTATTATTATTATTATTATTATTATTATTATTTATATTTGGTATCAGAACGTGAAATGCTAAATGAATGGTTGGTAGGAAAAACTTATAGACACTAATAAAGTCTCTATATGGGCATCTAACAGAAGTAGACTTCTCTGTATAGAACAGTCTTTTTACAAGTAAAGATTTTAACAAATATTTCTGAAGCTTTATTTGAACTCTTCTGGGAAAGACCTCTCTGCAGGTATGGTTAGTGTGTTCCCAGTATGATGGTGGACCGCATGATATTGTTCTCAGATGAAAAATACATACCTATATATATTATCTTTTTAAACCTATATATTTTAACTTCAAGAATGGCATTGCAAACACAGTGAGATATACTTGCCCAGAGATAAGATATGCTTTTCCCACAAAGGTTGTGGAGTCTTCATCCTTCGAGATGTTAAATGTTGACTTGATACAGCCCTAAGCGACCTGATCCAGTTGACCTTGCTTTAGCAGGGCAGTGGACTAGACAATCTCAAGAGGTGACCTCCAAACTCAACAATTTTGTGATTCTGTGATGTTTAATGCTCATCACAAAAGTAAGTGTTTTCACACCTGGAATGTAGGATTCTCTGTCAAGTTCCAACATTAAGCAAAACCCCCTCTCTTTCAATCTTTTTTAGAACGTGTATATATATATATATGTGTATATATATGTAGAGTAAAAAAATGGTTGGCTCTTATTCAGAAGGATTATGGCAAACCATGAAAAGAAGTATGTATTTGGTACTATATTAAATCCTTTCAACATACATAAAGAGCACTACTATATAGTTACTACTGTAAAACTTTACCATAAACTCTAAAGGGGCCACATCGATGTGTACTGGAGCTTTTTACTACAATTAGTGATGCACTAAGAATTTATTATAGATTTGGCCATATTCTTAAAAATATCTGCATGCAGGTGAGACCTGCAATTCATCTTTAGGTGCCTGGTCTGAATCTTCCAAAATGTTGAGCATCTCACAGATCCCACTGGTGTCTGTAACTGCTGTTCGGTGCTTAGCAAATTCTGGAAACAAGATTGCTTTTTTAGTTATCTGTCTATGGGTGCAGGAGACTTAAACTTTTGAAAAGTGTTTGCTGCTTTTAATCTTACTTTTGAATTTATAATATCAGCCTGTATAGAACTTATTCTGTTGTCATACCATTACGTTTGGTTTCCGAATTTAAAAAACATCCTAGCCAATCTTTCAAATTTCTTTTCCCACACAGAAGTTCTCTAACATTTTCTAAAAAATTATTAAAATATTTGGATTTGGTATTTATTAAAATTTAGTACAATGTTGATTAACCTGGCTGAGTTTTAATCACACCAGCATCCAAAAGTTTTAAAAAGCACAGTCATCCAGCTTGGGATGAATTAGTAAAAGTTTCTACCGTACGTAAAATGGAAAGTGGCAAAGCTCACATCTCACCCTGTTTACCTTACTGATATTGAGTGCATGAATAGAAGATACAGATTAAGATTCTTCATGTTACTGAAATAACCATTCCTTGTTCAGGCATGGACTTCATTTTTACTGAGGGCTGTTGCAAAACCCTCATTACTTTCAGAAGTGTATGACTAGAGTTCCAAATATACACAAATGTGATATCGTATAATTTGTATGTTGGTTGTCTTTGGACAGTTTCTGTCCTCAGAGGACAGGAATGATGTCAGCAACTAAAAATTCTTACCCAAAAGGCACTACTTTTTCAAGATCATAATTTTGTTAAAAGAAGTTCTTACAGTCTAGCAACTTTTATAGAATTTTTCACATATAAATACAAAAAAGATTTAATTATTTATATTCAATGTAGTATTACTATGTTCTGGTTGTCAGTACACTTATATTAGCAGACTGGTATCTGTAAATAAGTGCTTATGGCAGAAAGTAGGGCACATGAGAGCTATACATCTCTCCTTTATGTGATGACCTTGAAACATACTTTGTAAGAACACTTGGTTAGGCACTGAAGGGATAATTTGCCAGAGAGTAACCTTCAAACTAAATTTCCAATCATACATTTCAAGCTTCACATGTCAGCTTCCAAAAGCTCAAGTGTTATCCTTGAATAAGGTAGAACTGATAATTTCTCAGAGCGATGAAGTTAGACTTTAAATGTTTCATATTATATTGATAAGACAAATTTAATAATCAGATATCCATTTTTGAAAAGTGATTTATAAGAGCTTCCTAACTTATACGAGAAACTACAAGGATGTACAATACAATAATTAGCTTTGCATGCAAAGACTATAATTGTCATCCCTTAAATTGTGAAAGTTGTTTTACTACCTATCATCTCATGTATATTCTGTTATGCATTTCCTGAAGTTGTTTTTAAAAATGTTTCAGAAAACAGCTATAGATAATATATTTTACTTTTTTCTTGACTTGTCTGAGTTGACGAGCAAAGCATAGAGGAGTATAGAATGCACCCCAGGAGATGGAGAGGAATTGCATTATCATTAAGCAGTTTAGTATATCCTCCAGCTGAAAGCTACATCAACTGTAGCTCTCCAGCAGAGGAATAGTTTATAAATGGGTGGATCTGGACACTGCCGTCTAAAATCAGCAGCTAGATAATTCAAGACTAAACTGTGTTTGAGGTGTGGACTGGATCCACGTGTTTCACCATTTGTTACATCTACATCAGCATCAACAGCTGTGCTTCAGCTTGCAGGTCCAGGTCTCTGCACAGCTAGATGTATCTCCAGATAGGTACATGTAGGAGTAGCATTGGTGTAGTCCAAACTAGTCCCTGTGCTGGAGATTCCCTGCCTGGAGAGCAAACCTTCAGACATCTCTGATCAGGATAAGTCAATAGACAATTAGTTCAGATGAGCGGGGGAGCCTGAACTAACATGACAGCATGACAGAATTTTAGCTGAATTGAGAAAATTGTAATCCCACTTGAAGTTGAAATGGCTCTTGTCTCCTGGGATAGAATTACTATTTCCCAGGAGGATTTTTTTATCCCTCTGTGTGGGAGACTGAGAAGTTTAGAGGGGAACTGTGGGCTGTCCTTACTACTCGTTTCTGAGAAGATCAAGTGATGCCCATATTCTTCTGAAGCCATGTTGTACAGTATGACTATGTGTCCATCTACAAATGCCTTCCAGTGAAATTTATGTAATACCAGCTAAAAGGGGAACTGGTGCTGGAAAATGTGAACTGAGTCACCTCTCAAACATTTTAAGAGCAGTTTACAAAAGTATTCCATTAAAGGTTGCTTCTTAAAAAGCCATATGAAAATCTCTCATAGCAGTCTGAATTTTACGTGAATATTCAATGGTACACAGTTTGGTATTCAGTTCCCTGGAAATAATTCAGGCCTCTGGTTCCTAAGATTAACTTAGAACTAATTGAAGATTTAGATTCTTCTGCCTTTCCCATTGTATCTTAAATTGAAAATACATATGTCTTTATTTATTTTGGTTGAATAAAACAAAGTCAGTTATGACTTAAGTTGGTACACACATTTAAAAAAATTTTACTTATTCACAAATAAGTAGAAATGGTATAGCTCCACTCTACCAAAATCCTTGTTTATACTGAAATTAAGAGTCTAAAAATTCTGGAAACATACGGGATTTAATAAACCAGTTCATGTATGCTTGGTCACAAAGACCATTTTGATTTGCACTAAAATATTTCTTTGGGAGAAATCATGATTTCCTTATAGAAGCTGAACAGCCATCAGTTCCTGCAGCACAGGCCAAATCTGTATTATTCTTTGCAGATTTCTGTAAGTAGGAATTTTCTTCTGTTCTACACTATCAACCCGTAGCACTCAATATTCCTACCAGTGTATATGTAGGTGTGTCAAAATGTTAGCATGTGAAAACACATGAAGAGCAGAATATGCCATAGAACTACAACATGAAAAAAAAAAGTGTGTAAGTAAGCTTAAAATATTTCCTTTTGTTAGTCAGGATCAGCTGAACATTTTATCCCTGGCAGAAGTTTTCCTAAATTTTCTTACGCTAGTCACTAAACCACGGATTTTTGGAATAACAAACACAATCAAAAAATATTCATCAAAATCCAGTGGAGATTGAGAAATCAATGGATTTCTTCCATGCACACAACAAGGGCCCATGCTTACTTTTCGAAGCACCAAAATGCTCATCTATAGTCACTGAGAAGATGGGCAGGTGAACAGGACCAGGAATCCCTCCTTAGTGGAAGGGTGGAGAGGAAGGTAACTGCAGAAATCAGGCTTCTTTCTGTGGGATCCTGTCTGTGCAGGGTGTAGTTTTCTCTCATGATTTCTTGAGCAAATTACAGTGTCTGTTTAGCTGTGATTGCCTCACCTGCCGGAGAGGACAGAAGGCTGATGGGCCTGGAGATTTTGTGAGACCAGAAATGAGGCTGGTACAGTTCAGCCCTTACCCAGTTCCTGTAGCAGCAGTCAGTGGTTAGCCATCTCCTGTGCACCAGCCCAGCTAGCACGCGCTGCATCTAGCCAGCCAAGCAGGTGTAGGAGATGTAGCAAGGCTTAGGGAATAGTGTGAGGACCAGAAGAGGTTAGGGGTTTTGGTATACAAGACAGGCTTTATTACTTTTGCAGCTGAGGGAATAACCTGCTCAGCTACAGGAGCTGTGATCAAGCAGGAGTGGAATTGTTTAACCCACAAAAGGAGAAGGGTGGCTTTTGAACCCTTCTCACCATGAAGGGGTTTCAGAGTGCTGCTCCAGTTTCTCAGCAGCGAGAGCCACAAGCTCGTCTGTAACTTGGCACGGAGCCATGTTTCTGCTGAAGCCATGCGACTATGCAGAAAAGGAATGCAAGATTTATGGGGCCAGCAAGGGAGACTAAGGAAATGTCTGTAGGAGTCTGTAGCCCAGAGATGAGGACACTTCCCTGAGAATTGCACCCTTGCAATACTGTGACCACGTAGTCAAAATAACAAATATGTGAACAGTGCCAACTATAAACAACTTTAACAACGCAACAGAGTTTGTGGTTGGATTTTTTGGGTTTTTTTTGCTTGGGGTATTTTGGGTTTTTTCCCCTCCACCTATCTGTTTTACAACAAGCTGGGATGAGGCTTTTTCCTCGTAATAAACCTTCCCTCCCCCAGCTGGAGAAAAGGAGCCAAAAGGCAGAGAGACATCTGAATGCTGTAGCTCAGATACATGTGTTGTTACATTGCAACACTCACAATGATTATCACAGGGGCCATAAAATGGGGCTTTTTTCGAGACTCCTTCAGTTTCTACAAACAGCTGCTGCCAGCTGAGGAATTTGGGCTGAGCTACATGTAATCCCAACCATGATCATCAGTGGTTACTCTCCCGGCGGAGGCATCCTCTCCAGCAGCTGCCCGTGCTGCCTGTGCACACCAATGTGTGCTCTCCCCTGCTCCAAGCCCAGCTCTCCCACACCCCACTGACAGGCAGCAACTCTCTCGGGGGTGAATGCCCTTAGTGACGCCCTGAGTGGACTCTGGGGTAAATGAGGCGAACAGCAAGCTTGCGGGGTCAGGATGGTTAGTCATGGAAAATGACAGGACTCAAGGACTGCTTTCTGGAAGGATGGCGAGGAGCTTCACACAGCTTTGAATGCTTTGACTTAGAAAAGTTCACTGACGCTTTCCCAGGCTTCAGTATTTGCTGGAAATTTGTGTTCTATTGTGTGGAATTTGTCAATAAGAGTAATTTTGTTGTTTACATGCTGCCATCCATAAAATACGAAACAATTGTCTTTTTCTACAGAGAAGTATCCACAGCTTCCTTCTCTCTCCCACTTTCCAAGTAAAAGTTTTTTCTCCACCTTCCCCTCGATTGCTACGAGATCAGCAGTAATAATTCTTTACTGAGAGAAATAAAAAAGCAAAGTCCACTGGAGTGCATGAGACTCTTAAAATACATCTTCTTAAAGGTGATTCACAACCATTTTTCAGAGGTTTTTTTTGCTCTTCAGTCTAAAAGACTCATCTTCCATTAAGATCCATTTTGGACTTCTTTTTATCATAAATTATTATTTTTGTATAGCTCTGACCCTTCCCATCAGAAAGAACAAGAAAGCTAACTCCATCCTCTGCTGAGGTGGCCTCTCACAAAGGCAGACCTTCTGAGATGTTACTACACCGGCTTTTTTTCCAAATGTTTGCAACATTGCTTCCCAGAACAGAGAGAAACACAGAAAAAACGGAAACAAATTCACACGTTATGATCAAATGCATAATTCTCCATTAAGATAGTACTAATAATTATAAAAGGCCTAGAAAAGGTATAAAAATGAATGCATTGCTTTAACTGCTGTTTTCCATTTCCACCCACTCTGTGTAGTGAACACTTATTTCAAAGTATAACGGATATTGCAAGGTACAGATGTTATACATTATTTTTCAGTGCTAGTCACCTTTTTGGTACAGATAGATTCAGCCTCCTGGCTCCAAAAGCTAATACCTAAGAGTAATGATATATTTTTGAAATCAGAAATCAAGCAAGTTCTATTTCTGTGTTCTTTCTAACTGACTTTTAATTTCAAATGTCTGGAAAGTATATGCCTTCTCAAGAAGCACTGAAGTATTTTAGAAAGGCATAAAAATATTCTGTAATAACCGTGAGACTTCAGGGATTAAGACATTAAGTAAAACAAAATCTAAGACTCCTAGAATTGCCAGTTTTACATTTCCCACTGTCATGGTTACAGACATAAAACATCCCATCAGAGAACAGCAACTGTCCTGTGTGATTCATGCAATCTGTCAGCACCATGTGCATAATGGCTTTAGTCAAAGTGGATGCAATGCAGATGTACTATCTATGAGTACTCATGCATTAAGGTGAAACATTTATTTCTTTTGAGTATTTTAGAGTACTTGGAAGAGAGCATATCAGTTACGCAGAAAAGCAAGCATTATCTAAAAAATTATGTTTTTGAATGATCATTTGGAATAATGTAATTCAATGCTTGTCTGGTCACAGTTTAAACAGCAGGCAACAGGTGACAATTTAAGGATTGCTCCCTCAATCTTTACTTTGGGATTTACCAGAATTAGCAATAACATAATGTAGTAGCCCAAAAGAGTCATTTTGTGGGGGTGGGGAATCTTTTCTGATTTCAAGTAAAGTTACCCCTCCCTGTCCTGACCACATGGTCAGTGCACAGCCCTAGTTTTATTATAACCTGAGGGAAGAGATATGTTCCTGGTTATTTTGGGTACTTATAAATATAACATGGCCATTTTTCATTAATGTTGTAGGGTTGTTTTCAACCTACTTTCGTGCAAGGAAACAATGGAAGGAGCTGTTGTGACTGGACATAGTGAATAACATTTAAATAAATGTTGAAAGAAAATTTCCTGACTGAACTGGGGAGTCTGCAGACCTGTTAGTTTCCTCTTTCTACTAGATGGTGCTGTATCTATCCTTGTAACTCTTAGATATCTTAGCTTTGTTACTTATTTATTTTGTTAGTCATTTAGTGATAGACTTTCCTCAGGTCACCTATCACTGTTACAGTCATCTCCAGCCTAGAGGATGTAAACTCTATGCTGTACTGAGAAAGAATAAAGAAGGGAAAATAAGTTTTGCCCCCTAACTCTGAAAACAGTAAGATTTTCATTCAGTTCTTCAGTTCCTTCCTTTTTTCTTTCATGAATCTGAAACTTACTATATATGTCCTTTTTTAATCATTTCTGTTACAGCTTTCCTTGAGAAAGCAAGATTTTCCCTTTTATGTTCATACTATCCCTTTTTTTCTTTTTCTTTTTTGGGATTCTGTTACTATACAAACTTTACTAGCACTGTTTGCCTTTCCTTTCCCACTCTTACTTCCCTGTGGTAAAGGATCAACATAGTCTTTACAATTTGAAGGCACGGAAATCAAAGCTGAAGACCTAATTGAACTTACAGAAAGAAATAGGATCAGAGATGAACAATAACATAGCTTTTTAGTCCTGTTTGGCTAATCCACTTATGCCTTTGGTCCTGCACCTCTTAGGTGGAGAAAATTAGCAAATAGTTTGGTTATTGTACCACTACAAAAGCTCTTCTTCCATGTGACCCTAAAATATTAATTCATTGAGAGCCTATTTAGTTTCTGAGGCCCATACTGAAGCAGCAGCAGGGAAAACATGCACTCCAGCATAGAAACTAAGGTTGTCCCAGGTTTTCACATCTTAGGCAGTGCAGGAGTTGCAGGCAGAAACTGTTTCTGGGATGACCTATTACACATTTCTATTGTGCTGATGATATATTACAGAACCAGACTGTAGCCCCATTTACATTTACAGATGTCTTAAATGCTGTAGCATTTGTATAAATAATCTGTCCATTTGTTGTTTTGCCATTAAATCTCCAAAGTTGCCATGAAATTAGGTTTGCAGAAAAGGTTTCTTGCTTTCACTGCTTTTTAAAATCTAAGTATTTATTGCACTCCTTTTCTTATTGAAATTAAAACTGCAAGCTTCCCCTCCTTAACAGTTTTTTGCAGCAACTCAAAGCACTCCAAATCAATCCCAGGAAACAAACACAAAACTGGTGTGGGATGCTCTCCTGGGTGCCCTCTCACTTAAGAGCATGCATGCAAAGAGTACACAAATTCTCTAAATACTGCTTTTCACCTTTTTCATTCCCTATTGACTAAGAAGTTTGCAGTAGAGTCATCTAGATAGCAAATGTAACCCTGCTAACAACAAGGTCATTTGTACAGAGCTGTTCAAGTCCCATAATTGGTCCCATAAGTTGAAAACTACTACTCAACCCCCCCACCCCTCCAAAAAGACACATGCAGGCATGGTCCTTGGTCTTAAGGTCCCTCTGTGACTGTGTTCCTTGTTTCCATCTCTCTTAAGGTCTCTCTGTGACTGTGTTCCTTGTTTCCATTTCCATCTCTTTTCTTGCAGATAAGCTAATGAGCAAGTTCTGCTCCACTTATCTACTTTGCTTTCACAGTGTAAAGGACAACAATGCTCTGTGTGAACAAGCCCTTAGACACAATACAAGTGAAGAGACCTAGATTTGCAGCATTTGTCAATATTGTTTGTCAGGGCAGGCATGTAAAGAAGGAGAAATAAGCTTAAAAACAATTACAAAGTATTTTGAAGGATATATTCTTAGATTTGAACATTAGGAAAAGTATATTCAGAAAAATACTCATTTTTTCTGTAACCTGATTATCTTCTTTTGGCCCACTTCCTTTTAAACACATGACATTTCCAGGACATGGGTAAAGCAAAATACAGATCAGTGAGTCAAAGATGATAAGAAGGGGACGCTCTCAAATCTGGGTTAGAGAGAGGTGTTCTCAATATCTGCCTAAAGCTAGAATATTTTCTGAATACCATGGTAAATGGACTCTGTGAGCAGTTTTCCTGAGTAGCTGGAGGCTAGTATTGGTGGTTCATTGAGGTTGTCATTGGTGGCTTCACATAGACCCAAATTCCTAGGTCTCCTCTCTGTTGGAAGTGGGTTCTCAGTGAACCTTGGGAAGGAGCCCTTGGACTCTTTAGCTTTTCCTAAGGCTTGGCTGGGAACCTTTTGCAGTTGAATAGCACAGGCTTTATGTTGTGAAAACATGGATAGTTTTCAAATAATTATATATCTTACCACATAATGCATCCTGTAAGAAGATAATATGCATACTATGCTTGTCCATAACACTAACAGGTGTCAGCAGTGATTATTTAGTATGCTTTAAGCACTGTGAACACCTGCTATGAGTTATATATGACTTACTTGACTCACATCTTACTAGCTATCTATTAGCTATTTATTTGTGCATTGGGAAATTTTAGAAATGAACCCCTGTCACAGTGCAAACCAGAAAACAGTCACTTCTTGTATCACTTGACTTGGCAGTCAGGATTTCCATTCCTGCCACTAGGCTTTCTTAAATGGCATTTCCTAGTCTGAAGCAAGAAAACAAATCTAAAAAAAAAAAAAAGTAAACACACAGAATTGGTACCTGTTACCTTGGATTAAGCAGCTACTAAAGAAGGGATGTATTTAGAGTGGATTAATATTCACTTAGAATCATGTTTATCAACTGGAACTGGAACATCAGCAATTCCTGTTGCGATGCAACAAGGCCTGTCTTTTACTTACGCTGGCAAAAACTAATGACTTTTTGTTAACATAAAGCAGACTATGCCCAAGCCAACATACTTTTCTCTTGAGAACTCCCCAAGAGTGTTTTCTAATTATTGGGTTCTTGACTTATGAATTTTTCAGGATGAGTACGGAGTACAGGGCTTTAATTCATGCCTTCTTTAACTTCCAAGACATCCCAAAAAATTGCATCTAAACAGAATATATAGAAAAAATTTAATAGTCCATTGCAAATTTGTTACAAAATAATGCTGTAGCCGGAGTTTATTTCTTCCATGCTTAAATTTTATCAGACATAACTTCATTAACTTGAAAGTTAGTTGCATAGCCTCAGTGGTCATTAAGGCCCAGTCTTGGCAGTTTAATTATCCAAGAGTGATGTATTCTTTCTGTCACTGACTTCCACCTTAGACAGGATGAACTGTCCCGTGGGGTGGCTGCCTAAATCTCCCCATGGCTGTGAAAGGAGGCCAAATGACTTAGATAGTTCATATCACCTGAGATCACTCTTATATCATAGATAATACCTGTAATACTTCATATAGATCCTCCAGTCTGATCTGCAACATGTTAGAGCACCAGAGTTCACCCAGTTACCATGTGGAAAGCCCAATGACTTGTGTTTGAAGACAGCATAAGCTATGTTTGGCTAAATAATGTTGTCCAAAAAGGCATTTAGTCTTCAGTCTTAAGGCCATGGTAATGTGATGCAGAGGCTACTCTCAGTATAAGTGACAATATACTTTCTCAGATTTCATGTTTCCATTTTTAATGACAATATTTTTGTTAAATGATCCAGTTGCATGAAGCCAGAGGATTTCATGAGAGTCTCAGCTTCTATTAAACATAAAAGGAACAAGCGTCTAGTCCTTGTTGTTAGAAGGAAAAAATACATAAAACATAGAATAACTTGTCCTAAAGGCTCAGCAACTACAATGCAAACCAACAAAAACTTTTTTATTTAAAAATTCTGTTTGTTAATGGCTGGCCGTTTAAGGATCCATGCTTTCTCTTATTATACCTTTAGAAATCTGTAAGACTTTGAGCTAAAAAATTAGTTTTAAATATCATGTATTTGAAACATTGGTAAACATTGAAATAATGGCAGGGATTCTAAATTTAAGCACACAATAGTGAGTAATCCTATTTATTTTCTTGAACTTGTAAAATGACTGAGACTGATCACCAATGAGTTACATATTATTTTTCTTTAAAAAGATTTTATGTTGGCAATAGAAGTTCAAATCAAGGTATATCCCGAAGGAGATGATAATTTCCTTTCTACTGATAGATGAGGTTCCCAAATGGAGTCATGATCAGAAAATGTGTCTTCAGATAATTAATGAGATAAATCATCTTTTGTCAACAAATTAGCTATTGCCACATCATCATGGTTCAGGTGTTGAAGAGCCATCAGTTTACACACTGTATCTGTTCAAATAAACTGCCTCACGTTACTGGATCCCTGGAATAATGCTTTAGGTATCTGTGAGATTTTCACCCACTGATGTCAAAGTGCTTTTAAACACACACTCCAACACCCATGCTGAGCTTTAATATACTCTTCTTTACAGCTGGAGAAACCCTGCATTTCTGAGCTGTGAGTAAAATTCCAATTTAAGCTGTAATACTGCTTGAGCTTTGATTACTGACATTCATCTCTCGCACACCTTTCAGAGACCACAAAACCTCCATGGATGTTCAGGGCAAGAGGGCTGGAGGGACCTCCCTACATCCTGTGAAGTCTCCAAGGAAGGCGATCTCATTGCATCCTGCAGAACACAGACACTTCTCACTTTGGAAGGGGCTGCCAGACTTATCTGCAGGTGAAATAAAGCTCAGACACCACCTCTGAATGTACTTATGGAGCATTCTGCATCCACTGCAGGGCTGAGTCCACACACGCGTCCTCCTGTCTGCCAGGGTGCTCTGCGAGGAATCTTCTTCTGAGACTCCCTTTGGGAGGATTGGACTTTAAATGTAACGGTTAATCCTTTCTGGGGCTTTTACGAAGCATGTTTGCCTGGTCAACTGAGTGCACATCTTCCCTGTATTTATTCTTTTAAAACATGAAGAGCTGCCTCTGACCAGCTATATCAGCTACTTGCCACCTGTAGCATGTGCTAATAAGGAAGTTGTTTGTGATTGCTGTGGAAAGTCTGGGTCTGGCATAGCAAGCCTTATAACGAAGCATAATTGAAAAATGCACCTGTGGCTCCCTTTTAGAAACAAGAAGCAGATTCAGAAAAGGCAGCGCTTTTGTAAAGACATTGTAGAGGCCTTCCTTAATGAGATCCTTGAGCCTGTTGCACAGAGGCAATAATCTCATATAAGGTAAGCATGTAGGGTGCTGCTCTCGATCTGTCAGTAACTGCAGCTCAGAGAGAATTCTTCTGCGGGGTGTAAGAAGATGACTTTCTCCTTCCTGCTAACTCAGCTCTTGGCTTGGAGGTAAAATAAATTAATTCGGAGGTATGTGCTTAGGAAGATGCAACTGAAGCTTAAAAGTATAGGAATGCAAAAATTCAGCTGACGAGTGTAATTGGATCACTGGGAATTTTTTTCACTGTTTTTATTGAATTCGGATTTTATTTTTTTTTATTATTCCCATCCAGTGCTCATGAGACAAGGAGAAAACCTGATCTCTGGAGCCTGGATGTGATATTTCTCCTGTGGTTTATTCACATAACTCTGTGGCAAATAGCTGACTTTTCCCTTACAAAGCAAGAGTTTACAAACAGCAAATGCCTCTTTGGGCACAACATGAAGCATGCTGAGGAAGAGCAGACCTCTCCATAAGTAGCCCACATTAGGGTCCTCCAGCTGCCTTTCTCTGACATGCCCTCTGCACCCAGAGCTCATGGCTGCAAAGAGCCCTCCACAGAAAGTGAGTGGAAGAAACGATCCTGATCCCGATTTCAACTTTCCTTTGTGGGACTCAACTTAGCAAGCTCTTAATATGTCCCTGGGAGGACTTTTGTTATTGCCTACAGTTTTTCATCAAATAGTGCCCATGAGACTAGATGATTAAATTTGATAATTTTGGTGGAGGGAGGTAGCTAATTCGGTAGGGTCGGAAACGGCCAGAGCTGAAGGGAGAGGCAGGCCAGGAGCAGTGGTTTGCAGGGAGGTGGAACTGTCATTGCTGGTTTCATGGCTCCCATGTACACATTGCTTTCCTAATCGCTGAGCCCCAAGCACCCTTCATCCCACAGCCCAGGAGCACACTAAGTCATCCTGGCAGGAGCTCCACAGTTTGGAAAAAAATCTTGTGCTCCTAGGGCCAGATCCAGGCTTTCCTCAAGTCAGCAGGTAAATCTGACTTTGTCTGAGTCCAAATCACACAGAAACAGATTCAAGGTGGGATGAGATTTATCCAGTGGAGGATAAATCTGCCTGCAAGCAGGCAGCACACACAGCTGTCCTGTCCCTGTTCACAGGGGCGGCCATCGGACCTGCGCCCTGGTGAGCCTCTTACTTGGGCCACAGCCCATCAGGGGTAGCCACCTGTGGCAAGAATGGGTGAAACTTCATGCCAAGGCTGGGGAACTCTGAATTATTATTACTTCCTTGACCTCTGCCAGGGAAATATTATTTATTTTTCAGGGCTGCATCATTTAAGCCCAGGGAGATCTCTCTTCATGCCCAGAGGCTGGATATTATCAGCCCGGCTGCTTCAAAAGCGCAATAGTTTCTTTGCAATATCTGGCATATGTGGGTTTAAACCAAGCTCGAAATATATCTCTTTCTTATCACCCCTCTCAAAATTATCTGGGAAACACAGACCTGGGGCCTTAATTGCTGTATTTCTGAGTCTTGTTGTCAGTCTGGGACTCAACCCGGAAGCATCTGTAGGCAGTGGACTGTAGTGCAACATGGGAACAAGCACAGCAATACAGGGTCCCTGTGTGAGTATCTCTAATTTTTTACCAAGTGAAAGCTCTTTACATTCTGCAGAATTAAAGCAGACTGGGGACAAGTTCCATCAGCATTAGCCAATGTAACAACAATAAAATCCAAGACCTTCATGGCATGCAGGGCAATCTCTTCCCTGCTCCCCTACCCCATATTTGCTAGTATCTGGCACCTAAATGGTAAATAAATTATCTTTCAACAACGACAGTGCTGTGAAAGCTTTATGAATGCATGGCTAGGTTAGTCCATGCTCATTTGTGCAACTTGGCTTGCATTGTTCACTGGGTCTTTGCCAAACTTCTCTGTTGTGTAATTATGTGGCTTGCTTTAATAAATTCACAGAAGTTTCTAGGGATGTAAGCAATGTTTCACCCTCCTTTCTGTAATTATATGACACCCACCACAATGAGACCCAGGTCCTAATTGGTGGATTTATGCTATGATTTACAGTAATTATCAAAGCAAATGCTATAACATAGGAAAATAGAAACACCCAGCTATACATTTAAACAGCTGAGAGAAGAACTTAAAAAAAAAAATAAACTCTATAAAATCACAAGAGAAGTTATTTGTCTGTCCACAAAATAAATTGCCTAATTTCCTTGTAGGCTAAATCAACTTTAATTGATTTTTTGCACTGCACACTGACTTAGACGGAATAATACTGGCTTAAACCAAGAGCATTCTCACTGAAGTCGACTTCATTACTTGAGATTTCTGCATGGGAAAGTCAAATACACTGATGGCAGGCATGGCTTCACATCCCACTGGTCTGACTGTGCAGAAAAGCTTTTGTACATGAGGGAGGAAGGCGTGTTTGTGAGAAAGGTTCTCATGGTTTCAGCTTGAACAGTGTCTAAGAAAGATATTTAACAAGGAGCTCCAAAATGTGTTCATTGTTTTGGAGTGTTTCCAAGCTCTTTGCTCCAAAGAGCTAGTTCCAGCATGTATGATTCAATGTTGGTTATTCCATGCTCATGTATTCCAATGGAAATGAGATGATTTCTATGTTGAGGTTCTAGACAGTATGATTAAGGGTGTCAGAGCTTGGACCATGAAATTTTGAACCTTTTCAAATGTTTCCATCCCCACATCTGACCTCACTGAATTTATTTAATATGCATTTGAAGGAATAGCCTTGAAAAGCTATTTTCTCTACAATAGAAATCTGTGGTCTTTCACAGAACAAATGAAATGTACATACACCAAATATGCTCTAAGAAATCAAACATTCTTCCATCTCACAACAAATGTCCATCTCGTCAGTGCTTTATGGTCTACTTCATATAGTACATTCTAGTTAACAGTAGCTGTAGCATATTTCTTTGCAAAAAAACAGTTATGGAGATAGCCTCACTGTCTCAGCTGCAAACACATGGCTAGAATGTAAGTATACATCCTATGAAGACGGTCTTGGGCTTACCTAGGTCAGAGCACTGCACCACACGAAGATGGCACTGGCAGCGGAAGGGGCACACTGGTCCAAACCCAGATGTGATGGAATCATCCGTCGGGGGCATATCGGCTGACCCTTCATCCTCCAGCATAAAGTCAAAGAGGCCTTGCTGGTGGAATGGCGTGGCCAAGCATGCTGGCAGCAGTAGGACGAAGAGAAGAGCCAGCCTCATGGCTTAGTTCATCCACTCTGGGCAGAACCTAGGGATCAAAGCAGGAGATTTACAGCAAAAGTAGCAGTTTCCCATAGCTGCACAGTTCCTGCTGAAGGAGGTCCAACATATCCACCAATTGCATAACTGTTCCTTTCAATAAAAGAAATCTGAATTATGAAAATAGGACAGTTATGTGATAGGAGTCTGGTAACTGCTTGTCAATAGCCTTTTTTTTTTCACAGAGCAGTTTAAAGGCAACAGTAAACACATCTGTTTGCATATTTAGAGTAATATTTATTAGGAACAGGCAGTGCTGTCAACTTTGTTATGCAAAACAGTCAACACAATAAGCCACATTTTCCACGTGTCTGTTTTCTGCCAACGTAACAGTCTATTTGATTTCATTAGCATTTGTTTCATAGCAATGAGTTTGTCCCCTGAGGACAAACCTGAGGTTCCCAAACTCACTGTAATGCAGTATTTCATGTCCTGAGAATTTTTTTTTAAAGTGCCAGCTTGCTGTGTGTTTTAAATTATAGCCTAGTAAAATTGACTGAGAAAGAGTAGGATCTAGTAACAGGGTGGAGAGAGGGGGGAAGATCTTTAGTTGTTTAAATGAGCTATACTTCTTTCCCAGTTTAAACAGCACAATAAAATGGAATACAATGTTGTGTTATATTGAATATTCTTGACTGTCTTTCCAAATTTTTGTTTAGGGGATTTTATGATATAAACAACACACCCTGAAAATCCTTTTTTGCACTGCATAAGCATTCGAATTGATGCTCGTAGTATTGTCAGCACACTTTGTAATGGGACTTCAGGGCCTCATTCTTCAGACCTTCATGCTCAGGAGAAACTACGCAACTGTGTACTGCCATAAGTATCAACAAGGAAAACTGCTTAAATATGTGTGCTCAGGACCAAGGCCTAAATGCATTTCAATGCATTGTACATTGTACCTGTGTTGCTGAATGCTAAGGAGAAATTACAATACAGCTGTTTGCAGGATTTGTATCAAGGCTGTACAGATCAGCTAATTTTCTGAAAATTATTTTCTTTTAATATTTATTTTATATAAGGAAGCTTATCTTTTACAAACCTTCATGGGTCTAAAAAGAACCTGCAAAAAAAGATACGAAGAAACCTGCCTTCAAGTTCCCAAGTGAAGAAAAGCAAACTTCTAATTTATTTAGGAGCCTTTTCTTAAAATGGATGGCATAGTCCTGAATATGGATGTTGCTCTTTGCAATGACAGTAAAAACATCCACTTGCTTCTTCAGGTCAGTAACTTCCGAAATGCCTTATCTGGGCACTAGCTGGGATTAATTTTTTTCTAGCAAAAGTTATCTAGCAGTTAGGGGCGTGGTATAGCATTTCTCAGCTCCATATTGACTAATCGAAAGATGAGAAAACTGGGGGAGAGGCAGAGGAGGAGGACTGTCTCCCTCTCTGCATTGACATACGGAACCTACCAGGTAGATGACTAACATTGGCAGCTGCTGCTAGGTGAGAGTGGTATACTGAGGCCTCTCTTTCTAAAATATCATATCCATGTACTCTAACAGGAGTGGTTAGTATAAAAAAAGATAAATAAATAAAAAACACAGGCTTGGAATCAGATACAATATATATTATGCCTGGGTTCAATTTCCTTTATGAATTTCTACTTACAGAAGCCAATAATGCAATCCTGCAGAAACCTTTAGGGCTCATTCTTGAAAGGATGATAAGGTTATCTTATAAAATATGCTAGTGTTTTAAAATCATAGTTTACATTTCTGTTGTCTACTTAACTGGAAGACAGGTATATAACATCTTCAGATGTCCCAAAGACTTCGAAGTGACATAGAGTAAAACAACATTTCTATTGCCTCTTTAAGAGACGTAGCTGGTTTCTTAATTGGACCTGAAAGTATTTTCTGTCCCTGGAGCAGACATCCTACCTACTGCCTGCACTGAGGGGTTTTGCAGACCCCAATGTCAAGCAGAAGGTCAGAGCATTTTAGCATGTCCTGCTAGTCCCACTCAGTACTGTGCAAACTGGTGCCATGTGGCAGGGGCAGGCTGTGTCCCCGTGTGGGCCATCCTCCTGCGCTCCCTCCTGCCCTGGCCCCCCACCAACACTGGGGCTGTGTCCCTTCCGCAGCAACACCCCCACGGTGCACGCAGAGTACACAAGACAGTAAGGATGTCACAGAAAAGTGGTGTTAATGCACGGTCGTGAGTTCTTACCACAGTTTAATCTAGAACAAGATTTTTGAAATAATCATTATTATGTACAAATTATTGTAAAATAACAACGTAATTAATTAATAGTCTGAAATGGGAAGACAAATTTTCTAAATTGTCACCATTCATCGTAATAAACTGCCTTGTGAAAATCATCAATAAAACATTACCCCTGCAGAAAATATTTTTCAGAATGCACATTAACATCAATAAACATTGGGAATGCTGCACAACAACCCTGGCATGGCACTGAAAGTCAGTACTTTATAAAGCGCTTCTCCAGCTCTTTTTTACATATTTGCATATTTAAAATATTTTTAAATATTTAAAACTGCTTGTATTCCCCCCCCAGGGTTACTGCTGAAACACCGTTTCACACACATCCCAAGAATGCACAGTCAGGGTCTTATCCTGGAGTTAAATTACTACCCCTCAGAAAAACCCCAAAACAATGTGAAGGCACTTAGGAAGTTTCTTCACACTTTGCTTCTTCTTCACCTTAATATTGATGACTTCACTTATCTCAGTTAAACCTTGTAGTAGGCCTTTACCTTTGGTCCCTGTTTTGTGAAAATGATAATAAAATCAGTAAGACCTGTATATAAAGGAAAACTGTAGGACAATAAAGGATAGTAAGGATCTAATCTGAGGATACAGCAGAGAAAATAGCAGACACAAGCTACGTATTAATCAGGAAACAGGAAAAGATATGTGTCTGCATATCTTTATCCATATTCGTACTGCAGGCACACATATCTGCTCCTATTGTTTGCATATGTAAATGAACATAAACAGTTAGAGAAAAAAATATATACAAAACTGTACTAGTAAGAAATGTTTGCATTTCACTTACAAAAAAGTAGTGAGGGGAAAAAAATCTGAATTCTTAAAGGTCTGTGACACAATATTTATGTCTGGAGGACATAACTGTTTACATTTGCTTTAATTATGTGTTTACAATGAGGAAGACTTTTCCACAAACAGAGGAAACTATACCATAGACTTGGCCACATTTCAGTTTAAAATACCACTGGAAATATGCTTCATCAGTTCACGTCACCACTGTATTGGTGGTCTTCTTGTCAGTGTACTTTAATATTAAGTTTTAAATATTAGTTCTCCTAGCGTCAGAAATGTCTCAAAATCCCACCACAAACAAATTAAAAAATATACGAAGTTTCAAAAAATATTCCCTACATTATCTGTTTTACCCATTTTGTGTAATAAAGTCTACATGTACAAACACAGGAGTTTGAAGTTCTAAAGAGATTAAAACTCTGTTAAACAGGAGTTTTAGCTCCAGGATTTTTCTTTTCTACTATTTCATTCATAGGAACCTTCTTCGAATGCGAGTCCCTTGTTTGTACACTCTAACATAGCACTTTCTAACATTACAAAGGCATACACTGAGCCCGTTTAACTAACTACCATGTACTTTTTCTCTGAAAGTGAAATTATATTCATTAATGTTTGGAATATACATGAAGAAATAGGAACAAAAAAGAAAACACAGAGTGCAGTTTCAAACAGAAATGTAAGAACTCATGCATTTTTTACACTCACTACATCACCGATTCTAAACACTGGACTGCAAACAGAGAATATACTGCTGCAAAAGTTTACAGTAAGGAAAAAGAAAGGACTATAGCAGTGCTTATACAAATCAAAACAAGAGACAGAACACTCACATAAACACTAGGAAATCTGCACAGTCCTTGAGAATGCATTCTCATGCTCCCAAGAAACAAAAGTGCTGGACACAAAACTTAACATTGCTAAACATTTAGTAGGATTTTTTCCTTGCTTCTCTTAAAATTCAGCTAGTTCTTGCCGTAGACTTGCCTGAAGTTTTATTAGTGCAGCATAGTTCAGGAGAATTACTGAAAACCATACCTTTTAATCCAGGGATTTGCAACAGGAGCTCTCAAAGCTGAGATGTAATTAAACTAAATATTCAACCCAGGCAAAAGTCTTTGCAGGTGTGGAAAGGAGGAGGGGGTAAGTTCAGCTCAGTGACTGTCACTTGGTGGAAAACCCTCCTGCTTCTATTCCATAGCACAGTTAAAAAATAAGGTTTCTCTCAATGAACACAATCCAGGCTGACACCCACATTAGATCATATGGTAATGATATGTCTCCTGTATTGTAGCCAGAAACTTTATCAGCTCTTTTGCTTTCTTTTCCTCCTTTTTCTTTTGCTTTATTTCTTTTTCATCTGTTAAGAATCCCAGACTACTTGTATGCTATAAGACAGATGCTTAGCTATAATTCATCTTACTTATTTTATTTATGTCTCTAAAACACATATTTAGGAAAGTTTTCTTGGTTTTAACTATGCTTTTTTTTCTGTCTCATTACTGAGGAAAATGTTTCACTGTTCCTCTTGTTTATAGCATTTGTAATTCAAGGAAATGATATAAAATTAATCTTGGAGTTAGTCAAAGTGGAGATTAATATCAGAAAAAAGGGGTAGCTTTAGGTAAAACTATTTAAACAGATATCAACCTGCCTTTGCTTATGCTATAATCATTGTCAAACCAAGCAGTATATAGTGTAATACACTATTATCCTGTCTAATAATAGAGTTTTTACATATTTCTTCAAACTACAGCATGTTTTTGATGTATATGAAAATCATGTTTTCATTAGTAGAACGATTCTAACATTTGTGGTTAGAACTGCTTTATATAAACTTTGCTCTTTTTTTTTACTGCTTTCTCACCAGGACAGCAAAGCAGAGGGGAAATTAGCTTTAACTGTTTTTGGGGGTGGGTTTGAGGTTCTTTTTTCAGATTTTTAAGAGACAGTGGAGATTTTTTAAAGCATGAAAGGAAAAATGTATCTGTCTTATTGTTCAGATTTATATTTTATTTTAGTAATTTCTGGCAAATACCAGTGGAGGCTAAAATGCAGTTTCTCTATTCCTTCACAATTTTAAAAGTCTAGCAAACTGAAAGGAGAGCAAATACAATAACTACTATTTGTTTAGTAATCCAAACACATTGTGAACACGCGTAGCTTCCCTGTGCTGTTAGCTTTCCTATCTGAATACTGGAGGGTTGTGCCTCTGTGTTTTGACTTGTATCCTTTTACTTCTGCCCTTAGGCTAAGACCAGGTGCAAATCCGAATTAAAGCCTGGAAAATGTGAAATCATGTTTAAAAAAAGTCTGAATTTTTAGAAACACAATAAACTCTTGAAAATTTAGCTATGCTCTTCATTTAATTTCAAGAAGAGCCATTAAAACAGCTCTTATAATTGTTCTCCTTCAGTGGAAGAAAACATGGTAGAATAATTGTCTGCTACTTCTGGTCAGTGTAGCACAAAAGTGGAATCAGACATCTTACATTACAACTTCTTCATATAGTTCACTCTAAAAGTTAAGGATCATTTATTCACCCCTAGTCTGCCTCTCCACTGGATTCAAGACTGCTAATGTTTTTTGTTGTGACATTTTTCTACATATGATTAGTGGTGTTCCAAGCTTTCATGCTTACAACAAAGTCTTATCTTTGTCCAGAAGTGTCGCCATGAGGCTTGTGGAAATCTTGGCTGCATCTTAGTAATGTCAGTTATTTGAACCCTGGTCACCAGCTGCATCTGGTGTTTAAAAACATTTCAAAGCAAGATTTTGATGAGGAACAGGTCAGGGTAAACTTGTCAGTTTACTTCACAAAAGCCATTCATATCCTTTCCTGGTAAAATTATACTACGTTTGTTCTGCTATATGTTATGGGGTTGAAAGGTGTTATAATTTAGTAGCTTAGTCATCTGTTTCATGGCTCAGGAGGGGACGGACAGCCACCTCTCCTTCTTCTTTGTCTTAGTCATTAGGGAGAGTCAAACAAAAACATGAAGTTCAAGGTGGGAACAGGTGGAGCACAGGGTGCCTGCTTGGTGGACTGGGGGCTCCCAGTCTTCCTGCAGATGAACTGCTGCCCACAGAGGAAGAATTTTCCTACTCTTTCTGTAATAAAGCCCATCCTAAGAAACTCAGAGGGGAAGAGATGTTACCACCTTCAGGAATTATGAAAACATTTATGCTGCCTGTCGGTACTCAGAGGTAGAAGGGGTATGTGTTAGGCATCCAAGCCCTCCTGAACTGCAAAGAGGAGTACGTGGAGGACTGAGCAACTGAATGGGAGAGGGCTTAGGACACTGAATATTGGTACAGTACCCTATTAATTGTTTTGAGACATTTGTGTGCTTTTATGGGAATGTGGGATCCTTTCTGATACAAGTATTCCTTTAACCCCACTCTTTGCCCCCTGCTATATTACTCAGAAGATAAACAACTTGTAAAAAAAAGCAACTTGACAACAATATTAAGTCATTATGCAGTTTTAAAGCCCATGACTATATGCAGGCCCTAGCATTGATAAGCTCTCCTTCCCAGTCTGACCTACTTTGACTACAGCTTAGTCAATATAAAAAAAATATGATTAAAACAACCTTGGTTTCTGTATGACTTTATCACTTTGATTTAACAAACTCATTGGGCTACATGCTGCTCCAAATACTGATTCCCAGAAAGTTACAGGCAACTGCATGTTAATTTTATTTATATAACAGTCTTTTTATTAAATTTTGATGCATAGCATCTGCTTCATCTGCTTACAGTTTGTTTTGTAGACCTTTCCAAGGGCAGCGGTGGAAGAGAAGACCGGAAGCCTGCCTGCCTGCCTGCCCGCCTGCCTGCCTGCTTGTTGTTGATGGCTCTGCCTGGGTCCGGTGGAAGTCTCCGCAGGAAGGAGGTGAGCAGCTGCCCTGTAAGGAGCAAACACACCCTGGGGGAAGAGCTTCTGGAGCGTGGAAATGCGCTCGGAAAGGGGCACGTCCAGCGGGCACGCAGTGCTGCTGGCACAGGTTGCAGACAGAAGAACAGGGAGCTGGCATAATCTGCCACTTGAGGGGTGGATAGAAAGGCTTTTTTTAGGGAACTTGGGAAAAAAAAGGTAGCATTTATTACAATCCAAATTGTTCCTGGAATAAAATCAAAGGAGGAGGACAGGATCTGTCCTGCAGGAACATGGTGGCCCAAAGATTCAGGTTCTTCCTTGTTCTAAGTTTCCGTAACAGAAAAACACATTTTTCTTGGTCTGCCTTCTAATAGATCCCAGCTTTGATGATCAAAGACTGGTTAGCGTTGTTGTGGTTGCTGTGGTAAGGAAGAGAGGCAGGGAAATCTGCCTCAAAGTCCTAATGAAGCAGCTAGGTAAGTGCCAGTCCCCACCAGGAAGGGCTGAAACCAGATCCCCCGTATGGCTGCCTCTCAGTGGCCCTCTCCACCTTCTCCATCTTTATGCCTCATGCTTGGGCTTTACTACCTCCCTAGCATGGCATCTTCTACATTCGCTAATATACTACTGCCTGTCTCTCCTCTCCTTTCTATGCTATGCACAATAATTTCTTCCAATCACCTGTAGTAAACTGTTCCTTTCCATAGCGATGGTGTTCCTCTACTAAAAATGCAAGTAAACATTGACCCAAGCTTAGTAAACATTGATCCAGGTAAATATTGACCCAGGCACAGCCTGACAAGGTAGCTAAAGAGAAAGAAATATAATTTCTGGATATTCTGAGTATCAAAACTTCCTTCAGTGCTCTGTGACCTCAGAAGTGATAGTCCTGAACTTCTTGACTTTTCTACAGATCAGAAGGACCAATGTGTCAGATTTTGGATGTGTGCTACCAGTGGCATTTTTCTGCAGTTGTGAAAGTGCTTCTTGTATAACTGAACAAAATGCAACCAAACTTCAAAAGAGAGAGCCTCCTCTTTGGAGGAATAGTCTCTTCCATCACTGTCTGTCTCCCCTTCTCTCCCTTTCCCACTCTGCAAGAGCATGTACTGTGTACCCCTCACAGTCATCTCCCTGCTCTCTTCTGAAGGAACTCTGTGGGGTCTATGGGTCACTCTAGCAAACAAATTCAGATTATCCTCAGCTGAAGTATGATGTGATCATGTCCTTTACTTTGGCCTATTTTCTTTGGAAAGTCAAATCTGTTCCTGTACTCAACACTGGCTTTCCTTTCTCCTGGCATTTCTGATCTCTCTCGAATCAAATTGTTTTGTTTAGATGTATCCAGCAGCTGCAGGAGCTAATCATATATCAATGTAGGCTTCCTACTCACTATGATTTCAAATGCCCTGAGCTTAATTCCCACACTTGAGGAGGAAGCCTGTCCTAACTATTCCTCACACTTTTGTAGTGTAGACATATATTTTGTGATCACTATTACCCTCACCCTCAAAAATGCAGAATAGGAAAAACTAGACTTTGTATGAGTCCTCCCAGCTCCAAGCCATCCTACAAACAACGAGTGAGGGAAAAGCAAAAGTGATCGTGGACCAAAGACCCCAGAACCTCACTCTGACTTTACCTACTCACCTTTCATTAATGGTGAAGAAAACTTATGCAAAAACATTTGCTATGGTACACACAGATATACCTCTCTTTCACTACTCAGGTGCTCCATTTGCTCTGTTTCAGTGACAGACAGCTTTAGATTTTGTTCCTGCCTGGCTTCTGTGCGAGTGTCAGCAGTCTCCTGTCCTCCAGAAAGTCTCTTACATGAAGTAAAGAGTGTACTGGCAGATGCACCTCACCAAAGTAACCAGGAGGCTACAACTCCCTGTGGAAGAGACTTTCCCAGGAAAGATTGTCACTCTGGGAGTGTGAGCCATGAAAAAGCGAGTGATGGCTGGAGAGGGGAGCAGATTACTTTAGGTTAAGAGGAGATGAAATTTCAAGTGAGCAGCTGTTTAATCAGATTTTGGCCTTTCTTTGTATTTTGCAGTATCTTGATTCGGAGCCCAACCATTTTCAAGGTCCAAACCTTAATTCTCATCTTGATGGCCCTTAGATACTGTTCTGGATAAGCCTCGTCATCCCAGCTGGATTACACAATGCCCTAGAAAAGGATGACAGTAATTCATGCAAATGCTGGAACTATTCTCCTTGCATGTCCTCTGTTAGTCAGGGGTTATGAACCAGCATTCAAAATGAGACACATCCTGTGCAACTTATTCCCAGATTATGAAAAACTTGTGAATAGCCAGGTCATCCTTGATTTCCAGTTAAGTCATCATAGAGAGTAAACTTTTTCGGGGGAGCTAGTGACTGTATTACTGAGGAAAATCCTAAAAAAAAGGACATTTACAGTAGGGTTTTTATCTGTGTCTCTGAGGAAATAATAATTTCTAACTACAACTAAATATACAAAAGTGACTTTGAAGATACAAGCAATGGCATCACACAACTTACCAGTTTTGTTTGGATTATGTGACCTCACTATAGAGAGGAACGTTTGAGAATCTTAAGGTGGATCGTGATGAGTTATATGAGAACCAGCTCTGTCTAAACAGGCTGTGCCCTGTGGGGTTCAAATGAAAAGGATGTGCTTTCATAACTTTTGAACCTTTGAAGTAAGTGACTGCATTTAAGTCAATTTAAAAACATAATAAATAAAAATAATGACGTGGCAGCAGAGTCCAAATAGTACAGACGATATCTAGCATTCAGGATGCAGAATTGATCATAAGAACACTACACTGTACACAAATTTTACCTGATTTGAAGACATGGAAAAGTAGAATAAAAGCCTCTTCAAGAAGGGCAAATCGAAGTTCATGAGACAGGGCAGCAGTAAGCTTTTAAATTCATTTTCACACTATCATGGCTCAGAATTAAAAAAAAAAAAAGTCTTGAATATTTTTAAAATCTTTTTATATCAGTATAAAATCAGATTTCTTCCACTTTGAAGATAACTTGGAATTAGGATCATCAGCCATTAAATACTTCCAGGTTACAGTTGTTCTTCAGGGAACAGTCTTTAAAATATCTGTTGCATTTCATTAGGCATTTGAAGAGTCATTCATTTTAACACACCACTAAAGAGATATGGCCTTTCTTTTGACTACTATTCAAAGCATATTCTACTTTTATTCTTGTAAATAAGCTCTTGAAAGAATTGCTCTGACCAAGTAATTGCACTGATGTTCCTCAACAGTAATTTTCCATAGTCTACCTGGAACAAACACAGTGAGGTTTTCTAAACAAAACAGAGTTTAATTCTACATGTAAAACCTTCTAATGGGATGGCAATTCCTTCACGTACTGAATCACAATGGAATGTTTACTCTGTTGGTGATCAGAAAAAATGAAGGCTATTCTTTTTCTATGTTATTCATTGTTTTATTTCCTTCTTTACAATATGTTTTTCAGTTATTTCTTTGTTCCATACTATGTTCCTGCAGAAACCTTCTGTTCCAAAAAGACCAGCTACATTTTAATTTAGAGGATAACACACACATCCATTGTGTTTCAACTGAATAAAAGTTAAACTATATTTTGATTAATAATATTCCAGGTTTTCATTTATTTGTCTCACTTTAGTTTTTTTTATTAGATTTTTTTTTAGATCTGCATACATAATAGATTAATTTATGAGCATGCTGGGACACATCCCCAGGAGACATAAATCATACCATCTTACTGAAATTGCAGCATCCTGTGATTTACATCATTTCAAAATTTAGCCACTGAATTTCTTGACTCACCTTCATCTGTCATAATACACCAGTTGCCCAAAACATTAAAGATCTAAATCAAGATTTGGAAAAGTGACTAACAGTTTTCCAAAATATCTCTAATAGGTCCGATTTTCAATAAGACTTTCAAAGAGCGGTTTTTGAAAATCAGGTATTGCATAACGCACTGGAGGATGGACACAGAAAACAGCCAGGCACCAACACCTACTAATCACTTCTGAAAATCTTAGTATATTGAACTACTTTGAATCTACCTAATAAATTTAAGAATGGAGTTATTTTGCCCTACGTGTAAAATTTAAATAGGATGTTTCAAAATAAATGTATCAGCTTTTTATAACAAAATGGAAAGCTTGCCTCTGATGAAGCCACACATATGCTTGCAAGCAAAAATCTGTTCAGAGACTGTTCTTCGTTTACAAAACCAAAACCACTGCAAGTTGGATCTTGAGACTTGGACAGGTTGGGACAGCCATTTGTCATATTGATAAAGGTCCTGCAGTGTGTTCCTGAACCCTGTGTCTCCTCCAAATTGTTTGAATCAGCAACACGAGAGGAATTACCTATATTTCAGTCACGCTTAGAAAATTCATCTCTCTGAGGAGAAGTTCACACTGTACGTAACCTGTTCACAGGCTGCAATGACATTTCTGTGTCAATCTAAAATGAGAAACATTTGCCAAAAGAAGCAATGGAATAAAGTCACAAAAATAAACAATAATTTTTCAATTTATAGGACAGAAGAGAGAAAAACAGGTTTTAAAAATACATCCAAGAAAATTCTAATAATTTAGAGGACTTCGTACAATCTCTCAGGCCTCAAAAAAGCCTCAATTGTGTGGCTTTTTTTTTCACTTATCCAACTATGGCTATAATTTAGGTTATATTTTAGCCTAAAGGACACCTGCTATTTACTCTGAATTGCCTATTTAATAATGGTAATATATTTGTCAAGTGCACATCCTGGATGGAAGCCTATATGGTATACAAAGAGTCCATTTTGCATCCTCACTTCTCCTTCTGGGTCCAAAGACATTGCACTCCTCCAGCTCCAACAGAATAAACCTCTGGATTATGGATTACAGCAAGCTTGCAGGGGCAAGTTGGGGTTACTTAGGGCTAAGATTACTTTAATACATTTTTATTCTGTTCCATGGCCTCAAAGCACTAAATTTGAAGTCACTGGAATCTCTTATACCCTTCGTTACAGGCAATACCAGGACACGCAGGAGATGGCACTGCCAGGCTGAGAGGCTCAATGACCTGGTCAGCCTGATCAGCTCAAGTATTCAACTATAATGACAACAAAATAAGTCACTCTGGGGGTAGATCTCTATTCCATCCCTTGCCACCACTTTACAGAGCCTCTTTTCTTAGTATGTTCTAACTCCTCTCCACAAACATTACTGCCCAGTCATTGCATATAAATTTAGTACAGTGTTATGGACATCCCACCATCTACAGAAATTCTCCCTCCTTTCCTGCAAGACTCCCCACAAACTCTTAAATTTTGTGTTCGTTGAGACAGTTTGGTGCTATTTTCCAAAGCAAGCAGCTTCTTCATATAGTTTCTTTTTCAAATAATTGATAATTTATTACAGCATGTTTCAGATTAAAGGAAAATGAAATTAGCGGCATTAAAAAAGTACAAAATGTATGAAATGTAACCACCAAATATGCTGGAGACTGCAAAATAGTTTTTGTAGCTTTAAAAATCATTCTTTGAGTCTTGAAAGTCGAGAGTATTATTTGTTTATAGCTTCTCTTATAAGATTATAACTCAGGGTATTTTATTTTTAGAAAGTGAAACCATAATATGATCTTTTGTTTATAATAAAAGATCAGTGGCTGTAGAAGATGAAAATTCATATTCTTTCATTTCAGCTCTGAATATTTTAAAAATAATGTCAGATATGTTTCATCAAGGAAAAATAGAATCAAATTACTGCTTTATAATGACTGTTTGTATAATATTTATTGTAGCTTGAATTAGTTTCCTAACAAGTCTGCAAATTACAGAATTCTGGAATCACAGAATGGTACGGGTTGGAAGGGACCTCTCTGGGTCATCTAGTCCAACCCTCCTGCCGAAGCAGGGTCACCTACAGTAGGCCGTAGAGGATATTATCAAGGCGGGTCTCAAATATCTCCAGAGAAGGAGACTCCACAACCTCCCTGGGCAGCCTGTTCCAGTGCTCCGTCACCCTCAGAGGGAAGAAGTTCTTCCTCATGTTCAGAAGGAACTTCCTGTGCTTCAGTT
>Ga0065711_1027465_pt1 | contig 49139 bp, 22 predicted proteins | sample Hoacrofraction12_FD_59098 | JGI IMG/M metagenome (GOLD analysis project Ga0065711, IMG submission 59098) | Hoatzin crop microbial communities from Cojedes, Venezuela - Epithelial fraction 12 v2 (version 2) | ecosystem: Host-associated > Birds > Digestive system > Esophagus > Crop | place... | reverse complement strand
TTTTTTTTTTTTTTTTTTTTTTTTTCTGTGTTTAGTGTAAGATGTTATTTAAATAACCAGGTTAGAGCTGTTTTTTCTTAACATGGCTGGAATGACTATCACGAATCTTAGTTTAGAAAGCTCTTCGTACTTACTGTTGTAATGGAACTAAATAATCACAAGAACCAGAACTGATAATAATGGGTCAAGATACCTGAATTAGAATATAAGTAGCTTTATTGCTTATGGATTTCACTAAAATTGCATCTGTTGTTTATGGACATTGAATGGAACTATTGTTAATAAATAGAATCCTAAAAACTGAAAGCTTCACATGCATTTCCTTTATGGCATGCATTCTAAAAATTGAACAATATTCATAGTAATAATAAGTAATAAATCCCTTCTTTGAAGTTTTATACCCAAAAGTTGTCTAACTAATCATCAGGTATTATTTTCCACTTTCAGCCATTTATGAAAGAAAGAAAATAAATGAAATGAGCTCAAGGATGGAAATAGCTAATGTTGCAGTACCAGCAGTCAATAACCATTACAATTCATCCAGCAACCTGAAAGCTGTGCAGTGAAGTTACCTCCAAAAAAGTTGTGGGTTAGCTGCAAAGGCCTCTGGGGAAAAAAACATATTCTGTGTAGCTTACTACAATGTTGACCACATCCGGGTAGACTTCATCTGCTTGTGTACCTGAAACCAGCTGCAGCATGTCAGCGCTAGCTCAGTGCACATGCCTGCTTTGCATGTGTGGTTCATTTTCGATCAGGCTCGTCTGTGCAAGTTTGCTGCTCTCTGTTCCTTGCGTGTGGCAGTTGGCTGGTCACTTCACAGCCTGACTTGTGAATACAAGGCCTGGGGCTGAGCAAAGGCATTTCTGGCTTAGAGCGTTCCTGTCTGAAATCTTTTCAGGCTTTAAGATTTGAGTTTCTGATTAAAGCCCTGTAGAGAGTTTCAAACTGATAAAGAGGTTTTGCTGTATGCTACCGGAAGGCAGAACACTTCGACTGTGTTAGTTTTCTCTCGTTGAGCTCCTTGTGCACAGTGCCCAGCTCAAGCAGCCTGCACCAGTTACAGAGATGTGTACGTGCGTGAGTGCGTATCTGTGACAGCAAGGGCTCAGCTTCTGGGTTTAGAGCATTTGGGTAGAGTGAGTTGTGAGCTGGTGACAACCTGGGTACCAAGAGAAGAAAAGAATATATGCTATGTAATGCATTTTCTGCTAGAATCTACTTTTTTATTAGAGCAGCTGACTGACTGCATCCTGTGTCTGAACAGAGGTCATACACGTCAGTTACATGCTGTTAAAAAATGTTTATTCCCTGCTGGTTCTAGCTACATTTTCCTCAAAATAAATCACATGAAAATCAACCCCCGAAACCTGTTTTAAAAATAATAAGAGTAAATATTAATTAATTAAATAATATTTATTTTCAGCTTCTTACCTTGTTGCTTCCGAATTTTGCACTGTAGGTGGGAAATATTTTCAAGTTTGTAAAATAATGAAAACTTAGTTTCCCATACAGAGTCTTGACTTGAGGAGGTAAAATCCCAAGGCAAACATCTAAACATCTGATATTGCAGAACTTGTGATGTGGAAGTATAGCTTGAGTGTGTGGGGGGAGCAAAAGGGGATTCAGACGGGTTGTGGAAATTATTCTGTGCTTCACAATGTTCAAAACAAAAATTTTAAGAAAGGCATTTTCAGTGTGCATACTACTTTTTTGGTACAGAAGTACTTTAAGATGACCTGTATCATGCATGGGAGGAACAAAATAAAAATGTTTATTTCCAAGAATTCATTCAGGGCCAACTGCAAGCAGAAAGCATACACATAATATTCATAAAGGAAAACATGTTTTAGTGACAGATAATAATTTAGCGATTCTGAAGATGCACTAAGAGAAAACTTTACTCTCACTGCAGGTGAATCTATACAGGAGCATGGTAGCTGCAGAGTAGCAAATTCTTGCAGGCAGGAAGCTCTGAAGAATTTACTCAGATTAAATAAATTGATATTTATTCACTAATTTCCCATTCTGATTTTGCTCCAAGACCGGGTGGGGTTAGAAAGCTTTGAAGTGTAAACCAACAATGAGGAATCTCCTGTGCCCTGCCGTGGTCAGGACAGGAGAACCACAGACCATGGACACAGCGCCAGAGCCCTAAGAGAAGCATCTTGCCCATCTCAGCAAGAAGGTACAAACCACCATGAACTGAAAAGCAGCCAAGCATTGTGCAGTGCCTTGGCTTCTCCTCGGATTCTCCTCTCCACTTACTGGCCAAGCCCTATGCTGTTTAGTTTCCAGCATCTCACATTATCACAGCCTGAGGCTGCAGGGCTGCAATGGATCCTGGGAAACTTGTTTCAGCAAGTCTTAATTCAAAAGCTGACCACATCTTGGACAGGACAGAGCATTGCCTGGCTAGAAGATGTAATACATGAATGTTGACTGTGGTTTTGATACAACCATGCACAATATCTCACATGTTCCTGTTTTCTATTTCACAGAGTGTCTGTGAAACTGGGATATTTTTTATGAAAGGTTTTGCTATGTTTCTTTATTTTTTTGTGCCTGAAAAATGTTTAAATCAATTTTGAGTGTTCATAGCAGTTGGTATGTCTATCCTTGAAGCAGCAAGGGAGATGAGAATTCCTAAGTCCTATTCCAAATTTTCCAAGTTTTGTGTCTGACTGGGATTTTTCATACTACACGTAAATCAAGTAACATAGTATTTTACTTACACAGCTGAATTAAATGGAAGATGTTTGGTCTTTGTGTAGATGTACATGAAAATGTACTGGAGTATATTTCAGCAAGTCTGTATCTACCAGAGTATATACACAGATAAGAAGTAGACCTGCTTCTTTTTTTTGATCCCTCTGTCTATTTATTTGTTTCAGTATAACTTTTGCTGTTTTGTAAAAACAACGTTTCAACAAAGCATTTTTGCAGATGCTTCGCTTTAAGCCTGTAGGACCTGGTCACTGTATTGAACTTGTAGCATTTATATATTTCACTGAATTGATGGCTGAAGAAGGACATTTGAACAGGCCTGACTCAGTCCTGTGATTTTTTGTTACCCAAAGATGAGGGTGGAGACAGTGACAGAAGAGAAGCAATGTAAGTTTGTATTTATATAAAAAACCCCCAGACCTAAACTATGGGAGGTCTTGAGTGAAATGTGTCCATATCTAGCCGATAGACTTATTTATACAAGGCATACCAGTGATATTAAGCGTGTGAGAGACTGGTTCTATTCATCCAACCAAGATGAAAGGAAGGGTACTGATCACAGTAATAGCATACAATCTGTTGTAAGTGGGATGCTAAATGTTCAAAGATCCCCAGCCTCATAGCCTGTCAAACAGCCCCTTGTGGTTTTTGAACATGGTGGGTTGAAATCAAACAAAAGCATGATTTTTAGGGCACTGTTAGAGTTACATAGGTACCTATAGAAGCATTCCTTTGAGAACTAAATGGGCCAGAGAAATCCCACTTTGCCTGAAAATCATATTGGTACTCTCTCCTTTGTGTGCTGGGATAAACTGTCGTCCCCGTAGGGTCATGGTGTGGCCCCCACAAAAATGTCTTGATGGAGTTCGGGTTAGGAGAGATCAGTACCTTACTGGTAAGAGAGAGTTTCTGTAAAGCAATACTAGAGAAGATAATTTTCTATCTTATCAGCTTTCTACTATTTTCATTTAAAGCATTCTTGCCCCGATTCTGGTGTGATAGACACTTCTGTATCAGTTTGTTAGTGTAAATCTCTTGGCTTCAGACGCTGATTGAAATGAAGGCTGCCTAAATCTTGAAGAAATCCTTTGATTGCAATTTTGCTCCTCTTCATCTGCACAGGTATATGTATCATAGCCTGAAAAGCTTGCTTAAAAGTATGGAAAACAGAGAATTAGAAACATAGACAAGGACAGAGAAATAAAACGGAAAAGGCAGGGAAAAACTGTATGTGAGAAAGAAGGAAAAAGTGAACTGTGGTACGTAAAACAAAAGAAAAAAGATCAGAATGAACTAGAGTCAATAGAAAAGAGAGCAAGTCTAGATAGATGGCAGGAAGCCTGAGGGAGGCCTGGAGAAAGAAAACTACAAGAAAAGGATATCAGAAAAAAAGAAGGAGGGACTGAAAGAGGAAAAATGTAGGACTAGAGACGATGAAATCCATAAGCGCACCAAAGAGAAGATTTTTGTTTTATTTTTCGGGGTTTGGGTTTTTTTTTCTACTTTACTTAACAGGGGCAAAAGGTATGTTTTTAAACATTTGTTATGCTTTGTTTGAAAACCTAGAAGTCTGGCTTCTGGTAAAAGGGTCTCCATATACTCGTGGAACTAAATTTTGCTTTCAACATCCTGACTTGCTTGGGTAGAAAAAGAATTGCTAATCAGTGTAACCTTGCTTCATGAAAACAACATCTACAGAGAAATGGACAGTGCAGTGCTACTAGTTTAATTAAAAAAAAAAAAAATTTGCCATTAAACTGTATGCAGACACACACATACATATACACAATTTTTTTTTCTTCAGACAGCAAGAATGTATTGCCTAAGTGGTGAGTAAAAACTTAAATTAATTTAGCCAGCTTTAATAAGGTATTGCCAACTGCTTTTGTTGCAAATAAATATTTAAATATCAATTTTCATGTACAATCAAAGCTTAGGAACAAATCGTTTCAGTATGCCAAGATTCCTTTCATTTCTCTGTCTCTCTTTTCCCCCCTTGCCCTTCCGTCAGTGGCTAGCTATTAAAGATAAAATGATTGTAATCATTATTATAATAGATCCCTCTGCATGATCATTCTAAGTGGGCCTAATCCTCTGCTTTTCTTATTGCATTTCAATATCCTACTACGGGAATGGAAGAGATGACACATAGGATTATGACTACCGGGTATGAAAAAGGAAGACCAGAGTGAAAGTTACTCTTTCCACAGAAGTGCTTAATAAACATTAAGGTTTCACACACAGGCTGACAGGAAAAAAAGCCACACGACATGAGCCTCGTTAGCACAATGTTTTCTGTTGCAATTTTACTGAAAAAGCAAGTTAATTAAAACACACATGTGAAATAACCTACTTTTGAGTTCTAACTATGAGGCAAGGCCATGCTGTACGCATACAAACTGTAAGAAATAATTTATAGGACAAATTCCCCACAAGACCATTCAGGGAAAGGAAAAAAAAACCCTAAAAGAAAAAGAGAGAAAAAAAGACCTGGCTCTTGACACTAAAGGCTTAACATCAAATGCGGCCAGAAATCCATTTTCACAGTTTTATTGCCCATTCTGGACGCTTCATTTCAAAGGGAAAGAATTTGAATTCAGACACATAAAATTCCCTTTGTTCTCTTGCCCTCCAGCCTTTGGTGCCAGTGTGGACGGTCCTATAGGGAGAGGTTGAGATCAAAAAAATATTTGCAGCTTAGATACCTGGCCCCAAATGATGCCCCTTGGCATTCTTAATTAAATCAGCTTTGCAATAGATTGACAATGCACTGTCAATTATAATCATTTATATTAGCAAACGGAGTATTTTTAACACTTTGGAAATAACTGAAGTTCAGTAGACCTAGGGAAGGGAAAAAAGGTATAAATTTATACCGCGTGATGATCACATCCAATACAGTGCATCGGATTGTAGGTCACATAGCATCTTATCTTAGCATTGGGTAAAGCTGATGTGATTTCACATATATTTTCCCATCTGAAAGGACATTTCCAGTTAGGTTCATCTGGGTTGTTTGTTGTTTTTCTGTCAGCTTCAAAACAGAAGTTGAGTGTACTGTAAGGGGGTAGGAAGGTGAGGACATTGCAGGCCTGTGAGGGAGGGAACCTTTGTTACAGAGAAAGGGCCTGATCCAGAGTCCACTGCACTGGAGGGAGGTATTCCTGTTGATCTCAGTAGGCTTTGGGCCAGTACCTGCAGAGATTATTTTCAGTGAGAGTTCTGAGGTACTTTTGATATTAAAATCTGCACAGACATATTTATGAAAGGAAGATATCTCCTTTGCTAGGAAACGACATCCCGACTTGTACTGATGAATAAGGTACTTTCTGCTTTCTACAGTGTTATTTCTTTATGTTTTAGCCTCATGTCTCTTTCTATTCCAGTTAATTTGGAATAGATACAGATCAGCTCTCCAGCTTCAGAGTGTAAATTGATCACCTGGAGAGGTCAGGAAGGCATTTTTTCCTCTCCACATATAGCACTGCACAAGAGATTAGAGGTCTGTATAACAATGCCTGTATTTCCACTTTCTGTGGAGTTTATAGCTACTTTTTCCTTTCTTCTTTTTGGAACTCACTGACTCTGATATTCATTTTGCTTTAGTGGGTTATGCTTGACTTTTGCTTCAAACATTCACGTAAGTTGATTTTGATTTTCCTGTGTGAAGTATAGCTCTACCATTGGATGTTAGTATAGGAGACCAGATGAGTTGCATGTTGGTGAACTATGTTCTAGTTTGGTAGCGGTTAACAGACATTTCTCTGCTGAAGTTACAGATATGCACATTTCTTAATTGCTTATTGGATTGATTTATAGAGAGGTTGTCACTGTAGCAATTAAACAGAACCTTATTGCCAACCTTGAAAACCGCATTATTTTCCATAAACTACCCGTGGAGTAGGCAACTTTTCTTTAAATTTTTGTGAGATTTTAAAAAGTTGTTGTAACAGGGAAATGGTGATCAGGTGTTGCCAATTTCAACATAATTAGAACACATTTCTAAGCCTTACACCTTTGAATTTTAAACCCAGTTGGGAGATTTTGGCATTTCTCTCAGCTGAACTATTTCCAAGCTCCTGAACGTTAAGGACCTCACAGACATCCTAGCAATTAATTTGTTCAGAAACAGGAGGTAAGCTTACACGACAAGAAAGAAGGTAAAAAAATATTGCAAACTGATCTGAAATGTGGAAGAATCAGGACCTGAAATTTAAGAAGTGGCCTTCACAACAACCTGCCATAAGTCCCTCAGAAATTATTCTTGTGAACTGAGATCAAGAGTTTCCAAGTCAGGACCCATCCACTAACTGTTATACAGAAAAGAAAGTGGCATCTCGTTTGGCAAGGTCCCTTTTGAAGCATGTCTTAAAGACATCTTGAATTGTACCATGTTGAACTGCAGGTGTAAGTGAATACGGTGAGGATTTTAATTCCAGATATTCTGCAATAGATTGCCACCATGGTGGCAAGTAGCTGGAATGTGCATTTACCAGAGCTTCTAAATAAATGGGTAGTTGACCTCATTACAGTTGTTGATCAGTAGCAGAGATCTCTTGACTAACTTTAGACATTAGCATAAGATCAAAACCAGATTCATACTGTTGCTCCTGCAGTTGGACAAATATTCTGAAATTCTTCCCCTTCATGTTTTCTTTTCCACTTCCATTTTTCTCTTGCACTGTTCTTAGTTTTCACTCATCTTTCTTTATACTACTCTTTTTCTTCTTCCTATGAATGTATATACAATGCAGGTTATTTTAAATCATGCCTGCAGAGCCAGCTGTTTCCTCTAAACATGCCTTGTGAGAGCAGCCATTGAAGTCTGCAGAGTATTCCTCCTCTTCCACCAACCTCAAATCCCTTAGCAACAGCAAGCTTGCATGTCAGGCTGTCCTCTCTTTTTAGTTTCACTGGACATGATCAGGATTTCCATTCTGCTTTGAGAAATCCTTTCTGATTCTGAGATTGTCCGTATTGCCCTGTTCTAAAATTTCTTCAACCAGTCCACATTCTTCCAAATCAGCAGTGTCTGTCAACAGGGAACTTCTGTTTAGCTTTGGGAACTCACTGAAGTGAGGACTGGTCTCCTTTTATATTTAAACAATAACTCTCCGGCTACAAGAAAACTGAGGAGCATAGTAGGTGCCTGGTAATTCAAGCAGCCATTAACTTTGTGGCACATATAAAAGAGGAGGAGACGGTAACTCCACAGTGACCTCTACTCTGATATAGTCTGATATAGTCTCTTTCCCCAGATGTCAAGATTAAACACAGCAGAAATCAAGCAGTTTTCAGATAGATTCTTGATACATTTTGAAATATAGTTAATCTGAAAGCTAATCAAAATTATTAATAAATTTATAATTCATTGTTTGTAGAGATCTTATCACAGCTTATTTTTATTCACTCTGTGAAGGATTAGTGACTATTGATATAGTTGAGTCCAATACACACTCAATTCTTGTAACTTTTAAAGGTCAAGAAACCATGGTGCTGCAATGGATTTAAAAATATCATACTCTGGAATCATGCTGAATTCACTTGATTTGAGCAAATGTTTCCAAAGGAGCAGATTAGATTTTCGGATGAACCTTTTTAAAAAGGGTCAATTTTTTTGGAGATAATTTCAGTGTAGGACAAAATACCTAACACCTGAAAATTGTAAAGATTTTGACTTGAAGTGTGAAAGGGATACCTCGTGGGAACTGTATTTCAGGTGCTGCGTGGTTCCATTTTCCTTTTTGGGATAAGTTCCTTCACTGGAGTACCTCTTTAATGATGCCACGTAACTGTATGATTCCTATGATGCATTGAGATGACACAAGTAGAAAGCAGTTCCTCCAGGAGTTGTAGCCTGGCTAGAAAGTGCAATATTAAGAACAATAAATGGGGGAGAAAGACTAGCTGCATGACAGTTCCTGTAGAGCATCATAGTGGCATTTATGGTTCAATATTTGTAAACCCTTGAATTTCAGGTAAAAATACTGAAGTTTTGACTTTTTACCCTTGCCCTCCGCTCCTTTCCCAAAATAATAAACCAAAACAAAAGAGTAGAAGTACTGGCTATCATCAACAGCCCGTTACAAGCAAAACCTTTACTGAGGTATGTAAAAAAATATGCTGAAATACATCCTGGAACAGGAGAGGTAACTTTTTTTTCTTTCTCCCCTCCTCCCCCACCAATCCCTTCCTGTTCAAGTGGATATCTGTGAAGATTTATTGCCTATGTAGATCCAATGGTAATTTAGGATGATAAATCTCTCAGAGACAACTCTCTGCAGACTTAGTGAAAATGCGTGCCTGGAGCTAATTTTCTCCAACGGTCTGGCTTTTCCTTTTCCAGTTGTATTCGCTTCTGAATAGTCCAGTCCTTTGTTTTGTGGTGAACCCAACAGGGATTTCGCTTTTCAGAAAAGACACAGGGTCTTATTTGTCAGGGGTATCCAGGAAAATGGTCCTGTCAAGGGATTCCTGTGAGTATCCATGCAGACGAGAGAACGCTCCCATTGAATCTCTTCTTTCAGTCATAACTGTAATGGAATTTTAACGTACAGTTATATGAGATGAGTTTGAAACAACCAGAAAACACAGATGTATCCTTGCCTCCCAGGGCATGATGAGCTGTACCTAAACTAGTCTAGTCATCCTTATCTAACCTGCTCTTAGGAATTCCCAATTATAGATTCCATCATCTCTATAGATAATGTACTCCAAAACTTGCAGTTAATATCATTTTTTCCTGGCTTGTTATCTCTTGCCTTATAGTGTGAGGATCAGATGATTCCATTCTGTTTTGTAATGTCCTCTGCTGGATCTGGTTTTTACTGCCTTGTCCCACAGCCTCTTCAATGAGTTTACATCTTCCATCAAGTATGGGACCAAAGCTGGACACAATTTTCCATTTGTGGTTGTATCAGTTCGGAGCAGAGACCGAGGTGACCTTTTTTAGGTGACCTTTTTTTACCTATTTTTTACTTTTTTGCCACAACATGACATATCTCACTCACGGTGAGTGTTCCTGAGTCAGTATGGAACTTTACCCTTGTCCTTACTAAGCTGTATCCTAATCTTTAAGGCCATTATTTCATCTAATTATTCTGGAAGTCTAATCCGAAGTGCCTGAAGTGTGGTTTAGCTGCATGTCATGTGTACATTTAGAATCATAGAATCATAGAACTGTTTGAATTGGAAAGGACCTTATAGATCATCTAGTTCCAAATCCCTTGCCATGGGCAGGGACACCTTCCACTACACCAGGTTGTTCAAAGCCCCATCCAGCCTGGCCTTGAACACTTCCAGGGTGGGGGCATTCACATCTTCTCTGGGCCACCTGTTCCTGTGGCTCAGCACCCTCACAGTAAAGAATTTCTTTCTTATATATAATCTCAATCCACGCTCTTTCAGTTTAAAGCCATTACCCCTTGACCTATCCCTACATATCCTTGTAAAAAGTTCCTCTCCAGCTTTCTTGTAGGCCCCCTTCAGGTACTGGAAGGTACTAAAATACACTATATTCCATCTTGAAGTCATCAATGAAATACAAATTAGTGCCAAACAAAGGACAGACCCCCAGGGAACACTCAATACACCCAACCAGGATAAGAAGAAACCACTAAATATATCAGCCTTAGTTTAGTTTCACTAATATTTAATTTGCCTGCTCTTCATCACATGCTGTGAGGATTTGGTAAAATCTTAGTTGTTGTGAGTTATGAAATTAAGAACTCAGGTCCAGAAAAAGGGAGATGTGTCTATTCGTAACAACAAAGATGAGCTTTTTTTAAACAGAATTTTGCTCCATCTTAAGACAAGGACAAAAATTATACCAATTTCAGTTAAAAGAAACTTGCACCTCATTGCAACAGATGAGCTGATCTACATTTAATTATGTTTGTTGTAACATAGAAGCATATTCAGCTTGTTTATTTGTTTACAACTATTCCTCTTCTCCTGTCCTTCCCCTTGGCCACTTTCTTTTCCAGTGTTGCCCTACAGTGGAATAAGTGAATCTCTTAGCAAAATAACAGAATAACTGAAGAGTAAGGGTATAAAAAAAAGCACATCTTATATGACTTAAGCTGTGTTTGTTTTGGAAGATAAATGAGGCCTGGTCTGGGTGTCTGTTTCTGTTCCAGGTAAGTATAATCAAAGTCTAAACTCTATCTATGAATATAGTCCTCTATCTAATATCATTAATATCTGAACTACTTCATGGGGATTCACTATTTAGTATTTTTAGTATATGCTTTTTACCTCATTTCAGCTTTGCGTTCCATTTGGCTCTGCCTACCTTTTTTTTTAAATAAGACATCAGACAGACCAGCTGAATAACTCAGCATTGCGAGAGAACTCAGCATTGTTCACATAGTTTCTTAAACAAGACTGCAGTGAGCTCTGTTAAAAATAACATTTACCATGGCATGGCGCAAAGATCTCATCGTGAAAACACTCTAAGCAAGGAAATACTGTGGTAAAATCAATAGCCCGGAACACTATTAGGCTTTCTAATGGCACCCACTGTTTGGGCAGGGAACATGTACCGATATTTCCACATTTCTTATGTCCTACTCACGACTATTAGAATCAAATTACATTTAGGTCTGCTAGAAAGACATAGATTTATATTCTAGACTCCAAGCTCCTCTGAAGCAAAACATGTCTGGGTCCTGGAATCTGACCCCACACCCACTGAATTTGGGTGGGGGGAGATTTTCCCTTTTCTTCAACCAGCTCTGAGATGAGTATGAAGGGGACAGCCTCCAGCGTGAGAAAAGTGGGCAGTGGAGTTCATTCAAACACAGCTGGCTTTGGGTCCTGCATGCTGCTCCTCCTTGCGTTGCAGAGGGGGAGGGAGCTGGGCATTCTGACTGTGGCTGGGCGTGGGGTGCAGAGTGAAACAGGGCCCCGGAGATGGTCACTGGAGATGTGGAACCCCCTCCCTGGAGGACGTGTCTCATGCCTGTAGAAGCAGGGAGTGTTTTAGCCTGGGGGAGGAATACACTGAACCCAATAAACATCCTCCCGAGCTGCAGTCCAGGCACACACGCAGAACTGGCACATCCTACCTTTGGTGACTCATGGCAAACCTCCACCCCTTCCAGCGGTCCTGTGTCAGAAGTGTCCCTGTCCTGGCACGCTGGGCTGTGGCAATCATCCGGAGCGCAATGCAGTTGCTGTGTGGGTGGCAGCTCCTTAGTCCTTCAGAGCTGTTCTGTTTGGGCCTGCATAGCGACAGATGCTAATAGTGCTTAGGTTAAACTACGAAGTTATTAATTTTTTAGATTTTGGAGAAGAAAACCGGTGCATGCTTATGACAGCTTATACACACTCTTAAAAAGAAGTTGGCTCTTAGTTTTGGTACATCAAACTTTTGAACACAAAGCTGGATGTACTACTTCTATAAATATTATGTCTTAGAGGATTTTTCTAGCAAACAAACACTTAAAGGAAGAATTCTGATTTTGCTTACTCCCTAAGAAGTGTAAAATTTTTCCATATAATTAGAGCAAGCCCCATTGCACAACTAAACTTGTGTCAACTGTAAGGGGAAATGATTCAAAACAACCTTTATATATTTTGTCACTACCTTGGCATTGTGATCTCTAGGAACAGAGGCCAGAATAAGGCACATGAAATAAAAAATGATTTGTTAACAGCATGTATATGCATATGTATATGTATAAGTATGTGTATATGGAATATCCTTATATATGTATTCTTTTTTAATTTTGCTGGTAACATTTCATAAGTAACATGAAATACCTGTATATTTATGAATATTCAACCTTTATGTGCATGAGAAACTAAACATATTGTTATTGGATAACAATAATGAACCTTTGTGTGATTCAAATTTGTAGTGCGTGGTCAAACAATTTGGCTGATGGGCAGATAATGACCCCAATTACAAATAAACCTGCCTCTGACTTCAAGAAGCTTACAGACTCATTATTGTGGAGACAATTTGGATATATATGTTTGTTGTATGCTTAAACACATTTCGGAATCAGCATTTTAAACAACCAGTCAAGGGTGAGGTAAGGTGGAAACTGACAGCTAAAAATGATCCCATTGATTAAAATTTCTCCCCACCTGGACTTTTGTCCTTTTTGTATTTTATTATTTGTGAGCTTGCCTGAAGTACTTTATGCAAGATTCAGGGGTAACACCCTCCCCCCCCTCCCCATGATATAGTATTTAAATAATTGAATGCTGGCAGAAAGATGGGGTTTTGATGAGCCTGCAGTTTTGTATTGAAATCAAATATATTGTAAGCACAGGGAAACACTGCTCAGTGCCCTAAGAAGGTCTGTGTCATGGTCAACATTTGAAATTTGCATAAGAGGTTATTCAAAAGAGAGACAGGAGACTTCCCTATTGTATTAGCATGGTAATGCAATTCTTTGTGTTTATTAGCCTGATCCACACCAGCTCTGATATTCACAGGGTCTGGGTTTTTATGAGCTACAGGCTTTTATGTAGAGTTATTTTATTAACCTAATTAAAAGTTTTATAAAAGTAAATTATATTTATGTTTGTGTCTCCTATTTGCAATCATTAAGGAGCCCAGACCACCTCCAGTGACTTCAGAGAGGGGTGGTCAGGTCCCATCTGCGTAAATCTTGGGAGTTGTCATAGACTCGTTGCATTTGATTTACATGTGAAACCTGCGGAGTGAGCACAAATGCTAACCAGACAGCTGATAAATAACACAATACCAAGCAACACTTTTGCATTTCTTTAACTTCTTTCTTACAGGGACCTCCAAATGTTTTTCGGACCTTAATGAATTAACCTTCACAGTAAAAAGATCTTGTTACAATAATATCCACAACACCAAAATACTAATGTTTATAAACCTTATTATCAGCTTGATGCCTTGTAACTTTAGTAACAGACTGAGACTCATTGCACAAGTCTTCGTAAACACAAAACCAAGAACTGGTCCTGTCCCAAACATCTCACAGGCCTGGCTGGTGATTTGGTGATTTGCATCGATTGACAGAGGGAGTCCTTTAAACTTACCGCCCCTCTGCTGAGACACGTCTGGGTAAATCTGATGCATGTGAAAACCAAACAAGCTCAAGTTACCCAGGAAGTGACTTCAATCCACTGTGAGTTTGGTTTCAGGCAACCAGTTTCGTTTCGTATTTGCAGCAGTCTAGAAGCACGTATACATGCAGTTATCAAGTCTCTCAGCTGAGGGCTGTGCCTCAGCTGCTTGTGTTTGGCCTGCTCACACACTAAATCTTGTACTACTTCAGATGACGAGACTTAAAATGAGTAGTAATTCCAGCTTTACAACCATGAACAAAAAGAGGTTGTACAGAAAGCTGACAGAAGCAGGTGTCAAATCTGAGAATGAAGGTTCATTTCCCAGTGTGTAGCTATATGTGCTAGGAGATCTGTTGCACAGCCCAAAAGCAATTTAACATCTATATTTGGGAAATAGGTTCCAGGTAATACAGAAATGGGTCAATGTTTGTGCGTAAAACTCACTTGGCTCAGCTACTTTTCATCTGTGTAAGAGCTTGATTCACTGTCCAGTAATGCCAGGGGGAAGTCTTGCAAGAGGTGCCTCCACAAAGATGTCGGGCTCAGGCAAGCTTTCTCTCTGAGTGCAAGGAGGGAATAAAGGCATTGAAGAGAGAAACTACAGAGACTGTAACAACCCACTGCTTGCTGCGATATAAACTAACGACAAGCAGGCACACGGATTTCATGACCAATCGCCATAGTCCTTCTGTCACTGTGCCTCTTCGTGCACCTCTAAGAGTGTCTAGACAAACCCATCAATGTCACCTATTGCTTTGGCTTGTCTAGCCCCACTGAACTGTATTAAAAATCACTTCAGTGGATGCTGGATCAGGCCTTGGATTCTCTATAAAAGAGTGTTATGCACCTAGGTTAAGCTGCTCCTACAGGGCAAGAAACAGATGCCAGGAGTGTAACAGAAAGGAGCTTTTGAAGAAGAAGTTGTGAAACAAACCTATTAGCAACAGGTACTTACAGGGCTGAAAGCCACCTTGATGGTGATGGGACAGGAACAGCACATCAGGTGACATGAACCATGCGCTGCACTGCATGTCGTTCATGGGTGGGCAAGGGAAACACATGCCAAATTCATGTCTGTTTTGCAGCATGCAATGTGTATCTTGATAGAGTTGCTCTTGATTATTTGGAAATATTTACTTTACAAAGAACACAAAATCTAAAGGTTACTCTAGCTATTCTGGAAGCACAGTTTTGATGGTCACTGCTGCACAAAAGTAGTCTCTAGATAGTGTTATAAATATAAATTAAACCAACATGAAATATAGCATTATTATGTTATTATTATAGAAGTATTTAATAACAGTGGAGTAAAGCAATCAGGTTTAGGTCATGCCAGAATTAAAGCTGACTCTTCAGCTTGGATTTAACCAATTTATGCATATGGTTTATATTAACATTAATGATATAATTGCCTTTTAGTTTTCCTAAAAGATTCAGGATTTACTCGGAACACAGGAGTGGTGTTTATGGAACAAGCTGCTATTCCACAGTTTGTTTCATTTCCATTGTTTGGTCTGTGCAATTTTGATGTATTTTGATCAATAGGACGTATTACAGCTGCGTTTACCTCACAAAAACTTGTCAATTTTACCTGCAAATGCTTTCTCATTTTTTTAAGGTATTTCATGACTGTTTCTGTAATTATGATGTGTGCAGAATGCATAATTCTGCAAACTCCATAGAGATACACTTTAAACACCATAATAATTGTCATGCTTCTGATAGTATCCGTTAGGGTGCTGTCAACACCACATTAATCAACCAAGACCAAATTTTGGCAGGTTTTATTTTCATCACTGTTGGGTCAAATGCTGCTGGGGACATCAGTAAACAGAACTTTTTACAGTCTTCCTGTTTCCTTGAGTTCTAATGTGAAGTTATATATTGCTTTTCAGTCCATGTTCTGGGCTAGGCATGTGCACATCCCAAAGTCCTGCTGTTTTGGCTCTAGAAGTATTCCTCCACTGCACGATAAGTGCAATGCAGAGTTACTGCATGGTAGCAAAAGAGTATCCATGTTATCACAGTCAGGGTTAAGTCTTACCAAATTAAATGCTGAGGATAAGAACACACCAGCTTAGTGGTGTTGTGTGCAAACTTGATAACTCTGACTGTGACCCTGACTCAACTCACTTGAATGTCGCTCCATGACATTGCCTGGTGTTAAATAACATGTATTGATTAACAACGTGACTGGCAATCTCAGAAAGGAAGGCAGGGCTGAGTAGACACTGAGCGTCCTCACAAAATGCAACTGAAATACACGACAGAGTTGTTCCCCGGCCTGTACTTTCATCATGGTTGCAGACCATGGTAGAGGGTGGTACCTTTCAACAGAACAACTTCTTTTGGTTTTGTTGCTAACTAAATAGGAGACGACCTTCAGAATGAAAACAGAACCATTCTCCCAGGCAAGAGAAAGGAAAGGATAAATACTGACTCCCTGCAGGGAAGATGAAACTTCTAACTGTAGTCCAGTACCCTAGCAGAATGCCTTTGACGCAAGAGATGCTGTGTTTTGTGGATGCTTTTCCCTCTGCTGATTTATCACGCAAGGTGACATCCCAGACTGCACTTTCTGGGTTCCAAAGTTTTGGACAGCTACAGATTATTACATACTATTTTTTTCCTGCTGGAATAGAAGAATGGTGAGAAAGAAGTTGGAGGAGACCTGGAGGGGCAAAGGAACTTTTAGGTGCAAATGGCAACCTGTAAAAAATTGAGGGCAGTGCAATATTTCATAAATAGGAGCCCCACAGAGCCCTAGGGTCTCAGTGAGGTTTAAAGTCATCTAGGTTTCTCACCCATATGGAATTTTCATTCCTGCCTCAAAGAGAAAATAGCCCTTATGGAATAGAGCTGCATTAAATAAACATATTTTTTAAAAATCAGGAGATTCAGGGAATCTTCATTTTTTCCTTGTAAATTCTATACATCTGTACATCATTTTTCTGTGGAACAACGGAAAACTTTAAAAGACAGAACTGGAACGTGATCATTTAAAAAAATGGATCTGCCGTATATAAATGGTTGCATTGGTTGTGAGAATAGGTGACAATGCATTCACCAAGAGCCACTGGTGCTTCACTCCCAGCTCGTTCTGATTTACTGGTAATTTACATTCCTCTCACAGTGCTTTTCAATAAGCAACTAACTCTGATCTATAATATAGTCAGTTCTAACAAGCCAGATTTCATAAGGTTTACCCACCTAGCTAAAATGAACCTCAGTCATCTTTGTGCACAAAACACCCACGTAGGCTATTTGTCTTGGACTGGAGTGTTTGGCAAAAAGCCTCACTTAAGCCTTGAGCAAGAGAGCTTAGTGAAAAATGCTTCCATTCACGGGAGGTGGGATGGGGGGATCGGGGGGTGGGGGTGTGTCAATGTCCAAGACTGACCCCACCCTCTCTACTTAGCTCTCAGCTTCTTGGCAAAGGCAGAAAAACCACAAGACAAGTTTTATCATCTGGTAAACCTGTTGCTTGAAAAAGAAAATGACTTCAGTAAAATACTTTAACAATTATAGTACATTTTAATTAGGTGTATACCACATAATCACAGCTCAAATTTCTTTTAGTGTATAAAGTTTCAAAAGAAAAAAACCCCAAACCAAAAACCCAGCCCAATGTAAGAGCTTTGGGAGAGACTCCTGGTAGAAGTGGTCTGTTCTCCCACACCTGTGGAACACTTGTTAGTTATGGCTGTTGGAAAATACAGCCATAAGTTTGTGAGTGAGTTGGGTAGGCAGCGAGAGATGGGCAGATCCAAACACCTTGCTGCATCCCTCTGTCACATCAGAATGAAAGAAAAAGGATCTAGACTGATACAGTGAAAGAGGAGCAGGATGGGAAAATAGGAAACATGAAATGGCAGAACCTGTTCCCAATTCAGGAATGGGACAATACTGACATATGAATGCAGCGGAGCAAACTTTTAAAGCAGAGGGAAGTGCCTAGCCTGGTGGATTGTACCTGCCTCAGACAGTTATCTGATGAGTCTGTCTTTTTCTTATGTTTTGGCAAGACTTACTTAGCTTGTCTTGCCAGTAAATTCTCATCTAATTGAATTGACAAGCATGGACATTTTTAAATTAAAGCTTCCAATCTGCCTCAAATTCAACTGGTTATTTTTTATTGTGGTTTAGTGTCTGTCATATGAGTTAATATATTGAGTCACTTACAGTCGCTGAAGAAGAAAGCTGATAAAATATCTTTACACTGGCAGAAGGTAGATCTATGATCTTTTCAGGTCATTCTTTCTGGTAGTGTGCTGGCTCTAAGCCCCTCATGTTTGGCTTGGCATGAGTGACACCCTTCATTATGATTCTCATTCCTAGTTCTTTCCTCAACTTTAGGCACTGAATTCCTGGCTGCAAGTTCCTCCCATCCATTGCGGTGTCTCGTTTACTGATCATGAAGCACCAAGAGGGTGTGTTCAAAGAGCTCAGTTGTAGAAGTTTTGAGAAGTTGTGCTAGGTACTGGTCAGCCTCAACACTGATTAAGTTCAAAACCAGCAAAGGTTTCTTTGTGTTTCTGCAGTTGGCAAGATAAAGCTATAAATTGGTCATTATAATTAGGTAATCAAGCACTAGGTACTATGGAGTCTCTTGAAATACCTCTGTCCTTTCCTTCCTTTTTCCCCTTGTTGTTGAGAAGTTTGTAAAAAGCTTAATATTCTACAATATTACACTATGTGTGAAATTATAATTTTACCTTTTATGCTTCTATTTCCATGTTTTTGAGGTGTGTGCTTTCAAAATGTGTGTCTGTGTGCATATTATTCATTAAGACCCCTTTTGGAGGCATTAAACCCTATTATGTGAGTGAATACACAATATCAAGCAGTCCTTGTTATGGAAGGCACATCCAGACTGATGTTCACACTCAGATCTCTGAGACACAATCATCAGCAAGACATTATGAAGAGTGCTGATGTGCAAGGAAATCATATTTGTGTATCTTCTGTGTTTGCACATACATGCATGAGGGTGTTTTGTCAGAAAGTGTGCATACCCTGTGCATTAATAGTATGCAAATATAGTTGCCATATATACAGTTTTAGAACATTTTGCCAAGTTTTACTCAACAGCCTCATGATTTTTAAATGACAAATATTTTCTTGGAGGCTGACAACTTCTATGCCAAGTTTCAATCCAAATTACCCACTACAATATCTGAGTTAAGGAGCCATGAAAAATGAAATATATACTGGAAAGTAAATAGGAAAAAAGTTTTTGCAGTTTTGCCAGGTGAGTACTTAAACAGTTGATTCTAAGCTTGCTACAGTAATTTACAATCACAATTACCTGCTACAATCTGGATATTGAATGATGCTATTTAGAAAACAGTTTTATCTGATTGCAAGGAGCACTTAAAAAAGACACATTTACATATCGCACAGTTTGGAGTTGTGACTATTAGGAACTGATCCAAAGCCTTCTGAAATCGAGGGAAAGAGAGCTGCTCAACTTAAGAACTTTTGATTGGACCTGGATAAAAGTATAAAATAGATTTTTTTTCTCTACTTACAAGTAATGCAGACTCACCTTTTAAGTTTTGTAGGTTGAATTCTATCTGGATTATCATGAGCTAAGAGCTAAGGATTTTTGGTGTGCCATGAGCTATATAATATTAAATCCCTTCGTAACATTAATTCCTCATTGAAAATTCTGTTCTTCAGTGGTCATAGTAGGTTGAGTTAGAAACATAGTCTGCAGTCTTTTGGTCTTTTTTGCCTCCATACATAAAGGGTAGAAAAATTCACTTGTCGTCTCAGTCACACCTATGCTTGGATAAAACAACACTGTAACTGTATTGTTGTAATCCTAGTGCTTTACGTCATATGGCTCTTATAAGATTGTTTTTCCACAGTAGCGGAAATATGGATTGAATCTTACTTGCCTATACTGTAGCTCCACAATTATCTTCTTGCAGTAGAGAAGGCACTGCCAATCACCCCTATTGACAGCAATATTTAGAGGTCAGGTTGGGAGCACTTAGAACACAGGGATTGCATCATCCTCCGCCTGCCATAGCACCTGCAGTGAATTGATCATAATTGATTACAATATATGAAACCCCAGCCTGCAATGCAGCAGTTATATTGCAAAGCTTGTACGTAATCAGGGGAAAAATCCAAATGTCTTGCTGTGTCACAGTAGGGTTAGAAGGTAGAACAGAAAATACAGGTAGTCTGGAGGTAGAGAGGGAGGTTCAGAGGGTGGGCTAAACTGGGGATGTGTCTTGTCTTTGTCTGTCCCAACAGAAACCTCTAGACAAGTTAATAGCCTGACACTGTGCAGTTTTTCCCCCTTTTGCCCAAGGAAGGAAGCGTCCAAGGAAAGGCACAATGTGAGGCAGAAATATATCATTCCTGCAAAGGAAACACAGGATAATACAGTGAGGAGGACAACCGTGATGGAGCTGTTGCAGAATAACAAATTACGATAAGACAGTTTTGGGTTGCAGCGGATACTTTAATCCTGCACAAAAACTGGGAGAAATTTGCTGCTGGCAACAGATGACATTGAACCATTTTAAACACAGTGGTGAAACCTGCTTCCACAACAAAATTACAGACATCCTTATTTCTGTTTCGTGTTCTGATTTATTCCCTCTTCTTGACACCCTCCATGTTAGCATTTGCCGGCAGCAGGGATGGATCATTAGATTCATAGCATGTCTAGAACCTGGCTGTGAACCACGTGTGCAGTAGATCCAGCGTGTCCTAGACACCGCACTAATTGCTCAAGCACCATGAAGGTGAGCCAGACGTATCGTATGGTATCTGGTACTGAATGCTAGTGCTCTATAACTTTCTTATTGGGCTACCTGATGGAAGAAATTACTGACAATCTCAGTCCTCAGGAAGTTCAGATTGAGTTTCCTCAAATATGTTCCTGGAGATAGACCAGGCCTCAGTTCAGCTTCAGGCCAATGGCTGCCTACCTCCATCACCTTATCTTTTATTTCCATACTTCTCTTGCTTATACAGTCTTTCTTGCACCTTAACCAGGCAGCTACACAGCTCAGGTAAAGCAACTCTTTCTCTTGACTGAAGGTTTGGAGGTCATAATAAAATCTCCCACTTGGTTTTCATTCTTTGCTTCCAAATAAGTGCCAGAATCCTACCATATGTGGAATCTGTGCAAAGACTTGGACTTTGGTGGAAATCAGTAATTTTGCAACGCAAAACCAGACCCCTCCTAATTATAATGACTACATAACGAATACAAAATAAATATGCTTTAGTCCACATAATTCTTGTCATTTGCATTTTTTCTCACTGAATTTCCTGAAATGGTGAGACTGATAAGCTAACTGTAGAAAAATACCTTCCAGATTAAACAAAATTAGGTATGAATTTAAGGCACATCAATAAAAAGCCTCCTAAGTTACGTATGCACGTAGACATATTTACAATATTCTGGAGTTCAGTTTGCCATTATTTAGTGTTTACTGCTTGACTATAAAGCAAAATGCACACAGTCATACAGAACCTAATCCAGTAAGGTGCTGAGTGAATCCTTCATTGTTCTGGGAATTGTGTGTTTATGTGAATTAAAGCTGCTAAACTTCCCTCAAGATGAGAGCCTTTTTCCCCAGCTTCTGTCCCACACAACCCGTATCCCAGGTAAAGGGCAGCTGAATAAAAAAATGCAAGACTGCATGCAAAGCTGAAATTGCTAATTTTGCGTCCTGTATCATCTGCATCCCAGCTTTGTATCTTGTTAAAAGGCAAAGAGCAAAAGATCTGAGGTCTTTCCTGCAAAGAGCAGCTGGTTGACACAGAAAGATCTCAGGTCTAGTTAATAAAGTTTGCTCTGAACCTGCACTTTCTGAGAACCTTACATAAATCTTGTGTATCTATCTACTTCATCTTGTCAAAAGCTTTTTCAGTGTCAGACTGCACAGGCGAGTGCCAAAATATGTAACCAGTTTTACAAATGAATAAGTTTAACAGGTATCTCCCTGCAGAGCAACAATTTCCCTTTTATAAACCCCACCTGAACTGGAGGAGTGCTGCGTGGACATATTGTTTTCAGCCTGCAGCCAACATTTAAGCAATAATCCAAAGTGACAGTTTTATGACAGATCTGAGTAACTCATGAAACGATTGAAAAGATCCTTTTCTCCTTTCTTAAGTGAGATCCACATACAAGCAATTTACACATGCCGAACAAAGGACGGACTCTTCTCAAAGAGCAATGCGGTATAAAGAAATGGCCAACCCTTCCAAATGCTAAAGAGATTTAAATCAGAATGCCATTTCCAGGTTAACACTTCTGATCTCTGAAGTACCAGCATAAAAAATACGTTGATGACAATTGACAAAGTTAGCTTTCCTGGGCAGCTAATGACACCTTCACTCACAGACCTAATATCTCTCTACATTTCAATTTGCAGTCCTGTGCAGAGCTTAGTTAAAGGGATAAGGGATACATGTGTTGTTACTATGGTCTGGTCAAGCTCTCCTACTATTAAATACGAAAGCAATTTTTAAAGCAATGATATGGCTGACATACAAGCCCATAAACACAGAAGGATTCCCAGCTAAATCTACAACTGGCCACTCTGCTCAGCTTTGTTGTGTCTAAACATTTCAGCCCATGGGGACCTATGAAAGAAACTCTCCACAGTAGATGATATTAGACAATCCATGTGGTCATATGCAAATGCTGTTGTACATGTAATGCACCAAGGAACTCACCAAGGTTTTGTATTAGTATCTTGTTTGGTTTGGTTTTCCCAGCTGCACAGTAATGGCTCTCCATAGACTGGATTTTGATTAGATTACTGTGTTGTCCATTTAAGGAGGTGCTCCTCTCTAGAGACTGTGGCAAAACACATTGTAGAAGATAATCTAGCCCAAGCATCTTCAGGGATCGAACTGGAAAGGAAGACAGAGTCCTCATTGAAGTCTATATCCTTAGGACATTGTAGCTAGGTCTTTGTCAGCTAAACCAAGGATTCACAATCGTGGCAACAATCTCACTTATGGACTTCTCTACAATCATTAAACAAAACAAAGCATAAAAGTGCATGGTGTTTGCAGCAATTTATTTGCAAAGTTATGAAAAATGTGGATTGCAAGTGCTTACTTAAACATTTCCCTGTGGAAAATTTTTTTTTTTTGGCTGGATGGAAATTAGTTTCTGCTTACCTGGAAAAAAAAATCAATAAATTTGAGAATCCCAAGTCTCAAACTAACATTTGAAGTATTTTAGTAGTAGTATATTTTTTCTTTTGACAAAATGTACAGTTTTTTCAACAGAGGAAGAGAACCTACAGCAAGTACTAGCACAGGTTAACAAGTATTACCACGGAAGAGCACAGCTCCCACTAAAGCCAGCGCCCTGTGGCGTGTCCACAGGAGCATTTCAGGTACAGAAACATTGCTCAAGGAACCATGCTTGCAGAACTAAGGGAAAGCTTTCTACAGCTATATACCAGTAGAGAATTGCCCTTCTACCTATTAGCTTGTTTTTTTTCAGACGGAGCCAAAGGCCCGTACACTCCTTGCCGCATGCTGGTGGCTTTTCTTTCTGTGCCTGCAGCCAAGGTTTAGCAGTCCTATAGAGCTAATACTGTGTTGCTTTTTAACTTCTGCATTTACTTCTGTAATCACAAACGTTTTAATTATGCTATAGCAATGCCTGTATTTAAGCATGTAATAGGTATATAATGTTCTCTGGAACAAAAGATTTGAAGTCATATAATGGCATTGCACAGTACGTAGCTTTCATGTTGTTACTCATATTTGCTGTCTATAATGGTTTTGTTCCCTATTCGCTCTGATTCACACTTTGTGGCATAACAGTAAAGAGGCTTTGAGTACAGTATGGGGAACAGACAGCCTGGCAGACAAGCAGGGGTCTTTTTCTCTGCAAATACTTTTCAGCATGACACCAATGTTAGCTTTATATTAGCCCTGTAAAGGTTTCACAGCACCTGGTTGCACACCCAGGAGGAACATGCCCCTGGAGAGAGAAGAGGGCTGAGCAGGAGCCCTGTGCCTGTGTGGGGCTGTGTCAGGGGGCACTCCGCAGAGCTGAGTTTCATCATATCTTTTCCCCCATCCCAGTACTGCTTTGTGCACCCTTCCCTGTCATCAGACTTGCTGACATGCAACAGCTGACAGTTCAATACCCATAGTTTTTCTATGATTTTTGTAAGCCTCAGAGATGTGTAAGAAAAGTGGAAAAGACTTTACCAGTCAATTGGTACTGTTAGTGCTGGGATGCAACAGATTATGTGTTTTAATTTTCATAGCAAATTTGCTGTGTCTGGTAACAGTCACTTGGATCGGTACAAAGTTCTTACAAATAGTCACACAGAAGAACTGTGTGAAATACCAGACTTTTATCACTCAACAGTTTCACTGTGAAGAGCTATCACAGAAACTCATGTCACAGTTGGTTAACAGTTTCAAATAACTCTTTGCACAATACTCCAAACAAAACAATTAATACAAAGGGCAATGAATCTCTTGTGATGTGAAATAAGATAGTAAAGGTTTTTTAGGTGCTTTTTGAGGTTTTGAAGTATTATAGTAGTTTTTCTAGTACACTTATGAAAACCACATCTTGGAAAATACATGATTAATGAAGGGTACTGGGCAATACTAGAATGACAATATGCTATTATTTTATAACTTTTTTACTTATATTTTTCTATCACTGAAGTAAATCCAAATTTTCCAATATTTTATTTAACAAAAATCTGCGAAAAATTCTGCAAAATCTTTCTTCATTTAACAATGGTGAGTACTCACCATCTTCTGTAGCATCTCCTGATCAATGAACTTTTTAAACTTTTGCTCCCATGTGTAAATATTATTGAAGTTAGCAAGCAGTTGTAGAATGGAGTTCTAGGAGCAGAGTCATTAGGAATGACAACCTGATCAGCTGTTGGCAAATCTTTTGCCTTAAGGATGACCACTAAACTAAGCAAATATTATTTAATCATGAGCTTAAATTAGAAGTATTTGATGATGCTGCTGATTGGAAGCAAAAAAGGTAAATGGCAAACAAAAGTCAGATCACTAGAAACAGAGAAGAGAGTATGGTGATTGTATTTGGCTCAAAAACATTGTCTTTTTCAACTTGGGCAGAGTAGTGAAACTATGTGTGTATAATTATAGAATCAGTTCTTCATTAGTAATAGATTTAATCCAGTCCATACCACAGTTTCTTTGTAGCTCATTATTCAGTAGATGGGAAGACTGCATATCAGCCCTATAATCTGAGATTTTTGGCCCTTGCAAAATGACTTTTTTTCACAAAGAAGGATCATATTTATTAAAAACACACCGCTAAATGGACTTTGAAATAATCTGTTCCATCTTCTTTCTCTTATTTTAAACAAGGAAAAAATAGAGTTTCAGTGTTACTTGTAAATCTGGCAAATCCAGTCCTGCAATGAATTCAAATCTGTACATTTCATAAAGGCTACTTAGGGACAAGATAGTTTTAGATCTAAGAAACATGTTAAAAATGACTCATTGTTAATAGGGTGAGCTCTTTGCATTTGGATTAGGGTTAACTGACAGTATCCAGTCACCTTTTATTCTCACAGATTCCACCGGAGGAATGCTTTGTGCTGGCCTGAAAAAGAGAGAATTAGGTGTTCCATTTATACTATTGATCTTAATAACCTCATCTCATAAATACCTACTTTATGACATCAATAAAAAGAGAATAGCAGCAACTCCTAACAATAGAAATTGTTACTTTGTAATTCAAGTATTTCATTGAGCATCTCAAAGAGACTCCATAGTGGTACAGTAGTGATATTTTATTACCAGTTTTTAAATATGTGCACAGAGAGACCATTTTTTTAAACAAATGGATTCTAATTAATTGAGCACACTATAGCTTCTAGGTCCCACAGTTACCACAGTTCTTCTTTTTCATATCTTATCCTCCCCCTATTCTTCATCTCAGCCATTAAAATGACCATATCCCTTTAAGGGCGTTGGTGGGTGTAAGACTAATTTTTCTCTGGGCTGAACTGGATGAAATAAAAGAGACATCATTTTACACAATGGTCTTACCTCCCTGTTACCCTGCATTAGCACGATGCAGATGGAAATCATCTGCTTTTAGGGGGTGGATCAAAAGATATTCCAGATAAAGCTATTCTCACCTTCCATAGACACCCTCCTGCAGCTGGACCAGGACAGGTCTGTCCCTGGAGGTCTCATCCACCAGACAGTTGCCACCAGGAGGAAGTGGATGTGGCACCGCTGGTCTCCATCAAAAAGCTCAAAAGCTCAGAGCCTTTTAGCTTTCACTTAAGGCAGAGGAGGCAAACAAACAATCAGAAATCATACAAAAGAAGAGGAAACCTTCCCTACAATGAGCATCTGAGATGGAAGATTATGGGCTTATTATGCAAGCAGTGTCCACATAGCTGCACCTGACAAGGAACAAATTATCTAGCACATCGGCTGGAATAGCAGTCTGAGATCAGCCCCAGACATTTCAGATTACAGTGCAGAAGGGACATGGCAGACTACCCGAGAAATAAATGTGAAGATTCCCTTTTCTTGTTCTTTTAAAAGATATTTGACTTATATTGGACACTGATTTTGCTGTATTTTTAGATCTAACTTTCTTTGTGTAGCTCAATTCTTTCTGGTGAACCCAAGTGGTGTCCTCCTATAAGAGCTGTTTTTTTGTATCCTTGTAGAAAGTCAAGTATTTTTTATGTTTTCTATTGACATCATCAGTCCCCATAAAGGACCATCATGAACAGAACAGAACAGAACAGAACAGAACAGAATAGAATAGAATAGAATAGAATAGAATAGAATAGAATAGAATAGAATAGAATAGAATAGAATAGAATAGAAAAGTTTAGTTCCAGTTGGAAGGGACCTACAAACATCACCTAGTCCAACTGTCTGACCACTTCAGGGCCGACCAAAAGTTAAAGCATGTTATTGAGGACATTGTCCAAATTCCTCTTAAAAACTGAGACATTAAACATTTGAACATTTGAATATGAATATCCAAAAGCCCAAGAGTGTCCAATATTTATTACAGTATTTTGCCCATTAGAATTTGTCTTTTCTGGGATTATTTCATATGGGCAATGTCTGGTTTATCTTATCATAGTTCCTTTTCCTGTGAAGAGCTAAGAAGACAGGACAAGTATGTAAGACATAAAAATAACATAGTTTTTTGGCTTTTTATTTTATTCAAAATGTCAGAAAAATAGTGTGGCCCAGAGGGGGAAAATAATGCCAAATGGTCAATGTTGAACTGTTGTGTCCTGTTCAAGTCATTTCTGCCAGACCTGAAAGTCTGTGTTTGGATTTGTGAAAGCCCTTTGTATTGGTAGCTTTAAAGCGTAAGGTCCCTAAATATGATCAGCTTCTAGAAGTTGAATTCAGCTGGGAGATGGTAATATGAAACAGAAAAGTTTATTATTATTTTCTGCTTTGGCATAAAGGTACTGAATCAAGACTTTTAACTAGATACCTAGCTTTAAGTATATGTGTTCTTTTTTAAGTCAGTGGACTTCTTTCTATGTTGTGAAAATAAGACTGCGTATAAATACTTCATTTTCACACACCTACCAAGAAAAATATTAGCTACCATGGTCAATGAGAAAAGTCTGGTTCATCCAGAATTTCAGCCAAAAATTTGAGAGGCTGAGGAAAGAGCCACAGAGGGCTAGCCAGTACCAAAAAACAATCAGTGCAGTTTCTAATTTTCTGCGGTTTTCTGAACAAGGATGGCTCTTTTTGTGAGAAGATTATAGATGTTTTTGTTTACTTATAATCCAGATAATGGATTCCGCTTCTGGGAATAAGCACATAACCATACGTTTTCAAGACTGTGACTTGGATGTGCAACTTCTGCCATGAGGCACCTAAAACTCATCTTCTTTTCCAAATATGTTTTGATAGAAAGCAACTCAGCTTTGTGCAGAACTCACTCTGGTAGCTCTGTAACTAGCAAATGAATAGGTATTCACCGGCAAAAAATAACACCTAATAGTTCACTGGTTGAAACTCCATTATTAACCTTGTAACAATCTATAATTCAGTAGTCATCCACAAGGTTTAAGATAAATAAGATACGGGTAGCAAAATCAGAGGTTAATTCTGTTTGATTCTACCTACAAAGATGGGGAGGAAAAAGTTATGATAATAAAGACCCAAATATTTCTTTTGAACAGTTTCAGTGTGGTTAAATCGGCCTTAAATAATCACTTAAGACATTGATCAGAATTCATTGATATTTCTGAGTAGTACTTTCTTATAACCAGAGGTAGCTCAGTCATGTTATTTTCTAACTCATTTTCTTATTGATATTATAATGTTGCTAAAGACAGAGAACTCCTTATGCATCCCACAGGATCCAGCGCCTCGAAGATTGATATTTATATACATATATTTTTGGGAGAAGGGAAGAAGCATTTTTCAGATATATAAAGATCTTTATGATGTTTTTAATCAAGAAATGTCTGTCTGCCTGTCTACCTTTCCATCTGTTTATCAGTTGTATATTGTTACTTCTCATAACATCTGAAAAGTCTCTACTTAGAATAAATAAGTTAAATAAAATTTCTAGTAAGCATTGTCAAGACTTCAGCTCTTTGCCTTTTTAGAAAAGAGATTTCATGGGCCAAACTTTAAAATTTTTCTTTTTTTTAGATCTAGTTATTATTTTATTACTGTATCACGGATTCCTCAGGTGATTTTATTTCTAAGCAATTTTAATAAAGTTATTGGAGGTAGCTGGGAGAAAACCCTGGCAGCATGATAGAACATGTATTGACATTGATATGAATAAGTTCAAGACTGTACTGTCATTTCTGCAGAAAGGTTTATGATACAACATACCAACAGCTTGGCTTATCCCTCCTTCTTCAAAATTCCTGAAAAAAAATCAGTTTATTCCTTTTATTATGCTTCTGTAGCAGGTGCAATGGTAAGCAAATAAGGATGGACTCAGACTCTGTGGAAGACAGTAAGCTAGGCACCACGTGACTGCAGTGTTAGTGCCTCCCACAGTGTGGGGCAGTTTCTGAGGATGCACAGCAGTGGGACTGCTGGTCCTTCTCTCTTCTCAGGGGGTGCAGGAGTGGTGTGCAGCTGGGCTGGCAAGAATGGAGAAAATATGTTGGCTTTTATGGAGAAGTCTGAAGCAAGATATTTCCATCACTGGAAGATGGAGGAGAAGGAAAATAACTGTAAATCTCATAAAAAATTATTAATTGATTTTAATGTTCTCTTCAGTAACACTGGCCAGCGTATTTATGAGCTCACTGTTGGTGCGGGGGAACATGGACTGTCAAGCCCTCCTTCGCGAGGGCAGGGGAGTGCTTTCTCCAAACACTGTCCTCCTGCTTTGCTGACCAGGTTTGGCAGGATTTGGAGTACTTTCAGCGGTAATGAGGGCATTCAAAATCTGGCAGAAAGCATCCAGCACTTCACAGGCTGGTATCCTTTGTTGAACAAAGATATCTCCTCCATAAAGCAAAATTGAAAAGCCACTCTTCCAGACTGATGTCCAATTGATGCTTGTGTTGCCAAAGCGAGTATGAGGGTGTGATTCTTGAAAGCACCTAGGACTGATCCAGCTCAACTGCAAATTTCACGGTAAAAATCTCTCTCAAGAATTCACTCACATGTGAAAGTCTTCCACATTGGTGATTTTATTCGGGATTTTTCTGTAGGGCCTAAGGTAACAACATCTCACTTTACAGCAGTGTTTACGGAGAATGAAGCACCTGTTTCCTTCAGACATTTTTTAGTGTTCATTTTTAGGAATAATCCAAAACCTATAAGAAGCCATGGTGTGATCCCCACTGGTTTCCACAGGCTTTCCATGAAGGCCTTATTCCACAGCTGAGTGCTATTTCTTGATTTTAAGACTTCTCATTATTATATTACAATTCCTGTTGGAAACAGTTTTCACTGAAATATCTGTTCTTTCAAGAGACGGCAGCGACTGTTATAGCATGGAGAGATGTTTAACACAACTGTCTTAACAAAGGTGTGTTCACAGTATTGGGCCAAGCCTTGGCTGATACAAATCAGCATAGTTTCACTCCAGTCAGCACAACTGTGGTGATCATAACACCGGGGATCTGGCTCTCAGGATTTTTTTTTCTCTCTGGATCATATTTATTCACCTAAGTTGAAAGAGAACAGGGATTTTCTCCTTTAAATAGAAAACTCATAGATCTCATCAACCTAAACTCGGCAAGGGAGAGAAGGGGATGAAGGGATGCCCTACTGAAAACCTTTCATAGTTGGCAAAATGTTTTTAGCAAGGAAAAAGAGAAATCCCCTCAGCTCTCCTCCATCACCTCTGTCTCTAATCACAGTGGAAAATATCCTGGAGAAGGCAAAGACATTCCTCAGCTCACACAAGGTAGTTTTGTTTCCCTGCTGATTGCAGCTCTGTAGAAATTAAAATTGTGCCCCTTAGTTGTCCATCCTGAAAAAAAAGGCTGCTTTGATGTGCAATTGGATCCTATTCTGTCTGGGATCCTGATGTTCTTGTTGAAAGGGGGTAAAATCTCCAGGGAGTGTGGCAGAAGCAGCTGTTCCAGAAGTGGAGTCAACACACCTATTCTCCCTTTCTGCTGCTTTTTTTCCAGCAATAGCAGGGTCGTTCACTACTCAAATGTCTGATTACTCTGAATATAAAAAAAGGTTTACTTTCCTTGGGAGTCCAAATAGCCAAGTATGTGGCTGCATGTGCTGTTCTTACTCATAAATGCAAATGCTAACCTATAAATCTTTCCTTTTACAGTACTGTAATAACATTCTATCTATTTAGCCTAGTACAATACCATCACAATAGCTTTTTCATTGTGCTGCATTCATATTAGACTAATATAATGAGATGCTACCACAATACCATGAAATAAAACGATGTTCTTGACGTATTTCCAAAACATTTGAACACTGTTTCCAAATCGACCTTGTGAATAAATTAAATAATAGCTTGCAAAAACGTCCTCTAGCATTTTCAGAATGTATGCAAATGCAAGCCTGAATGTTTACATGTTTCTTACAGTGTCTGGGATTAAACAGTGTATTTGTGCACATGAGTGTTGTCTCTGGGTGTATTTGTCATTTGTGCTCAGTGGCTTGCACAGAATTCTAGTATGATTTGCCCTTCAAGTTGTCCAATTCTTCCTCCTCTCCCTGATGACCTGCATATTAAACTTCTCTTCTATAAGACTTCAGATTTCAATGGTCTTTTCCATTTGTCATGTGCATTATAGTAACTCAGAAACCTTTCAGTACTGTTTGTTCAGTGCCTACCCTGACATAGTTCTCCTCCAAATCATCCGGTGTCTTTTGACCGCAGATTTCTGAAGGATACCTTCTTCAAAGGTTCTATATACATATGCATAAAAATACATACATGTATATATGTTTAGGGCTCCTGCATTGGAGAGGTGGTTCAGAATTGGGGGGGGAGACTGAAAATCAGAAGGAAATCTGAGAGACTCATTTTCCTGGAAGATGCTTTGGTAATTTTTTTTTTTTTTTCTTCCTGCTGATGTGCCCCTCTCTCCTTTAGAAATTGCCCAACCATGGTATGCTGTAGAGTGAAAATGCTTTTTACCATCATCTTTCCCATATCTGTAGATGTCACTTATGGATCATCAGGGATGCAGAGATCATGGGCTGTAAGGTGTGATGTTATAATGACGATGTCACATGGACTGAAGAATTTTGTCCAACCATTTCTGTTTCAAGCACACAACCTTTAGCTGAGTTGCACTTTACTTTTTGGAAAGATATATTCTGTTTGTAATAACTCCTGTTTCAAAAGTGAAGCCCCCTACGTGGAAGGATCTTGTAGGAAGCCTCATAAGACTTATTCCATTGATACACTAACACATATCTTTTCAATACTTCCATTGAGGCACCTAATTTAAACCTCAATGATTTATCTTTACTGACTTTAATGGGCCTCACAAAGCTAGTTTAAAGTAAAGGATTGTGAATTTCAACTAGTGTGTTCTTCTCTTACGCTGTAAAAATCTGCTGCAGACAGAGACCCAGTTGTCTTTCCGCAAGACACACTAGCATCATTTCTCTGAGTTGCTGTTGGCTGGCAATAACAGGTGGATTGCTTCTAAATGCTCCTCTTGATAGATGCTATTTTACTTGACCTTTCTGAAGAGGAAATGGTGCATATGTTTATGAGAAACACTCTGACACTGTTTCATGGGAGAACGTGCATTGTTTGTACAATGACAATGGGAAATTTTCCATTAAGCACTTTGCCAAAAAGTAATTATTATGGTTGGCTATATGTCTTGTTTGCCTGTTTTTCTAGCACTGTGGAAATTTTCATCTTCCTGGTGGTCACGTCCATAGCAGAAACTGGAAGAATGTTGTATCCTTTTAGAAAACTTGCTGCTTGAAACATGTAACGATATACAACTAAGAAAGCATTCACAGTGTATGCCTTCACAGAGCTGCAAAAAAACCTGGCCAAAAGCAGTCATAGAATTAAAGTTAAATCTTTTTTTCATATTCTAAGTTTCTGTGCACACGCATTTTATGCTAAATGAAATCAGCTAGTAAATGCCTGTCCTGTCTTCCCTCCTCTCAGAGGTGCAACTTGAGAGCTGGTGGTATGAATGTAGAGCTGAAATCTGGACACCTGCGGTCTGTTCTACAGTTTAGATTTAGATTGTGACCTTAAGTAAATCACTTCTCTGCTCTTCCTCAACTGTAAAAGAAGGATGCTTAGAGTTTATAGAACACTCTAAGAGCTTAGAGTTTATAGAACACTCTAAGCTCAGTGGGCCGAAGGCACTACATGTATCCCTGCTGTTATTGTTTATCATAAAACAGGAAAACCCATGGGATTTGGTTCACCTTCAATACTTGTAAATATGAACTTCAAATAAAGGCATTTGTAGTTGCAAGCCACTTTGTTTGCAGCAAATGTAGCTGGCCGAGTGGACAGCTGCTCACAATGGTCTGCTCTTGCTGGCTACCCCCAGAATGTCATCCTTGAGTCCAAAGACAACAACTGATTTGCTTGGACACCTGCTGTCTTTTTCTTCTCCTCCCTGCAGTTTCTGATTGGGATCCATGCAGTCCAGAGACAGCTCTCTGTTTTTCCTCTGTTTAGCAATTTGTCATGTACCAATGCATTAATTACAGAAACAATGGACAGTAAGATTAGATTGATTGTATGGTGGAGAGAAATGCAGGGTGGAAAACACTGCACAGTTTCTGCAGCAACAGTAGAGAAGAGAGTGGAGAGCTGATCCAGCCACAAGATAAAGACATACCAGAGGGGAGAAGATAACAAGACCTCAGTCCTGCTACTTGGTCCTCATAGTATGAGGGGCTACAGTGTGCAAACTCCCCTGGATATCAGTGGGGTTTGACTCAACTGCACTGGACCACCCATACACATGCAAACCATAGAAAGGGGATGCCATCAGTGAGCAGAGGTGATAATGTATGATATATGGATTGACAATGCTAAAGGCAGTCATGATATGGACAGCATTTCTGCTCAGTTATTTCTCCCTGCCTTGCAACTGGGAGGATTAATTGCCTGAAAAAGGAGAGCCCTAATGCAAGAGCTAATCATCCAATAAATACACTCCTGAATGAGTGCTTAGACACCTAAAAAAGAGAGAGCAGCAATTAACCCCACACACTCCAGAGAACTTTGTCTGGTGCACCGAAACCTTCCTTCTTTGTCCCAGTAAGATCTCTTTGCCCAGATTACTCCTCAGACAAGGACAATACTCTTTATTCATAAAAATGGCTAGGCCTCTGATTTCTGCTTACCCTGCAGACCCTGATCTGAGATTAATGTAGACTGTAAGATTCCTTTCAAAGAGCTGGCTTCCCATTTGAAGAAATTATGCCCCCTTATCATTGATCCAGACCAGATTGGTTTTATTAAAAACAGAAGTTCCTCCCACGGCATGTGGCGATTATTTAGCACTATGCATTTTTCCTGTAAATACCATGAAAAGCTGTTAGCCCTCAGTCTGCACATAAGAAATGTTTGAGATCCTGAAAAAAATAAGAAAAAAAGCTGTTTTTAATGTAATATCTTGAAGTCCTTCAAGTTTTAGAGGATTTTCATATAATGGTTAAAAGAAAACCTATGTGGTCTCTCTTCTTCCTCCATATATACTAACATTTATTTGCATTACAGTAGCATCTGGCAGTCCCAACTGACTTTAGCACCCCTGTGAGCTAGACATGGCATGCACATAATAAGAGACAGTCCTGGGCTCAAAGAATGTAAGGGAAGATCTTTGCTCAGTGAAGCTAATGGCAAAATTCCCATAAACCAGTGGGGCTGGGATTCAAACTTATGGTCAAATTAGTCAAGACAGACAAAGGGTGGACAGGAGAAACCAAGACCTGCAGAGATCTGAATCTGAGACCTGCACTGAATCATCTATATCAAAACATAGCTGTAATAGAAGAGCAATCATTCCTCAGCAGAACAACCTTTCAGGTATCCTTTCTCTGGCAGGGGCAGTAATGAAAGCATAGGAAAGCATAGAAAAAAAGCAAATATGAAGAGATCTTTCCTTGGTACATCCTTTCAGGTTCTGTACTAAGATTTGATGAGGTTTGAAAAACCCCAGGTCATTCTGACCACAATGTTTAAAGGATAGCCTCTCTGCATGAGTCTAAGCCCTCTCTGGACCCGTAATACACCTCTATCCTCCGCGCCTTCCGTAGGGGAACTTCAGCACCTCTGCTGAGAAATTGAGCTTAAATGTGCACAAGGTGACACAGGGATCGGTGAACTAGGCTAGAACTGAACTTCCTGCATTGTAGGAGTAATTCTTTCCCTTCAACACAAAGGCATCCTTTCTTTCATCTCAGTGTCCGAAGCAATACTGGCAAATCAGATCCAGCTCTGTTGCATCCTTTCAATGGTAGAACCTCCTGACTGCATTAAAAGATGCAATGCTTTCAATTCCTCAGCACATCTCACGTTAACAGTTGTTTATAGGTGGGACTGGGCATGCGGGAATTAACAATTTTGTTCCAAATACTTTAAAATAATCTGACTAAGCTATTTGCCTCTACACTGTTTGACAACAGCTCCCTTCCACCCTTCCAAGTGCCTAAGGAGTTTAATTTCATGGAGCCCTGTCTCATTGTGGAGCAGACTATCACAGAGCGCAACATTTTCTTTCCCTCTGCACACATATCTGCTGTTATGCTATCATATGCAGCTCATTATTACTTGATTACAGCAACATGTTTAGGCTCCATTGTGCTAGAATCTGTACAAACAACTGGGAAAAGATGGGTATGGATAAGCAGGAGAAGCCAAATGTGAAACAACAGATTCACACAGCAGGCTGGTGATAGGGCCAGGAGTAATTCCAGTATCTCTGAGTTATAATCCAGTGTTTTGTCTGCAAGATCCTGTTTCACTTTGTGTTGGTCTTCTCTGCTTTTCTTAAGTCCTTCACTGAGCAGACAGAATGAAAGGGCTGCACTCTTCTTGAGAAGGGGACACCACTTTAGTTAGTGGTGTTATCTAACGTGATCCAGCTGGGTTAAATTCATTTCAGATCATTTCTTGTTCCCATTCCCTCAAGCACAATACCTATTCTGTAAATTGAGATCAGGCTTTATCAAGGGCTGGAGTTGCCACTTTGAAGCCCAGGGAGATGAGATTAGGTATCAGGTTTGATATTTTGGGATTATGGTGTCTTCTGTCATCCATAAAATTATTTCCATTACATCTTTACATATACACATAATTTGAGGCTATTTTGTCAGACCTAGAAAGATGGGGTAACCTACTCCGTAAGAAGTTGTTTGATATGAGTATTCTTAAAATCTATGTCTTGTCGGCTGTCTAGTAACCATATTTCCTTTAAACTATCCAGTTGTCTTTTTATTTGCATTATTGAAATGCCTTCTTCCTTCTTGCTTGCAGCAAGACAAGGGCCCAAGCATGGAGACTTTTCCGCTGCAAGAGAAGTCTGCTATACACAGCATTTGGCATTGTTTTCCATGCCACACATAAAATTATCTTATTCACATGCAAGTTTGAAACAGATCTGTAGATTTATGGCAGAGGTGGGCTCATGTCACACAGAGCGTTTGGTACTATGTTTTTTATATGACTGAGTTTGCTGATATTTCCACTGAATGACCTCTCCTATTTAGCCACATGACACTTAATAATCTCACTGCTTGAAATAATGTCAGAAGATTGTGTTAACGGTAGAGCAGTCCCACATTGTAAGTTTGAGACAGCTCATTTGCTCACAATCCCTGCAGCACACTTCCATCCAGACATTGTCCATTATGTATAATCATCTGAGAGTAAAGCAGACTCACTGCAATATTTGGCATAGCATAATGGGAAGTGAGATACATATGGATATAGTGCTAAAATGCTCATGTACTTGGACTGAATATGGAAAACGGGCCAGCATCAGAGGAGACGTACAACCAGTAACTTGCACTTGGCTAACATTTATTACTTACACAGAGAGGGAAGCTGTAGTTTAAACCTTGGTTCTGTACTCATTAATACCAGATCTGTGCACAACTGGATCATCCTCTATACAAAACGTGATCTGGCTCAGGTATGAGAACTTGCCAGTATTTATGTCAAATTAATCAGAGCATACAGTGTAGTGTTTATCCTGGCCTGATGACTGCTGCAGGAAGACAGATGATAGCTGATCCAGCATAAAATTATGCTTTTGAAATATTTCAGACAACTGTGAATTGGCCGAATGAGTTTGTACTAGTTCTACGTTTTGCCTCAAGTGGCAACAGCGTTTTTGACCTATTAAGTATGCCCCTAAAACTGTTTTTGCCATCTTCCCAACTGCAGTTTACAGAGAAATAGACTTTTCCATTTGTAACTTGTGTATGCAGAAGTGGAGCTGTGCACAAAGAAATCTACATTTGCTGCCTTGTACTTAAGTGCAAAGCCAAAAATAATTTCAACAGAGCAAAATAAAAAAAAGGTACTTATTTTTATTTCGGCAATTACAGTTTCCTCCTATTTATTTTTTATATTATTATTTTATATTTACCTGTTAGATGCTAGTGAAAATAAAAATTATGGGAGAAACAGTCATACCTACCACATCCATGCTGAAAAAATCAGTTCTTCGCTAAGTAATGGAAAAAATTCAGTCTGTCTTTCAATACCTAGGAAGACAAAAATCTTTTGTCCCCCAAACTTCCTCTTGCTTGGCACACTGTAATAGGTCTCCCCCAATACTCCTGCTTTATTTTATCCCTGTTGAGCAAAAAGTATCACAAACTGTGGCTGATCAATCAGTTGGCCATCACCAAACAGAGTGGACAATGAATCATTTTTTTCTCTATTTTCTTCACAGGAGGCATCAGTTTTGGTTTCCTCTACCCACTGATTTTCAGGAGTATGTTAGAACTTAAGCATTTTTATGGTTTTGCATGTGGTTGAAATTGGTCAACGGATTTTTTCAGAAAAAAAGCTATTCAAGGCTAGGGACATTCAGCCCACCCACATAATCACATCAGTCTTCTTTCTGGAAGGAAACAAGGCTAAAAAAAAGGAAAGATGCTACAGTGGCTAGCATAATAACCTATGTTATGAATGGACTGAATTCAGATAATAACTTCTGTGACCCTGGGAAAGATTCACAAAAGTGCTTAGCAAGACATTTTTCATCTAAGCTTTGGTGTCAGGTTTCAGGAGTCAAATTCACAAGCCTGCACTACACAGCTTGTGGAAAGACTCAAGTGCCTCAGGACTGGACTTCAAGATCACTTACACACTAAAGGATCTAACTAGAAATGTAACTGAGATATTTGATTTAGAAGTGCAGCGACTGTAGTCTTCCTATGCAGTCAGGGGAAAGACAGGTACAGATGTAAAAGGCAATTTACCTTGCAGTTAATTGAAAGGTGAATTTCCCTATGAAGACAGCCAGCTTTCTTCATCAGTTATGTAAGATATCTAGAGTGATTTTGCTTCTGACGTTCAGCTAATCGCTTAAGGAAAATAGGATGGAGCCAGTCCTGAATGGAGCAAGAGAAAATAGCCAACAACGTGATTCAGAAAGTAAAAAAGTGGTGGCAGATCATCTGTAATCCTAACTATCTCCTCAACTTTGCTGCCGACCTTGAAATTTCCCCCTCCATCGAGCTGCAATTTCCTGCCCTTCCCTTCTTTGTGAATGACAGGTTTACTGCCATCTTTTCGAACTGATTCGAGAGTGGTGATAGCTTCAAGGGTTAGAGTAACTGCTAGTGAGCAATGGAGTCTCACTGTCTCATCCAAATGGCACTTTTCCTGACCAAAAAACACCACTTCATGAAGCCCTCTTGACAAAACTCTTCCGACATGGTGTGTGAGGCATATTCACATAACAGCGCTGGAGCCCTGCTGTTTGCATTAAAAGGTGATCCTTAAGGAGCTGAACTGGATTGAGATTTTACATATGCCTGACATAACTCCTCCTCTGAGTCTTATAATATAATCTGATTCAAGAGAAAAAAAAGATAAAATATTAACACTCTTTCCTATTGCCATTCTTTGAAGTGACTTAAAATTTTCTCTTGATTAATGACATTTATGAGGCTTGTAGGGTTGGGAAAAGAAGGGACCAGGACAGAATGTAAGGCAGGACTATGGAACTAAACCTTTGGGATATTTCCTTGTTTGATATTTTCCAGATTTATCTTTCAATTTGCTGGGATGCACAACACTGATTAGACTCACTTGTCATTTAACTTCATGAAAAAATGTACTTAAGAAGCAGAGTTATAGAGGAGCTGCACGTATTGGGGAAGGCAGAAGATTATACACATAAAGATGTTTGGAGGTAAGGCATTAGGCTGAGCTTTATCTTCCTCAACAGTGATTCAGAGATACAAAAAAAACCAATAACACACTGTTCATAAGATTTATTTATCTTTTCCACATCATAATTATTTTTTTTCCTTTCAACAAGAATTAGAAGTGCTCTTTCTTTTTTGTCTTCTGCTTCTGTCAGTTTGAGTTGCTGAAAGGTGCCAGATTGACTGTGCTGCAGATTAAAATCCTTTAATTACCCACCATAAAGGTTATGTGTGGACAACAGAAGTGTAAGCTTCCCCATACCACCCTGCCAGCGCGTGCAAGCAAGTTCCTGAGGCCTGAGAGAGAGTCTACCAGTCTTGCTGAGTGAAAGAAAAGCACAAGACCAGATCTGCACCTAGTGAAAACCGACATTGCTCCAAAAACCTGTGCAGTTTTGAGCTCTGTATCTTTGATTTGATCTAGATATTTGGGAGAAGAAAAGTGGAAATTAGCTCTCTGTATAAATGATTGGTTATTTCCAAGTAGAAAACCAACAGATACCACTTAAATGTATTAGGTGGCAGATAGTCTTACCGTATTTGCTTAAATATTAATGCAGCATGTCTCTAACATTTGAATTTGAAGTACCTTCCAATCTTTTTATCAGCCTCTGTAAAATAGTACTTCCTTAAATTCTTCTTATATATATTCCCACTTTACTTAAACCTAAATCCTCTAGTTCTGCTCTCTTCAACAAACTCAAATAGATCATCAAGCTCAATTTTATAATAATCTTCAGCTAGTTTTAACACCTCAGTCATGTCACCTCTTAATCATCTTTATTATTCTTCCAAGACTAAGTAATTCTTTCCTCATATGTAAACTCTTCCGTTCTATTTATCAACTCAGTTTCTCTGTGCTCTGCTGTCTTGGTTTCTATTTTTCCTTATATACATTGACCTTATCTAAACAGCATGGGCCAAATTCTAATCTCAGTCATGGCACCCTAAATCCGGAGTAACTGACTTCAGTGACTCAGCTTTTGATTTGATGTCAATGGATTTACTTCAGCTTTACTCTGCTGTAACTAAGCTCACAATCTAGCATTACGGTGTTTAAAACTCAAACCTCAGAATACCCTTGTGTTTTTTTAGGCACTCGATTTTTTGTCCAATTAACATTCTCTTGACCACCCTTTAAAAATAAATATAGGGAAAATTTAAGTGGAGTGACCTTTCTTACTTGTTTTCTGCCTTATTTGATGCTTATTCAGTTCTTGAAGTCTCTGCTGGTAAATGATGGCCTGAAGTAATGTGAGTATCTTATGTGGAAGTTAATGTCTTTTCATGTGTTGTAAAGGTATAATTCCAAGTCTGCAGAATAAACTCTTGGGAATGAAGGACCATCACAAATTCTGATACCTCGTCTTTTACCTACACAGATTTTCTAGGACTTGCTTCCTTACATGTAGATATGTATCAGTCCACTTTTTCCCAGAATGACTCGAACTTGAGAAAGCAATCTAGGACAGATTTGTTATCATATGACAAGTGGGTTTAGCAACTAGGGACTAGAACAGACTGGCAAAAAATCTAAATTATGAAGGCTACAGGTATGCCAGACCTTTTTTCTCGTTCCTTCATGCTCTGCTTTTTCTAACTTTTGATTCATGTTTAACGTAAAAATGAAGAACCTGATTTTAGTCCATCCTCTTTTAGCAACCATATCTACTGTGCAAATCACCATAACCTCCACAGAGGGGTGAAGTGACTCTAATATGTTTATATGATCATTTTTTGAATGACAAAAGGAATTTACAGGAAATTGAAATGATAATATAACAACAAGTTTTCACCAAAGCAGATTCTCAACTGAAAAAATGGAACAGCAAATCTTGGTTATGCAGGAAGATTAATTCCTAGCATTTTCTGAAGGTTTTAAGCAGAAATAATTTTTTTTAATATTATCCACTCTTTCAATGTTGTCTTCACATCTAATCAGCCTGTTGAAGGAGCTCTTTGTCAGGCCTGGCAGTCTGGCTTTTTACTTTCTATTGAGTTCCTCCTATCTGGTAGGAAGCTAAGAATTTGCTTCATCTCAGTTTGTGCCACAAAGGTAAGCAGAATATTTCATTGATGGTGCTGTGTACTGGGATAGAGCATAACCTCTGGAAGAAGTTCAGAAGAAAACCAGTAACTCTGTTTATGCTATCATTACCTGATTCCTCGTAGACCTGGAGTTTGCTAAGATAGACACAGCTTGTGAGGGTCCTGAGAAAGCTCACGCTGTAGATACATGGTTGCTTTACAAATGACTGAAATGGATTCAAGCATTTCTTCCTGCATTCTCTCCAGATGATTTACTATTGCCCCTCTCAAGAGCTTACCTCTCATGGGACGGAGCTGGTTGGACAAACTACAGAAAGGACCCCACTGACCTGAAGCTAAAAGCAACTGTGCTAACCTACACTACTGCCTGAGCAAAGCTCACTGGCTTGGATGCTGACCAATCTGTGTGATGATATGTTCCACTAAAGAAATTGTGGGGGCAGTCTAGCTGATTAGTGTCATTACACTGCTGGACTTGAGACCACTGATGAGAAACCAGGTCCTGATGCCCCCTTTCATAGAAACCTGCTCAAACCACTGAAACCCCTCTCTACACTCCTAAGAAATCAGGCCTTTCCAGGTATGGCTAATTTTACTTCTGTATATTTTTTCACCTCAGAGAGCCACATAGTGTTTTACATGCTAAAGGGAGTTACTTTGCCAATCCACTGCTAAGGAGAAACATGGCAACTCGTTAACAAAGCACAGCAATATAGCACAACACCTGCTGTCTTCAAATGAAAAAAAAAATCCTAGATCCAATTGAAGCTCCAGGGAGTTATTTTTTTAAGTAGGGAGAATGCAATTACTCAAACTTCATCACTGTTCTACCCAATGATTTTTAATTACCTTACTTTTATGTCTCTTGTGCAACTGCTCACCTCTAGGATCATTGCCTTCCCTTTTCTACTGACTAGGAGGGCAAACTGCTGAATGTACGACCGGTTCTGCAGGCCTCTTTCAGCTGGGTCTGAGCAGGTCATTATCTCAATCTGTCCATCCTCTGACCACCACTGTGAAAATGGGAAATGGTGTTGCCCCAGTGTTACAGCTGGGAAACTTGACCGTTAAATGACTTGTCAAAAGCTACAAGGGAAGACTAGGGCAGAGCATGCACTCTGTTTCATTTCTTGAAATCTACGACAGTGCCACTAACCCTCATTCTTCCTTTCTCTCTGAATCACTAAAACAGCTTCTGTTACAGTTTCCTCTGAAGTCAGTCATGTGTATACCTTCTGTACTCATGCACATGCTATAAAATCTGAGGCCTCAGCCTGAAGTTCTGGTATACTTAGATAGCAAGATATCATTAGTCATTTCTCTAAGAATTGTGGTAGATTGGCCCTAGCTGGATGACAGGTGCCCACCAAAGCCACTCTAAAACTCCCCCTCCTCAGCTGGGCAGGGGAGAGAAAATACAATGAAAGGCTCGTGGGTCAAGATACGGACAGGGAGGTCACTCAGCAAGTCTGTCATGGACAAAACAGCCTCAATTTGGGGAAATTAATTTAATTTATTATCAATCAAATCAAAGTAGGATAATAAGAAATTAAACCAAATCTTAAAACATGTTCTCCCCAACCCTCCATTCTTTGTGGGCTCATCTTCACTCCTGATTTCTCTGCCTCCCCCCTCCAAGTGGCACAGGGTGGACGGGGAAAGGGGGCAGCCATCAATTCATCCCACATTGTCTCTGCTGCTCCTTCCTCCTCAGGGGGAGGACTTCTCACACTCTTCCCCTGCTCCAGCATGGGGTCCCTCCATGAACTTCTCCAATGTGAGTCCTTCCCACAGGCTGCAGTTCTTCACAAACTGCTCCAGCAAGGGTCCGTTCCAAGGGTTGCAGTCCTTCAGGAACAGGCTGCTCCAATGTGCGTTCCCCATGGGGTCACAAGTCCTCCCAGCAAACCTGGTCCAGTGTGGGCTCCTCTCCCCACAGGTTCACAGGTCCTGCCAGGAGCCTGCTCCAGAACAGGGTCTCCACAGGGTCTCAGCCTCCTTCAGGCATCCACCTGCTCTGCTGTGTGGTCCTCCATAGGCTGCAAGTGGATATCTGTCCCACCATGGACCTCCATGGGCTGCAGTGGGACAGCCTGCCTCACCATGGTCTTCTCCATGGGCTGCAAGGGAATCTCTGCTCCAGTGCCTCCTGAAGCACCTCCTCCCCCTCCTTCTTCAATGACCTTGGTGTCTGCAGAGTTGTTTCTCTCAGATGGTCTCACTCTTCTCTCTCGCTGCATTTTTTTTTTCCCCTTCTTAAACGTGTTATCACTGAGGTGCTACCACTGTCGCTGATGGGCTCAGCCTTGGCCAGCGGCGGGTCTGTCTTGTGTCTATAGAGCATAGGGGAAGCTTCTAGCTGCTTCTCGCGGAAGCCGCCTCTGTAGTACCCCCTGCTACCAAAACCTTGCCAAGCAAATCCAATACAAGAACCTGTATTTAAGAGTCCAAAAATTAACATCAGAGAAAATCTGATTCTGTCCTTATAACAGTTTTATAGTTTCTTTTTTCTTCATCTAGCATGTTCAGCCATTGCCCATGATTTTTGCCCCAGTACATGGAAGAGAAATATGTATCATTTACTCCCATAAACAAATTTCCTTGCTGGTGTAGCTGTAGAATGAGGATGCTGAAGCCCCTGAACCCATAGAATGTTTCTGTTTTTCGGAAGCCTGGTAACATTAGTGCACTGATTAACATGTACTCTTCCCTTCCCTCCATGTGGATGTGTTCTGAGCTGCACTTTGTTTGACCTTTTCTTTATGGGGATGCTGATTATATCTGTTGTTCCATAGAAAAAGTAGACATTCGTCACTATACTGCATGAGGCTTTCTCCATACAGACTGACCTCATTGGAGCTTTGTTCCTCCTATACATGGGTATCTATCTGCAGTCTTAAAAAACACACAGAAAAAGAAACAAAGAAACTCAGTCCATGTATCCTCCAAATACATTCAGAAGGAAAGTTACATAAAGAGAATGACTGCAATGTGCTCATCAAAAAAACCAGAGAAATAATGTGATACATATTTAGCAGGAATACTGAGCAACAAAATCTAAAACATTTCTCCAAGTCATTACAAATGCTGAAGAGGACTTAGTTCTCAGCAGCCTGCACTATAGAATGCTTATTTGTTTCACCAAGTACAGTAGCAATTAAAGTGCAAAGGAGCACATTAGTAAGCGGATATCCTTTGGATATGCTTACCTAGCAGTTCATATGGAAAGATGTTTGATAGGTCAGGATGTCCATAGGCCCTGCACGAGGCTGACCAGTTGTATCTCAATGCCTCAGCTGTTAGATGGGACCAGCATCTCCGAGGGCGTGCTGGAAGATCGGCATGTCAAAGCAAGAGACTGAGGCACTGAAGTAGGGATCGTGCGCCTACCCAAGATGGATATCTGGAAAGATAAATCTTCACTGTGGCCACAGTTTTTCACAGGGAAATTCAGAAAGCCCAGCCATGGAACAAAGGCACATTAAATCTTCTCTGTCTAGGCTGTCATCTGTTATTGTGAGAACATTTCCATGGGGCTGTATCACTTCCAGGATTTTCCCTTCTATCAGGCCCATATCCCAGCTCCTGTAACCAAAGCCACATTTGGGAGAACCTTTGAGGGCCTCAGAAATGTTGGTGCACCTTGGATTTTCAGTCCTGTGACTTGCAGAAGATGTGGATGAATAGCCAAACAATGTATAGAGTAATAGTTATTATAATAGCACAGCATGTAAGTTTTCAATTAAATGTTCTCTTCTACTGTACATCATCCCAGACAGCCTGTATTGCAGGACTTGTGATCAGACGAGGATGAGAAGAATACAGAGCTACCAAAACAACTCTGCTGGCCAGCCAAGCAAATGACTACCCAGGGGGAAGAGGGGTGGAGTGAAGAGATGGGAGAGCGGTAGAAGGGTGGAGAGCAGAGATTCTGCAGTTCTAATATGCTGGCAGAGCCCTCCGTCGGGAGCCAAATAACAAGGGATTTTGTGACCTTCTGTCATGTGAAAAGAAGCATGTGTACAGAGTGACAGTATCTTGGGTGCAAGGTTCTCAGGTCCCTCTCCAATTATCAGACAATGGACATCCCATTCTTCCTTGAGTATTGTTTGTAATAGTCTTATCCCATATTGTTTACATCTGATGTCTTTTCAGCACAGACCATTCTTTTAGTCTTAAAACATCCCCTTATTTTATGTTCTTTTGTTACGTGATGAGTGGAGACATGTAATACAAACTTTTCATTTCATCCATCTTTATAGCTGTATTCAGTAACCAAGCTTGATTATTAAATTTGAGCCTTATTCTGCCTCAATCTACTCCTGTGCTATGTTCTCAGGCCAAGTCATCTAAGCAGACCATAAACCAGATGTGATTCTTAACTTTTTCAGGACTTAATTTTGCCACTTGGTTTGGATCACAGAGAAGTTTTCAGCCTGCAGTCTTTGATGCCTTATGTTTGCGTTCATAAAAATTATATAGAAAGTTATAAAAGAGTGATAAGGCCTTCCAGTTTTACCACCAAATGGAAAAGTTGTCCACACAAAGAATTTATAACCATCTTGTAGCAATTTCTAGGATCTAAAATCATTTTAGATGATTATGCATTAGAGATGTTGAAAAGAATGTAAACCTACCGGTTTCTATGCAAGAATCATGAGAACCTACTCTGTTTCCTGCTTTTATGTACCAAAGGCCTCTCTTCAAACCCCACTTACATGCTGAGATACATTGACTTCAATAGGACAACTTACGTGAGTGAGGAAGATTTGAATGAATGAGGGTTTCAGGCATGGGATCTAAGATCAAGAAGCATGAAAACCTTTTAGTTAATTCACTTCAGCATCACTAATACTGAGTGACTGAAAAACTTCAGTTATGATTAATGACATTGGGACTTTTTTCAAAAGATAAAGTCAGGATTCTTTGTAATTCTTTTTGCCTGTTTTTAAAATGTGATAGTTACATTTGAAACATCTTTAAAAAATATTAGCCATGTAAAAAACATACATCTTCAAAACCTAAAAATTAGCGAGACAGAGTTTAAGCCAAGGTTTCTAGTCACTGAACACTGTATAGGAAGCTTCCTTTTGGAAATGGGTGTATTTACGGCTGAATACTTCAAACAGTCTTCTGTGTATGTGAATTTTGTGACAAGGCAACAATTTTGTTATATGTTATCCTGTAAGGGTTAGCAAAAATGTAGGCTGTAGAAAAATGCAATGATTTTTAAAAGGAAAACTTCAAAACATTCTTACTGTCAAGGAGAAGAGTGACAAATAGCTTCATGTTAGGCATCTGCACCATCCCCCATCTTTCACTAATATCCTTTTTGTAGACAATATCAATTTTGTCTCAACAATTTAAACCCACCCAAATGTGAACATAAGTTAAGAAACATTGATGCGCAGAAGGAAAAATTACACTAACCTCTACATTTGATATGATAGTGCTTTCACTTGGCAGGTTGCATACAGTTTACTCGCAGTAATAAATTCTTTGCACAATAAGTGTTGTTGCAACACCCTGCTATTAACAGTGCTATTTCACGCACTTAATGATAGCTAAGAAATGGAAATAATAAGGCAATTTATAAATACTAAAACAAAAAGAAGTTGTATTTCCTCACATATGTAGGGTATGTTCTGATCCATTTATGCTTCTGCTGAGTTCTGCTGAAGCATGAAAAAGGTTGTAAATCATATTTGACATACATCCCATGGGTCAGCCACCACTCTTCTAAGATAGCTGAATGGAATGGGAATAATCACTTTTGAAGGCAGAATATGAAAAAGGAACTGTGAAGTACTGTATAAGGCAGAAAACCATCACTTAAAAATGATCAGCAGCTTAAACTCAGGTGCTTGCACTTCTTTTTTCAATCCAGATGAGGAAATGCTAGAAGAGAATGGCAAAATGGCAATTGTCCATGAACTTCAACATTGTCATGGGATGGGCTCCAGCAGGGTCAGAGACTGCTTCAGGAGTGCAGGGAAGTTGACTGGGTATTCACAGGAATGATGATCTGAGAGAGAGGCAGCTGGTCCCATCAGTTCTTGTTTTTGAGGTCCAAACTACTTATTTTTCCACCATTTAAAACTCAGAACCCTCTCCTGACTCACAGCATGGAAGTACAGATATTTTATATGTTCAAGTGAACAGAAGCCTTTTGAGGAAGTATTATAGAAAGGGTGAGATATGGCTGCCAATCAATTCTATTTATGTTGTAAGCACTATATAAAGTTACTAACGCAGACCCAATTCTGCCCCTAGTGAAGACGGTGGCAAACTCCTTCCCAGCCCAGTGGGACTAGGATCAAACCATGACAGTGTTTGGTATGCCACCCTCTCAACCCCAGAACCATATGACGAAGATGATCTCGCATACCCAGGCAGAAATGTTATGACATTCAGCTCATCTGCAAATGGAATGGCTGTGTTTGCACCTGCTCTTTTGTCTAGGCTGCCTTTTCCTATTTCAGTCAAGTTCTACCCATGTCCTCTTTTTACTCTGGCTCTTACACATTTGCTATAACCCAGATAAAAGAGCAGCCTGACACTTCCTAAGCAGGGATGTAAGTCGCTATTTGTTGAAGTGGCCAAAAGTGATGACAGGGAAAAAAGATAACTCTCGCTGCTCGCAAAACTCATCCACCCTCTCCTGCTGGCCAGACTGGCACTGCCCATGCCAGGAGCAAATAACACAAGTGCCTGTGAGATGCAGCACCTACCGCACGTTGCCCCTGTGTACTGCTGCCCCTCAAACACTGGTATCAGGATACAGAAAATAACAGATACTTGTGTGCATATGTGCCTGCACATATGTGTATGTGTAACTGTGTATATGTATATTAATGCATTAACTCATTTGTAGTTGAAGAGTAATCAGCAATGTCATGACGTCATGGGGGCCTGTAATTGCACATCAATCTGGACTCTGCCTTGATCTGCAGGCTCACATTACTGGCAATAACATTTCTGGTGTAATCATGCATATACTTCGTATTCCTCTGGCCAGAATGAAGCTGTAGGAGCTAATGTATTCTGAGTCAGACCAACTGCCGCTCATGAAGGGAAAAAAAGACTTGCTTGAGTAACCGTAATAATTGGAAAATTATTTTGATAGCCTGAAACAATCTAATATATTACAGAATTTTATTAAAATAATATCAAATCAAATTAACTGCTATTCCATAATGAATTAGGTAACAAGGTAGGCAGATATTAATCGGCCTTGGCTCCCAGGCAGGGGAGCCAGGAATTTATTAGCTCTTGCGGCTTGTGTGAGGGTGAAGACAGAAATCAGTATCACAGGCTGCAAGGGAAGCCCCTGAGACAGCTGAGCTTTTACTTTTTTCTCACTTTCACTTTATAATCCATCATTAAACACTTGTATTTCTTTTATGTGGGGTCTTATGAAATTTTTAATTTTTTAATTGCTTTGTGATTTAATAATGAGGATTTTTTGTGCATGTGTGTGTGTGCATAGCATGTGTAACTCAGCCACCAATATTAAAATTAATTCACCTTTGTCCACATCTGGCTAACCTTTATGAAATAAAGAAGTCATTATACAAGTTGTCTAATTACTAGCAGAAGGATTGCCAAGTTCTTGGGCATTGTGACTTCAATAACAGGGTTTAATTGGCTACCAGACCTGTCCTGTTCTATCCTATCCTATCCTATCCTATCCTATCCTATCCTATCCTATCCTATCCTATCCTATCCTATCCTATCCTATCCTATCCTATCCTATCCTATCCTATCCTGTCCTATGCTGTGCTATCCTATCTGAAAGGCGGAATGGAGTAACAGTGTGCATGAAGCATGGAAGAAGGGGCAAAATAGGGTGTGTTGTCCTCTAGTCTTAGTGGTAGTTACACTAGATACTTTGGAACTCATGAGGGTATGCCTTGTTCATTCTTTTTTGTTGGCATCAATATTTGCTACAATCAACACTAACTTTATTTCATGCAGCTTTGTGTGGTCTGCTGCTGATTCCTGGCTGGGTAATGGTCCTAGCAGCTACATGAGTAACAGAGAGCTGGAATCTGACTTATGTGCTAGGATTCTGCTTGTACAGAGAGCTAGATCCCACTTAGTCTGAACTATCACAGGTAAAGTCACAAAGCATGCCAGTACCACTAAAAATTAAGACATTTATTTGATTCAAAAACCTCAGCAAGTTTGTACCCTCAGCAAGTTCGCTGATGACACCAAACTGGGAGGAGTGGTAGATACACCAGAAGCCTGTGCTGCCATTCAGCGTGACCTGGACAGGCTGGAAAGTTGGGCAGAGAGGAACATGATGAGGTTCAACAAGGGCAAATGCAGGGTCCTGCACCTGGGGAGGAACAACCCCATGCATCAGTACAGGCTTGGGGTGGACCTGCTGGAGAGCAGCTCTGTGGAGAGGGACCTGGGTGTCCTGGTGGACGACAGGTTGACCATGA